>Ga0207863_100378_pt1 | contig 15891 bp, 17 predicted proteins | sample CeladaPassaD2F12_FD_187497 | JGI IMG/M metagenome (GOLD analysis project Ga0207863, IMG submission 187497) | Cellulose-adapted microbial communities from the Joint BioEnergy Institute, USA - Passage D2F12 (SPAdes) (version 2) | ecosystem: Engineered > Bioreactor > Continuous culture >... | reverse complement strand
CTGGTGCTGCTGCCCAACATCGTCCGGGAGCTGCAGGTGCTCGCCTCCCAGCTCCCCGGCTACCTGGACGCGCTCGCCGGGCTGACCCGGCGGCTGCACGGGAGCCTCGGGATCGTCCCCGACCTCTCCGAGCTCGCCGGGAGGGCACGGGGGCTCGCCTCGCGGCTCGTCGGGGCGCTGCCGGAGCTCGCGGGGGGCGTAGCGCGGGCGGCCGCCGACGCGGTGGTGGTGGTCTTTCTCGCCCTGTACCTGGCCCGCGACCCGGGGCCGGTGGTCTCCGGGTTCCTGAGGCTCTTTCCGGAGGAGGAGCGCGGGCGGGTCTCCGCCCTGCTGGGGAGGCTCGAGGTCCGGCTGCGGGGCTGGATGCTCGGGGCCGGGCTGGCGGCGCTCGTCGTGGGCGCCGGGGCGGGGGTGGGGCTGTGGGCGCTCGGGATACCGCTCCCGGTGACCTTCGGCCTGCTGGCGGCGCTGCTGAACTTCGTCCCCTACTTCGGCTCCATCGTGGCCGCCGTGCTCCCGGTGCTGGTGGCGCTCAGCATCTCGCCGCTCAAGGCGCTCCTGGTCGCGGCCCTCTACGTGGTGCTGAACCAGATAGACGGCAACGTGGTCCAGCCGCTGGTGATGGGCCGGGAGGTCAGCCTGCATCCGGTGTGGATCCTGGTCTCCTTCCTGGCCCTGGGCACGCTCCTGGGGTTCGCCGGGCTGCTGCTCGCCGTCCCGGCGGCGGTGGCGCTGGCGACGGTCCTCGACGAGCTGCTGCCCCGGCCTCCCGGCAAGCCCGGCTGAGGGCGCTACCCGGCGCGCCGCCAGCGCGCCCTTCCCTCCTCGTAGAGGTCCCCGCCGTGCAGGTCGTTGATGACCACCGCCGGGAAGTCCTCCACCACGAGCCGGCGGATCGCCTCCGGGCCGAGGTCTTCGTAGGCCACCAGCTCGGCCTCCTTCACCCGCCGGGCCAGCAGCGCCGCCGTCCCCTCGACCGCCCCGAAGTACACGCAGCCGTGCTCGCGCATCGCGCGCCGCACCTCCAGGGACCTCCTGCCCTTCCCGATCATGCCCCTCAACCCCCGCTCGATGAGCAGCGGCGAGTAGGGGTCCATCCGGGAGGCGGTGGTGGGCCCGGCGGGGCCTATGGGGCGTCCCGGGCGCGCCGGGGCGGGACCGACGAAGTAGATGACCTGCCCCTCTGGGTCGAAGGGGAGCGGCTCTCCCGCCGCCAGCGCCTCGGCCATCCGGGCGTGCGCCGCGTCCCGCGCGGTGTAGAGCACCCCGCCGATCAGGACCAGGTCCCCGCTCCGGAGCGGCCTTATGCCCTCCGGCGAGAGCGGGGTCCGCAGCCGGATGCGCCCCCTCCCGCTCACAGCCTGGCCTCCCGCACCCGGTGGGAGTGGCAGTCTATGTTCACCGCCACCGGGAAGGCCGCGATGTGGGTCGGGTGGGTCTCGACGTGGACGGCGAGCGCGGTCACCGTCCCGCCGTAGCCGGCGGGGCCTATGCCGGTGGCGTTGATCTCCTCGAGCAGCTCCCTCTCCAGGGCCGCGACCTCCGGGTCCGGGTGCGGCTCGCCCGAGCTCCTCACGAGCGCCTTCTTGGCCAGCACGGCGGCCTTCTCGAAGGTGCCCCCGAGCCCCACGCCCACGGTGAGCGGCGGGCTGGCGTTGGGCCCCGCCCGCTCGACGGTCTCCACCACAAAGCGCTTCATCGCCTCCAACCCCTCCGCCGGGGTGAGCATCCTTATGGCGCTCGCGTTGTCGCAGCCCGCGCCCTTGGCGAGCATGGTCACGCGCAGCTGCTCCCCGGAGACGGGCTCGCAGTAGACGATGGCCGGGGTGTTGTCCCCGGTGTTCCTGCGGCGCAGCGGGCTCTCCACGATGGACTTCCTGAGGTAGCCCTCCCGGTAGCCCCGCCGCACCCCCTCGTCCACGGCCTCCTGCAGCGTGCCGCCCGTTATGCGGACCTCCTGCCCCAGCTCCACGAAGAAGACGGCGTACCCCGTGTCCTGGCAGAAGGCCACGCACTCCGAGCAGGCCACCCGGGCGTTCTCCAGCAGCTGCCGGATGACCTCCCGCCCCAGCTCGGACCGCTCCTGCTCCAGCGCCCGCCGCAGGGCCGAGAGGTGGTCCTCCCGAAGGCAGGTGTTCGCCTCGATGCACAGGTCGCGCACCGCCCGCGCTATGGTCTCCGCCGGTACCTCGCGCATCCCTCCCTCTCTTTGCTGACCGCAGGGCCTCTGGATTACAGCTTCTCCCGGGCGCGGCCGGCGCTCTCCAGCCGCTCCAGCGCCTCCTCCAGCGAGACCACGTCGGCGTACTTGGCCTGGATGTCGAAGAGGTTGGCCTCGTGGGGCGGCGCGGCCCGGTCGCCGACGCACTCGCGCGGCACGAGCGCGGGATACCCGTGCTGCAGGAGGTCGACCGCCGTGGCCCTCACGCAGCCGCTCGTCGTCGCCCCGCAGAGGACGACCGAGTCCACCCCGAGGGAGGCGAGGATCGCGGAGAGGTTCGTCCCGAAGAACGCCGAGGCGCCCTTCTTGACGATCACGGTCTCCTCCTCCCGGCGTTCGAGGCGGGGGTCGATCTCGACCCAGCGGCTCCCGAGCCTGAGCTCGCCGAGCGAGGGGACCTTCCTCACCCAGAGCGCCCCGTCGACGAGGTTCTCCTCGAAGGCGATGGTGGTGAAGATCACGGGGAAGCCCCGCCCGCGGGCCACCTCGAGCACGCGCCGGGTGGCCTCTATCTCCGCGCCCATGTCCGCCCCGAGGGGGCACTCGGGGTCGGTGAAGCCGCAGCTGAAGTCCACGACGAGGACGGCCGGGCGCTCCCCCAGCCCGAGGCGCCCTCCCATCCGGGCCCGCTCGTAGACGCGGCGGGTCTGCTCGTCGGCCACCGCCATCACCCCACGCTGATGGGGCGCTCCCCCGCCGCTCCGGGGAGCTCCTCGCCGAAGCGCGCCCGCCTGACGAAGCGCCCGGCGCCGGGGCTCGCGAGGAGCTCGCCGTCCTCGACCAGGACCTGCCCCCGCAGCAGGACCGTCTCCGGGACGCCGGTGACCTCTGTGCCCTCGTAGAGGTTGTAGTCGATGTTGGAGTGGTGGGTCTCGGCGGAGATGGTCTTCTTCTTGTTCGGGTCGAAGATCACGATGTCTGCGTCGGAGCCCACGGCGATCGTCCCCTTGCGCGGGTAGAGGCCGAAGAAGCGCGCCGGGGCGGTCGAGAGCAGCTCGACCATCCTGTTGAGCGAGATGCGCCCCTCCCTCACGCCGAAGTTGTGGATCATCATGAGGCGGTCCTCGACGCCGGGCCCGCCGTTGGGGATCTTGGAGAAGTCGTCCCTGCCGAGGGTCTTCTGGCCGTCGAACCTGAACGGGCAGTGGTCGGTGGAGATCACCGAGAGCACGCCCGTCGAGAGCGCGTGCCAGAGGTGCTCCTGGTTCTCCTTGGGGCGCGGCGGCGGAGTGTAGACGTACTTGGCCCCCTCGAAGTTCGGCTTCTCCAGGTAGCTCTCGTCGATGAAGAGGTACTGGGTGCAGGTCTCGCCCCAGGCCCGCCAGTCGGCCTCCCGCGCGCGGGCTATCGGGTCTATGGCCTCCTTGCACGAGACGTGGACGACGTAGAGCGGGGCGCCGGCGAGGTGGGCGAGCTGGATGGCGCGGTTGGTCGCCTCCCCCTCGGTTATCGGGGGGCGGGTCGCGGCGTGCCACTTGGGCTCGGTCTTCCCCTCGGCGAGCGCCTGCTTCACCAGCACGTCTATGGAGTCGCCGTGCTCGGCGTGCACCATCACCAGGGCGCCGGTCTCGGAGGCGACCTGCATCACCCGGAAGAGGGTCTCGTCGTCCACCATGATCGCACCCTTGTACGCCATGAAGAGCTTGTAGCTGGTGACGCCCTCCTCGGGGGCCTTCGCGAGGTCCTCGAGCGTCCCCTTCTCCTTAAGGTCGGTGACGGCGAGGTGGAAGCCCACGTCGATGACCGGCTTTGCGCGCTCTATCTTCTCGTGCCAGGTTTCGAGCGCCTCGGGGAGCGTCTGCCCGGCCTGCTGCAGGCAGAAGTCGACCAGCGTGGTCGTCCCGCCGAAGGCCGCGGAGATGGTGCCGGAGGTGAAGTCGTCGCAGCTCACGGTCCCGCCGAAGGGCATCTCCATGTGGGTGTGCGGGTCGATGCAGCCGGGGATGACGTACCTGCCGCCCGCGTCTATGACCTTGTCCGCCCGCACGTCCAGCGAGCGCCCGATGAGCGAGACGGTCTCGCCCTCGATGAAGATGTCCCCCACGTAGTCGTCCGCGGCGGTGATGATGCGGCCGCCTTTTATCAGAACGGACATCGCTCCTCCTCTCCTCGTTTCGCCCCTTCCAAGATAACCTATCCCGCGGCCACGAGCCTCCTTATCGCGTTCAGCATGACCGCGGCCCCGAGCGCGGCGTCCTCCGGGTCGGCCCTCTCCTCGGGGGAGTGGCTCACCCCGCCCTCGCAGGGGACGAAGACCATGGCCGCCGGCACCCTCTCCGCGACGCACATGGTGTCGTGGGCCGCCCCCGATGCCATGCGCATGTAGGGCTTCCCGCTCTCCCTCGCCGCCTCCTCGAGCGCCCCGACGACCCGCTCGTCCAGGGGCGTCACCGGCAGGCTCTGGCGCTCGGAGTACTCCGCCGAGGCGCCGCGCCTTTCGGCCGCCTCCCGGGCGAAGGTCTCTATGGCGCGGGCGACGCCGCGGAAGGCCCCCTCGTCCACCCCCCGGATGTCCAGAGAGAAGCGGGCCCGGCCGGGGACCGCGTTGATCAGGTTCGGCTCCAGCTCGGCCTCCCCCACGGTCCCGACCGTCCCCCGGCCCGCCTCCCGCGCGAGCCGCTCCAGCTCGAGCATGCACTCGGCCATGACGAGCCCGGCGTCGCTGCGGAGGTCCATCGGGGTGGCCCCGGCGTGGTCGCTGCGGCCGCGCACGGCGATGTCGGCGTGGACGTAGCCCGCTATGGCGTCGACGATGCCGAGGCGTTTCCCGGTATCCTCGAGGACGCGGGCCTGCTCTATGTGCAGCTCGATCCAGCCCACCAAATCGTCCAGGATGCGCGCGCACTCGCGCCACCGCTCCGGCTCGTAGCCCGCCTCTTTCGCGTGCTCGAAGAAGGGGCGCCCGTCGTCTATCGCGCGGAAGCCCATAAGCTCCTCTTCCGTCACGCGCCCGGCGACGATGCGGCTGCCCAGGACCATCTGCCCGAAGCCCGAGCCCTCCTCCTCGAGAAAGGAGATCACCTGCAGCGGGAGGTCCAGCCCGAGCTCCCTGTTCAGCCGGCACACCTCGACCGCGGCGGCGACCCCCATCGTCCCGTCGTACTTGCCGCCGTTGCGGTTGGAGTCGCAGTGCGATCCAATACCGAAAACCCTCTCCCCGGCGGGGCGGTTGCGGGCGACGAGGTTCCCCACCGGGTCCTCGCTGCACTCGAGGCCCGCGTCCTCCAGTTCCCTGATGAAGTAGTCGAGGGTGTTGCGGTACTCGGGGGTGTAGGCGTAGCGCCTTATCGCCTCCTCCGAACGGGTGTACTCCGGCCCGGCGAGCGTCTCGATGTCGCGCTCTATCCTGCGGGCGCTCCTCTCGAGGTCCACGGGGATCCAGTCCAAGAGACGTCCTCCTTCAGGTCGGGACGCGGCCGAGCGGCACCGCGGAGGCGCCGAGCAGACCCCGGAACGCCTCCAGCGAGGCGAGGATCCTCTCCTCCGGGATGTCGCGGGTGATGAAGACCACCCGCGTGTTGTGGTCCGCATCCGGCCAGCGGTCGAGGTGCTCCGGGGGGTGGATGACGTGCTGGACGCCGTTCAGGACGACGGGCCCCGGCCCTCCGGTGTCCAGGAGCCCCTTGACCCGCAGCACGCTCTCGCCGCGGGCGTGCAGGAGCATGGACAGCCAGATCCCGAACGCCGTCCAGTCCACCGGCCCGTCGAAGGTGACCGAGACGGTGTGTGTGGAGGCGGTGTCGTGCTCCTGCAGCCGCGGCAGGCCTCTCTCCCCGAGGCGCGCCTCGGGGGAGAGGAGCTCCTGCGGGTCCACCTCCCCGAAGGAGGCCTCGAGGATGCGCGCGGAGGGGTTTATGGCCCGGATGCGCCCCTCCAGCTCCTCCCTGGCCCCCGGACCGGCGAGGTCGGGCTTGGTGATGACGACCTCGTCGGAGGCGGCGACCTGCTTGGTCGCCTCGGGGCTCGCCTCGAGCTGCATCCGCCCGTTCACCGCGTCCACGGTGGTTATGACGAGGTCGACCGCGAAGTGGTGCGAGAGCACCGGGTGGGAGAAGACCGTGTGGAGGATGGGGGCGGGGTCGGCGAGCCCGGTCGTCTCTATGACCACGCGGTCGAGAGAGGGGACCTCGCCCCGCTGGTGCAGGTCCAGAAGCTCCCCGAGCGCCGCCACCAGATCCTCGCGCTCGCTGCAGCAGACGCACCCGCTCTCCAGCAGCACGGTCCTCTCGGCGACGGGCCTCAGCAGGTGGTGGTCGAGCCCGACCTCGCCGAACTCGTTGACGAGCACGGCGGTGTTCCGGAGCGAGGGGTCCCGCAGGAGGCGCGAGAGCAGGGTGGTCTTCCCGCTGCCGAGAAAGCCGGTTACGACCGTCACCGGGATCGGCATGGCCTAGCCGCCCCCGTCCAGGCGCGCGAGCAGCGCGGGGTCGAGCGGGTCGGGCGTCCTGCCCGAGAGCCTCTCCGCCGCGGGCCACAGCGAGCCCAGGTCCTGCACCAGCTCAGACCTGCCCTTGCGGTCTCTGAGGACGTACCTGCTCCCCTCCCAGTCGTCCACCCTCAGCCCGTAGTGGCGCAGCACCGCGCCGGCCAGCGCCACCCTGTGCGCCCGGTCTCGCCGCCTCTCGCGCTGGTACGCCGTGGGGTCCGCCCCGGGACCCGCAGCGAGCGCGCGGTCCACGACGTGGCGGTCCGTCCAGTGAGGCCGCGCGACGAAGTCCTGCCCGCACAGCACGCACACGCGGGGCCTCCTCTAGGAAGAGGCGCTGACCGGCTCCCCGGTCTCCGTCGTCTCGATCCCGTACATGTTCAGCCCCGGGTCGTGGTTGGGCTTGTTGCGCGGAAAGCGCCTGACGAAGTCGTCGGCGATCTCCTCCATCGTCACCCACCTGACGCCCCGGTGCCCGTTTATGTAGTCGATGAGGCGCTCCAACATCAGCAACACCTGCGGCCTCCCCGAGACGTCCGGGTGGATCGTCAGGCAGTAGGTGGCGTAGTCCATCTCCCGGTAGACCCAATCGAACTGGTCGCGCCAGAGCTGCTCGATATCCCGCGGGTTGACGAAGCCGTGGGAGTTGGGCGAGGCCTTGATGAACATCATCGGGGGCAGGTCGTCCAGGTACCAGTTGCCCCCGATCTTCACCAGGTCTATCTCCTCCCCCCGCTCGAGCGGCTTCATCCACTCCCGGGCGGGCTTGGAGTAGTCGATCTTGGTCCACCTGTCGCCGACCCGCGCGTAGTAGGGGGTGAAGTCGCGGTGCTGGAGGCTGTGGTCGTACTTGTAGCCGAACTCCAGCAGGAGCTGGTTGGTGGCGTTGGAGACCTCCCACCAGGGGGCGACGTTCCCGACCGGCCGCCTGCCGGTGACCTTCTCGATCAGCTCCACGCACCGCTCGAGCACCTCGCGCTCCTGCTGCGGCGTCATCGCCACCGGGTTCTCGTGCGAGTAGCCGTGGCTCCCCACCTCGTGCCCCGCCTCCACGACCATCTTCACCTGATCCGGGAAGGTCTCGATGGAGTGCCCGGGGATGAACCACGTGGTCCTGAGGTCGTACTTCTCGAACAGCTTGAGCAGCCGCATCGTCCCGATCTCGCCGGCGAACATGCCGCGCGAGATGTCGTCCGGAGAGTCCTCGCCCCCGTAGGAGCCGAGCCACCCGGCCACCGCGTCGATGTCCACCCCGATGGAGCAGAAGATCTCCTTTTCGGCCATGCCGCCCCTTTCCCCGCTTGCCCTGACAGGGAGATTTTATTCGGAGAGAGGCCGCTCGTGCAGCCTCCACCGGCTCTCTAGGGCATGCACCGCCCTCGAGAGTCGGTCCGCGAACTCCCGGCAGGACGGTAGGGCAGGGCCAGAGCGCTTCTTCCGGCGCGCCGTCTCTGCGCGGGCGGCGCCGCAGGACGATCCCGGGACCGTTGCAGGGCACAAAAACCCTGCTAGTATGGGCTTCGTTCTCCACGCTCACGTACACATAGGGAGGGTCTTGCAGCTTCCCAGGGTCAGGGTCTTCTCTTTGGGCGGCACGATCTCCTCGACCGCCTCCGGGGGAGAGGGGGTGAGCCCGACGCTCACCGGCGAGGAGCTGGTCGCCGAGGTTCCGGAGATCGCCGGGGTTGCCGAGGTCTCCGCGGTCTCCTTTCGCCAGGTCGCCTCAGGGGAGCTGACGCTCGCGGACGTGCTCGAGCTGGCGGGGGAGGTGGAGGCGTGCGCCGGCACGCGGGCGGAAGGGGTGGTGATCACCCAGGGCACGGACACCATAGAGGAGACCGCCTTCGCGATGGACCTGCTCGTGCAGGGGGATGCGCCGGTGGTGGTGACCGGCGCCATGCGCAACCCCACGCTGCCCGGGGCCGACGGCCCGGCCAACCTGCTGGCCTCCGTGCGGGTCGCCGCTAGCCGCGCCGCGAGGGGGCTGGGCGCTCTCGTCGTGATGAACGACGAGATCCATGCCGCCCGCTTCGTCAAAAAGACCCACACCCAGAGCCCCTGCGCTTTCCAGTCCCCTTCGACCGGCCCGGTAGGGTGGGTCTCCGAGGGAGATGTGCGGGTGGCGCTGCGGCTCCCCGCACGGCACGTGCTGGGCATGCCTCCCGACGGGGCCGGCCATTCCGTGGCCCTCCTCAAGCTGGCCCTTGGTGAGGACGGAAGGCTCCTCCCCGCCGTGAGACAGGCCGGGTATGCGGGGCTCGTCGTGGAGGCCTTCGGCGGGGGGCACGTCCCCTCGGGGATGGTCGGTGCCCTGGAGCAGCTCGCCTCGGAGATGCCCGTCGTGCTCGCCTCGCGCACCGGAAGCGGCGACGTGCTCAGGAGGACGTACGGCTTCGCCGGCTCGGAGATGGACCTCCTCTCTCGCGGCCTCATCTGGGGCGGCATGCTGGACGGGCTCAAGGCCCGGCTGCTGCTCACCTTCCTGTTGCGCCACGGCAAAGACCGCGAGGAGATCCGGGCTGCTTTCGAGAAGTGGTGCGCCTAGAGCACCGGACCGCCGGGGGCTATACTCGGCGCGATACCGGTCGTCGGGAGGATGTGCGCCGCGAGAAGAGGGGAGAGGCGCGAACCGGTGGCCTGCTGGCGTTCCGCCCGCTCGTGGGAAGGGTCGAGGAGGTTGTCTCTTGAACCAGGAGGAATTGAGGCAGAGCGTGCGCCGGATATGCGCGCGCTTCCCGGACGCCTACTGGCGCGAGCTTGACGCCAAGAGGGAGTACCCCGAGGAGTTCGTGCGGGCGATGACCGAGAGCCGGCTGCTCGCCGCGCTCATTCCCGAGGAGTACGGGGGGCTGGGGCTGGGGCTGCGGGAGGCCTCGGTGATCCTGGAGGAGGTCAACCGTAGCGGCGGCAACGCCCAGCCGGCCCACGCCCAGATGTACGTGATGGGCACGCTGCTCAGGCACGGCTCCGAGGAGCAGAAGAGGAGGCACCTGCCGAAGATAGCCTCCGGCGAGCTCAGGCTGCAGGCCTTCGGGGTCACGGAGCCGGAGGCCGGCACCGACACCACCTCCATAAAGACCTTCGCCCGCAAGGAGGGTGACCGCTACCTCATAAGCGGCCGCAAGATCTACATCTCCCGCGTCCAGCACTCGGACATGATGCTGCTTCTGGCCCGCACCACCCCGCGCGAGGAGGTGGAGAGGAAGTCCGAGGGGCTCTCGGTCTTTCTGGTGGACCTCCGGGAGGCGGTGGGCAGCGGGCTCACCGTGAAGCCCCGGCGGGTGATGCTGAACAACGAGACCAACGAGCTGGTCTTCGAAGACCTTGCGGTGCCCGCGGAGAACCTGGTGGGGGAGGAGGGCAGGGGCTTCCGCTACATCCTCGACGGGATGAACGCCGAGCGCATCCTCATCGCCGCCGAGTGCGTGGGCAACGGGAGGTGGTTCGTGGAGAGGTCCGCCGCCAGGGCCAGGAAGAGGGTGGTCTTCGGGCGCCCCATCGGGAAAAACCAGGGGGTGCAGTTCCCCATAGCGAAGGCGCACATAAGCGTGGAGGCCGCGGACCTCATGCGCTCTCGGGCCGCGGAGCTCTTCGACGGGGGCGAGCCCTGCGGGGCGGAGGCCAACATGGCGCTCCTGCTCGCCGCCGAGGCCGCCTGGGAGGCGGCCAACGTCGCCGTGCAGACCTACGGGGGCTACGGCTTCGACGCCGAGTACGACGTGGAGCGCAAGTTCCGAGAGACCCGGCTCTTCCAGGTGGCCCCAATCTCCACCAACCTCATCCTCTCCCACGTCGCAGAGCACGTGCTCGGGCTGCCGAGGTCGTTCTAGTATGCTGCCGCTCGAGGGCATAACGGTCGTCTCCGTGGAGCAGGCGGTCGCCGCCCCCCTCGCCACCCGCCAGCTCGCCGAGCTGGGGGCCAGGGTGATAAAGGTGGAGCGGCCCGGCGGGGACTTCGCCCGCCGCTACGACCGGACGGTGAAGGGGCTCTCGAGCCACTTCGTGTGGCTCAACCGCTCCAAGGAGTCCGTGGTTTTGGACCTCAAGAAGGAGGCGGCCAGGGAGGTTCTGCGCCGCCTGATCTCGCGCGCCGACGTCTTCGTGCAGAACCTCGCCCCCGGGGCCGCCGAGCGGCTGGGCTTCGGGGCGCGGAGGCTCAGGGAGGAGCATCCCCGCCTCGTCGCCTGCTCCATCTCCGGCTACGGCTACAGCGGCCCCTACCGGGACAGGAAGGCCTACGACCTGCTGGTGCAGTGCGAGACAGGGCTCCTCTCCATCACCGGCACCGAAGAGACCCCCTCCAAGGTGGGCATCTCGGTTGCGGACATAGCGGCGGGGATGTACGCCTACTCGGGGATCCTCGCCGCCCTCTTCCGTCGGGAGCGCACCGGCGAGGGAGCCGCGCTCGAGGTCTCGCTCTTCGAGGCGCTCTCCGAGTGGATGGGCTACCCGCTCTACTACACGCTCTACGGCGGCAGGCAGCCGCCGCGCACCGGGGCGGAGCACGCGGCCATCGCACCCTACGGGCCCTACCGGTGCTCGGGCGGGACGGTGTTTCTGGGCATCCAGAACGAGCGGGAGTGGGAGCGCTTCTGCGGCGAGGTGCTGGGGAGGCCCGGCCTCGCCGGCGACCCCCGCTTCGCGGACAACCCCTCGCGCGTGGCGAACCGCGGGGAACTGCGCGAGGAGATAGAGGCGGTCTTTGGAAGACTCTCCCCGGAGGAGGTCGAGGGGAGGCTCGAGGCGGCGGGGATAGCCAGCGCCCGGCTGCGCGACGTGGAGGGGCTCATCGGTCACCCGCAGCTCGAGGCCCGCGGGCGCTGGCGGGAGGTGTGCTCCCCGGCCGGCCCCCTGCGGGCGCTGCTTCCCCCGGTGCTCTTCGGGGAGGAGCCGGCGATGGGGCCCGTCCCGGAGGCCGGGGAGCACACCGTGCGGGTCTTGAGGGAGCTGGGCTTTGCGCCGCGGGAGGCGGAGAGGCTCGCGCGGGATCTCGGGTAGGGCTATCCCCCCTCCCTGCGCGGCCCCCACACGGGGACCGGCACCCCCGCGGCGCGGTTTATGGCCCATCCCACGGCCGTCAGCAGGGCCGCCCCGAGCGCCAGCATCCCGAGCTCGTGCGGGGTGGAGAGCAGCCCCAGGCTCACGATGAGCGTCGTCGCCCCCGCGGGGGGATGCGGGGAGCGCAGGAGGAGCAGCAGGGCGCTGGTGAGCGCCACCGAGAGCGCCGCGGCCCCGATGCGGGCCGGGCCGACCCCGGCCTGCAGCACCCCCGGGGCGTCGAGCAGCCCGAAGGCCGCGAGGCTGGCGTAGCCGGAGCCCGCGGCCACCAGGTGGCCGATCATGGTGTTGCGCGGGGTGGAGATCTCGGCGAGCGGCGTCTCGAAGAACAGGAAGGCGGTGGGGCCGAGGCTGGGGAAGAGGAGGGGCTGCTTGAGTAGGTAGGCCGCCCCCCCGCTCGCCGCGATGGCCACAAACCCCGCGCAGAAGGCGTAGAGCGCCTCGCCGGGCCTGCCGAAGCGGTCCGCTAGGCGGTTCCTCAGGCTCCTCACGGCTCCTCGTCCAGTGGGACGGGGGGGCGCCCGAGGCCCAGCCGGTCGGCGAGCGGCAGCGCCTCCCGCAGCTCCCGTTTCAGGGCGCGGTAGGCCCTCTCGTCCTCCGGGGCCAGCTCGCCCCGCCGGTGGTAGTGCTCGACCCGCTGCAGCCGGCCCATGAGCAGGGTGCCCCAGCGGATGCTGAAGTCGTAGACCTCCTCGCCGCTCCGGGAGCGCTCCGGGTCGGCGGCGAGCTCGCGCAGCTCGCGCGCGGCGGCGCCCACCAGCGCGATGTCCCGCGCGATGCCGGGCGGCCCGCTCACCGATCCCCCAGCAGAAACTCGCTCCCCGCGAGCCGGAGGCCCGTGCGGGGCTCGGGGCAGCCCGGGTTCTGGCAGGTGAGGGCCACCATGTAGGCGTCCTTCTCCTCCCCGAACCACAGAAAGCCCAGCGGGAGCGCCTCTCCCGCCGCGAACTCCCGCGAGCCGCAGCCCGGGCAGGCGAAGCCCCGCTCCCGGACCCGCCGCAGCGCCCGGCGCTTCTCCTCCGCGCTCAGGATGAGGTTGTCCCCGTAGACCGCTCCTCCCACGGCCCTAGATCCCCACGTCCCGGTCGTAGAACACGTTGTCCTCGCGCCAGCCGCCCATCCCCTCCCCGATGATCGAGTGGTCCGAGACGAACTCTATCCGCTCGATCCACTTGGCCATCTTGAAGCCCACCTGGGTCTCGAGGCGCAGGCGCAGGGGGGCGCCGTGTTTTATGGGGAGCGGCTCGCCGTTCATCTCGTAGGCCAGGAGCGTCTGGGGGTGGTGGGCGAACTCCAGCGGTATCACCTCGTAGAACCGTCCGGCGCCCTCGGCGCTCGGCTCGTCCCGGCCCGAGTCCTGCATGGTGAGAAAGACGATGTAGCGGGCCTCGGGCAGCGGCCGGACCAGCTCGACGATCTGGCGCAGCGGCACCCCGGTCCACTCGCCGATGCTGCTCCAGCCCTGGACGCAGTTGTGCAGCACCCGCTGGGTCTGCTTCGTGGGGAAGGTCCGCAGCTCCTCCAGGGAGAGGCTCATCGGCCGCTCCACCAGCCCGCCGACCTCCAGCCGGTAGCCGGCGAAGTTGTGGGCCGCCATTATCTTGTAGAAGTCGGCGTTGGGCGGCTTGCCGTTTACCCGGTGCTCGGGGGAGAGGGCCTCCCTGGGGTAGCTCTGGCGCGAGGTGAGCGGGTTGAGCAGCACCCGCCGCACCCCCATGACCACCGCGCCCAGGGCCCGCTGGGTGCTCCGGGGACGGGCGAGGGTGTACTTTGTTGCCGCCACGTGCAGGACGACGAGCCCCGCCGCCGCGGCGAGGGTTATGGCGGTGGCGAGCGCCGGGAGGGTCTGGCGCCCGAAGATCATCTTCGCCGTCTCCTGCCCGAAGCCGTGGACGATCACCATGAAGACGTGCACCCCGATGAACCCCACGAACGCCAGGAGCCCGAGGAAGTGGAGGCTCCTGGCCCACTGCCGCCCCCCGAGCATCCTGACGAACCAGGGGAAGCGGGCCTCCAGCGCCGGGGACTGGGCGGCCCCGGTGATGATCTGGAAGGGGGCCAGAAGAAAGATCACCGCCCCGTAGGAGAGCTTCTGGACGGCGTTGAAGGGCTGCCCGGGCAGCGTGGGGGGGAGCTCGAAGCTCAGGTACTGCACCACGTCCTGGTAGGCCATGGGGAAGATCTCCCAGGAGTACGGGAAGTAGCGCCTCCACTGGCCGGTGAGGAAGAGCAGCGCCACGTACAGCACCCCGGCGAGGATCCAGCCGATCACCGTGAAGAAGTGCCAGTGCCTCCCCAGGCCCAGATTCTTGTGCCCCGGCATGGAGACTATGGAGGAGTAGCTCTCCTCCTCGTCCAGCGTGTCGTAGAGCCTGTCCCGGGGCATGACCTTCCTGGTGAACCGGGCCCACTCGCTGCCGGGCTTCGAGTGCTCGTTCCAGTAGAGCTTGGGGTGGGTGCCCAGGATCTCTATCCCGCTCCTTATGAGGAAGGTCATGAAGATGATGTTGACCAGGTGCTCGACGCGCAGCCACCAGGGGTATCCGAACTCCACTCTTCTCTCCTCCCGTCGCTCAGCCGGGCTTGGGAACGCTGATGAGGTAGGGCTCCCCCCGCAGGGTGAGGTAGACCCGCCCCTCCCCGACGGTCATGCCGGAGAGCCCCGCCCCTCCGAGGCCCCGCTCGCGCAGCGCCCGCCCGAAGTCCCTGATCGCCTCGACCTCCAGGGTCTCGGAGTCGAGCACCACGAGGCGGTTTGCGGTCGCCGCGTACACCCGCAGCTCCTCCTTCGCCTTGCTCTCCACGTACTCCGCCGGCTCCCCGAGCGGGACCCGCCGGATGATCTCGAGCCCGCCCTCCAGAAGCCCCTCCGGATCGCCCTCCAGCAGCAGCGCCCGCCCCGAGGCCACCACGGCGTAGGCCATCTGGGAGGCCTCGAGGTTGGAGTCGAGCGCCTCGCCCGCGACGCGCACCCCGCGCTCCACCCTGAGCCGCGGCGGTTCCCCCCGGTAGTGGGCCACGCCCCGGGGCCCCGCGACCCAGAAGGCCGGATCCTGGCTCTCCTCCGCCGCCCGGATGAACGTCTCCGGGCCGCCGCCCACCCGGACCCGGAACTTCGGCTCGCGGGTGAGGAGGTCGAACCCGAGCACCTCCCCGCCCCCCTCCTGCAGCAGGAGCAGGGTGTCCGAGGTGGGGTGGACCTCCGCCTGCTCGGGCGCCCCGCCGGTCTCGATGCGGCGCCGGACCTCGAGGGTCGCGGGGTCCACGAGCAGCACCCGCCCCGCCCCGGGCTGCGGGAGGTAGAGGCGCCCGGGCTCCTCCGGGTCCGGGGCCATGTTGCCCCCGGCCTCCTCCGCCAGCCCCCGCGAGCGCGCCGCCGACCCGTCCTCCGGGTCGAGCCGCAGCAGCCGCCGGCCGTCCTCCCGCAGCGCGAGCAGCGCCCGCTCGTGCGGGGCCCAGACCGGGTCCCTGAGCGGGGCGGGCGTCTCCAGCACCCTCACCGGCCCTCCCCCGGAGGCCCGGGGCGCGGAGCACCCCGCGAGCGCGAGCAGGAGGAGCGCCAGCGCCGCGAGGGCGGCCGCGGCGGTTCTAGTCATGCCACCTTCGCCTCTGCGGGTAGGAGACGGCGAGCCCGGTCCTGACGGAGAGGTAGCCGAGCAGGAAGAGCCCCTCCGCGATCATGGCCAGCGTCCCGGCCGGGTAGTCCCAGCGCCCGCGGAACTCCTCGAGCCCCGGCAGGCCCGCGCCCCGGCTCGCGAGGTACCCCAGCAGGGCGATGAGGGACAGGGCCGCCCCGAGGCCCCAGCCCAGCCGGCGGGCTCCCGCCGGGATGCCCGCCGCCGCCACGGCGCCGCCCGCCGCGAGCAGGGCGAAGAGCGCGCCCCAGACCGGCGAGGCGGCGTAGTGGGCGGGGAGCTCGTAGAGGTGGATGGCGGCGATGAGCAGCGCCAGCGCCGACCCCGCGGCCGCCGTCAGGCGCGGCTGGTTGAGGTAGATGTACCGGTAGAAGGCCACGAGCTGCGGCAGCCCGGTGAGCCGGAGGAGCCGCCTCACCCGCGCAGGGCCCTCCAGGCCGCCGCCGTCGCCGCCCCGTAGAGCAGGTGGGGCACGAGGTCCGAGGCCCAGGCCTCCGTCCCCCACCCCCGCGGGTCGGTGACCCCGAGGGCCGCCGCGGGGACGTCGCTCG
>Ga0207863_100365_pt1 | contig 16152 bp, 12 predicted proteins | sample CeladaPassaD2F12_FD_187497 | JGI IMG/M metagenome (GOLD analysis project Ga0207863, IMG submission 187497) | Cellulose-adapted microbial communities from the Joint BioEnergy Institute, USA - Passage D2F12 (SPAdes) (version 2) | ecosystem: Engineered > Bioreactor > Continuous culture >... | reverse complement strand
GGGTGCTGTACGCGGACCTGCACGGCGTGGCGCGCGGCAAGGACGTGCCCATCGGCGAGTTCGAGCGCGCCGTCGAGCACGGGCTGGCGTTCTGCTCGGCGATCATGGGCACCGACCTGCGGCACACCCCCGTGGTGGGCGGGGAGGAGGGCTACCCGGACCTCGTGGCCTACCCCGACCTCTCGACCATGACGCTCGTGCCCTGGGAGCCAGGGGTGGCGTGCTGCCTCGCCGACCTGCGGCCGGTCGGGGACCACGCGCCGCCCGCCGACCCCAGGGGGGCGGTGCGCCGGGCGGTCGCGGCCTTCGAGGAGCTGGGGCTCTCGCCCGTGGTGGGGCCGGAGCTCGAGTTCTTCCTGTGCGAGCGCGACCCGGCGGGCGGCGTGCGCCGCTACGTGGACAACCTCAGCATGGTCTACACCGTGGGGCCGCAGGCCGACCCGCGGGGGATAGTGCGCGAGATCGCGGAGATGCTCTCGGGGATGGGCCTCGGGGCCTTCGCCGCCAACCACGAGTTCATGAACTCGCAGTACGAGATCAATTTGCACCACGCGGACGCCCTCGCCGCCGCCGACCGGGCCTTCCGGCTCAAGTGCGCGGTGAAGGACGTGGCCGCGATGCGGGGGCTCGTCGCCACCTTCATGGGCAAGCCGTTCAACGACCAGGGCGGCTCGGGCTTCCACATCCACTTCTCGCTCGAGCGCGAGGGCGAGAACGCCTTCGCCGGGGGCGAAGAAGGCGGCGTCACCGGCCTCCTGAGGCACTTCGTGGCGGGCGTGCTCGAGCACGCCTCCGGGCTCATGGCGTTCCTCAACCCGACCATAAACGCCTACCGGCGCCTGGTGCCCGACTCGCTCGCGCCGACCCACGCCAACTGGGGCTGGGACAACCGCACCGCGTTCGTGCGCATCCCGCCCGAGCGCGGCGGGGCCACGCGGGTCGAGGTGCGCGTGGGCGACGGGAGCGCCAACCCGTACCTGGCGACCGCCGCGACCCTCTTCGCCGGGCTGCACGGGGTGCGCGAGCGGCTGCCGCTCGGCCCGCCGGTGGGGGGCGACGCCTACGCGCTCGCGGGCGAGAAGGCGGGGCCGCCGCTCCCGGCCACGCTCGAGGAGGCGCTGGACGCGCTGGAGGCCGACGAGGTGCTGCGCGGGGCGATGGGGGAGCAGATCGTGGGCACCTTCCTCGCGCTCAAGAGGTACGAGGCAGAGCGGCACCGCACGTGGGTCTCGGACTGGGAGATCTCCGAGTACCTGCACCACCTGTAGTAGGAGGAGGAAGATGACGCAGATCAGGGAGACCGTCCCGCTCGAGGAGATAGACCTCTCCGACCCCGACGCCTTCGTCGAGCGGGTCCCGCACGAGTGGTTCCGCACGCTGCGCCGGGAGGCGCCCGTCTTCTTCAACCCCGAGCCCGACGGCCCCGGCTTCTGGGTCGTAAGCCGCTACGAGGACATCCGGGAGGTGCACCGCCGCTGGGACATCTACTCCTCCGAGATCGGGGGCACCTCGCTCGAGGACCTGGAGCCCGACCAGATCGAGGCGCGCAAGTCCATGATAGACCTCGACCCGCCGCGCCACGACGAGATCCGGCGCCTCATCAGGGGCCGCTTCTCGCCGCGGGCGGTGAAGGAGTGGGAGGACCAGGTGCGCGAGGTCGCCCGCAGGGTGATCGAGGAGGCGCTGCCCAAGGGCGAGTTCGACTTCGTGCGCGAGATCTCCTCGGAGATCCCGATGCAGGTCTTCGCGGACATCCTCGGCGTCCCGCAGGAGGAGCGGCGCTACATCATCGAGATCGGGGACCACCTGCTCGGCAACCAGGACCCGGAGTTCGCCCGGCCCCCGGAGAAGCCCGAGCACCGGCTGCTGCCGTTCTCCAGCCCGGCGGCGCTGGAGCTCTTCAGGATCGGGCGGGCGCTCGCCGCGGAGCGGCGCCGCAACCCCAGGGACGACATCATCACCCAGATGGCCTTCGGCGGGCTCACCCAGCGCGAGTTCGACGTGAACTTCGTGCTGCTGGCCACCGCCGGGAACGAGACGACGAGGCACACCATCACCCACGGCCTGCTGGCGCTCATCGAGAACCCCGACCAGCTCGAGCGCCTCAGGCGCGACCCCTCCCTCTACCCCTCGGCCGCCGAGGAGATGCTGCGCTGGGCGACCCCCGTGCACCACTTCCGGCGCACCACCACGCGGGAGACGGAGCTGGCCGGGACGAGGATACCGGCCGGCGCCAAGGTGACGACCTGGTTCACCTCCGGCAACCGCGACGAGACGGTCTTCGAGAGGGCGGACGCCTTCGACGTCGGCAGGGAGCCGAGCCGGCACCGGGGGCACATGACCTTCGGCCCCGGCGGCAAGCACTTCTGCCTCGGGGCGCACCTGGCGCGCATGGAGGTGCGGGTGACGTTCGAGGAGCTGATCCCGCGCCTGAGGTCCGTCGAGCTCGCCGGGCCGGTGGACCGGCTGCGCTCCAACTTCTTCAACGGCATAAAGCGGATGCCCGTCAGGGTGGAGGCAGCGTGATCTCGCTGCGGCGCATAGACCACGTGAGCCTGCGGGTCCGCGACGTGGAGGAGGCCAGCCGCCGCTGGTCGGCGCAGTTCGGCCTCGCCGTGCGCGAGCGGGACGGGCGCCGCGCCCGCCTCGCCTGCGACGACGAGCCGTACTGCCTCGAGCTCCTTGCCGCCGAGGCCCCCGGCGTCGAGCACGTCGCCTACGAGCTGCGCCGCTCCTGCACCCTCGAGGAGGCGGGGCGGCACTTCGAGGGGCTCGGCGTCCCCTACGAGGAGCACGCCGGCGGCCTGCGCGTCGCCGACCCGGAGGGCAACCGGGTGCTCGTGCTCCCCTACCGGGAGCCCCGGGAGAGGTGGGTCTCGCACGCGCGGGCGGCCACGGACCAGATCGTGGGCCACCCCCGCAGGCTCGGGCACGTCAACTTCCTCACCGGCAGGCTCTCCGAGGGCGTGGAGTTCTACACCCGGGCGCTCGGGATGCGGATCACCGACTGGCTCGGCGAAGGGGGCGTGTGGTTCCACATAAACGCCGACCACCACGTCATGGCGCTCGTGGACAAGGGCTATTCCCACTTCCACCACCTCGCCTTCGACGTCGTGGACATCGGGCAGATGCGCGTCGCGCTCGACCACCTCGGGCGGCACGGGCGCTGGCTCGGCTGGGGGCCGGTGCGCCACGGCATCGGCGGCAACATCGCCTCCTACGTGCGCATCGTCGAGGAGGAGTGCTTCGTCGAGCTCTACTGCGACATGGAGCAGCTCGAGGCCGACCACGAGGTGCGCCGCTGGCCGGACAACCGCTTCTCCTCCAACACCTGGGGCCCCCTGCCGCCCCGCTCCTACTTCCGCTTCGACGAGGCGGCGGTCGCCTCCGAGCGCGAGAGCCTGGAGATGCTAGGTCACCCCCTTAAAGAGGAGGTCTCCAGTTGAGCCTCAAAGGTTACACCGTCCCGCGCACCAGCACCGGGAAGGCGAGCCTCGTCCCGCCGCCGCCGTGGCACTACGTCGGCGACTTCCTCGTCGTGGACTACTGGGCCGAGCCCGAGGCCGTGCGCGCCGTCCTGCCGGAGGGGCTCGAGCCGCACCCCGACCCCGGGAGGTGCGCCGCCGTCTTCGCCGACTGGCAGTCGTGCTCCGAGGGCGGCGAGGAGCTCTTGGACCCGATCCGCTCCCACTACCGCGAGTTCTTCATCGTGGTGAACGCCCTCTTCGAGGGCGAGGAGGTCACCACCTGCCCGTTCATCTGGGTGGACCAGGACTTCGCGCTGGCGCGCGGCTGGATCCAGGGCTTCCCCAAGAAGCTCGGCTCGATCTGGATGACCCGCACCTTCGGCCTCGACGTCCCCGCCGACCCCGGTCTGAGGCCCGGCGGGCGCCACGGCGCGACCTGCTCCGCCCGCGGGCGCGCCATCGCCGAGATGACCCTCACCATCGAGGGCGAGGCCGCGGAGGGGCCGCGCCACAACGCCCCGCCCATCGTCAACGTGCGCCACTTCCCCCGCCTGGCCGCCGGCCGCCACGACGACCCGCAGGTGCACGAGCTGGTGCGCGCCGTGAGCCGGGACCGCGCGATCTCGAAGGTCTACGCCGGGCCGGCCACCCTCACCCTGCACCCGGCGCCCGGCGAGGAGCACGACTCTCTAGCCCCCGTGAAGATAGACCGCGGCTACCGCTTCACCTTCGGCTACACCGTGGACGACCTTGAGACGGTGAAGGAGCTGGTGTGACGGCGGCCGCCGAGCGCGTCCGGGTCGCGGGCGTCGAGGTCTCGCCCGACCACTTTATCGGGGGGGAGCGGGTCGCGAGCCCCCGCCGCTTCGAGGACATCTCCCCGATCACGAACGAGCCCATCGCCGAGGTCTCGCGCGCCGGGGAGGCCGAGGTGGACGCGGCCGTGCGCGCCGCCCGCGACGCCTTCCCGGGGTGGGCGGCCTTGGGCCCCGCGGGCCGCGCCCCCTACCTGCACCGTCTCGCCGACCTCATAGACGCCAACGTCGAGCGGCTCGCGGCGGTCGAGTGCATGGACATGGCGATGCTCCTGCGCTCGCTGCGGGCGCGCGTCATCCGCCGCGGCGCCCGCAACTACCGCGCCTACGCCGACCTCGCCGCCTCCTACGAGGAGCGCGACTGGCGCTCGCAGGGCACCTGGAACCGGGTGCAGCGGATGCCCGCCGGGCCCGCGGCGATCATCACGCCCTGGAACGCGCCGTTCATGCTCTCCACCTGGAAGACCGCCCCGGCGCTCGCCGCCGGCTGCACCGTCGTCCTCAAGCCCGCCGAGTGGTCGCCGCTCTCCTGCTCGCTGCTCGCCGACCTCGTCGCGGAGGCCGGCTTCCCGCCCGGCGTCTTCAACGTCGTGCAGGGGATCGGCGAGGAGGCGGGGGCGGCGCTGGTGGCGCACCCGCTCTTGCGGCGCGTCTCGTTCACCGGCTCGCCGGAGACGGGGCGCTCCATAGGGGTGGCCGCCGCGAAGAACCTCGTCCCGTTCACCGCCGAGCTCGGCGGCAAGGGACCCCTGATCGTCTTCGAGGACGCCGACCTCGACGCCGCCGCGCGCAGGGCCGCCGGCCAGTACGACGACGCCGGGCAGGTCTGCCTCGCCGGGACGCGCCTGCTCGTGCAGGAGTCCGTGGCGGAGGAGTTCCTGGAGCTCTTCCACCGCTACGCCGACGAGCACGTCCTCGGCGACCCGCGCAGCGAGCACACCACCGTCTCGCCCCTCATCCACCCCGACCACCTCCGGCGCGTCGAGGGCTTCGTCGAGCGCGCCCGCCGGGAGGGGCACCGGGTGCTGCGCGGCGGGCGGCGCTCGCCCGCGGGGCCGCTCTTCTACCAGCCCACCCTCATCGAGCCGCTCTCGAACGACGCCGAGATCGTCCAGCGCGAGGTCTTCGGCCCCGTCCTCACCCTCCAGACCTTCGCCGACGAGGAGGAGGCGGTCTCCTTGGCCAACTCCACCGAGTACGGGCTCTCCGGGATCGTCTACACCTCCTCCATGGGGCGCGCGGACCGCGTCGGGCGGGCGGTGCGCGCGGGCGTGGTGTGGGTGAACACCTTCCTGGTGCGCGACCTCACCGCGCCCTTCGGCGGGATGGGCATCTCCGGCATCGGGCGCGAGGGCGGCGACTACGCGCTGGACTTCTACTCTGACCTGAAGACCCTCCAGATCCTGGAGGGCAGCACGCGATGAACGACGGGGCCCTCCTCGACGCCGTCGCCGCCGAGGCGGGCTGGATAGAGGAGCTGCTGGTGAGCCTCGTCGAGGCCCCGACCACCCTCGGAAACGAGGAGCCGGGGCAGCGGGTCATGGAGGAGGCCCTCGCCGACTGCGGCCTGAAGGTCCGCAGCGTCCCGCTCGACGCGGACGCGCTCCGCAGCGCGGAGGGCGCCTCCCCGTTCTCCTGGGACGTATCTGGCAAGCGCAACGTCGTCGCCGACTGGCCTGCCGGGGGCGGGGGCGGGCGCTCCCTGATCCTGAACGGCCACATAGACGTCGTCCCGCCCGCCGCCGAGGAGCTGTGGGCGCGCCCGCCCTTTGCGGCGGCGCGCGAGGGCGACTGGCTCTACGGCCGCGGCGCGGGGGACATGAAGGCCGGGCTCGCCGCGATGGCCGGCGCGGTGCGGGCCCTCTCGCGGGCCGGGTACGCCCCGGCGGCGCCCATGCAGCTGCAGTCGGTCGTCGAGGAGGAGTGCACGGGGCACGGGACGCTGCAGTGCCTGCTCGACGGCGCGCGCGCCGACGCCTGCGTCATAACCGAGCCCCACCCCGACCACCTCACCACAGCGCAGGTCGGGGTCTTGTGGTTCCACGTCGACATCGCCGGCGTCCCGGCGCACGCGGCGCGCGCGAGCCGGCTCGGCGTGGGCGCCGTCGAGGCCGCCTGCGCGGTGCTCGCCGCGCTCCGGCGGCTGGAGCGGCGGCTCAACGAGGACCCGCCGCCACCCTTCGACGCCCTCGAGCACCCCATCAACCTGAACCCCGGCGTGATCTCCGGCGGCGACTGGCCCTCGACCGTCGCGGCGACCTGCACGCTCTCCTGCCGCATCGGGCTCTACCCCGGCCAGAGCCCCGACGAGATGCGCGCCCTCGTCGAGGGGGCGGTCGCCGAGGCCGCCTCCGAGGACCCGCGCCTCGCGCAGCGCCCGCCGAGGGTCCGCTACGACGGGTTCGCCTGCGAGGGGGCCGTGGTGGACGGGGAGGAGCCGGTGGTGCGGGCGCTCGCGGCGGCGTACGAGAGGGTGCGCGGGGAGAGGCCGGGGCTCGAGGCCACCACCGCGACGACCGACGCGCGGCACTTCGTGCGCGCGGGCATCCCGGCCGTCTGCTTCGGGCCGCGGGCCGAGAACATCCACGGCATAGACGAGCGCGTCTCGCTGCGTTCGGTCGTCGAGACCGCGCAGGTGCTCGGGCTGTTCATAAGGGACTGGTGCGGCCTCGTGAGGGGCCCGGGAAAGGAGGAGAGGTAATGTCCAGCACGGAATCCGCTCCCGCGCCCGCGCGGGCGACGGGCGAGAGCGCCAAGCTCCACCGCCGTGCGCTCGGGGTGCCGGATCTGGTGTTCTTCATCGTGGCGGCCTCGGCGCCGCTCACGGCGGTGGCGGGCGGGCAGGCCGCCACCTACCTGGTCACCGGCAACAGGGGCGTCCCGTTCATGTTCGTCCCCTTGGGGATCATCCTCGCCCTCTTCGCCGTCGGCTACGCGGCGATGAGCCGCCACGTGGCCAACGCGGGGGCTTTCTACTCCTACGTCGCCCGGGGGCTCGGCAAGGTGCCGGGCGTGGGGGCGGCCTTCGTCGCGCTCATCGCCTACAACGCGATGCAGATCGGGATCTACGGCCTCTTCGGCGTGGCGATGGGGGCGTTCATGGGCTCGCAACTCGGCATAGAGCTGCCCTGGTGGGCCTGGTGCCTGATCGGGGCGGGGGTAATCGGGGTGCTCGGGGTGCTGCAGATAGACCTCAACGCCCGCGTGCTCGCGGTGGCCCTCATCCTCGAGGTGATCGTGGTCGCGCTCTTCGACCTCGCCGTGCTCGCCGACCCCGGACCGCAGGGGCTCTCCCTCGTCGGCTTCGACCCGACGGTCGCCTTCGGGGCGGCGGCGGGCGCGACGCTCACCTTCTGCGTCGCCTCTTTCGTCGGGTTCGAGTCGGCGGCGATCTACTCCGAGGAGTGCCGCGACCCCCGGCGCACCGTGGCGCGGGCGACGTTCATCGCGGTCGGCCTGATCGCGCTCTTCTACGCCCTCTCGAGCTGGCTGCTCGCGGTCGCCGCCGGGCCGGACACGATCGTGGACCCGGCGCGGCTGGTGGAGGCGGGCTTCGCCACCGCAGGCAACCCCGACCCGACGACGGTGCTCTTCGTCGCGGGGGCCGAGCGCCTCGGCGCGATCTGGGGCAGCGCCGCGGCGCTGCTCTTCGCCACGAGCCTCTTCGCGGCGCTCCTCTCGTTCCACAACGCGGTGGCCCGCTACGCCTTCGCGCTCGGCCGCGAGGGCGTCCTCCCGCGGGCCTTCGGCTACGTGCACGCGATCACCGGGGCGCCCGTGATCTCCTCGCTGGCGCAGACCGTCCTCGCGGTCTCGGTCGTCGGGGTCTTCGCCCTCGCCGCCGCCGACCCGGTGCTGACGCTCTTTACCTGGCTGACGAACCTGGGCGCCCTCGGCGTGCTGCTCCTTATGACGGTCACCTCCTTCGCCGTCGTGGGCTACTTCCGGCGGCGCCCGGAGGAGGGGCTCGGCCGCTGGACGACCGCGGTGGCCCCTGCCGTCGCGGGCGCGCTCCTGCTCGTCGTCCTCATCCTCGGCGTCGCCAACTTCAACGTCCTCATCACCGGCTCGACCGAGGCCCCGACGAGCGCCATGACGATAGTGCTGCCCGCGATCCTGTTCGGCGGCGGTCTCCTGGGGCTCGCCGTCGGGGCGATCCTCAAGGCGCGTCGCTCTGAGGTCTACCGCAGGATCGGGGAGGGAGGGGCGGAGCCCCCGGAGGGGGCGTGAGGCGCCGGAGGGCGCAGAAGGACCCGGCGACCCCGCAGCACGAGCGGGCCGACCTCCCCGCGCTCGCCGACCGCGAGGGGGTGTTGGAGGAGCTGGTGCGCGTGATCTGCGAGGCGTGGGCGTCGTTCGACGTGCCGCGCACCGCGGAGCCGCAGCTCGGCGAGGAGCTGGCCGCGCGCCTCGTCGCGCCGCTGCCCGAGGAGCCCGGCGGGGTTGAGGAGGCCCTCTCCGACGCCGCGCGGGTGCTCGACGCCAGCGTCTCGCCCTCGCGCCCGCTCAACCTCGGCTACATCGGCTCGACGGGCCTCGAGATGGGCGTGCTGGCCTCGGCGCTCGCGGCCACCTACGACGCGAACCTCGCCGTCACGGCGGGAGGGGCGGACCTAGTCGAGGAGCAGGCCCTGCGCTGGCTTTCGGACTTCGTCGGCTTCCCGCTCGCCGAGGGGGCCTTCACGAGCGGCGGCATGACCTCGAACCTCACGGCGTTGCTGGCGGCCCGCGAGCGGGCGCTCCCCGGCTCGCGCGCCGGGGGGCTCTACGGTCGCCGGGCGGCGGCCTACTGCTCGGAGGAGGCCCACCACTCGGTGATCCGCGCCGTCGAGGTCTGCGGGCTCGGGGGAGGGTCCGTCCGGCGCATCCCGCTCGACGGCCGGCGCCGGATGCGCCCGGACGCGCTCGAGGAGGCGCTCTCGCGCGACGCGGCCTCCGGCGCCGTCCCCGTCGCCGTGGTGGCGACCGCGGGCACGACGCTGACCGGGGCCGTGGACCCGCTGGACGAGGTCGCCGACGTCTGCGAGCGCCACGGCGTGTGGCTGCACGTGGACGGCGCCTACGGCCTCCCGGCCGCTGCCGTCCCGCAGACCGCTCCGCTCTTCGCCGGGCTCGAGCGCGCCGACTCGGCGACCGTGGACGCCCACAAGTGGCTCGGGGTGCAGAAGAGCTGCAGCGCCGTGCTGCTGCGCGAGACCGGGCGGCTGCGGGCGGCGTTCGGCCACGAGGAGCGCTACATGCTGCACGAGGGCGACGTCCCCAACCCCGTGGACCGCACGCTCGAGTACTCCCGCCCGCTCCGTTCTTTGAGGCTGTGGATGGCCTTCCGCGTCCACGGCGCCGCCCAGTACAGGACCTGGATCCGGCGCACCCTCGAGAACGCCCGGCTGCTCGCCGCCCTCCTGCGCGAGGCGCCCGACTTCGAGCTCCTCCACGAGCCGACGCTCTCCACCGTCTGCTTCCGGCACCTCCCGCCCGGCGCAGAAGACCCCGACGAGCACAACCTCCGCCTCGCCCGAGAGATGCAGCGCGACGGGCGCGTCTTTCTCGCCCCGGCCTCCGTGGACGGCCGGGCCTGCCTGCGCGCCTGCTTCGTCAACTTCAGGACCACGCCCCGCGAGGTCGAGCGCGTGATCTCCGTCGCCCGCGAGCTCGGTGGCCGGCTGGCCCGCCCCTGATCCGCTGCCTTAGAATATCCCGGACGCAGGCTCTCTTTCGGAGGTGTGGCGCTTGAGGTTTCTGTCGGGTTCGCGCGTGGGGCGATGGCTGGTCTGGCTCGTCTGCCGCGTGCTGAACAAACCGCTGCCGGTGGAGCACGCGGCGGAGTGGATGAGGATCCCGGAGCACTCCGTGGACCAGGTGCTAGAGACCGGCGCCCTGAAGAGCCTCTACCCGCAGGACGTCCTCGAGGCCGCCCGCCGCATGGACCGCCAGCGGCGCGAGCACGACGAGCGCCACGCCGCCCGTAGCCGCCGCCCGTAGCCGCTGCTCGTAGCCGCCGCGCGAACCGCCGGTATACTCCTCCCGTGGACCTCTTCGACCAGTCCGGCTCAGAGAACCTCGCCGCCCGCGCCCCGCTCGCCGAGCGGCTGCGCCCGAGGTCGCTCGACGAGGTGGTCGGCCAGCCACACCTCGCCGGCGAGGGCGGCCCCCTGCGCGAGGCCGCCGAGCGGGGGAGGGTCGGCTCGGTGATCCTCTGGGGGCCGCCCGGCACCGGGAAGACGACGCTCGCCCGCGTGCTCGCCGCCTCGGTCGAGGAGGAGTTCGTCCCCCTGAGCGCCGTGACGAGCGGGGTGAAGGACCTGCGCGCCGCGCTCGACGGCGCGCGCGAGAGGTTGAAGTACGAGGGGCGCGGGACGCTCCTCTTCGTGGACGAGGTCCACCGCTTCAACAAGGCCCAGCAGGACGCCCTCCTGCCGGCGCTCGAGGAGGGGCTCGTGGACTTTATCGGGGCTACGACGGAGAACCCCTCCTTCGAGGTGACGGCGCCGCTGCTGTCGCGCTCGCGCGTGCTGCGCCTCCGCCCGCTCTCGAAGGGCGACCTGGAGGCGCTGCTGGAGCGCGGGCTCTCGGAGCTCGGGGTGGGGATCTCCGGCGAGGCCAGGGATTACCTGCTGCGGCTCGCGGGCGGGGACGCGCGCAGGATGCTCAACGCCCTGGAGGTCGCGGCCTCGGGGAGGCGGGAGGTGGGGGTTGCGGAGATCGAGCGGGCGCTCGGGCAGCGGGCGCTCCGCTACGGGCGCGAGGAGCACTACGACGTCGTGAGCGCCTTCATAAAGAGCGTGCGCGGCGGCGACCCGGACGCGGCTTTGCACTACCTGGCGCGCATGATCGAGGCGGGGGAGGACCCGGTCTTCATCGCGCGCCGGCTCGTGATCCTGGCCTCCGAGGACGTTGGCAACGCCGACCCGCGCGCCCTGCCGCTCGCGGTCGCCGCGGCGGAGGCCGTGCGGATGGTCGGGATGCCCGAGGGCCGCATCCCGCTCGCCCAGGCCGCCGCCTACCTCGCCTCCGCCCCCAAGTCCAACGCCGCCTATGCCGGCATAGACGAGGCGCTGGCCGACGTGCGCCGCGGCGCCACGCCGGAGGTCCCCCTGCACCTGCGCAACGCCCCGACCGGCCTCATGAGGGAGGAGGGCTACGGCGAGGGCTACCGCTACGCCCACGACGACGAGCCCGAGGGCATGAACCAGCGCTACCTGCCCGAGGAGCTGCGGGACCGCGTCTACTACCGGCCCGGGGACAGCGGGGAGGAGAGGGAGATCGGGGAGCGCCTCCGGCGCTGGCGCAGGGAGCGGGAGGAGCGGGAGGGCTAGGAGGGCCTCTCGCGGGGCTGGTCGGGGGCCAGCACCCTCTTCAGCACCGGGCTCTCGAACTCCGTGGCGAGGCAGTCCATAAAGATCTCGTCCCACACCCGCCCGCCCATCCGCCGGCACTGGCGGCGGCGTCCGATCTCCCGGAAGCCCGCCTTCTCGTAGGCGCGCCTGCCGGCCAGGTTGTGCTCGTAGACGCTGAGCATCACGTTGTGCAGACCGAGCGCGGTGAACGCGTAGTCGAGCATCAGGCGGGTGGCCTCGGTGCCGTAGCCCCGTCCCCGGAAGCCGGGCTCGCCGATCATGATGCCGAAGGAGGCGCTCCGGTTGCGGTGGTCCACGTCCCGCAGGCTGGTGATCCCCACGGGCCGGAGGCCCTCCCGCGCGTAGACGGTGAACGCCACCTCCCCGGAGCGGTCCTCGTACCACCGCTCCTCCTCCTCGAGCGTCAGCGGGCGCGGCGGGGCGGCGAGCGTCCTCAGGGTCCGGAAGTCGTTTATCCAGCGCTGGTAGAGCGGGACGAGGTCGCGGCGCACCGGCCCGAGCGCCACGAGCTCCCCCCACACGTTGATCACGGTCCCTTCAGGCTCCCTCTCTCCCATCCTCTGCCTCCTCCGGCGGTCCGTCGAGCTCCGTCTTGGTGTTGGTGGCGGTGAGCAGCGCGAGAAAGACGAACGGCTCGAACCAGGTCACGTACGGGTAGAACCAGTAGTTGGTCCCGAGCTGCAGGGCGATGATCAGGGCGGCCGAGAGGGCGGCGAGCCGCCGCACCGTCCGCCGCCGCGGGAAGAAGGCCACGAGCGCGGCGAGCGCCGCCGCCAGCGCGACCACCAGCGGCCGCAGAGGCGCCAGCTCCGGCACCTGGGTGAAGATGCTCCAGGGGGTCACCCGGTCGCCCTGGAAGGCCACCGTGCGCTCGTAGAAGAGCTTTATGGCCTCGAGCGGCCTGCCGTTCAGAAACAGCACCCAGAAGCTCAGCAGGACCACCGCCGCCCCCCCGAGCAGAAAGTCCGCGACCGGGCGCCGCCTGAGGCCGTCGTGCAGCATCCACAGGGGGGCCAGGATGATGGGGTAGAGCTTTATCGCGAACCCGGCGGCCACGGTCATTCCGCGGGCCAGCGGCGAGGTGGCCAGGGCGAGCCCGATGGCCCCCACGCTGGCGACGACCACGTCGTTGGTGTTGTTGTTGGCGGCATAGAGGGTGTAGGGGAAGACGCACCAGGCGAGGGCGAGCGCGGCCCCCTCCCGCGCCCCGGAGAGCCTCCACCCCGCGTACAGCAGCGCGAGCGCCCCCGCGGCGAAGCAGAAGGCGGTGAGGGCGTGCGCGGCGGGGAGGAAGTCCCACTCGCCGGAGAAGCCGAACATCAGGACGAAGGGGACGTAGAGCAGGTAGTTGAGCGGGCCGTAGGTGTCGCCGGTGCCCACGTCGGCGGGCATGTTCCCGTAGGGGATGGTGCCCTGCAGGATGCGGTCGGCGCCCACCACCCCGGCGTAGCCCACGTCTATGACGCGGGCGTCGGTGTTGAGCGCGAGCACGAACCCCCCGGCGAGCGCCGCGAGGGCGAGGAGGAGGGGGGTGGGGAGGTTGGCGGTCTTCTCCACCCTCTCCCCGACGCCGAAGCCCATGAGCAGGGTACGGACGAGGAGGTAGAGGAGCGGCGGGTACCACAGCAGCACCGCCTCGAAGACGATCCCCTCCCGGAAGTAGGCGTGGGAGAGCAGAAACCCGAGCAGCGCCGCGACGTCGAGGTTCCTGAGCGAGAGCACCCGGTCGTTCCGGAAGAAGACCAGGGCGAAGACGAGCGCCATCGGGCCCCACACCCACCAGTAGTTGGCCTGCTTGCCGTAGGCCCCGGGGATGCCGCGGGCCATGTTCCAGCCCACCTGGTCCCCGACGTAGACGTAGTTCACCTGCCAGCTGGAGTCGTCTATGCCGACCCGGGCGACCTCCTTGGTGCCGGACTCCTCGTGGGGCACCCCCCCGACGGGGCCCTCGCCGCGCACGTAGAAGTGGACGACCCACTCCCCGTTCTCGTACTCGGCGTCCGCGGTGTAGGGGCCGTGCTTGGAGAGCTCCTCCCGAACCTCCTCCTGCGCCCGGGCGAGCTTTATGGCCTCCTCCTCGGAGAGCTGGGGGTAGGCGAGGGCGTCGGCCCGCGGGGAGACCCTGACGTCCCGCACCCGCCTGGTGTCGTCGTCCACGGCGACGGTGGCGACGGGGGTCCCGGAGGCCCGCTCCACGAACAGCACCCGCCAGGCGTCCCGGGAGGGGTCGTAGCTGGCGGAGGGCTCCACGGTGGGCTGCTCGAGGTAGCGCTCGAGGCGGGGGACGAGCTCTGCGCTCCGCACGGCCTCCTCCCGGCCGGTCTGGGGCCCCGGGGCGAGGGAGAGGAGGGAGGGGAGGGCGAGCGCGAGGAGGAGGAGCGCAGCGGGCCGCCTCATGCCTTCTCCTTCCCCGCGTTCTCCCGGGGCAGGAGGAGCAGGAGGGCCCAGAGGGCGGCGAGCAGCAGGTTGCGCAGCAGGAGCAGCTCCGGTCCCGGGGGGCTGCCGGAGAGGAGCGCCTCGTAGTGGAGGGGGAAGACCTGGGTTGTGAGCCAGCAGGCGGCCAGGAGGACCGCGCAGAGCGCGCCTCCCGGGACCCCGCCCGCGGCGAGCGGGACGAGGGGCAGGAGCCAGAGCGCGTACTGCGGCGAGAGCACCTTGGAGCCGAGCATGAAGGCCAGAACGAGGGCCGCGGCGTACCGCGCGAAGCCGCCGGCGCCGAGGGGCCCCTCCCGCCGGGCCCGCCACGCGGCGAGCGCGGTGAGCCCGAGGAGCGCCAGGGTGAGGGGCGGGGTGAGCGCGAGGGCGGGCTCGGCCCACCCGCCCCGCACCTCGAAGGCCCCGTACCGGAAGTCCACCTCCCGGACCCGGCCGAGGGCGAGGGCCACCGAGGCCGCGAGGCTCTCGACCTGCAGCCCCCGCTGCGCGTGGTAGGCCAGGCTCCCCAGAAAGCCCCCCCCGCCGAGGAGCAGGGCGGGGACGGCGAAGGCCGCGGCCGCCGCCCCGAAGACCGCGAGCCCCCGCGCCGCCCCGCGGCTCCGGGCGAGGGCGAGCGGGGGGAGCGCGAGCGCGGGGACGAGCTTCGCCGCCGCCCCGAACCCCAGGGCCCCGTAGGAGAGGAGCAGCCACCGACCGCCGAGCGTGGCCCCGAAGGCCGCGGCGGCCAGGGCGAGCGCCACCGCCGCGTCGTAGCGGGTCACGGCGACCGGGTAGAGCAGGACCGCGCCGAGGGCGAAGGTGGCGGCGGGCAGCAACCAGGCGCGGGGGCCGCGCAGGCGGCGGGCGGCGAGCGCCACGAGCACGAGCGCGGCGAGCAGGACGAGCGCCATCTGCGCGGCGAAGGCCGTTATGTAGCCGAACCGGCCGTCGGTGAGCAGCGCCGGGGGGACGAAGACCGGCAGGCTCCCGGGCGGGTACTCGATAAAGAAGTCCCGGTAGGGGATCTCGCCGCGCAGCAGGGCCTCGGCGGCTCCGTAGTAGAGGGCGAGGTCGTTGGACTCCTCGCGCAGCCCCGAGGGGAGGCTCGAGAACCCGGCGGCGAGTCCCCAGAGCATGGCGGCCCCGAGCCCCGCGAGCGGGAGCCAGAAGGAGAGGAGGGGACGGCCCTCCCCCGCGGCCCTCCGGGTTTCGGCCTCCCCGGCTATTCCGCCAGCTCCTCCAGGTCGTGGCCGAAGAGCTCCGCGAGGGGCTCGAGGCCCTCCGGGGCCCCGGTGAAGAGCACCGCGTCGCCGCCCCGCAGCCTGAAGGTGTCGCGCGGCCGGTAGGCCCAGCGCCCCCCGCGGCTCACCGCCAGCACGAACATCCCGGTCTCGGTCTCCAGGTGCAGCGCGCGCAGGGTCTCGCCGTCGGCCCGGGAGCCGGGGGCGACCGCGAGCTTGAAGACCACCTCGTCCGACTCGCCGACCGCGGCGGAGAGCACGGGGTGTATCTCCTCGCCCTGCTCGACCATCCACACCATCTCCTTGGCGCAGTCGGCGATGGTCTCGGAGGCGGTGGCCAGGTGCAGCAGCCCGCGCAGCCGGGCGGGCTCCTCCACGTGGGAGGCGGCCAGCAGCACCCAGCGCTCCAGCCGGTAGCGCATCTCGTCCATCTCGTCCTCGATGGCCACCACCTCGCGGGCGAGGCCGGCGTCGCGGTAGAGGAGGGCGGAGTAGGCCAGCCCGACCGCCACCTCGGAGATGTTCTTCATCTCGATGAGGATGTCCACCGCCCGCTCCAGCTCGGAGAGCGGCCCGGAGGGCCCGGCGGGCTCCGGGCGGCGCAGCGGCGGCGCCCCGGCCAGCTCCCTCAGCTCGGCCACCCCCTCCGGGGGGCCCTGCAGAAAGAGCACGTCCCCCGCCCGCAGCACCTGCTCGGGCCCGGGGTCGAAGTGCCACTCGTCGCCCGAGCGGACGGCTATGGGGCGCATCCCGGTCTCCACCGGGAGGTCTATCTCCTCCAGGCTCCTGCCGTCGAGGGCGCTGCCCGCGTGCACCCGGACGCGGGAGGGGATCTCCTCGGCCTCCGGGATGTCGT
>Ga0207863_100363_pt1 | contig 16246 bp, 14 predicted proteins | sample CeladaPassaD2F12_FD_187497 | JGI IMG/M metagenome (GOLD analysis project Ga0207863, IMG submission 187497) | Cellulose-adapted microbial communities from the Joint BioEnergy Institute, USA - Passage D2F12 (SPAdes) (version 2) | ecosystem: Engineered > Bioreactor > Continuous culture >... | reverse complement strand
CGGCCGCCGCGTTGCAATCCCCTGAAGGGGATTGAGCACATTGCGACGCCATGACCGGATGGCCATGGCTTCTCGACCTCGCCAGGCGAGGTTGCAATCCCCTGAAGGGGATTGAGCACATTGCGACCGACCCCTGACTTTCGGGCTACGCGCCTAGTACTTTCGGGCTAGGAGCATATGTTCGGACGAGCTGGTCGTCACACGATCAGGAAGTCCGGTGGAACCTCACGCGGTGTCCCGGCGACGATCTCGACCCGGCGCGAGCAGGCTTCGCACAGCGTGTAGACGCGCACCCCGTCAGCGCGCGGGTCGGCGATCCGGCGCAGGTAGCGCCGCACCCGGTCCAGCTCGTTCGCCCGCAGGTCGCACTCGAATACCGAGCGCTGGACTGGTGTCCCGTATCCCTGCAGCCACTTGTAAAGGCGCGTCCGCTTGCTGTCGTCAACGATATCATAGCAGATCACCACTAGCATGGGAACTCCCTCCGCGGTCTCGTCCGGATCGCACCCGCGACACCGCGTCCTGCTCGCGCGTATCCGTCTCGCCTTCCTGGTCCCGCGCTGCGTCGCCCGGTAGCCCGACCTGCTCAAGCGCGGTTGCAACGGAGCGCGCACCGGGAACCGGTCGTGCGTCACGCTGCCGGCGGACGCTCCGGCTGGCTGCGCCCGACCGCGATGCGCTCGGCCTGGCCGAGGCCCATCGCAGCTTTGTGACCGACACCAGCGAAGCGTGCGAACTCGGCCAGCGCGAGCAGCGCGGCCTCCACCGGGGGCTCGACCCCCTCGCTCCGGTACTCGCACCAGCCGAGGAAGCCGACGACCTTGCCCTGGCCGGTATCGACCAGCCGTGTCTCGAGCCGGTAGGCGCCGATCCAGACGCGCTCGAACTCCCGCACGATCTCCGGCGCCAGGTGCACGGGCGCGAAGGCGTTCCAGCGCTCGGCCAGGCTGCCGAACACGAGCTGCGGCAACGGGAGCGGCAGGTGGTGCGTTCCCTGGTGGAAGCTCGCCGGCGAGCGGAAACGCAGGCGGAGCCGTACCGGGGTGCGCTGGGCCGGCTCGAGCGAGGCGACCAGCTCGTCGTACCCAGCGCGACCGGCCTCGGGGTGCTCGACTGCCTCGCCGAGGCGGAGGGTGAGCGGGCCGAGCTGGAAGGCTGCACCGGGTACCAGCGCTTGCCTGACGAGCGGCTCGAGCGCGTCGTCGAGCAGGGTGAGGCGGAGGTGCAACGGTACGCCGGCGCGCGCTGCCGTCTCGCGGCGGCCAGCGCGGACCCCCTCCTCCAGGACGGTGACGGTGAACGGGCGTGGACCGGGCGCATCGTGCAACCGGCTGGCAGCTGCCGGGTCGACCGCGGCGACTGCCCGCAGCAAGGCGGCATGGGCTGCCCGGCCGAGGAAGGGCGGCAGCAGCGCATCACGCTCGGGAGAGAGCGGGTAGACGAGCGCGACCGGCATCGGAGCCTCCCGTCACGTCTCGTGGCGTTCCTGCTCCCAGCTGGCGAGCAACTCGAGGAGGGCATCGCGCAGGCGCTCGGGCCAGCTGGCCTGCGCGCCGAGCTGCAGCCGGTGGGCGAGGTGCTCGATGTCCTCCATCGGGTCGGCGTGGGGCCCAGCGCGCTCACGGTACAGTGCCAGGATATCGTCGCGGCGGACACCGAGGAAGCCGTGCCCGACGAACGTCTGGCTGCGGAACTGGGTGAGCCGGTTGAGCTGCTGCAGGATCTCGCGGTCGCGCCGCACGGCTGGCACGCTGGCGAGGAGGAAGTCGAGCAAGGGGCGGGTGATGCGGTCGGGGTTGAGGTTGCGCGCTGCCGCCTGGCGGTGCAGTTCGGGGCGCGCCTGCCACCAGCGGCGGAAGGCGGGAGTCGCTTCGCCGCTGGCGGTGTGGACCGGCGCGCCGAGCTGCTCCTCGACCAGCCAGCGGAGCATCATCTCGTGGAAGCGGTAGAGACGGGCGAGGAAGTCGGCCTCGCGGCCCTGCTGCCAGACGAGCCGCAGGTTGGCGACCATCTCGGCGAGCAGGGGCTCGCAGGCGCGGGGAATGGGCTCCTGCCCACCCCGCTCGACGAGCGTCCGCTGGGCAGTGGCGAGTTCCTCGAGCTCGCGGAGGAACTCCTGGGCGAGCGGCCGGGTGCGCGGGTCGCGCAGCGCCTGGCGAGCGCTCGATCGGGCCTCGTCGAAGTGATAGGCGAGACGGTGATCGCCGGCCTGGGCCAGCTGCCAGACGGCGCGCGGGACGCCAGCCTGTTGGAGCAGGAGGGCGGCCCGACCGAACTCACCGCGCTCGAGTTCCCGCCGCGCGTCCGCGAGCAGGGCCGAACGCTGCAGCCACCGCCGCACCTGCAACTCCTGCGGTGTCTCGCTCCCCCGCGGGAGGTACACGAAGCTACAGTGGCTGCCGAACCGGTCGACGGCATGGACCGTGAGCGCGAAGGTGACGGCCGGCGTCCCAGCGGTGAGCGAGACGACGATCGGCCGCGGCAACGCGGAGCCGGCAAGCTCACGCAGCACGTCACCGACGGCACGGTACATGGCGTCGTAGTCGGTCGGGTTACCGTGGAGGTTCCGGAGGTGGACCGTCAGGTGGGCACGTGCGGCGTAGCGGTGCTCGAGCCAGCGTTCCAGGAGGCGAGCCGCGAAGACCGTATCCTGCGGGTGCGGTGGGTCCTGGTCGGTCGCGAGCAGGACGACGTGGAGGGCCGGCGGCTGCGGGCGCAGACGGGCGATCGCCCAGTCGAGGAGGGGACGGAGTACGGGAGCGTCGAGGCGGTCGAGCGCGTCCGCGGCCTGCGTCAGGAGCTGCTCGGTCGCGGCGCGGAACGAGGGAGCCGCCCCGGCCGGGTTGCGGACAGCGAGGTACTGGCCGTCCAGGGTGAGGTCGCTGTTGCCGACGCAGCAGACGAGCGTCGTCATCGTTCTCGCAACTCCCGTGGGTCGTCGGGTGAGGGGACTCTCCCAGCTTCCCGGCAGGCACGGGGACCAGCCGTGTCCAGCCTAGCAGTTTCTCATGCGGGAGCACAAGGGGTCACGTGCCGCGTGCGGCACGCTCGACCCGTTCGATCTCGTGCAGGATGCCCTGTCGCCACGGTTCGGCCGGCAGGCTGGTGGTTTCGATGCCGACTGCCCGCGCCAGCTGGTCGAGGAGCAGGAGCGGATCGGCCCGCGTACCCGCCTCGGCCAGCTTCTGGTCGAGAGCGGCGGCCGAGACGGGCGCGAAGCCGTGGCCGACGACGCTCGCGTTGCGCAGTGGGGTGAGCGCCGCGACCTGGTTGCTCGCTGCGAGGAGTTCACGGACGGTCGCTTCCTGCCCGAGGCTCGGGTGCTGGAGCAGGGCGCGCAGCGCGTGACGATCGGGCGGTCGGTCCGGGTCGATCCGGTGTCGTTCGGCGAGCGTGCGGAGAGCGACATCGTTGCGGAGTGCTTCCCGGTACCGTGTGAGGGCAAACGCTCGACCGCCGTGCCCAAACTCGACTCCGGTCGGGATGCCGAGGAACCGCTCGACGGCCCAGCGGAGCGCACCCTCTTCCAGCCGGAAGAGGCGGGCGAGGAAGTCGGCGTAGCGTTCCTGCTCCCAGACGATGCGAGCGCTCTGCCACACCTCGCGGAGGAGCAGCGGATAGACGTCGGGTAGCGGTTCGCGCGCGGCGAGAGCGCGGGCGGTTGCTCGCTCTAGCTCGAGCAGCTCGGCCTGGGCCCGAGCTGCCAGCTGGCGCAGCTGGCCGGTCGAGTTGGCGATGACCTCGTCGACCAGGGAGAGCGCAGCGGAGAAGTCGAATGCCAGTCGCTCGGCGAGCGCGCTGGTGAACATGACCAACGCTGGCGGGGCCTGCGCATCGGCGAGGAACGTGGCGGCGAGTGCTGGTTCCCAGCGGAGCAAGGCGGTACGGGCGTCGCGGAGGAGCTGGAGACGACGGAGCTCGGGCAGGAGCGCGAAGGGGAGGGGCCGCTCGGCGCCCGGTGGAACGACGATCACGTGGGTGGTCTCGGGCAAAGCAGGCTCGAGTCCGACGAGCAGGCCGAAAATCAGCGCAGGCGTGCCGCTCGTCGCGTTGACGACCACGTCGCCCCCAGCCGCGATCGACGGGACGCTCGCCAGCCGCGCCCGGAAAAAGGCGAGCGTTTCGTCGAACGCCGCTGGATTCCCCTGGAAGCGCCACGACTTGACCGCTAGGCCGCCGAACCGGTCACGCTGACGCACGAGCCAGTCTTCGACGAGTTTCCCCAGTGGTTCGGTGTCGGTCTCGGCGAAGCGGGGGTCGGCCTGGCTGGTGGCGACGAGATAGAAGGTGAGGTGGAGGGCTTTGCGCGCCGCATCGTCCGAGCGCCGGAGACGCTGGCGCGTGCGCCTGACGATCCAGTCGAGCACGACCGAGAGGACAGGAAACGCGAGACGATCCCAAGTGGCGGGGTCGGCCTTTACCTGCTCGTGCAGCTCGCGGCAGGCGCTGCGGAAACGGTCGGCCGGCAGGCGCTGCCGGTCCCGCTCGATGTCACGATGACCCAGGGTGGTGAACAGGAGGACGTGGTGTTGCGGCATGGTCATCCTCCTCCGCGGTGAGCACGCGCAGCCGGACCCAGCCGAGCGGAAGGCTGGGCTGGCCGTTCCGCTCGACCAAGCGACGCGTGCGTGGGAACGGAAGCTTTTGCTGGCCCCGCCCGAGCTGGAGCTTCGTGACCAGGTTCTCGAGGAAGTCTTTGCCGTCCTCGATGTCGGAGAGTTCGAGGAGCGGGCCGATCGTCTTGGCGCGCCAGCCGGTCCCCCAGCCGAGCTGGAGGTAGGTCTCCGGCGTCGCGGCGTGGGCAGCCGCCTCGATACGTTTCGCGAGCTCGCGGTAGAAGGCGGTGAACTGGCTCCGCGCCTCTTGCATGCGTCGCGACTCGACAGCCACGAGTCGCCAGGCGAACTCGCGGCAGGCACGGAAGAGTCGCTCGATCTCGACATACTGGCGTGCCCGCTCGGGAAGCCCTCGCTCGACGCCGAAGGGGCCGAAGTCGAGGTCGAGCCGGAGCTGGAGTCTCGTCCCCTCGGGCAGTGCCTCGACCAGCCAGCGGTGCTTCGGGCTGACGAGTTCGAGTGCACCGTTCTTGACCCGGTAGATCCCCACCTGCTCGACGACGGTCGCGTCCGGTGGGAGCGGGGCGGAGTCGGCTGGCCGGACGGCGCGCAAGAGGTCGTGAGTGGGGTCGAACCCCTCGCTCTGCTGGAAGAGACGCGTCTCGAGCGGGCGGGCGAACTGCTCGCGACGGAGGTTTCCCGCGGAGAACTGGGCCAGCAGAGCCTGCCCGACGGCAGTGTCGGCGAACCTGGCCTTCCCCTCCTGCCCAGCGAGCCGGCGCAGCTGGTCGCGGAGGAACGCGTAGGCGAGCGCGGTGCGCAGCGCGCCCTTGAGGCTGCTGCCGGGGAGATAGGGGTTACCGCGTGCGTCGCGTTCGAAGGGGAGCAGGGTCCAGTGCTGCCGGGTCTGGCTGGCGACGTCCTCGCCGCGCGGACCGGGTAGGATCGCTCGGGCGTACTGGGGCCATTCGGCCGGGGCGATCAGGTTGTCGACGCGGGGATCCTCGCCGCGGAGGATCCGCTCCTCGGTCATCCGCTCGGCGATGAGGCGCTCGACGTCGATGAGGTAGAAGCGTCCCCGGTCGGTATCGGCGACCACGTCGTAGCCGCCGACGAGCGGTGGTCCGCCAGCACCGACGTGGAGCGGGGAAAGCACCTCGAGTTCGAGCTGGTAGGAGCGGAGTTCCAGGTGTGGGCGAGTGGAGGCTGGTCGCGACATCGCGCTACTCCTTCGGTCCGACCGGCACAGCGAAAGCGAACCCGTAGCGATAGACTGGATGCACGGTGCGCATGACCTCCGGTGTGACGTCGACGAGGTGGCCGCGGACGGTCGTGCCCGGTGGCTGGGCGACGAGCGAACCTTCGCTGATCATGCGGAGCTCGCGGCGCCGGTAGCTCGATCCGTCGGGCGAGGCGATCCAGCCGCCGCGCAGGACGAGGTCGTACCGAGCAGCCGGGCCCAGGACTCCGGCCGCGAGTTCGTGCCGGGTGGGAGCGTAGAGGGAGAGCGTCACCAGGCCAACCGGCTGTTCCTGTTCCGGGACGTCGCTCTCCTCGCCGGGCTCGAGGGTGAACTGGCCGTGGCCGGTCGAGCGCAAGCCGCCCAGTCCCAGCTGCCCGAGTTCAGCGAGCGCCGTCTCGACGAGCGGACGCCAGCTCGCGTCCCGCCATTCGACGAGGACGAAGAGACCGCTCTCCGGTCCGAAGCGGAGCCGGCCCGAGCGGAACACTTGCGAGGCACTGGTGACGCGGTCGATGGCGACGCGCGGGACGACGTCGCGGACCCAGAGTGGGATCCCGTCACGGGTGAAGCTGCGGGGAAGGGCACGGCTCTCGCTGGGGAGAAGCCAGGCTGCGACAGCGGGGAGGAAGGCCTCCGGTGTGAAAGCGTCGCCGGGCAGCTGGCCGCTGAGCCAGGCCTGGAACAGGCCGAAGGAGACCCAGCGGGTCTGGCGCAGCCGCTTGCGTGCGTCATCGGGCGGCGGGCTGGGCAGCGCCAGCTGCGGTTTGGGCAGGAAGCGGACGGGGCCAGCGAACGGGAACGCGCTGGAGACGAGGAACGGGGGCTCGCCAGCTCGGAAGGGCGCGAGGAAGCGCTCCAGCTCGCTCTCTCCCCAACCGAGACGGACCACCGAGCAGAGCGCGCTGAAGAGCGTGTCCGAGTGGACGAACTCGGCCGTCTCCTCGATGCCGACACCCCGTTCGGCGACGTGGAGCGGTCCGCGGAAACGGAGGAGGTAGGTCGTCACCGTTGCCATCGGGTCATCCTGTCTGTCCCGCGAGACCCGCTGCCTCGCGCAACCAGGCGAGCACCTCCTCGCGTGCCGCGAGCAGCGCATCGACCGAGTCGAACGTCCGCTGGGGGAGCTGAGCTGCCGGCTGATCGTACTGCGCGCGCGGGCGGACGGTGAGCGTCAGGTTCTCGAAGCGGACCTTGCCGCTGCCGCGCGAGCCGTAGCTCCCCAGGTAGTCGTCCTCGAGGAGCGCGAGGGCGCGGACGACCGTCCAGAAACGGTCGACGTCGCGGGGCTCGTAGACGGTGTAGACGAGTTCGCACGGGCCGAAGACTGCTCCCGCGGGAACGCGCTCGATCTGGCGCGGTGACGCAGCGGAGGTAACGCGGTCGATCGCGGCCTCCCACTTGATTTCCGCATAGAGCGTATCCGTCGGCATGCTGCGGAGCTGCTCGGCACTCGAAGGTTGTAAAAATGTATCCCGAACGATCAGCCGCGTCGGGGCGGTCGGATAGTGGTCCCCTGGTACACCGAAGACCGGACAGACAGGGCACTCGACGTAATCGGGGTTCCCGTCTCCTTGAGCCTTGCAGACATGGATTTCGACAACCGGGTGGCTACGCTTGATCGGTTGTGTCAGCGGCAAGCCGAACAAGCGCTCTGTGAGCGATCGCAACTTTCCCTTGAGCGATGAGCCGGGAATGTACGGTTGTCCGGTTAACGAGTCGCGGATGACCGGATTATCGAGGGCGCCGATAGCCAGGCCGCCGCTCGCACCTCCGATGCGGAGGCCGGTGAGGACGTGTATGTCAGCTGTCAGAAGAATGTGCGCTTGCATTCGAACACGGCGTGCATTCCCACTCACTGGCGCACCACCTTCCGGCAAGCACGGGGTCAACTACGACTCTCGTCCACCGTAGAAACGATGGTAAGCGAGAATTGCCTCGAAATACTGAACGAACCGCGTGAAGCGCTGCGGGTCCGTGCCGACGAGTTGGATGGCGGGGTCCAAGGCCTTTCGAAGGAGGTCCACCGGACTGTTCTGGTTGTTCTGTTGTCGGAACCGAGCTGCTTGGTAAGCGAGCTTCGGCCGGAGCAGCAGCAGTTCGGCCCGTACCTCGTCCGGCAGCTGGGAAGTCGCCCGGTGTCGTACGCGAGACTCGAGTTCACGGACGCGCGAGAAGATGGCGCGTATTTGGCTGGTCGTGAGCCGGTTGTTGGCGAGGTCGCGGCCTAAACGGTCAGCTACCGATATGAGTGTTTCGACGTCTCCCTCGACGATGATCTTCTGCAGTTCGTCATTCGACGGTGGTCGGAAGCGCGGGTCTTGCTGGACTGGCCGACGTTGCTGGCTCATCCCTTCTCCTCCTTTCGCGTGGCGAGTTCGGCCCAGCGGGCAGTCAGCCAGAGTGTCTCGATGACGTCGGGATGCCGGATCTCCTCGCGGAGACGTTGGATCCACGCGCGGGCGTCCGAGTGTTCCGGCAGCCGCTCGGTGGCCCGGGTGAGGAAGTAGGCGGCGAGCCACAACCAGCGCCCGTAGACGAGCTGGCCGGGACGGAGCGTGCCGCGCCGCCGCGCTTCGTCGCGGGCTTCCTCGTAGAGCCGGCCGATCGCAGCTAGCCCGTGGAGGAACGAGCGGGGCACTTCTCCGCGTGCGACGAAGTGGGCGAGCTGCTCGACCCGCGTGGCGACGTCCCGGAAGCGCGACCAATCGAGGGTGCGGCCGAGGAAGGTGACGGCATTCTTGACCACACGACCGTCCTCGCTCCGCAGCTTGGCTGCTTCGAGCGCTGCTTTGGCTTCCTCGGCTGCCTGGTAGAGCGGAGCGTGCTCGGGGACGACGGCGATCCCGGCCGAGAGGTGGAGCGACGGGTTGTCGTGCGTGAAGCGGTGGAAGTCGTCGCGGATCGTGCGGGCGAAGCTGGCGATCGTGTGCCAGTGCCCGACCGCGAAGACGTCATCGCCACCAGCATAGACGAGGTAGACCGGCCGCTGCGTCTTGTTCTTGTTCGCGTGCCGGGCGAGTTCGGCCGGCCAGCCTTCGAAGAAGAGCCGGAGGCCACTCGACAGACTGGCCAGCCGCGAGAGGGAGAGGTGCTGGCCCAGCCCCTCGGCGAAGAGCCGACCGAGGTCGTCCACGTCCATCCGCAGAATGCCGAGTCCGCTCGCCCCCGCACCGGAGGTCGCGATGGTCGCGAACTCGGTGACCGAGCCGTCGGGGTCGAGCGGCACCACGTTGGCGAGGAAGGCGAAGCCCAGCCCGATCGTGCCGCTGGCCTCGGCGAGGTCGAGGGCGGGACCAGTCAGGAAGTCGGTGTCGTCGATCCGGAGCAGCGTTCCCGGTCCGCGCTGGGCGAAGGCTCTCAGCTCGTCGTCCGTCTCGGCGAGATGGAGTTCGAGGCCGAGTGCCTGGAGCGTCGTCTGGTAGTGCGAGCCGTCCAGCGTGTCCAGCGCGACCGGATCGATCGTGCGGAGGAAGAGCCAGCGAGCGCGCCGCAGGCGGGTACCGAGGTCGATGAAGGAATCGCAGCGGCGGCAGATGCGCTCGTCGTCCTCGCGACGCGCTCGCGGATCCTCGCGGCGGCAGATCGCGCAGGGCGGCTCGGGACCGCCGATCCCGCGCGGCTCGAACAGGCGATCGGCCAGCTCGTCCGGATCGAGTGCGGCGAACTTGCGTGCCTTGGCCTCCTGGAGAACCGCGTGCAGCTCGTTCCATGCCCTGCGGAAGCGGTCCGGTTCAGCGAGATCGGCACAGGCGACTGGCCGGCAGGCCAGTGCCAGGTACAGCTCGCCGTCGGTCGTGGCGAGGAGGATCCGGTCGAGGTCGCGGCGGAGCGTGGCGAGCTGGTCGTCGCTCGGCAGCTGGGAGAGGAGGTAGCAACGACCGCCGCCAGCGTAGAGCAGGTTGACGAGCGGCAACTCGAGGCGGCGGAGCAGCCAGCGGCCGACCGCCTCGGTGACCAGCTGCAGGAAGAAGGATCGACCGCGCAGGCTGCGTGCGGCCCGTGCAGCGGTGAGCGTGTAAAGGAAGCGCTGGATCCCGGTGACGTCGGCCGCGACGAGCGCTAGGCGCGGGGTGTCCCAGTGCGGCGACTGGCGCTCGAGGAGTGCGGCGAGCGTTTCGTCGTCGAGACCGGAGCGGTCGAGCGCCGCGGCGATCGCAGCGGTGGTCCGGAGGTGGTCGTAGAGCGAGATATCGGCGACGTTCTGCTGGTAGTAGGCCGACGGGACGCTCCAGGCGTAGCGGTGGAGGAGATGGAGCACGGTGGTCAGGCGGGCGTCGAAGTCGAGCGTCGATGGGAGCGACTGGAGATCGTCGACCAGACGCTGCCACAGGTTCTCGTACGCCTGCCGCTCGTTCGCCTCGTCGACCGGTTGCTCGTTGGGGAAGAGCACGTTCGGCTCGAGTGCCAGCGGTGCCAGCGGCCAGTAGGCCGGTGAGGGGGCGGGGGCACCGGCGAGCTGGAGGCGCGTGAAGATGCTGCGCAACTGGCGCTGTCCGGTGCGCGTCGCAGCCCAGAGCTGCCCACCGCCGCGCGGTGTGGCAGGCTGGTCCGACTCAGTATCGTCGCGCTCGGCAGCCGAGAGCCGGTCGGCCAGGGCGACGAGGCGAGCGAGCCGGTCGGTGGGATTGTGATGCCGCAGGATCGCAGCGGTCGCCCCGGACCACCCGGGCAGCCACCGTTCGACAGCGTCGGCGCTCCACTTGGCGTGCGCACCGTTACGCCCGTGGGTCTCGGGACCGTAGGCAGCGTAGCGGTCGCTGTAGCGCTGGCCGGTTCGCTGCCAGAGCTTGCCGAGATCGTGCAAGAGCGCAGCGACGAGAAGCGTCTGGGAATCGTTCACGGAACCGCTCCGATCGGTCTCGTGCAGCGGAGACTAACCAGGTCAACCTTCGTTGTCAAGAGTTGTCGGTAGGTGGGGAAGGGACCGAGACGCCGGTGGTGCAGTGCGGGCTCGGGGAGTGATCGAAACAGTGTGGTTGCAAAACAGTCTGTCGGTCCTGTATCGTCCAGGCATCGCTGCCAGGGCGCCGAGAGGCGGAAGGGAAGGGTAGAGATGGAACTCAATCCAGGGGGTATCATCGGCTGGATCATCGTGGGGCTGGTCGCCGGCTGGCTGGCCGGCAAGCTAACGGGGACCGATCGCGGGCTCGTCGGGGATCTCGTTCTCGGCCTGATCGGTGCCTTCATCGGGGGTCTCCTCTTCTCGCTCCTCGGCATCAGCGGGAGCGCGGGGCTGATCGGGAGCATCGTCGTGGCCACGATCGGTGCGGTGATCGTCGTGTTCGTCGTCCGTGCAGTGACGAGGAGTCGATGAGCACGGCTGCTCGTAGGCTAGCGATCGGCAGCGACCTGGACGGGGGCGCCGACGCCCCCGTCCAGCGTTTCCGGGCTTGCTGCTCTTCCGCTGACCTTCGCTTTAGCTCTTGACACCACCAGCTTTTCCTACTAGTCTGGATGCGAAATCCACGAATCGACTCTCCAGCGCGGTGCGTGCTCGCCGTGCGTGTGGTCGTGCGCAGGAGCCGGGAGGTGCTGCCATGCCGGATCGCGTGCTCATCCGGAACGGGTACGTCATCACAATGGACGACGCCCTGGGTGACATCCCGAACGGGGATGTCCTGATCGAGGGGAACCGGATCGTTCAGGTCGGGCGGGAGATCGCGGCGGCCGACGCCGAGGTCGTGGACGCCACCGGCAAAGTCGTGCTACCGGGGTTCATCGACACGCACCGCCATACCTGGGAGACAGCGATCCGTGGCTGTGCGCCGGACGCGACGCTGGAGGACTATTTCGTCGAGGTGCTCGACACGTTCGCACCGCTCTATCGTCCAGAGGACGTCTACGCCAGCAATCTGGCCGGTGCGCTCGAGTGCCTGAATGCGGGCATCACGACACTGGTCGACTGGTCGCACATCAACAACACGCCGGAACATCCGGATGCGGCGATTCAGGGGCTCAAGGATGCTGGTATCCGTGCCGTCTACGCCTACGGCCCGCCCAACACGTCGCTCCAGGCCTGCTGGTTCAATAGCACGATCGTGATGCCGAGGGAAGATATCGAGCGCGTCCGCACGACCTACTTCAACAGTGACGACGGGCTGATCACCATGGCGATGGCGACGCGCGGGCCGGGCTTCTGTACCGACGACGTCGTGCGCCAGGAATGGGCGATCGCGCGTGACCTCGGCTTGCAGATCACGATCCACGTCGGCATGGGCCGGCTGGCCGGGCGCTGGCAAATGGTGGAGTGGCTGGAGCGGCTCGGGTTGCTCTACCCGGACACGACCTACATTCACTGCTGTCACTTCACCGACCGCGAATGGCAGCTCGTGGCCGACAGCCGGGGCAAGATCTCGATCGCGCCGCAGGTGGAGATGCAGATGGGCCACGGCTGGCCGCCGTTCCTCAAGGCGATGCAGTACGGCCTGCGGCCGAGTCTGAGCATCGACGTGGTCACGACCGTCCCGGGCGACATGTTCACGCAGATGCGTTGCGCCTTCGCCTGCGAGCGGGCGCGCCTGCACGAGGCAGCCTGGGACCAGCCGGAGCCGGTGAGCAAGGACGTGCTGACGGCCCGCGATATCTTGAAGATGGCGACGATCAACGGAGCACATGTCATTCTGAAAGAAGACCAGCTCGGTTCGCTGACCCCCGGCAAGAAGGCCGACGTGGTGGTGATCGATACGACAGCGGTCAACCTGGCACCGTTGATCGACGCGGTGGCGGCGGTCGTCGTCGGCGCGGACGTCTCGAACGTGGAAACGGTTCTGGTGGACGGGCGCTTCGTCAAGCGTGACGGCAAGCTCCTGGCTGACTGGGAACGAGCTCGGCAGCTGGTCGAGGCGTCGCGCGACTATCTGCTCGAGGCGCGGGCGCGCAAGCTGGCCGAGCAGGCGCAGGCCTGAGGGAACGACGATGCGTGCGATGGTACTGCGGGCCTTCGGCGGGCCGGAAGTGCTGGAGCTGGCCGAGGTGCCGACACCCGAGCCGGGTCCGGGCGAGGTGCGGGTGCGGGTACACGCAGCGTCCATCAACCGGCTCGACATCGAGTTCCGGCAGACGGGGTTCGGCTTCGCCGGCCCCGACTTCCCGTTTCCGCACGTCGGCGGGGCCGATGCGGCTGGGGTCGTGGATGCCGTCGGCGAGGGTGTCCGCAGCGTCCGACCGGGTGAGCGGGTCGTCGTCTTCACCTTCGTCAGCTGCGGCCGGTGTGCGCACTGCCTGGCTCGCTGGCCGGAGAATACCTGCCTCGACTACCAGTTGCTCGGCATCCAGCGTTGGGGCGGTTACGGCGAGTACGTGGTGGTGCCGGAACGCAACGTGGTGCCGCTTCCGGACGCGGTGTCGTTCGAACAGGCGACCTGCCTACCGGTTTCGTACGTCACGGCCTGGCACGGCCTGGTCAACCGCTGCGCTGTCGGACCCGGTGACCGGGTAGTCGTGATGGGAGCGACGAGCGCGACGGGCCTGGCAGGGGTGCAGATCGCGCGGGCGCGGGGAGCGCGGGTGGTGGGCGTGGGGCGCAGTGCCTGGAAGCTGGAGCGGCTCGCCGAGTACGCCGACGGCGCCGTGTCGCTCGGCGACGAGGCATGGCCAGCCCGGGTGCGCGAGCTTCTGGGCGGGCAGGCGACGGTGGTGTTCGATACGCTCGGCACGGTCACCTGGGCCCACCTGCCGGACCTACTCGACCGCGGCGCGCGGGTCGCGGTGTGTGGTCGTTCGAGTGGCGTCGAACTGCAGACCAATGTGTTGTGGCTCTACCGGAACGTGACGACGGTGTTCTTCTACCTCTCGGGACAGCGGCGGGATCTGGAGGCGCTCGTGGCGAGCGTCGCGCGCGGGCAGGTGGTGCCGGTGATCGATCGGGTGTTCCCGCTGGAGGAACTGGCGGCGGCGCAGACAGAGGTGGCCGAAGGGCGCACCTTCGGGAAAGTGGTGGTACGGGTCTGAAAGGCGAGGTGTTCGATGACATTGATGGCGTTCGATCATGCGGTGATCCGCGTTCGCGATCTGGACGCAGCGCTGCGGTGGTACTGTGATCTGCTCGGCTTGATCGAGCTGGCCCGCGACGGTGGGGTGGTCTATCTCGGTTGCGGTGGGGACGAGCATTTCGATCTCGGTTTGCGGCCGGGTGGTGTGGGGCTCGACCACATGGCCTTCTCGGTCGCGAGCGTGGCGGAGCTGGAGACGTTGCACCAGCGCTACAGCGAACGCGGCATCGCCTGCTCCGCGATCGAGCGGAATCCGGAGCCGGGTATGGCAGCAGCGTTTCGTCTCACGACGCCGACCGAACAGGCCTTCGAGGTGATCGTGCGGGACGGCCGGACGAGCTATCCGCACACGACGAAGTGGAACCCGGCAGCGGCGCACGCGCCCCTCGACATCAACCACATCACGTTCCTGGCGAACGATGTCGAGATGCCGACGCGTTTTTACACGGAACAACTGGGGTTCGCCTTCTCCGACCTGCTGCTGCCCGAGAACGCTGACCAGCCCTGGCTGTTCTCGTTCATCCGGGTCGGGGAGAACCATCACGACATCGCGATCGTGAAAGGCTCGGTCGGGAACAAGTTGCACCACGTCGCGTTCCTGGTGAACGGGGTGAGCGAGGTGGTGCGGTTCGCCGACCGGTTGGGTCGCTACGGCTGGCGGATCGAGGCAGGAGTCGGGCGGCACGGGCCAGGCGGGAACTCGTTCCTCTACGTACGCGACCCCTCGGGTAACCGGATCGAGATCACGGCGGACGTGGCGCGGTTGCCGAACCGGTTCGAGGGGCCGCGGATCTGGCGCGGTGAGCTTTCCGCAGTCTTTAATGTCTGGACGGAAGCGCCGCCACCGGCGAGCTTCGGCGAGGGGACGTGAGACTGCGGAAGGGGAGGGTCATGCGACTGGTCACCTACAGCGAGCGGGGTCGGACGAGCGTCGGCGCGATCGAGGACGGCTGGGTCCTCGATATCCCGCACGCGTATGCCGAACTCTTGCGCCGGCAGGGGGTGACGGATGCAGCCGGGCGGGCGCTGGCGGAATGCCCGCCGGACATGGTGCTTCTCCTGGCGCGCGACGGGCTGGGCCGGGCAGCCGAAGCGGTCGCCTTCGCGCGGGAGCAGCTGGCGCAAGACAGGGAGAGCGCGGTGGGCCGGGGGCTCGCGGTCGCGATGGACTCCCCGCACGTGCGGCTGCGTGCACCGGTTCTCCGGCCAGGGAAGATCATCTGCCTCGGCCTGAACTATGCCGACCATGCCAAAGAGACGAACTCGCCGATCCCGCAGTATCCGGAACTCTTCAACAAGTTCGCCAATGCGCTCATCGGTCCGGGCGAGCCGATCGTGTTGCCGCGCGTCAGCCAGCAGGTCGACTACGAGGCCGAACTGGCGGTCGTCATCGGCAAGGCGGGCCGGTACATCGACGAGGCACGGGCGCTCGAGCACGTGGCAGGGTACACGATCCTGAACGACGTTTCGATGCGGGATTTCCAGTTCCGGGGTCGGCAGTGGATGCAAGGGAAGACGTTCGATCGCTCGACACCGCTCGGCCCCTGGATCATCACAGCGGACGAGATTCCTGACCCGCAGGGGCTGGACATCAGCTGCGAGGTCTCCGGCGAGGTCCTGCAGCGCTCGAATACCCGCGAGATGATTTTCGGTGTCGCTACGGTCATATCGTACATCTCGCAGATCATGACGCTGGAGCCGGGCGACGTGATCGCCACGGGGACACCGGCCGGTGTCGGCTTCGTGCGTGACCCCAAGCGACTGCTGCGGCCAGGTGACGTCGTGCGCGTGACGGTGGAACGGATCGGCACGCTCGAGAATCCCGTCGTGGCCGAGGAGTGAGCGAGGTATCCATGCTCGGTAGGACCGGGGCGCTGGGCTCGAGCCCAGCGCCCCGCCCGTTCATCGGGACCTGCATCAAGTGACCGCGTCGGTACGCCCGATCAGTCGCAGAATGTTGGTGTGGAAGACCGCGTGTCGGTCGAGCTCGCTCAACAGTGGGGTGCTTTCCAGGATACGGAGTGTCTCGCGCAGCACGAAGGCGCCGCCCTCCAGGCCGAAAGGAAAGTCGGTGGCGAAGATAACCTGAGAGCTGCCGAAGTAGCGGAGGCCGCAGTCGGTCGCGGCTTCGGCACCGAACAGTGCGGTATCGGCATAAAAGAGGCGGAAGTACTCGGCCGGTTGTCGGCGCAACTGGTTCCGTGCTGCTGCATCGGCGGGATCGACGTAGCCGGAGGGTGCACTGAGCACGAGCAAGCGACCTTCGGCGAACGGGACGAATCCGCCCATGTGGTGGGTGATGATCTTGATGCCGGGGAAACGGTCGAAGAGGCCCCAAAAGACCATGCAATGCATGAAGATGCTCGTCTCGTAGGGCCAGCCGAAGGTCCACCAGGCACGGTACCTCGAGCGCGGCTCAGCTGCGAAGTCCGGGACGTCGGCCGTTCGCCAGGGGT
>Ga0207863_100361_pt1 | contig 16318 bp, 18 predicted proteins | sample CeladaPassaD2F12_FD_187497 | JGI IMG/M metagenome (GOLD analysis project Ga0207863, IMG submission 187497) | Cellulose-adapted microbial communities from the Joint BioEnergy Institute, USA - Passage D2F12 (SPAdes) (version 2) | ecosystem: Engineered > Bioreactor > Continuous culture >... | reverse complement strand
CGGCGACGGCCCCCGCGCCGCGGAGCCTCTCGCGGGCTCTCTGCAGCTCCTCCGGGGCCCCGATCAGGTCCACCCCCGGCACCGGCACCGCCACCCCGACCGCGAGGAGCGCCCCGAGCCGCGCGCAGGCGTGCTCGGGGAGGGCGCTCCGCAGCCCGGCCAGCTCCGCGGCCCGCGGGCCGTAGAGCCCGAGCACCCCGAACCCCGTCTCCTCCACCGCGACCCGGGAGAACGGGGCGTAGCGGCGCAGGATCTCGCGCACGGCCCGCGCGCTCTGCGGCCCGGCGACCACCAGCACCTCCCCCGCGTGCCGGACCACCCGCAGGTCCGCCTGGATCCTCCCCTTCGGGTCGAGCAGGAGGGCGTAGGCCCCGCGGTCCTCCTCCCCGGGGAGGGAGTTCGTCAGGATCGCCTCCAGCAGCCCCAGCGGGTCCCTGCCGGAGAGCCGCAGCGCGGCGGCGCCGGGGTGCCCGACCAGCGCCGCGCCCTCCCGCAGGGCCGCGTAGCCGGGGTGCGTGATTCGCTCGGCGGCCATACGGGTATTTTAGGCCATCGTCCCGAAGTTCTAAGAGGAGGTCGGCGAGGCTGTGGCCCGAGCGGTTGTGCTGGACGTGGACGGTACCCTCATGGACACCAACTACCTGCACGTCGAGGCCTGGGCGCGGGCCTTCGATCAGGTCGGCTACCGGGTGCCCCGCGTCCGGGTGCACCGCCAGATCGGGAAGGGCTCGGACAAGCTCGTCCCGGAGTTCATCCCCGCCGGGGACAAAGCCGCCGCCGAGGAGGCCGACCGGCTGCACGGCGAGCTCTTCATGCAGATGCAGCGGTACGCCCTGCCGCTGCCGGGGGCGAGGGAGCTGGTCGACGCGCTCTCCCGCCGGGGGTACAGCGTGTGGTTCGTGACCAGCGCGAAGCCCGAGGAGCTGGAGGAGTACCTCCGGCTCCTCGAGACGGAGGGCAGGCTCTCCGGGATCGTGAACTCCGCCGACGTGGAGAACTCCAAGCCCGCCCCGGACATCTTCGAGCTCGCGCTGGAGCGGGCGGGCGTCTCCCCGGAGGAGACCGTGGCGGTCGGGGACGCCGTCTGGGACGTGCAGGCCGCCCGCGCCGCCGGCGTGCGCACCGTCGCCGTCCTCACCGGCGGGGCCTTCAGCGCGCGGGAGCTGGAGGAGGCCGGAGCCGAGGAGGTCTACGAGGACTGCGCCGCCCTTCTCGAGGCCGGCTTCCCGGAGTAGCAGAGGCCCCGGTGCAGCCCGCAGGGTTTTGTACTACACTGCCGGATGCAGTTTGAAAGACGGGCGAGAGGCCGGGGGTGGAGCCGCCGCCCGGAGAGGGCTCCGGTGGCGTCCTACCCTGAACCCTCGCCCTGGAAGCAGAAAGGCGGGCGCTGGATATGGCCCAAGGCACGGTGAAGTGGTTCAGCGACGAGAAGGGCTACGGCTTCATCTCCCCGGATGACGGAAGCGAGGACCTCTTCGTCCACTACACCGGGATAGAAGGCACCGGGTTCAAGACCCTCGAGGAGGGGGCGCGGGTCTCCTACGAGACCACCCGCGGCCGCAAGGGGATGCAGGCCGTTAAGGTTTCCAGGATCTAGGGGTCGAGGACACACCACCCTTCACAAACCGAGGCCGGGCGGAAAGCCCGGCCTCACCCCTCTCTGCGGCCTCTCAGGGGCTCTGCCGCAGCAGCTCCGACGCCGCCCGGCGGGCGTCGTCGTAGACCCGCGGGAGCGGCCTCCCGCTCTCCCGGGCGAGGCGGGCTGCGTCGGCGTGCTCGGGGGCCACGGCGAAGTCTTCTCCGTCGAGGCTTCCCACCTTCACCCGGCACCGGCCGTAGGGCAGCTCGACCTCCACGAGGCGCCGCTCCGCCACGGTGCGCCCTACCCCGTGGTGGCGGACGCCGAGGCTCCCGGTCTCGCGCATCATCAGCCGGGCGAGGCGCTCCCTGTCCTGCCGCCGGGCCAGGGCGCACAGCTTGTAGGCCCCGCGGCCGCGCTTCATGACGACCGGCTCGAGCCAGGCGTCGGGGGCGCCCGCCTCGAGGAGCCGCTCCACGGCCGCGCCGAGCACCTCGCCCGGCGCGTCGTCTATGTTGGCCTCCAGCACCTCCAGCCCCCCGACCGGGCCCTCCAGGCGGCCCACCACCGCCCGCAGCAGGTTCGGCGCGCCCCGCAGGCGGGCCGTCCCCGCCCCGTAGCCGGCGGCCCCCAGCACCATCGGCGGGGCGGCGTCCGAGAACTCCCCGCCGGTGAGGGCCCTCAGGAGGGCCGCCCCCGTGGGGGTGGTCATCTCCCGCTCCTCCTCGGGCCACCGCACCCTGCAGCCCCGCAGCACCTCCAGGGTGGCCGGGCCCGGCACTGGCAGCGGGCCGTGGGTGGCCTCGACGACGCCGCTGCCCATGGGGAGCGGCCCGCAGCTTACGGTCTCCGCGCCGAGCAGCTCCAGCGCCGCGCAGGCGCCCACGATGTCCGCTATGGAGTCGGCGGCGCCGACCTCGTGGAAGGCGACCTCCTCCGGCGGGACGCCGTGCACCCTGCCCTCGGCGGCGGCCAGAAGGCCGAAGGCCGCGAGCGCCCTCCCGGCGGCCCGCTCGGGGAGGCCGGAGCCCTCGATGAGGCGGCGGATGTCGCGGAAGGTGCGGTGGGCGTGCTCCTCGGGCGCGTCGACCCTCAGGCCGAGGGCGGCTATGCCGCTGATCTCGACCCGCCGGAGCTCCAGACGAACGGGCAGCCCGAGGCCGCGCACGCTCTCCTCGACCTCGCCCGCCGGGGCCCCGGCGGAGATGAGGCTGGCCAGGATCATGTCCCCAGCCGCGCCCCCCACGGGCTGGAAGTGGACGTGGAGCGGGGCTACTTCCCCGAGCCTCCCCCGGAGATCCTGCGGACGACCATGGCGGCGGCCGCGAGCGCGACGGCCAGCAAGATCATCGGGCGGGGGTCGCTCTTCACCGCGTCGGTGAAGACCGACGGGTTGCGCTTGCGCCCGGCCTCCCGGGCGAGCCGGGCCTGCCGGCGGGCCGATTCGGCGACGCTGCGCCCCAGGCGGCCCAGGGCCTCCTTCAGCCGCGCCTTCGCCTTCTCCTTGGTCTGCTGGACGACGACCCTGGGCTCCACGTGCCGGCGCAGATCCCTGACGTCCGGCGCCATCCGGCTCCGGATCTCGAACATCTCCCGCTCTATGCGCTCCGGTATCTCGCTCACGACCTGAACTGCCCCTTGAGCCACTCCACGTTCTGCTGGAAGGTGCTTATCGTGCGGCGGGGCTTGGGATCGAGGCCCCTCAACCTGCCAGCGCCCGTGCCGGCCAGCACACCCCCGATGACCAGCAGTATACCAGAGACGATGAGCGCCGAGAGCCACAGGCTCAGCCCCCCGACCTCGTTGAGCAGGTAGATGCCGGTAACCGCGAGAAACACGACGAACAGGTGCAAGAACACCGCCCCGGCCACCAAAAGCCCCGCGGCGAGCCCCGCCTGACGCCCCACCGGCGCAAGCTCCACCTTCGCCAGCTCCACCTGCTTGCGGGCGAGCTCCTGCAGCTGCGGCCGCAGCGCCTCCACGATCTCCTTCACGCTCCTGTCCGAGAGCTCCTCCCCGCCCTCCAGCCGGCGCTCGAACTCCGCAACCCGCTCCCTCTGCTCCGTCACACGCCGCTCCTTTCTCTCGCCGACCTTCCGGCTCTCCTAAGTTACCCGGGCCGCTCGCCGCTTAATCCGTACCCATCTTACATAAATTTTCTAGTATCCAACATGCCATAAAGCACGCGAGGCGGCGTTTTGATGTAACATGGGAGCGGGTGTACAAGAGCGGTGTGACCGGCGCGAAGAGGAGAGGCATTTTCGGGAAACGGGGGGAAGGAGCCTTGAGTTGAAGCTGTATCCGGCTCTCGGGATCTCTTCGGGGGACGTGGTTGCGTTTGTGGGGGCTGGGGGCAAGTCCAGCGCCATCATCGCGGTGGCCGGGGAGCTGGTGGGCGACGGCATGACGGCCATAGCCGTCCCGACCACGAAGATGCAGGTCGGGGAGGCGGAGCGGGTGGGCAGGGTGGTCATAGCCGGGGAGGAGGGCTGGCTCGGGCGGCTCAAGGAGGCGGTGACGGACTCGGGGGCGGCCGCGGTGGGCTCGGCGTACATCTCCGGGGGCAGGATCGGGGGGCTTGGGCTGGACGAGGTGGCCCCGCTGGGGAGGATCGCCGACGTGGTGCTGGTCGAGGCCGACGGGGCGCGGCGCAAGCCGCTGAAGGGCACCGCCGAGCACGAGCCGGCGATACCGCGGGGCACCACGCTCGTGGTGGCGGTGGCCAACATCGGGGCCCTGGGCCGGCCGGCCACCGAGGAGCACATCCACCGGCCGGAGGTCTTCTCCCGCCTCACCGGCCTGAGCTCCGGGCAGAGCGTGACGCCCCGGGCCTTTGCGCTGGCGCTCTCGGGCGGGTCGCTGGCGCGGGTGCCCTCCGGGGCGCGCTCCGCGGTGCTCCTCACCGGGGTCTCCCCGGGGCGGAGCATGTCCGACGCGGCGGTGGTCACCCGCGAGCTCTGGCGGCAGGGGATCTCCAGGATCGTCTTTACCTCCCTGCCCTCGGAGGGGCCGGTGCAGGTCTGGGTGCCCTGAGGGGTTGTAAAGCGGGCGACCGCGGCGCAGACTTTCTACGGCAGGCGTTGCGGGAGGTCTTTGCATGAGCACGACCCGGAAGGCGTTCGGCGGGCTGCTGGCCGAGGCCGAGAGGGAGCACGCGGAGAGGATCGTCGCGCTGCGGCGCGAGATCCACCGGGAGCCCGAGCTGGGCTTCGACACCGCCAGGACCGCCGCGAAGGTGGTGGCGTCGCTGGAGGGGCTCCCGCTGGAGGTGAGGGAGGGGGTCGCGGAGAACGGCGTGGTGGCCGACCTGCGGGGGGCGACAGACGGCCCCGTGGTGGGGCTGCGGGCCGACATGGACGCGCTGCCCATCCGGGAGGAGACGGGCCTTCCCTTCGCCTCGGAGGTGGAGGGGAGGATGCACGCCTGCGGCCACGACGGGCACACCAGCATGCTGGTCGGTGCGGCGCACCTCCTCTCGGGGATGCGCGAGCGGATCGAGGGCACGGTCCGGTTTCTCTTCCAGCCCGCCGAGGAGGGCGGCGGCGGGGGCCGGGTGATGGTCGAGGAGGGGGCGCTCGAGGGGGTGGAGGCGGTCTTCGCGCTGCACCTGTGGCCGGGACTCCCCTTCGGGGTGGCCTCCACCGCCGGCGGGCCCACCATGGCCGCGGCGGACGCCTTCGAGCTCACCGTCCGCGGCCGGGGAGGGCACGGGGCGATGCCCCACCTGACCGCCGACGCTGTGGTCGCGGCCTCCCACATCGTCGCCGCCCTGCAGACGCTCGTCTCCCGGGAGACGGACCCGACGGAGCCCGCGGTGCTCACGGTGGGGCAGCTGGAGGCCGGCAGCGCCTTCAACATCATCCCGGAGACCGCCCGCCTGACCGGCACGGTGCGCACGGTGGACGAAAAGCTGCGGCGGGTGATGCCCCGGAGGATCGAGGAGCTCGCCAAGGGGGTGGCCCGGGCGATGCGGGCCGACGCCTCCCTGGAGTACGCCTTCTCCTACCCCGTCACCCGCAACGACCCGCGCGAGGCCGGCTTCGCCCTGGAGGTGGCGGCGGGGCTGTTCGGGGAGGAGGGGGCCGTCGAGGCCTCGCGGCCCTCGATGGCGGCCGAGGACTTCGCGTTCATGCTAGAGGCGGTGCCCGGCGCCTACATCTGGCTCGGGGTGGGGGACGTGCCCGGGCTGCACACGCCGCGCTTCTCCTTCGACGAGCGGGTGCTGCCGCGGGGGGCCGCGCTGCTCGCGGCGCTGGCGCTTGCCCGGCTGGGCTCCTAGCTGCCCGGCGGGTTGCGCAGCAGGTCGTAGGCGTCGCCGGGGCCGGAGAGCAGGAACACCGCCAGCAGCGCCGCCGCGAGCGGGAGCAGGGTGGCCAGCGCCGCCCGGCTCCAGGCGAGCCCCAGAACCTCCCGCACGGCGACGGTGGCCACCAGCAGGCCGTAGGGGAGGGCCACCAGCGGCCCGTAGGGGACCCAGAGCACCACCCCGATCCCCGAGGCGTAGCCGAGCGCCCGGAAGACCGGGACGAACCTCCTCCTGGAGGGGGCGCCGTCGAGGACCACAAGCACGAGCGACGCGAGCCCCGCGACGAGCAGCGGGGCGAGCACGATGGAGACCACGAACCCCAGCAGCGGGGCATACAGCAGGGCGTAGGTGAGCTCCCCCGTCCAGACGGCCTGCAGCACGGTCTCCAGAAGCAGGTTCAGGTACATGACGGCGGAGGCGAAGAGGGCCGGGCGCAGCAGCCCGCCCTCCGGGTCCAGCCGCCGGAAAAAGCGGGTCGGGGCGAACCAGACCTCCCCGAGCGCCCCCCGGAAGTGCTCGGGCGAGACGCCGCGACCGGGCCACCGCGCCACGGCCCTGGCCCTACGGGCCCACGCGCCCGTAGACGTCCTCCAGCCGGACGATGTCCTCCTCGTCGAACTCGCCGAACGAGATCTCCAGGATGCGCACCGGCCGCTCCCCCTCGCAGGAGAGCCGGTGGACCGTCTGGCGCGGGATAAAGACCTTCTCCTCCGGCTCCGGGTGCAGAATCTGATCGTCCAGCTCCACCCGGGCCCCGGGGTCCAGCACCACCCAGAGCTCGTCGCGCTTGTGGTGGTACTGGCGGGAGAGGGTCCCGCCCGGGGCCACCGTGATGATCTTCACCGTGCAGGGGAGGTTGTGCGTGTACTGCTCGAACTTGCCCCAGGGCTTGTCTACCTTTACGGAGGGCGGCCCCTGCCCCGCGCTGTTCATCTCCTCGCTCATGGTGGGAAAGTTTAGTTTATGCTCCCCTCCTCTGCATCCTCCAGCTCCTCAGTCGTCGTCCTCCTCCTCGCCTCCCTCCTCACGCTCCCCGTCTCCGGGGGCGAGCCCGGGGCTCTCGTCCTCACCCTCTTCGGAGCCGTCTTCCGGCTGGGCGCAGGCCCCCAGCGTCAGGGAGGCCGTAGCGAGCAGGGCGAGCAGGAACGGAGAGACGGAGCGCGGCTTTCTCATCGTCGTGTTCTCCCTCTTGCCGTAAGTGCCACAACGGTGTTTTATCGCCAGCCTGCGGAAGGCGCCCGGCGATCCCCTGTCGGCGGGGAGCGGGTGGAGCAGGGCGCCGCTCTCGGTGAGTATCGGGTCGGGGACCGGGAGTCCGGCTTCCCTGCGCAGCGCCCGCTGCCAGCGCACGATGGAACGCACGTGCCGCTCGCCGGAGGGAGGCCTGAGGTACATACGCAGCAGGTGCCTGCCCACCCCAGGTCCGTGCTCCACCAGCCACAGGCACTTGCCGGGACCGGCCCTCAGCAGCGCGAGGCCCGGACGGCCCGAAAGGCCATAGCTCTCGGGGGCCCTTCTTGCGAGGCTTTCCAGCCTGCTTACGGCAATGTGGTCTCGCAGCCTGCTGAAGGCTGCCCTCACGGATATCCTCCTTCCGGAAGGAAAGTCTGCCATGACCACGCACACGCCGAACTTAAGCCCCGCAGGTTAGAGCGGTGTTAGAGGGAGATTAGAAGGTTCTAATGGTTCGGTTCCGCCGCAGCTCGACGGATGGACGGGCAGCGGCTCCTCGCGGGCTGGTCCCGGCTGCCCCTCCGGTGCGGAGATGACCCACTCGAAACGAGGCGGCGTGGCGCCTCAGCCGGCGAAGGGCTCGAGCCCGCGCATCAGCTCCAGCGCGGCGGGCCTCTGTGCGGGGTCGGGCTCCAGGCAGCGCTCCACGAGCCGGGCGAGGCTCGCGGGGACGCGCCGGTGGGAGCGCACGGGCTCGGCCCGCCGCTCGAGCTGCTCGTAGGTCTCGGGGTCCTCCTCGCCCTCCACCTCCCGGTTGAAGGGCATCTCCCCGGTCAGGGCCTCGAAGAGCACCGCGCCTATGCCCCACACGTCGGTCGCCGGGCCCAGCAGCCCCCCTCCCCTGACCTGCTCGGGGGCCATGTACTGGAGGGTTCCTCCTCCGCGGCGCGCCCTCCCGGGCGGCCGGGCGATGCTGAGGTCGAGGATCTTGGCGAACCCCCGCTCGGAGACGATGTTGGAGGGCTTGAGGTCCAGGTGCAGGATGCCGTGCCGGTGCAGGTAGTGGACGGCGGAGCACAGGTGGATCCCGAGGCAGGCCACCTCCCGCAGCGGCAGGCGGCGGGGGGCGGTGTCTATGAGGTAGGAGAGGGTCTCGCCGGTGAGGGTCTCCAGGATCACCGCCGGGCGCGGCTCGCGGATCACCTCGTAGGCCCGCACGATGTGCGGGTGGGCGAGGCGGCGCAGGAGCGTGCCCTCCCGCAGGAGCCGCCGGACGGCGCGCCCGTTGCCCTCGCGGGGGATGGGGACCTTTGCGACGCAGCGGCAGGCCCGCTCCTCGCTGAAGACGTCGTAGACGTCGTAGTGGTTGCTGCGGTGCAGGTGGGAGATCACCCGGTAGCCCGGCGCGGCCTCGCTGCCCGCCGGGAGGGGGGGAGGGCCCTCCGCCCGCAGGCTCACACCGCCCCCCTCTCCGGGCTCTGCCGGCGGAAGAGCCCGGCGTAGAGGCCGCCGCGCTCCAGAAGCTCCGCGTGGGTGCCGCTCCCGGCCACCCGCCCGCCCTCCAGCACGACGATGCGGGTCGCCTCGCGCACCGCGAGCAGGTCGTGCGAGATCACTATGGTCGTCCTCCCCGCCATGAGCCGTCTCAGGGGTTTCATGATCCTCTCCTGCGAGCCCGCGTCGAGCCCGGCGGCGGGCTCGTCCAGCACGAGCACCGGGGCGTCCCGGAGCATCGCGCGGGCTATGGCGATCCGCTGCCGCTGCCCGCCGGAGAGGAGCCTGCCCTTCTGGCCGACGACGGTATCGTACCCCTGCGGCAGCCGTTCTATGAACTCGTGGGCGTCGGCGGCGCGGGCGGCCTCCCGGATCTCCCGCTCCGTGGCGCCGGGCCTCCCGTAGGCTATGTTCTCCCGGACGGTGCCGTCGAAGATCATGGCCTCCTGCAGCACGACCGCGACGTTCTCGCGCAGCGCGCGCAGCGAGAGCTCGCGCAGCTCGTACCCGTCGATGGAGATGCTCCCGCCCTCGGGGTCGTAGAAGCGCAGGAGCAGCCGGACCACGGTGGACTTGCCCGCACCGCTCGGGCCGGCGAGCGCCACGACCTCCCCGGGGCGCGCCTCGAAGGAGACCCCGCGGAGCGCCGGCTCCGCGGCGCCCGGGTAGCGGAAGGTGACCTCTCTGAAGCGCACCTCGCCGCGCAGGCGGCCCGGCTCGAGCGCGCCGCCGCGCACCGCGGGCCTCATCTGCAGCAGCTCCGCCACCCGCTCCGCGGCGGCCGCCGCGGAGAAGAAGGAGTTGGCGAGCCGGCTGAAGCCGCGTATGGGGCGGTAGAGCATCCCCAGATAGACCAGGAAGGCCAGCAGGCCGCCGACCGTGAGGGCGCCCCGCGAGAGCAGGTAGGCCCCGAAGGAGACCACCGTCAGCGCCCCGAGCAGCTCTATCAGGTTCACCAGCGGCGAGAAGAGGGCGGAGAGCCGCGCCGCGACCATCTGGGCGGCGAAGCCCTCCTCGTTCTCGCGGTGGAAGCGGGCGACCTCGTGCTCCTGCCGGTTGTAGGCCTGCACCAGGGCGGCGTTGGAGAGGCTCTCCTCGGCGACGGCGCCGATGGAGCCGGCCTTCCGCCGCTCCTCGCGGGCCGCGCGCTTTATCCTGCGGGAGAAGCGCCGGGCGACGAGCCAGAACAGCGGCGCGACGAGCAGCGAGACGAGCGCCAGTCGCCACTCCAGGTAGAAGAGGGCCCCCACGAAGAAGAGGAGCTGGAAGGCGTAGGTGACGGCGGAGACGGCCCCCGAGAGCAGGAGCTCCTCTATCTCCTCCACGTCGTCGGAGATCCTGGCGACCGTATCGCCGAGCTTGCGGCGGTCGAAGAAGTCCAGCGAGAGGGTCTGCAGGTGCCGGAAGAGCCCGGTCCTGAGCCGCAGGATAAAGCGCCCGCCGACCCACTCGGAGAGGTAGCCGTCGAGAAAGGAGATCGCGCCGTCCAGCAGGGTGAGGCCCAGGTAGGCGAGCACGACCCAGGGCAGCAGGCCGAACTCGCCGGGGATGAGCACCCCGTCGACGAGCACCTTGTACATCCAGATGGTGGCGGTCTCCACGGCGGGGCCGAGCGCCGCGAGCAGGAGCAGGGGAACGAGCCAGCGCCGGTAGGGCCTGGCGTGGGGCCAGAAGCGCCGCAGGATCTCCCGCAGCGGCATCGCGGGGGCCGCCGCGACCGGGCCCCCGCCCTCCCGCATGTCGCCCGCGAGCCACCCGAGCCCCAGGCGCAGCCGTTTTCTCCAGGTCTCGCCCATCTTCCTCCGCGACGTTCTGCGTGGGGGAGGCCCCGCCCGGCGGGCGGGGCCTCTCTGCTCCTGCCGGGAAACCTCCTCAGGTGTTGGTCCGGCTGCGGCGGCGACGGCGCCGGCGGCGCCTCCGCCTGCGCCCGGTGTTGGTGTCGGTGCTGCGGGCGCCGAAGGCGCGGGCCGGGACGATCTGGCTGAAGCTGGCCACTGCTCTCACCTCCCTCCTCTGACGGATGCCTTCTCTCTTCCAGCGATTGCATTGTGCCCCCCCGGGATTAAACGGGCATTAGAGGGAGGTGAGAAAGCCTTAATCGTGGGCCGGGTTGGAGGCTTCTAATGAGGGGGCGGCCCCAAGCTCCCCCGGGGCGGCGGGCAGGCGGAGGGTCATGGTCGTCCCCTCCCCGGGGCGGCTGCGGGCCTCTAGGGTGCCGCCGTGGGCCTCCGCGATGGTCTTCGCGATGGGCAGGCCGAGCCCGGCGCCGCCGAGCCTCCGGGCCCGGGTCTTGTCCACCCGGTAGAAGCGCTCGAAGATGCGCGGCAGCTCCTCCTCGGGGATGCCGGGGCCGTCGTCGGAGACTTCTATGACCAGCTCGCCGGCCTCCCGGCGGGCGAGGAGGGAGATCCTGCCGCCCGGGCGCCCGTACTTCGCGGCGTTGTCCACCAGGATGAGCACGGCCTGCTCCACCCGGCCGCGGTCCAGAACGAGCCGGCCCTCGGCGGACAGCCCGGCCTCCAGGCGCGCGCCGCGCTCCCGGGCCAGAGCCCCGGCCCGGTCGGCCAGGGAGGAGAGAAACGGGGCGGCCTCCACGGGGCGCGGCTCCACCGGGGGCGAGGCGGCCTCCGAGCGGGCCAGGAACAGCATGTCCTCCACCATCCGGGCCATCCGGCCCGCCTCGCCCACTATCTCCTGCAAAATCTCGCGCACCTCCCCCTCCGTGGCGAGCTGCAGCCCCACCTCGGCGTTGCCGCGCAGCACGGTGAGGGGGGTGCGCAGCTCGTGGGAGGCGTCGGCCAGAAACTCGGTGCGCGCCCGGGAGAGCTCGGCCAGCCGCCGGGCGAGCGCCCGCTGCTCCGCGTAGAGCCTGCGCAGCTCGCCGACCATGCGCACCGCGGCGTAGGCCAGGCCGGCCCCGGCCACCAGCAGCCCGCCGACCACGGTCAGCAGCACGACCCGGGCCCGGGTGGCCGCCGCCTCCACCCGCTGCAGCGACCGGGCGGAGAGCTGCTCGCCGAGTTTGTCCAGCTCGGCCGCGGCCTCCTCCATGCGGCTGAGCCGGGCCACCCCGAGGTCGCTGGCGTCGGCGAAGGCGTCCTCGTTGCCGGTCCTCTCGTACTCGTCGATCGCCGGGCGCCAGTCGGCGTAGTACTCGCGGGCCATCCGCCGGAGGCTCTCGGGGCGGGGCGCGTCCGGGTCGCGCACCCCCAGCCGCTCCAGCTCGGAGATCTCGGAGAGCACCAGCCGGTAGGCCCCCTCCAGGTTCTCTATCTGGGTGCGGGAGGGGCCGCCGAAGTAGATGTTGCGGTGGTAGTGGCGGAGGTCGAGGATGGCGGCCCGCAGGTCGTCGGCGTCGTCCTCCAGCTCCACGTCGTAGCGGAGGGCGCGGTCGGTGACGCTCTTCATGTTCCGGTTCTCGAGCAGCCCGACGATCCCCACCACCAGGATGGCCACGAGGAGCCAGCCGACGGCGGCGATGATGATGTAGCGGGACTGCTCCCGCAGCTCCCTCAGCCACCTCATGGGCCTCTCCTCCCGGGCGACGTACGGCAGCGATTATACTTCGGGCCTGTAGAGGGGATGGCATGAGGGTCCTGATCGTAGAGGACGAGCCGGGCATCGTCCGGATGCTGGAGCGCGGGCTCTCCGCCCAGGGCTACAGCTGCCTGAGCGCCGAGGACGGCGAGACGGGTCTGCGGATGGCCCTGGAGGAGGACGTGGACGTGGTGCTGCTGGACATCATGCTGCCCGGCCTCGACGGCCGGGAGGTGCTCCGGCGGCTGCGGCTGCAGCGCCCGGGGCTGCCGGTGCTGATGCTGACCGCCCGCGACGAGGTGGAGACGAAGGTCGGCTCCCTGGACGCCGGCGCCGACGACTACCTCACCAAGCCCTTCGCCTTCGAGGAGCTCCTCGCCCGCATCCGGGCGCTCGTGCGGCGGGCCGACCAGCCGGAGAGCACCGCCCTGCGGGCCGGGGACCTCAAGCTGGACCTGCTCTCGCGCCGCGTCTGGCGCGCCGGGCGGCAGGTAGAGCTCTCGAGCCGCGAGTTCGCGCTGCTGGAGTACCTGATGCGCCATCCCCGGCAGGTGCTCAGCCGCCAGCAGATCCTCTCGGCGGTCTGGGACTACGCCTTCGACCCGGGCTCTAACGTGGTGGACGTCTACGTCCGCTACCTGCGCCGCAAGCTGGACCGCCCCGGCGAGCCCTCCCTGATCACGACGGTCCGGGGCGCCGGGTACCGCTTCGACCCTCCCCGGGAGGAGGAGGCGTGAGCCGTGTCGTGGTGGTGGGCGCCGGGGTGGTGGGGGCGAGCGCCGCCTACCACCTCGCCCGCGCCGGGGCCGAGGCGGTGCTGGTGGACGGGGACCTGCCCGGCCAGGCCACGGCCGCCGGGGCCGGGATCGTGTGCCCGGCGCTGAGGTTCGGCGCCCCCGAGGCCTGGCGTGCGCTGGCCTTCCCGGCGGTCGGCCGCTACCCGGCGCTGGTGGAGGCCCTGGCCTCCGACGGCGAGGAGGACGTGGGATACGCGGCGGTCGGCGCCCTGCTGGTCGCGGCGGACGGGCGGGAGGAGGCCGCGCTGGGGGAGGCCCTGCGGAGGCTGGAGGAGCTGCGGCGGGCCGGGGTGGCGGGCGTGGGGGAGGTGCGCTCCCTGCCTTTCGGGGAGCCCCGCGAGCTCTTCCCCTTTCTGCGGGACGACGTGCCCGGGATATACCTCTCCGGGGCCGCCCGGGTGGACGGCCGGCGGCTGCGGGACGCGCTGGAGCGGGCCGCCCGCCGACGCGGCGCGCGGAGCGTGCGGGGCGCGGCCTCCCTGCTGCTGCGCGGGGGGAGGGTCCGCGGGGTGCGGGTGGGGGGCGAGGAGATCCCGGCCGACGCCGTGGTGGCGGCGGCCGGGGCGTGGACCGGGGAGCTTTGCCGCCCGGCCGGGCTGCGCGTCCCGGTCTACCCGCAGCGCGGCCAGATCGCGCACCTGCGCGTGCCGGGCGCGCAGACCTCCCGCCTGCCCATAGTCGAGGGCTTCCGCACCCACTACATGCTCGCCTTCCCGGGGGGGCGCGTGGTGGCCGGGGCCACGCGGGAGGACGGGGCGGGCTTTGACCGGCGGGTGACGGCCGGGGGCGTCCACGAGGTGCTCTCGGAGGCGCTGCGGCTGGCCCCCGGCCTCGCGGACGCCACGCTGGCCGAGGTGCGCGTCGGCTTCCGCCCGGCGAGCCCCGACGGCCTGCCCTCCCTGGGGGAGGCCGTCCCGGGGCTCGTGGTCGCCACCGGCCTCGGCCCCTCGGGCCTGACCATCGGCCCGTACGCCGGCGGGCTCGCCGCGGAGCTCGCGCTGGGGGGGCGGCCCGCCCTGGACCTGGAGCCCTACGCCCCGGACCGCAGGACCACCCCCGTCCCCGGCGGGGGCTGGTAGCCTTGCCCGGGGCGCGGGCCGTCAAGCGGGGCGGGAGGCCCTCCGCGAGGGCCGGGAGGCTCCTGATCCTCGCCGGGGCGGTGCTCTGGGGCACCACCGGGACGGCCCAGGCCTTCGCCCCGCCCGGCGCCGACCCGCTCTCCGTGGGGGCCGTCAGGATCATCGTCGGGGGCCTCGCCCTGCTGGCGGTGGCGGCGCTGCGGGGGGAGCTCGCCGGGCAACGCTGGCCCCCCCTCCCGGTCGCGGTGGCGGCCTGCGGGATAGCCTGCTACCAGCCGCTGTTCTTCGCCGGGGTGCTCGAGACCGGGGTGGCGCTGGGGACCATAGTCGCCATAGGCAGCGCGCCGGTGGCCGCCGGGGCCATCGGGTTCGTCTTCAGGGGCGAGCGCCCGGGGCGCCGGTGGGCCGCGGCCACCGCGCTTGCGGTGCTGGGCTGCGCCCTGCTGGTCGGCGGCGGCGGGGGGGTGAGCGTGGAGGCGGGCGGCATCCTGCTGGCGCTCGGCGCGGGGTTCTCCTACGGGGTGTACGCCACCGCGACGAAGGAGCTGCTGGAGCGGCTGCCCTACACGGCGGTGATGGGCGTGGCCTTCGGGCTGGGGGCGCTGCTGCTCTCCCCGGTGCTGCTCTTCGCCGCGCCGGGCTGGCTCGCCGACCCCCGCGGGGCGGCGGTGGCCCTGGAGCTCGGGCTCGTGGCCACCGCCGCCGCGTACCTGCTCTTCGCCCGCGGCCTCTCTGCGGTGCCCGTCTCCACCGCGGCGACCCTCTCCCTGGCCGAACCGCTGACCGCCGGGCTGCTCGGCATCGCGGTGCTCGGCGAGCGGCCCGGCGCGGCCTCGCTCGCCGGGGCCGCGCTCCTGCTGGGGGGGCTGGCCCTCGCGGCGAAGGGGGAAGAGGAGGGCTAGTCTTCGTCGTCGTCGCCGGCGTCGTCCGCGTCGTCTCCGGGCGGCGGGGCGGGCTGTCGGGCGGCCGGCGGGGCGGGCTCGGTCATCTCCATGTCCACCTCCACCAGCCTTCCGCGCGGCTGCAGCTCCAGGATCACCTCGCGCTCCCCGTCCATGACGAAGTAGACCCAGGCCCCCTGGGAGAAGCCCACGTCCCCGACGGCCCAGCCCTTCGTCCTGAAGGCGTCGCGGTAGAACTCGCGCACCCGCTCCAGCCGGGCCTCGGTGAGGTACTCGACCTCGGTCCACACCAGCTCTCCCTGGGGCTCCCTCACGTACGCCACCCGGACGGAGCCCGGGTAGCGCGGCAGCCCGGGGATGTCCGCCCCGCTCACGTCCCGGGCGGGAAGCCGCGGGCTCGTCGCGGGCGGGGGCTCGGGGGCGGAGGGTTCCCGCCGCTCCTCGCCGCGGGTGAGCTCCCAGCCCTCGCCGGCCATGACCCACCCGACCGCGAAGCCGGCGAGGAGCAGGGCGGGGGCGAGGAGCGCCGTGATCAGGGCCGCGCGCAAAGGGGCCTCTCTCTCCTGTCCGTCTCGGTCCGCTCTCGCATCCGGGATAATATCTTCGCCCGCCAGGGTTAAGGAAGGGTTATGGCGGGATTAGAAAGCTCTCATCTTCTGGTCCCGCGGTGCGGTAAGCTATTTGCCGTCTTCTGTCCTGCAGGTCTTTCGGACGCAGAGGAGGTAGGGATGCCCAGGCTGGAGGTCGAGGGAGCGGGGGTCTTCGAGGTAGAGGAGGGCAAGCGGCTCGTGCTCGCCATAGAGGAGGACGCCGGTGTGGATATCCTGCACCGCTGCGGGTCCTACGCGAAGTGCACCACCTGCCGGGTGGAGTTTCTGGAGGGCGAGCCGGAGAAGATGACGAAGGCCGAGCTCGAGGTGCTGAAGAAGCGGAACCTCCTCGGCCAGGTGAGGCTCTCCTGCCAGGCGCTCTGCGACCACGACATGAAGGTCCGGGTGCTCATGACCGTCTCCTCCACCGGCCTCGACGGCCCCGGCCCCAAGCCGAAGCCAGAGATCACACCCGAACCCGAGTGGGTCGAGAAGCCGGGCTCCTGACCCCCGCCTTACCCCGCTGAAGCCCCGGGGACGGAGAGCCTCTCTCCGTCCCCCGGAGCCGGTTTTGGGGTCATCAAAATTGTTGACAATATTGTTGAGGATGATCTAGACTACGCGTGAAGGATCGGGCGTAGAGAGCTCTTGGCAGGAGGTTTTACGGGGGTGGCTATGGGCCGGAGGAGCGAGGTCGGGGGCAGTCTCGAGGACGCCATCGGGCGGGCGGGGAGCGCGGTCGAGCTTCTGTACAACTCTCGGGCGGGGCGGCGGCCGTTTCCGGTGGTGCCCGCGGAGTTCAGCAACTGGCGGGACGAGCAGCGGGCTTGGAGGGAGAGCTGCGCCCTGCTCGACCAGTCC
>Ga0207863_100358_pt1 | contig 16370 bp, 16 predicted proteins | sample CeladaPassaD2F12_FD_187497 | JGI IMG/M metagenome (GOLD analysis project Ga0207863, IMG submission 187497) | Cellulose-adapted microbial communities from the Joint BioEnergy Institute, USA - Passage D2F12 (SPAdes) (version 2) | ecosystem: Engineered > Bioreactor > Continuous culture >... | reverse complement strand
GTGCTCTTTCCCGGGGCGTCCGCCTCGATCCTGGCCTACCTGGACCAGCACGAGCCCGAGAGGCTGGCGGCGGCGGGGGCGGCGCTGTACTGCAAGGACGTGCTGGTGTACGCCCTCACGGGCGCGCTGGCGACCGACCCCTCGGACGCCTCCCTGCCTTTCTTGGACGTCCGCAGCCGGCGCTACGACGAGGACATCGTGCGCCTCTGCGGCCTGAGCGCCTGGCGACACCTGCTGCCGTCGGTGGATCCCCTGCCGGGGCCGCTGCGGGGCCTGCACCGGGCAGGGGCAGCCCTCCTGGGCCTGCCGCAGGGCACGCCGGTGCACGCCGGCCCCTTCGACCTGCCGGCGTGTGCGCTGGGGCTGGGCCTGAGGCGCGAGGCCGGGGAGGCGCTGGTCATCCTGGGCACGACGCTGGCCTGCGAGGTGATCGTGGACGCTCCCCCCGACCCTAAGTGCCTGGGCGGCATGACGCTGTGCTTTGTGGACCCCGACCGGTGGCTGAGGGCCATGCCAGCGATGGTGGGCACCGCCTGCCTGGACTGGTTGACGCGTGTGCTCGGGCTCCGCCCGCAGGACCTGGACTCACACCTCGACGCCTCGCCCATCGGCGCCAGGGGCGTGAGGGTCCTGCCGCACCTCTCTCCTGGTGGGGAGCGGGCTCCCGTGCTGGACATGAGGGCCAGGGGGGTGTTCGCGGGCCTCCACCTGCACGTGGAGCGCGCCGATCTGGTGCGGGCGCTCTGCGAGGGCATAGCCTGCACGGCGCGCCACTGCCTGGAGAGCGCTGGGTGGTCCGGAGGGCCGATCTACCTCTGCGGGGGAGGGGCGCGGTCCCAGCGCCTGTGCCAGCTGCTGGCGGACGTGCTGGGCCATCCCGTGCTGGTGCCCAGGGTGCAGGAGGCGGGTGCTAGGGGGGCGGCCATGGCAGCCGGCATAGCCCTGGGCGGCATCCGGGTGGACGAGTGGCGCCTGCCAGCCGACCTGGTCGAGCCGCGAGAGGGCCCCAGCCAGCGCTACCAGCAGCTGTACGAGCACTATCTGCAGCTGGAGGACAGCTGCAGGGCGCTGTCCCAGGGGTAAAGCGCCCTCCGACGGCTAGGAGGCCATGGCAGGGCAGAGGCTTGCGGGCGGACCAGCGAGGCCGCAGGACGACCTTAGTTTACATAACCAGGGGGATGGTCTGCGGTGGGAGGTAGGGCACCAGCGCTTATGGACGCAGGTAGAGGAAAGGGGAACGAGTCCGGGACCGAGGCTGGGGTCGGCGTCCTGGGACGTCAGCTGCCCCTCCTCAAAAGCATGTGAGCTACCAGGAGTGGAGGTGGTGGTCGCTAGCCACTCGGGCGCAGCTACACAGCCAGGTCAGGTAGGGGATGGGGACACGATCTGCGTACGCCCCTCGAGGGTATGTATCCTTGACCCTCCCGCTCGTCTCGATCCCCGCAGCACCCGCTCAAGCTCCCCCACGAGCCCCCCGAGCTCCCGATCGGACCAGACCTCGACTCTCGATCTCACGCAGCACCTCCTCGTGCGAACTTACAGGGAACATCACCGCCGCCACCTGCCAGGCGGGTGCCCAGCGCAGCCAGTCCTCCAACGCCACCGCCGGCAGCCCCACCACCAGCAGCGCCCGCCGGGGGGCGGGCCGCAGCTCGTACACATCCTGCCCGAGCACCCCCCGGGAGAGCACCAGGCGGCCCGCGACCCACACCGGCGCCTCGCCCCAGGCCCGCGGCGCCACCAGCAGGTCCAGCGGGGGGCTCGTGCGCTCCCCCCGCGGGTCCACCCCGCAGGTGCGCCAGATCGCCTCCCGCAGCCGCTCCCGGTCGCGCTCGCGGAAGACCCACCACCCGTTGCCCTCGGGCTGCCCAAACGCCCCGAGGACCTCCAGCAGTCGCGGATAGCCTCCCGGCCTGATCCTGATCATCTCACCTCCAATAATATCGACATCGAGCGTCAGTGTCTATTCAGGGGCGTGATCTCCAGAAGGAGGTGGCCCCACGCTACATGTAAGACCCGCGCCGGCCGCCGGGTGCTGGCCGTGCCCGGGCTGCTGTGCTGGGGCCGGGTGGGGGAGGGGCGCGCTACTTCGCAGAATGCCCGTTCTGCGCAGTTACGTCCCGCTTCCCGCTGGGGGGCCGCCTGAGCCCCCCGCGCCCCGCGCCGCGCGTCCCCCATGCCCAGCTCCCCAAGCTCCTCCCCCCAGGCCTCCCCACGGGCCTCCCCCGCCTCGGGCGCCAGCGGGTGCGCCTCCTCGCCGCGCACCCAGCGGCCCGCAGCTCCCGGATCCTCCAGGAGCGATGTGGGCCCCCTTCCCCCCTCTTCTTGCTCTGTGTGGTCTACCTGGTATGATCTGCGCAGATTGCGCACATCCATCTGCGCACGCCCCTCGACCACCCCCAAGAGGATCTCCCCCAGCACCTCGTAGTCCAGCGTGTACCACAGCGTGCGGTCCATCGGCACCCGGTTGTAGCGTCCCCAGCGACAGCCACGGCAGCTCAAGCCAGAAGTCAAGGCGAGCCACGAAAGCAGCCCGCTCCACGCTCCCCAGCCCCAGCACCACCTCCGGCACCAGCAGCACCTCCCCGCGCCTGCCGCCCGCCCCCAGGCTGTTGCGAATCCCCTCTATCTGCTGTATAATACCCATGAACGTATCTCCCCATTAGATACGTTCGGGCCCTGACCCTGCCGGGACACCACCCGGACAGGGCCCACAAGCCACCACGCCGGTGAGGGGGTCTTGCCCCCTCACCACCACCCTCTGATAAGCAGCCCGCCTAGCAGCTCTCTGCGCCCTCTGCCCTGTTGTTCTCGGGCAAAGCACCGCCTCCTGCCTAAGGGTGGATGCTCCCTAACCTCCCGAGGGCTCACGCGAGCGGGCACCTTCGGATTCGAGCGCGACGCGCCCGGCGAGCCCGCCGAGACGGTCCCTCCCCAACACCTCACCTCGAGCACCATCGGCCAATCCGGGCCTGCGATCTGCCGCCGCAGGCAGCCCCTGACCACGGTCCCTGATCCCCGAGGGCTCACCCCCTTGGTCCGTGCAGCACCCGACTTCCCGGGAGCAGCTTCCAGGAGGTGGGACGCTCCTGTGATCATCCCGGGAGCCCGTGCCCGGATCTGGAGGCAGCTCGGCATCCCCGCAAGCTATGTACGCCTCGGCAAGAGGCCGTCCCGGGGAGCGTCCATCCTCGGATAGTCTCCCTGCGGCTCTCGAGCTCGCATCTCAGCAGCTGGGATGCAAGCTCTGTGGCCGCTGACCTGACCCTCGCATCCCCGTCGGAGGACTTGGAGCTGTGCGGACAGGAGCCCCTGGCGGCTGAAGGCCCTTGTGGCAGTCAGGTATCCCAGGAGCGCCGCCTCCAAAGAGCTCATACCAATAACGCGGCACACACCACCAGCCTGCCAGCACGCCCAGGTACGCCTCTTACCATTAAGCCGCTCGAGGCCGAAGCATGCCCCGTCCACTGCGCCCAAAGCCCCTCTAAGGACAGATGCACGTTGGACACCCCTTCTCCTGCCGCGCACCCAAGCTGCACGCACACCCCGGCATCGCCCATCCCCCCGCCGGCTTCCCTCCACACCGCGGCGGTCTACCCTGGATGCCCCACCCAGACGTGCGGGGCAAGCAGTCCCTCCTGGACACGTCACCACTGGGGCCGCTTGAGACCCCAACCCCTAGCCAGATGCCTTATGGCTGGCACACCATGATATGTGTGGGCTCACTGGGCACAGCCCCGACCAAGCCCATGCACCCGCCGCACTCGGCCCACACCGCCGCGTGTGGGCGCATCCCCTGCCACATCCCATCCCCTCCAGCCGCACCAGCCTCCCCAGCGCCCAGCCACGCAGCCGCCAAGCCGTCACCGGAGGCCACCCTTCCCACCTATCTCCACCGTCACCCCCTCCAGCACCATCTGGCCATCCTGGATCCCCCGATCAGCCCGTACCCATGGCCCACGCCACGTACCCCTACCACCTGGCTCCTTCCACCGACCGCCGCCGTTATAGATCTTACCCCCGCCGGCGCTCAGCCACCATCACCTCATCCATCCTCCGCCACGTACCTCACAGCCCTCCTAGCCTCCCGCTCTCCAGCGCGCTCCACCGCCCCGACAACCTCGGCCTCTCCCCCAGGCACGCCACACGTCAGAGCCTCGGCCCGCGTCCCGGGGCGGCCACAGCACCGGCAGGACCTCATATCTTCCAGGACTCTTCCAACATCGCCACCGTCATGGCCGTCACCAGCTCTCCGTCGCACACCTCTCCCTGACCTCACCAGCACCTCCACCATCCACCTCGATGCCGAACACTCGCCCCACCAACCCCACACCAGCGGCCCCAGCAACCTCCGCGATCCCCAACCAATCCCCCAACACACCCACCACCAACGCATGCTCCCTCCTAACGCTCGCACAGCAGCTCCTCGACCTCCCGCGAGACCCTGCACCATTTGCAAAATTTGGCCCCTTCCAGCCCCCTATCACCGCTGAGCATACTCTCTCTTCCTGCTATGGCATATTTGCGTCTATTTGAGCTCAAATTTCGCGTCTACACATCCCAGCCAGGAGCCCTTGTCGAGGGCCGACCCCCATGAAGGCGTTTCCCCGCCGGGGCGCGGACACGAGGTGCCCACGGACCGGCAAGCACGGCGGTCTCGGGCCACGCCCCACAGCAGGTTACTCCCGAACCTCACGTACCCCAAGCAGCCACAGCTAGCACAACCCACTCCTGAGGCAACCCCGACGTGTCCTTTCTCCCCCGGCAACATCCTCACAACCCAGCCTCCGCCACATTTCCCAGCCGGCCACAAGTCCCCAGCCACAGCCACCCCTCCCCTGCAGCCCATCCCATGCCCTCCACAGCTCAGCCCTCGCGCCGCAGCCCATCGGCGGGGCTCCCTCGGGCACATACCCCCAGCCACCACCTCCGCAGCCGCTATATCCACATCCCCGCCGCGGCCCACCCCACGCCGGTTGCCCTCGCCCTCAGCCGCCATCTCCCACCAGCACCATCCCGCAGCAACTCACCCCGGGCACTCACACCCTTCCCGTGCTGCCGCCTCGGTGCCGGCCTCTACTCCCCACGCCACCGCAACCCCAGCCCTCCGCATACCCCCAGCCACACCCACCCTCACCCATCCCGCCACCTGCTCTCCACTCCCTCCACCCCTCCCCACCTACCCCGGACGAGCGCCACCACCCACCCTCACCTCCCCCGCTCATCCGCAATTGGCAGAGACCGCAACTCCTCCAAAACTATTACCTCCAGCTACAGGTATAAAGTTTTAGTAGCATCTATAAGATCTGGCATGGAACTCGGCTTATGGGGCGGGCTTCGGGACATCGGTCTTAGCAGAAACGATCACACCCGGGGCAAAAGTCTTAGCAAACACGATCACCAAGATGACCACTTTTGCTAATTTTCCCCGATCGCGCCCCCCAAACCCGCCCGGAGGCCGCCTTTGGCCCCCACGGAGCCCGCCCCGAGGCCCCGCGCAAACGTTTGCGGCGCCACCCGCGCGTATAATAAATAGTGAAATGCAGGACCCAAACCGGTGGGCGATCCCCAAATCGCCAAGGCCCCGCCAGGGGAGAGGGGGGCTGCGCCCCCCCATTCATTTGATAGTGGCACGAGGGCGCACGCCCTCCCCCCTCCCTGCGCACGGTCAAGTGATCACACTGCTAGTTATGTCTAGTTGATGCCGGTTGGTTCCCCAGGACGCTTGATCGGTGCTCTAAAGGCCATCCATTATGGCCACCCTCTCGGTCAGGGGCGGCGTCAGGCCCAGCTGGGCTCCTATGGCCTCCAGCTCCCCCAGCAGCTCCAGAGGTACCGGTATGCCCTGGAGCTCCCTCTCGCGCGCTATCCGCCTCTCGCGCTCCCCAGGCAGGAGTATGCCCTCGACCCCGGGCGCTGGGGGTATGGCCTTGATCTCGGTGATCATCTCCTCCACCCTGCGGACGAACGCCTCCAGGGGCATGAAACTCTCCACGTCCACCACCTGCAAGTACACGCCGGCGTCCTGAGGAGATCCGGAGAGATCGTACAGGTTGCCGACGCGCCGGCCAAAGCCCGCTCCGGTCAGCACCCCGGCCATCAGGTCGATCATCAGCGCCAGACCGTAACCTTTGTGGCCCCCAAGAGGCAGCACCGTGCCCTGCATCTGTGTCGTGAGGTCAGGGTGGAGATCACGGCGATAGCCCACTACTGGCTGGCAGACGGACAACCTACCATCGAGGAGATTATTGCATCCTACGGCCGGGTGTTCGACCTCGCCGAGAAGCTGGGTGTCGACACGGTGGCCAGCATGAGCGGCTTCGATCCCTGCCGAGACTGGGCGGGTAACCTGGCCCTCTTTGGTGAGCGTTTCACACCCCTAGCCCGAGAGGCCGAGCGTAGAGGGCTGAGGATAGCCCTGGAGAACTTGATGGGCTTCGGTGGTCCACTACCGCACCTGCCAGTGAATATGGGTGGAGCTCCGGCGACTTGGGAGACGATGTTCCGGCTGGTGCCCTCTCATCCGCTGTAGATGGGGCGCGACGCTTCTCCCTCGGCCGGCAAGGTATAGATTACGTCGGTGCTCTCATCGAGTTCGGGGAGAAGATCTCCCACGTGCACGCTAAGGACACCGAGATCCTCCCAGCTGAGCGTCACAGGCATGTCATCAATGGCCGTTGGTTCCGCTTCCGTATTCCAGGCTAAGGTGATACCGACTGGACACGCCTAGTGAAAGCCTTGGACGAGATAGGATACTCCGGAGGCGTGGTGATCGAGCACGAGGACCCGGTCTACCAGGGAGAGATTTGAAGAGGGGCTTCTAAGAGGATGGGAGACGCTACCCTCGCTGATTCAACCTGGAGGGAGGTAGGTTGGTATGCGTCCAGAACAGTTAGCTATCAACTCAATATCTACCAGACAGAGCTCCTTCGAGAAGGCGCTGGAGGCCTATGCAGGAGCTGGCTTTATCCACGTCGAGTGCCATCTGCCCCTAGTGAAGGCATGGCTCTCCGGTGGCAGGGCAACACACGATCTGCGAGCCCTGCTCGAGAGTTATGGACTGCGCTGCCTTGGCGGTTTCGAGTCCCCGCTGATCTGCTTCGGCTCCAGGACAGCAATGGAAAGCAGCCATGAGCTGCTGCTTCGGAACGCCGAGCTGCTCCACGAGCTTGGTGGGCGCGTGATGGTGATAGGCACCGACGGTCCTCCGACGCCCTCCATGGGGGCTTTGGAGGTGGTGGCCGAGCGTGTGGCGGCTCTGGCAGAGGCAGTGCACGGGCTGGACATAGCTATAGCCTTGGAGTTCAACTGGTCTCCTCTCGTAAGGAGTCTGGCCAGTGCCGTGCGAGTACGTGAGCTGGCCGCTCATTCGCAGGTAGGTGTACTCTTCGACCCGGCCCACTACCATACCACCCCTACGAAGCTAGAGGACCTCACCAGCAGGACCGTCCGATGGATAAAACACGTGCACTTGGACGACATGCGGGACAAGCCGCCGGACCTCAGCCATCCCAACGACGATCGCGTCCTCCCCGGGACCGGTGTGCTGGACCTGCGTGCGATCATTGGTAGGCTGGAGTCCGAGGGGTATCAAGGGCACTACTCAATAGAGCTGTTTAGTGAGGATCTATGGCATCTACCCGCAAGCGAAGCCGCGCTCCGATGTTACGCAAGTGCACTACAGTTATGTCAACTTGATTAATCGATCACCCTTTCCCATGCATGGCTGCACTAGCAATCGCACTTAACTTCGACGCAAGCCCCAGCGAGCGAGGTATGTGAGGCATTGCACTAAAGCACCTAGGCGTTTACAGATGTTGGATCTGATCTAGCACTAAGTCAAGAGCCTCCTCCGTCTAGCTACCTTGCCCTTAGCAGTTGCTACCTGTACACGTTCATAGGGCTCAAGACGCATAGAACGCGGCTACTCCCAAGAGGGTACTATCAGTTCGGGGAGAAGATCTCCGCTGTTAGCAGAGGAGGTAACTATAGGCCAGTAACTGTCTAGTGGCCAGGACCACCATTCAGGATAACGAATCAGCCAACTTACGCTTATTCATCAATGGTCTGACATGCTCTGCGAGCTCGCCGGGCCCAGCAGGCATTGCAGGCACTCTATACGATCAATGGGCAGATCAATCGGAGCTATTAGCCCCTATACTCAGACGAGGAGCGCTGAGCCTGCGCTCCTCGTCTGCTATCGTGAGATCAACATCAGATATGGATTCCTAGCTCGTAGCCGTGGCGCATTGAGAGGACTCCCACCAGCCATCGTAGTGTTTCCTTAGGGAGCTTGGGTCTATCGGATCCGAGGCTAGCTGGTAGCGGTTATCCACAGATAGACGCAGGTACCTTTCTAAGATATTGGGTAGCGCCCTGTGAATAAGGACTAATCCTCTACGCAGGAAAGCCTCGAGCCATATGACGAACACCACCCACAGCAGCATCAGCACTATGGAACCAAGCTGGTCCATCAAAGTGGCTGTCCAGCGATCGCGCCCCACCGCTAGAGACAGGATGGTTGTTCGCCACACGAGGGCTGCATAGAGTCCCAACGCTCCCAGACAGGCCCACACAAGATAGCAGGCCAGATAAGATATCCAACTCTTCCTGGGGGTACCTTGCAATGCGACCACCTCCTCTCCACAAAACCTCCCCGGCACGGGCTATAGCTGTAGCTCGTAAGTACCACTGCCCACCTCAGCTACTAGGTGCCCATCCTCGTAACGGATGTGATCGAGCTGGGAGGCAGCTCTAGCCATCGCCTCCTCATCCCCCGCCAGCTTGATGGTCGCTCGCGTGTTGGGCGGCACCACGAAACGGTACCTCACTCCATTCCCCTCCCTGCGCCAGGAGGACTCGATCGTGCCGTAGATCGAGTGATACTCCGCAGAGACCCAAGCCAGTGACCCTCCCACTATCGGGCTGAGGATGAAGTGCTTGTATCCGGGATGTGCTGAGATGGGTTGGATCCCTGCCAAGCCTCCGAACAGGAAGTCGCACACGGCGCCGTAGGAATAGTGGTTGTGAGATCCCCGGGGGTTACCTTCCTGATCTATTCCCCACCAGGTCTCCCAGATGGTCGTCGCTCCCTTCGTGACGGCATACAGCCAGGACGGTGGCGTTGTCTGCTCCAGAAGCCTGAAGGCCACGTCCGTGTAGCCGTGCTCGTGCAACACCCACAACAGGAACGGGGTAGATAGAAAACCAGTGTTCAGGTGGTAATCCTTATCACGAATTATCTGGACCAGACGATCAGCGACCGCTGGACTATGGGCCTCGCTGGCGAGCCCTAGCGCTAGGACACGGACGTAGGGAGCCTGCCTATCACGCAGCACCTCTCCGCGCATGTCCTGTATCCAGCCATCATCGCGCACGAAATAGCGGTCGTACACCCTCCTGATGGACTCCCATAGGGCTGCATATCTCCTATGGTCGTCCTCTCTCCCAAGGACGCGTGCCATCTCCGCCAGCAGGCGAGAGGAGTAGGCATAGTAGGCCGTAGCCACCAATGGATCAGCGTACTTGGCTCTCTCCTGCCAAAAAGTCTTTATGACCTCGGGATCGTCGGGCATCGGTAGATCAGCTTCAAGCCACTCGCCCCAGTGGAAGCCCGTATCCCAGATGTACCTAGCGTCCAGCTCTCCATTCACACGGTTATGATAGGCTGGGTGGTCACTATAGTGCTGGTTTGGTCTCCGAGCACAGGTATCCATGTAGTCCACCCACGCCTTGGCAGAGGCGTACTGTCTCTCGAGGATCGTGCGGTCGCCGTAGCATAGGTAAAGCGTCCAGGGTACTATGGTAGCGGCATCTCCCCATCCGGCAGAGCCATCTATGGGAGACGGCTCTCCTGGCCGAGGTCTCGGCATCAGCTCGAACATCTCCTCCGGTACTCGGGAGGATAACCTTTCCCACTCCTCTGGGTTGTGCAGGATGGATACATTGGGCACAGTGCTGGGCACGCAGCCACTAGAGAACTGCTCCGCCTCCAAATCTGCCAGCCACTTCTCGAAGAACGGGAGGACGTGCATGAAGTAGGTCGAGGTCTTGCAGTAGACTTGAGCGTCCCCGGTCCAGCCAGCTCTCTCTCGCGTTGGACAGTCGGTGGGTATATCCACGAAGTTGCCCTTCTGGCTCCAGCGGGTGTTAGACACCAGCTGATTGATAAGCTCATTGGCACAACGGAAGTCACCGGTCTCCTCCAGGTCGGAGTACACAGCTACCGCGAGGAAGTTCTCCGGAGAGACCTCTCCGGGGTAGTTACGCAGCAGGACGTAGCGAAAACCGAATATCGAGAAGTGGGGGCTGTACGTCTCTGGTTCACCGCCTCGCGTAATGTAGTGTACCTCCTGGAAGTCCTGAATCTGCCCCATGAACGCGAGGTTCTGGAGGGTGAAGTTACCCTCGCTGTCCAGAACCTCCCCATGCACAAGCACTACCTCTACGCCGGGTGGTCCCTCCAGCTGCATTTCCACCCAACCAGCGATGTTTTGCCCAAAGTCCAGCACTATCTCTCCGTTGGGGGTGCGCAGGACTTTGGGAGAGAACCTCTCTCGACGCCGGACCGGCAGGCTACGGTTGGCTATTAGGTTATCCAGCCCCAGATCTACCTCCTTGACGGGCCGCCAACCGGAATCATCGTAGCCTGGCAGGTCCCAGCCATCCAGTGTGAGCCGAGCGTCGTACACCTCACCAGCCTTGAGGTCGGATTTCAATATCGGGCCGGTGGTGGTACGAAATGTGCCGTCGGTGCAGACCACCTCAACACTCCCATCAGCATACCGGAGCACTATCTGCCCAAGGTACGCTAGCCTATAGCCCCAGTTGTTGCGTAGGCTAGCTGCCCCAGTGGATCCCCTCCACCACCCGTCGCCCAGGATCACGCCCCAAGCGTTCGTGCCAGTCCTCAGGAGGCTGGTCACATCGTACGCCTGGTATTGCAGGCGCTTGTGATAGGATGTGCACCCGGGATTGAGAACGGTGTCTGTGACTTCAAGGCCGTTGATGTAGCACCTGTAGAGCCCATGGGCAGTCATGTAAGCTCTGGCGCTGACTAGGCCGGGACGCACTTCAAACTCGCGTCGGAGGTACGGAGCAGGCTTGAAAGCGTCCGGATCCACCTCTCCCTCCGGCTCGATCCAACGGGCCTGCCAGTCTGAGACGGATAGCAGTCCCATCTCGAAGTACGCCGGCTCGCTGAACTGGGACTCCTCCTGGTCATCCCACACCTTGACTCTCCAGTACACCCTCTCGGTGGAGCTGAGAGGCGGGCCGCCGTAGGGTACGTGCTGGGACTGATCCGACTCTACACGCCCCGAGTCCCACAGCAACTGCGAGAAGTCGGGATCAGGCGCCGCCTGGATCCTGTAAGCACTCTGCCATACATGCTGGCGATCGCTCTGCAGCTTCCACCCTAAACGTGGCCTGGCAGCATCGATACCTATGGGATTGCTCATGTGCTCGGTGCGCAGGTCATAGGCTACTAACATTCAACCCTCCTTCTACAGACCGACGCCCCCGCAGGGCCAAGGTCGTCTATACTTTGTGTGATGTTTTGTGCTTTTGTGAGCTAGATTATAAATATTCAAACACTACAATTCAATAGTTATTACAAGTTATCTGCGGCCACCCTGGCAAGGAAATGCCAAGAACGGCAATATCCTCCTAGCGATCCATGCCCGCCGTGGCTATGCTGGATATACATCGTAGGAGGTGCTAGATGGCCAGGAGCGTGATCAGCATAAACACCGGCTGGTGGTTTCGAAGAGGAGACGATGACAGGGCGATGCTCTCGGGAGCAATCCATGAGCATTGGCAGCGTGTTGACCTCCCGCATACCTGGAATGCTGTGGATGGTGCCGAGGGGCCAGATTACTACCGCGGGCCTTGCTGGTACAGGAAGGAGTTCTACCTCGGTCCAGAGGCCAGAGGGCGTAGAGTCTTCATTGAGTGTCAGGGAGCCAACACCGTGGCCACGGTCTACCTGAACGAGCGACACGTTGGGGAACACCGGGGTGGGTACTCGACCTTCAGGTTCGATCTGACGGATCATCTAGATAGCAGCGGCGAGAACCTGTTGGCTATCAGGGTCGACAACAGCCCCTTGGGGGACGTCTATCCCCAGATGGCCGATTTCACCTTCTTCGGGGGGCTGTACAGGGATGTGCAGCTGGTGGTGGTGGATCCGGTACATTTTGACCTGCTAGACCATGGATCCAAGGGCATCTACATCTACCAGGACGCGGTTGACGACTCTCACGCGCGCTTACGCGTGCGTGCGCGGGTGGTGAACGAGCATCGCGAGGCGGCTACCGTCACAGTGTATGCAGAGCTACGAGATGCCGACGAGCGACCAGTAGCGCATGCTGGCCAGGAACTTGTCCTATCTCAGGGCGAGCTGCGGGAGGTGTGGCTGGCCTTCGAGCTAGCGCATCCGCACCTCTGGCAGGGGAGGGAGGACCCATACCTTTACCGAGCGAGGCTTAGCATCACCAGCTACAACGATACCCTCGATGAGGTCGAAGTGACGTTTGGTCTGCGGACCTGTCAATTCGATCCAGACAGGGGGTTTTTCCTCAACGGCCGTCCCCTGCGCTTGAGGGGAGTTGCCCGCCATCAGGACAGGGCCGGCAAGGGATGGGCTATATCTCCAGAGGATGAGCTGGAAGATCTGGAGATCATCAAGGATATGGGGGCCAACGCTGTTAGGCTAGCGCACTACCAGCACAGCCAAAGCTTTTATGAGCTGTGCGATCGTGAGGGCTTACTGGTCTGGGCCGAGGTACCAGTGATCTCCGCTCTTGCTCCGCTGGACCTTGATGGGGCCAACGCCAAGCAGCAGCTGGTGGAGCTAATCCGCCAAAACTTCAACCATCCCTCCATCATCTGCTGGGGTGTGCAGAACGAGATCCAGATCGGAGGCGACAAGCCTGAGGCTAGGCAGTTGGTGCAGGAGCTGCATGCTCTGGCCAAGCGAGAGGACCCCACTCGTCCTACTGCTGCCGCCAACGTCATGTTCCTGGACGTGCGGGACGAGTACAACCACATCACCGACCTCGTAGGTTACAACCTCTACTATGGATGGTACACGGGCCGAGTAGAGGACATGTCCGAATGGATCGACCGATTCCGCGCTGACAACCCCAAAGTACCCTTGAGCATCTCGGAGTACGGGGCGGAAGGTATCGTGCGCTACCACAGCAGCGACCCGCGGCCAGGCGACTACAGTGAGGATTACCAGGCGCTGTACCACGAGCGGGCGTGGAGCATTCTAGAAGAGCGTCCGTATCTGTGGGCTACATATGTGTGGAATATGTTCGATTTCGCATCGGCTATGCGTGACGAAGGGGGAGTACGCGGCAGGAACAACAAGGGGCTGGTCACCTATGACCGCAAGATCAGGAAGGACGCCTTCTATTTCTACAAGGCACAGTGGAGCGAGGAACCCTTCGTTTACATAGCTGGCAGGCGCTACCTAGAGCGCTCCGAGGAGAGAACTGCTGTCAAGATCTATAGCAACTGCCAGCAAGTGAGCCTCGAGGTCAACGGCCAGCCTTGCGATCTAGTGCGTGAGCGGCCAGGTGTGTTCGTATGTCCGGCAGTGGAGCTACAGCCGGGCGGCAACGTGCTCAGGAGCGTAGGCACCAGCCCCAAGGCAACTGTATCTGATACCATCGTGCTGTACAGGGTCACCAGCCAAAACCCAAGCTATGTTGCTCCTCCCAGGAAAGGCTTCGAGGTACCCAACTGGTTTGAGCTACCCGAGGATGAGGGCGAACCCTTGTCAGAAGATGCAGGAGGCTACTCTATCCATTTCACCATGCGAGAGCTGCTGGATGACGAGCGTTCGAGAGAGGTGCTGTATAGGTATCTCGGCAAGCTGGATGAGCATCCATCGTTCTCAATGGTGCTCGACATGCCCCTAGAAACTGTGCTGGCGCTGGCGCCCAGCAGGATCGATGACAGGTTGTTGAGGGCGCTAGCCAAAGATCTGAGCAGGATCAGGAGATGTTGAGGTATCTCCGGTACTGGGAAGGGGTCATGCCCTGCAGCTTCTTGAAGACCTTCGTGAAGTAACTGACGTCGCCGAAGCCGGACATCAGCGCCACGTCTGATATCTGCAGCGTCTTGTTGCGGAGAAGGTATAAGGATTCGTCTATCCTGAGTCTGTGGACGTATTCTACCAAACCTAAACCCGTCTCCCGCTTGAACTTCTTCGAGAGAGTGTACGGACTGACTCCTAGTTTCTTAGCCAAGCTCCTTAAGTCCACGGCCTCGGTGAAGCCTAGGCGCAGATGATTGATCGCGAGCTTGACGATAGGGCTGTATCCCTTGACTGCGAAATGCCTCACGGCATCGCAGTAGTCAAGCGGCATCTTGTTGACCACCTGCTGCAGCTGGTGGGTGTTGATGCAAGACTCTATTTCGGACAGGTACCTGGTGGACAGGCTGTGCAGGTACACTGGTGGCACACCTCCTCTTTCCGCCGCCTCACGCAGGAGGGTGTCGTACACTATACACAGGTCCTTCAGGCTGCGCACGGGGTCATGCGTCAACCTGCTCACAACGTGCGAGGTATCGAGCTTGGGCACATCCTCCGCTAGCATGGCCTCGAGCTTCCGCCTATCTCCTGTCTCCACAGCACGCAGCATTCTGTCCTCAAAACGATAGCTAGCTTCGATAACGTCCTCCAGACCAGCAGCTTGAGTTACGTCGATGTCAGGACGTGCTACCCATCTCGGCCCCTCATAATACACCTCCTCAAGCTCCATGTCCGAGCTCTCTGGTGCCAGCTGGGCCGTGAGGAGCATTTGGACAAATTCCGCAATGATCTGAGCTCTGTAGAGTCCGATCACTGGCAGCGACAAGTAGTACTGTTCGAACATGTGTCGCAACGTCAAAGGCCAATGGTGGTAGCGTAGAAGTTCGTCCAGCGCCGGGGGAGAGAGGGACTCGAGCAGGAAAGGCCCGACAACTACCAGTCCTCCGCTGCTTACCGGCGCCGTTATGAACCGCAGCCTGTACGGGTTGTCATGGAGCAACACTTTGCGGGTTGCCATAGACCTCTCGAAGGCGACTAGTGAGCGTGTCTCCGGCAGGTAAGCTTCTACAGCTGGTGTCTTTCGAGTCAAGATGTACTCTACAACCGTCTCCCCCTGGGGACCCAAACACAGCGTGTCCATGTTAGCGAAGTGGTAGATATACCTACATACCCTGTCTACCTGCATTCCGCGCCCCTCAAGATTGTTGGCAAGATTTTACCATTATGGGCAATTTTATTCTAGATGGCTGCTTCCCGGCGTTGTATAGTACCCACAATCGCCCATCGGTGCAGGAGGATACGAAACATGACTGATCAAGCTATGGCGAGCCATGACTCCGCCAGGTTGAGCCTGGCGGAGAAGATCGCGGTGGTGATAAACGGCGCCACCGGCACGTTCCACAACCAAATGATCCAGCTCTTCCTACTCTTTTTCTACACAGACGTCCTTGGAGTTAGCGCCAAGTTCGCATCTCTACTGTTTCTCGTAGCCCGTGTGATCGACGCGTTCCTGGGACCAGCGTTCGGGATTTTTGTGGACCGCACGCGCACGCCTTGGGGAAAGTACAAGCCCTGGTACATACTGACAGGTGCCCTTATAGGCGTCTTCGGTTGGCTAAGCTTCACCAGGCCGCCTCTAACAGGATCTTTGCTCCTGGCGTACGTGGCGCTAACCTATTTCATGTACAGCGGCCTCAAGCCAATGGAGCAAGCGCCAGCCAACGCCCTCCTGAGCACCACCACTAAGAGTCTGCAGGATAGGCTAGCCATGAACCAGGTAGGCTTTGTGCTCATCATGGCAGCTGCGATCTTAGCCCAGGTGGCAGTACCGGTCCTGTACCCGAGGCTGGGAGGATCGCCGTCGCAGGGCTTTTTCATCATCATGGGAGTGGCAGCCATCATAGGGTTAGTGGTCGCTGTTTTCCAGCTAGTGACCATCCAAGAACGGTATGCTAATACCCATACCACCGACAGCAGAGTGCCATTGCGCGAGATGGTGAAGATAGTCCTGACAAACAGATACGTCCTTATCCCATACATGTTCGTGTTCGCGATCAACCTATCCGCAGGTATGAGGTCGGCGCTCACTATATACCTATTCAGGTACTACTTTCATAGCACAGAGCTGATGGCGGTGGCCGGGGCAGCAGGCTTCCTGCCGATACTGCTGGGGGTCGGGCTCAGTCGATGGGTAACGAATACCCTTGGGGTCCGCGGGAACTTGGTGCTGGCCACGTTGGTGGGAGCGATCACTAACGCCCTGGTGCTGCTCATGCCGCCCAGCCCCACCGGAGCCTGGATCTACATCGGGATCACAGCTGTCGCT
>Ga0207863_100349_pt1 | contig 16695 bp, 16 predicted proteins | sample CeladaPassaD2F12_FD_187497 | JGI IMG/M metagenome (GOLD analysis project Ga0207863, IMG submission 187497) | Cellulose-adapted microbial communities from the Joint BioEnergy Institute, USA - Passage D2F12 (SPAdes) (version 2) | ecosystem: Engineered > Bioreactor > Continuous culture >... | reverse complement strand
CGGAGCCTCGGGGGCGGGACCCCTCGTGGGAGGCGGAGGACCTCGGGGACCGGGTCGTGTGGCGCGGGCCGCGGGGCTCGCTGGCCCTGCGGCGCAGCCCGCTCGGGTTCGAGTTCCGCGACGCCTCCGGCAGGCTCCTCACCCGCACCAACCACCTCTCGGACTCCAGGGCGGTCGTCAACACCCTGCAGACCCCGCTGTGCTTCGTGCGCAACGCCTCCAACCTGCACCGGCACCTCGCCGCCAGCCTCGCGCTCGCGCCGGGCGAGCGGCTCTACGGCGGCGGCGAGTCCTTCACCCGCCTCGACAAGCGCGGCCAGCGCCTCGTCCTGTGGGCCTACGACGCCTACAGCGCCCAGACGCCCCGGATGTACAAGCCCGTCCCCTTCCTGCTCAGCAGCCGGGGCTACGCCCTCTTCGTCCACACCAGCGCGCCCCTCACCCTGGACGTCGGGCGCTCCTACGACGCGGCTAACGTCGTCTATCTGGGCGACGACGTGCTGGACCTGTTCTTCTTCTTCGGCTCCCCGCGGGAGGTGCTCTCCTCCTACACCGAACTCACCGGCCGCAGCCCGCTGCCCCCGCTGTGGTCGTTCGGGCTGTGGATGGGGCGCGAGAGCTACCGCTCGGAGGGGGAGGTGCGCGAGGTGGCCCGGAGGCTGAGGCAGAGCGGGGTGCCCTGCGACGTGCTCCACCTGGACACCGGCTGGACCGAGAAGCCCTTCCACAACGACTTCCGGTTCTCCCCCACCCGCTTCCCCGAGCCCGAACGCATGATCTCGGAGCTCGGGGAGGACGGGTTCCGGCTGAGCCTGTGGCAGTTCCCCTACCTCCACCCCAACGACGCCCTGCACAAGGAGGCGGTGGACCGCGGCTACGCGGTGCTCTCCGCAAACGGCAAGCCGCCGGTGGACGACGCGGTGATAGACCTCTCCAACCCGGAGGCCGCCCGGTGGTACGGGGGCCTGCTCTCCCGGCTCCTCCGCGCGGGCGTGGCGGCCCTCACCGCGGACTTCGGCGAGGCCGCCCCTCTCTCGGGGCTCTACCACACCAGGCAGGGGGGCTTCCACGAGCACAACCTCTACCCGCTGCGCTACAACGCGGCGGTCGCCGCGGCGACCCGGGAGGCCACCGGGGAGAGCGTGCAGTGGGCCCGCAGCGCGTGGGCCGGCAGCCAGCGCTACCCGCTCCACTGGGGCGGCGACCCGGAGCCGACCTACAGCGCCATGGCGGCGACGCTGCGCGCCGGGCTCTCCCTGGGTCTGTGCGGCTTCTCCTTCTGGGGGCACTTTATCGGGGGGTTCTCGGCCCCCAGCCCGCCGGAGCTCTACCTGCGGTGGCTGGCCTTCGGGGCGCTCTGCTCCCACACCCGCTGCCACGGCCACCCGCCCACGGAGCCGTGGGAGTACGGCGAGGATTTCATCGAGGAGTTCCGCAGGATCGTGGAGCTCCGCTACGCCCTGCTGCCGTACGTCTACGCCCAGGCCGCGCTGTGCGCCGGGAGGGGGCACCCGATGGTGCGCCCCCTCTTCTTCTCCCACCCGCAGGACAGAACCTCGTGGCTGGTGGAGGACGAGTACCTCTTCGGGGAGGACCTCCTGGTGGCCCCCCTGTTCTCCGAGGCCCGGGAGCGGGAGGTCTACCTCCCGCCGGGGGTGTGGGTCTCGTACTTCTCCGGCGAGGCGCGCGAGGGCGGGAGGTGGCACGATCTTTCGGCCGCCGAGGGGGTGCCCGCCGTGATCCTGGCGCGCGACGGGACGGCCATCCCGCGCGCGGCCCCGGCGCAGCACACCGGCCTCGTAGACTGGGCCGGCCTGGAGCTCGCGGTCTTCGCGGCGGAGGCGGAGACCGCGGAGGGGCACGTGCTGCTCCCCGGCGGGGAGGAGCCCGTCCGGCTGCGCCTAAAGCTGCGGGAGGGGGAGCCGAGGCTCGCCGAGGACCCGCTCGGGGGGGCGGTGGCCTGGAGGATCACCCGCACAGGAACCTGAGCGCCGGGTATCCGCCGCGGCATCCGGGTATAGAGTTGCGTGGAGGCGGCAAGAAGAAGAGCGAAAAGATGAGAGAAGCCCAGAGGAGAAGCGGAGCGCCCTCCTCCGGCGAAGGGTCCCTTCCGCGCCGGGCCGCCCGGGTGCTGGAGGAGCGGGCGGAGGAGATAGTCCGGGACTACGAGCGGCGCCTGGAGCGGGCGCAGAGCCTGCTCCTCGGCGGCGGGGAACCCTCCCGCGCCGGGCTGAGGGAGCAGGCCCGCGGGCTCCTGCGGCTCGCCGCGGAGGAGCTGCGCGGCCGGGAGGGCCCGGGGCGCCGGGTGGAGGAGGAGATCTCCCACAACCGGGAGGCGGCCCGCGAGCCCCTCTCCCACCCGCCGGACGAGTCCTTCCGGGCGGGCCTCGAGCTCTCCAAGGCCGCGCTGGAGAGGGTGATGGAGGAGCTGGACCTCTCGGGGGAGCCCCCCGGGGAGGTGCTGCGGCTCTCCCTGGGGGTGCAGGAGGCCATCATGGACCACACCGCCCGGGCGGCCATGGTCTCCTACGTGGACTACCTGCTCGCCAAGCTCACCGAGGTGCAGGCCGAGGAGCGCAGGCGGCTCTCGCGCGAGCTGCACGACCGGCTGGCGCACTCCATGGCGCTCGTCGCCCAGAGCCTCGAGCTGCACGAGGCCCTCGCCGCCTCCGACCCCGCCGCGGCCCGGCAGAGGCTGCGGCGGGCCGCGGAGGCCGCCCGCCGCTCGGTGGAGGCCGCCCGCCACCTCGCCCGGGAGCTGCGCGGCTCCGAGGCCAGCCAGGGGCTGGAGACCGCCCTGCGGAACCTGCTGGAGGCCACCGTCCCCCCGGAGGTGAGGACCAAGCTCTCCTTCGCCGGCGACGAGGGGCACATGCCCGACCACGTGCGGGACCAGCTGTACATGATCCTGCGCGAGGGCATCCGGAACGCCGTGGCCCACTCCGGCACCGAGGTGCTCGTGCTGGAGGTCGAGGTCGGCCCGGAGGAGGTGCGGGCGGCCGTGACGGACCACGGCCGGGGCTTCGACGCCTCCTCGGGGGCGGAGGGGGTGGGGCTCTCCTCCATGCGCGAGCGGGCGCAGCTCTTGCGGGGGGACTTCCGGCTCCTCGCCACGCCGGGGGAGGGGACCCGGGTGGAGGTGCGCATCCCGCTCGGAAGAAAGTAGTGGAGCGGCAGGGGAAGATAAGGGTCGTCCTCGCCGACGACCACACCATGTTCCGCCAGGGGCTCAAGGAGATGCTCCTCACCGGCGGGGACATCGAGGTCGTGGGGGAGGCCGAGGACGGGCGGGCGGCGCTCGAGGAGATCCGGCGCCACAAGCCCGACGTGGCCATCCTGGACGTGGAGATGCCGGAGATGGACGCGCGGGAGGTGATGGTCCGGCTGCCGGAGGCCAGCCCCCACACCCGCGCGGTCATCGTGACCGTCTTCGCCGAGGCCCGGCTCGCCCGCGAGCTGGTGCGCCTCGGGGCCCGCGCCTACGTCACCAAGAACGCCACCCTGCAGGAGCTGCTCGCCGCGGTGCGCTCGGCGGCGCGGGCCGCCGGCGGCGACAACGTCCTCCTGGCGGTCCCCCGCGGCCTGATCGAGGGCTCCGGGGGGCCCGAGGGCTGCGAGCTCTCCGAGCGGGAGCTGGAGATCCTGCTGCTCGTCGCCCGGGGGCTCTCGAACCGGCAGGTGGCGAGCGAGCTGCACCTGGCCGAGGCCACCGTGAAGCGGCATCTGGCCAACGTCTACGCCAAGCTCAACGTGGGGTCGCGCGGGGAGGCGGTGCGGAAGGCGCTCTCGAAGGGCTGGTTCACCTCACGCGACGTCACCCGCCCCTAGGGGGCGGCCCCCCTCGGGAGCTGTCGCGGGCCGCCCCGCCGGCCAGGACGCTGGCCACCCCCGCCAGCTCCTGCAGCTCCGAGGGCACCACGAAGAGCTTGTTAGCCTCCCCCCTGGCCAGCTCCGGGAGGGTGCGCAGGTAGAGGTAGCGCAGGGCCTCGGGCGAGAGGTCGCTCTCGTGCAGCCGGGCGAAGAGGGCGGCGGCCATCTCGATCTGGGCCTGCTGCACCTTCCTGTAGGCCTCGGCCTCCCCCTCCGCCCGCAGCACCGCCGAGCGCCTCTCCCCCTCGGCCCTCAGGATCGCCGACTCCTTCTCCCCCTCCGCCTTCAGGATCGCCGAGCGCTTCTCCCCCTCGGCCTTCAGGATCGCGGCGCGGCGGTCCCGCTCCGCCTGCATCTGCTTCTCCATCGCCTGCTGGATGTCCCGGGGAGGGATGATCTCCTTTATCTCCACCCGGGTTATGCGGACGCCCCACCGCTCGGTCACCTCGTCCAGCACCGTCCGGAGCTTGGCGTTGATCTCGTCGCGGGAGACCAGCGTCCTGTCCAGGGTGAGGTTCCCGATCACGTTGCGCAGGGTCGTCTGCGTGATCTGCTCCAGCGCCACCCGGAGGTTGGCCACCTCGTACTCGGCGGCGCGCGGGTCCACTATCCTGTAGTAGACCACGGTGGAGATCTGGATCCCCACGTTGTCGTTGGTGATGACCGCCTGCGGCTGGAAGGAGACCACCTGCTCCCTGAGGTCCGTCTTGGGGAGCATCCTGTCCACCAGCGGGATGACGAAGGTCAGCCCGCTCTCCGCCGTCCGGTGGTAGCGCCCGAGGCGCTGCACGATCCCGACCCGCGCCTGCGGGATGATCCTGATGCTGCGCGCGGCGAAGGCCAGCACCACCAGCGCCGCTATCCCCAGCACCACGAGCCCGACGCTCAACGCTTCTCTCCTCCTTCCCCGCCTTCCAGCGGCTCGACGAGGGCCGTAAGCCCGTCGGTGTCCAGGACGCGCACCCGCGCCCCGGCCTCGATCCTCTGCCCGGGGTAGACGGCGCGGGCGCTCCAGAACTCCCCGCTGCCGATGCGCACCGTCCCGCTCGAGCCGGGCTCGATGGGGTCGGTCACCACCCCGCTCCTGCCGGCGATGCCCCCCCGCGGCTCGTACCGCTCGCCGCCCCGCAGCGAGATCCGGTTGACGATCGCCGGCCTCAGCGCGGCCATGCTCAGCACGGTCGCGGCGACGAAGCCCGCCGCCTGCAGCCCCACCCCGAGCCCCGCGGCGGCCAGGGCGAGCGCGACCAGCGCCCCCGCGCAGAAGAACAGCAGGAAGAAGGAGACGGTGAAGATCTCCCCGATAAAGGCCAGGGCGGCCACCACCGCCCAGAAGATGATGTCCAGGTCGTCGCCCATCCGGGGAGCCTCCTCTCGACCTCCACCCGGATTCTATACCACCCCGCCGCGGGGGGCGCCACTACTCCTCCCCGAGGGCGTCGGCGATGATCCTCCGGTGGTCGAAGGCCAGCTCCACCGAGCGGGGGTCGAGGATTGCGACCTCCGCCGCGTCGCTGGAGGCCTCGAGCTCCCCGCCCACCGGCCGGGCCAGAAAGGCCACGCTCACGTTGTGCCCCCTGGGGTCCCGGTCCGGCTCCGAGTAGACCCCCACGAGCCGGGAGAGCTCCACCGCGAGCCCGGTCTCCTCGGCCGCCTCCCGGACGGCCGCCTTCTCCACCGTCTCCCCCACCTCCACGAACCCGCCCGGAAGCGCCCACCGCCCCTCGAAGGGCTCGCTCCCCCGGCGCACCAGCACGACCCCGCCCCCGGCGGGGATCACCACGTCCACCATCAGCTTCGGCGTCTCGGGCCCGGCCAAAGCGCTCGCCTCCTCTCTTCCTCCGGCTCTCCGGCACACGGGGGCTTCTTACCCGCCCGGCGGCAGAGGGTATGCTTTGTAGGGATGGAGGGAAAGAGAGCGCGATGAGGGTGCTGTGCGTCAGCGACCGGGTGGAGCCGCCGCTCTACGGCCCCGCCCTCCGCTCCTACGCCTCCGGGGCGGAGGCGGTGATCTCCTGCGGCGACCTGCCCTTCGAGTACCTGGAGTACATCGTCACCCTCCTCGGCGTCCCCGTCTACTACGTGCTCGGCAACCACGACCCGGCCCCGGAGAGCGGCGAGCGCCCCGAGGGCTGCATCCCGCTCGACGGGCGGGTGGTGGACGCCGGAGGCGCCGTGCTCGCCGGGCTCTCCGGCTCCCGCCTCTACTCCGGCGGCCCGAACCAGTACACCGAGCGCCAGATGGCGCTGAGGTCCCTGGCCCTCTCGGCCCGCATCGGCGGGCGCGCCCTGCTGGGCCGCCCCACGCCCACCGTCTTCGTCACCCACTCCCCGCCCCTGGGCCTCGGGGACCGCAAGGACCCCTGCCACACCGGATTCCGCGCCTTTCTGCGGCTCATCGACCGGCACCGGCCCGCCCTGTGGCTGCACGGCCACGTCCACCTCTACGGCCCCGGCCAGCCGCGGGCCCTGAGGCGCAAGGACACCGAGGTGCTCAACGTCTTCGGCCACCGCTTCGTGGAGCTGTAAAACCTGCGTGAAACGAGCTTGTGGCCGTCCGCCGGGGGGTGTAGATTCTCTGTCTGCGGTGGTGGTGCGATGGACATAGAGGAGCGCGCCGACAGGGACTTCAGCCGCGCCCGGCGGCGGGCCTTCCTGCGGCGCATCGGGGCCTTTTTGCGCAAGGACCCGGCCTCCAACCGGCTGCTCTCCTTCGAGGAGGTCAAGAGCGCGCTGGGGGCCGTCGAGCAGGTCTACCTCGGCATGCGCACCGTCCCGGTGGACAAGATCGTCGGCAGCGTCGGCCGGCACAGGGACTTCGACAGGGCCTTCTTGCCCTCCAACCCTGACATCGGGGAGCGCTGGAAAAAGATAGACAAGCTCATGCAGCGCGCCGAGGAGCTGCCCCCCATAAGCCTCTACAAGATCGGGGACGCCTACTTCGTCCGGGACGGCAACCACCGGGTCTCGGTGGCCCGCCAGCAGGGGGTCGAGATGATCGACGCCGAGGTCATAGAGCTGAGGACCCGCGTCCCCATAGACTCGGCCCTCACCGCCCGGGACCTGCTGCACAAGATGGAGCTCCGCCGGCTGCTGGACCGCCTGCCCATAGACCGGGTGCTGCCGGAGATAAGGCTGGAGCTCTCCGACGTCGCCGACTACCGCCGGCTCGCCACCCACATCGAGGCCCACGGCTTCAGGCTCTCCCAGCTCTGGAAGCGCTACGTCTCGCCCGAGGAGGCGCTGCGCGACTGGTACGAGTACTCCTACCGCCCGATAGCCGAGATGATCCGGGAGGAGAGGATCCTGGACGCCTTCCCCGACCGCACCGAGCTGGACCTCTACCTCTGGATCGTCCGCAACCGCGACCGGCTGGCCCTGGAGGCCCGCGACGACCGCGTCTCGCCCGAGGACGCCGCCCAGGACCTCCTGCGCAAGCGCCGCAGGAGGCTCCAGATCCCGGGCCTCACCCCCTGAGCTTATATAATCCCTTGCCGGGAACTACGAGAACGGCGAAGACCGAAAGGGGTCTCTCTTGGACCAGAGCAACGCGGGCAGCCCACCCCATAGGCCCCGTCGGCGCAGGTGGCCCTGGGTCGTCGGGGGCCTCGCCGCGCTCGTGATCCTGGCCCTGGCCGCGCTCGGCATAGCCCTCGCGCTGCTGGGGGGCGCCGCGGGGACCGCAACCCCCACGACCTACGACGAGGAGTACGTCTCCGGCGCCGGCCCGCAGAAGATCGCCGTGATCCCGGTGGAGGGCACCATCGCCTCGGCGGACAGCTCCCTGGCCGGCCCGGTGCCCATCGCCACCCCCGAGGGCCTGCGCGACGCCCTCCGGCAGGCCCGCGAGGACGAGAGCGTGCGGGCGGTGGTCCTGGCCGTGAACTCGCCCGGCGGCGGCGTGACCGCCAGCGACCTGATGCACGACGCCATCCAGGACTTCCGGCGCGCCACGGACAAGCCCGTCGTGGTCTCCATGGGGGACGTGGCCGCCTCCGGCGGCTACTACATCTCCACCGCTGCCGACAGGATCGTCGCCAACGAGACCACCCTCACGGGCTCCATCGGGGTCTTCATCCCGCTGCTGAACTTCTCCGAGGCCTCGAAGAAGTACGGGGTGAAGCAGATCTACATAAAGAGCGGGCGCTTCAAGGCCATGGGCAACCCCTGGAACGAGCTCACCGAGGACGAGCGGAGGATCTTCCAGTCCATCGTGGACCAGTACTACGGCGAGTTCGTGGAGGTGATCGTCGAGGGCCGCGACCTCCCGGAGAAGAGGGTGCGCGAGCTGGCCGACGGGCGGGTCTACTCGGGGATACAGGCCGAGAGGCTGGGCCTGGTGGACCGGCTGGGCAACCTGGACACGGCGGTGCGGGTGGCCCGCGACCTCGCCGGCGTGGACGAGGCCCGGGTGGTCCGCTACGTGCAGAGCCCGGGGCTTCTGGACCTGTTCCTGGCCCGCCTGGAGCAGCCCGAGCCCGAGAGCCTGCAGCTCCTCAGGGCGGCGAACCTGGACCTCGAGGCCAAGCCCTACTACCTCTACCTGCCCGGCGCCTGAGCGGGCCGCGCTACCGGGGAGGGACTATCCGCTTGACCCCGACGATGTTGTACCAGCGCGCCGGGACGTCGTCGTAGCGCACCACGGTGCCGGGGGCCGGGGCGTGGATCATGCGCCCGTCCCCGGTGAGGATCCCCACGTGCTCTATGCCGCTGCCCCCGTCGGCGTGCCCGAAGACGAGGTAGCCGCGCCGGAGCTCGCTCCTGGAAACCTTCCTGCCCGGACCGGAGTAGTACTGGTCGTGCGCCGTCCGCGGCAGCTCTATGCCGAACCTCTCGTAGACCTTCATGGTGAGCCCGGAGCAGTCGACCCCCTCACGCGACTCCCCCCCGTACTTGTACGGCACCCCGAGCCAGCTCCTGGCCTCCTCGAGGATGTCATACCCGGTGATGCCCGAGCCGCCGGAGCCGCCGACCCTGCCCCTCACCACCTTGACGGCGTCCGCTATGACGTACTTCCCGCCCCCGGCCCTGCGCGAGACCCTTATGTAGAAGCGGTCCCCAGCCTTCATCCTGAAGACCCCGAGCCGGTTCCAGCGGTCGCCGTTCCTCTGCTGGTCGACCCTCACCCACCGCAGCCCGCCCGCGGCGCTCACCCCTATGCGGGTGCCCGCGTTGTAGCCCCGGTCCGCGGGCCAGCGGGCGTACACGGTGTAGTAGCCGGTGGCGGGTATCTTCACCCTGTAGCGGGCGGGCCTCGCCTCCCTGGCGGGCCGGGCGTAGCGGTAGTCCTTGCCGTAGCGGCCGTCGTTCCAGGAGCTCGTCCCCCACCCCGGCGCCTCGAAGCGGCCGCGGGTGGAGTTGTCCACGACCTGCGAGTAGGCGTCGGCCAGAGCCGCCCGCCCCGAGAGGCCCAGCGCCGCCAGGGCCGCCGAGAGAGAAAGCGCCGCGAGAACCAGCCCAGTCCTGAACAACCCGCCCTCCAGAAGGGGCGGCCGCCACGCCGCCCGACCGTTCCGGCTGCCATTCTAGCCGCCCCGGCCGCGAAGTGCTACGCTTTGTTAAGAGGAGCTTAAAGAATTTTTCGAGGGCCGCGGGGCGAAGGCGTGGAGAGAGACCTGCGGGGGTACATGGAGCTCGCCGCGGAGGCGGCCTGGGAGGCGGGCCGCCTCACGCTGGGGTACTTCCGGCGCGGGGTCGGGGTGGAGACAAAGGCGGACGGCACCGAGGTCACCCGCGCCGACCGCGAGGCGGAGGCGCTGCTCCGGCGCCGCATACAGGAGCGCTGCCCCGGGCACGGCATCCTGGGCGAGGAGGGGGGCGAGAGCGGGGAGGGCGCCCGGGCGCGTTGGATCCTGGACCCCATAGACGGGACGCGGGCGTTCGTCCGGGGCGTCCCGCTGTACGCGGTCCTCGTGGGGCTCGAGGTGGAGGGCCGCTGCGAGGCCGGCGCCGCCTACTTCCCCGCGCTGGACGAGATGGTCTGCGCGGCGAGCGGGGAGGGCTGCTTTCTGAACGGCCGGCGGGTCCGGGTCTCCGCGACGGAGGGTCTCGGGCGGGCGCTGTGCGCCTTCACCGACGCCGCGAGCTTCGAGCGCCACGGCAGGGGGCCGCAGTGGGGGCGGGTGCTGCGGAGCGTGGGCTCCTGCCGGGGCTGGTCCGACGCCTACGGGCACGCCCTCGTGGCCACCGGCCGGGCCGACCTCATGCTGGACCCGGTCGTCAACCCCTGGGACTGCGCCCCCTTCCCCCCCATCCTGCGCGAGGCCGGCGGCTACTTCGGGGACTGGTCCGGCGAGGAGACCATCTACGGCGGCGAGGCGCTGAGCACCACCCGGCGCCTGCTGCCGGAGGTGCTGCGCCTGCTCGGGCCGCAGAACGGCTAGTACTTCGCGATCACCCAGACCGCGTGCACGATGCCGGGGATGTAGCCCAGGATGGTGAGCAGGATGTTGATCCAGAAGTGCTTCCCGAAGCCCACCTGCAGGAACACCCCGAGCGGCGGCAGCAGGATGGCTACGATGATGCGGAGCAGGTCCATCTGGGGCCAGGCCTCCTCTCGTGACGAAGGTCGCGCTCTTCCACGGGCTGCTACGCAGCCGTCCCCGCGGGGTTTCGCCCGCGGGCCCTACTCCTCCCTGCGGCCCATGGCCTCCAGGTTCTTCTGGTAGAGCGCGAAGGGGGCATTCAGCAGCTGCATGTAGGACTCCATGGCCGCGGCCAGCATGTTCTGGAAGGCCTCCACCTGCGTTCCCGAGCCCTCCATCAGGCCCTCGAAGATCCTCCGGCTGCCCTCGACCTGCTCCCGCAGCTCCGCGGAGAAGCCGCCCATCAGCCTCTCGGCCAGCTGCGAGTTCCTCTCCTGCAGCGCCGAGGCCCGCTCCACCGCCTCCCGGTAGGCCTCCAGGTTCTCGCTCAGGGCGCGGTTGGTCCTCTCCTGGCTGCGCAGGGCCTCCTCCACCACCCTCACGTAGGACTCCATCGCCCGGGTGAGCGCCCGGGTCGCCTCGGCCTGGCTCTCCAGCACCCCGACGACCCCCTCGGCCCACTCCTGGGCGAGGCGGAAGTTCCGCTGCTGGGCCTCCACCGCCTCCCGCATCACCTTCCGGTAGGACTCCCCGAAAGCCTCGGTGAGCCGCTGGGCCGCCTCCGCGGGGTTGCCTTCGGGCATCAGAGATCTCCTCCTCGCACGAGCCGCCTTCCCGGCCCATTCTACCCGTTTGGGGCGCGCGGTAGTCGGGAATACTGCCCGCGGAGCGGCGAGGTTCCAGGGAGGAGAGACGAGGAGGTCTTGCATGCGCGCTATCGTGGCGACGAGGTTCGGAGGACCGGAGGTGCTCGAGGAGCGGGAGGTAGAGCGGCCGCAGCCCGGCCCCGGGGAGCTGCTGGTGAGGGTGGTGGCCGCCAGCGCCAACCCCGCAGACGCCAAGCTCAGGGCCAACGGGCAGAGCATGGGCCTCAAGGCCCCCGTGATCCTCGGGGCCGACGTCTCGGGGGTCGTGGAGGAGGTGGGCCCCGGGGTGGAGGAGTTCTCGCCGGGGGACGAGGTGTACTACACCCCGGAGATGTTCGGGCCCAAGGCCAACGGGGCCTACGCCGAGTACCACGTGGTCGAGGCGGGCATCGTCGCCCCCAAGCCCCCCTCGCTCTCCCACGAGGAGGCCGCGGCCGTCCCGCTCGCCGGGGGCACCGCCTACGAGGCCATCGTGCGGCGGCTGGCGGTGGGCGTCGGGGAGACCGTTCTGATCCACGGCGGGGCCGGGGGCGTGGGCTCCTTCGCGGTCCAGATAGCCCGCGCCGCCGGGGCCCGGGTGATCGCCACCGCCGGCCCGGACAACCAGAAGACGCTCGAGGAGCTGGGCGCGGACGTGGCGCTGGACTACACCCGCGACGACATCACCGAGGCCGCGCTGGAGGACACCGGCGGGGCCGGGGTCGACGCCGTCTTCGACACCGTGGGGGGCGAGACGGTCGCCCGCAGCGTCGAGGCCACCGCCCCCTTCGGCCGGATGGCCACCATCCTGGGCGCGCGGGGCGACCTCACGAACATGTACCCGAAGAACCAGGCGCTCTACGGGGTGCTGCTCACCCGCGAGCGGGAGCGGCTGGAGGAGATGGCGGTCCTCCTCGAGCGCGGGCAGATGCGCCCCCTCATAGACCGGGTGCTGGACCTCGGGGAGACCGCCCGGGCGCACGAGCGGCTGGACTCGGGCCACGGGCGCGGCAAGATCGTGCTGCGGGTCGCCCGGCAGCCTTGAGGGAGCCCGGCGGTTTGGGGAGCAGGGCCGGGCTGCGCCAGAGGCTGGCCTGCCGGGCGAACGAGCTCGTGAGGCTGGGGATGGTGCACCTCCTCTCCGGCCCCCTGCCGCTCTACGTGGTCAACGAGTTCCCCAAGTCCGGCGGCACCTGGGTCGGGCAGATGCTCGGCCGGGCGCTCGGCGTCCCCTTCCCCAGAAACCGCTTCCCCGCGCTCAGGCCCTCCATCATGCACGGCCACTACCTCCGGCCCTGGGGGATAAAAAACGTGGTCGTGGTGTGGCGGGACGGCCGGGACGTGATGGTCTCCTGGTACCACCAGCAGCTGATCCCCCACGGGCTCAACGAGCTGCAGGTGGAGAGATCCCGGCGCGAGCTGCCCCTCGACGACTACGGGGACGTCCGGCGGAACCTGCCGGCGTTTATAGAGTACGCCTTCACCCGCCCGCACGACCCCGCCTTCTCGTGGAGCGAGTTCGTGCGCCGCTGGCGGGACCGCAAGGACGCCGTGCACGTGCGCTACGAGGATCTCCTGCGCGACACCCCCGGCGAGCTCCGGCGCGTGTTCCGGGAGCTCACCGGGGAGCGGCTCTCCGCGGAGCGGGCCTCCGCCATAGCCGAAGAGTTCTCCTTCGAGCGCCAGGCGCGCCGGCGACCCGGCCAGGAGGACAGGGGCAGCTTCCTGCGCAAGGGCGTGGCCGGGGACTGGCGCAACTACTTCGGCCCGGAGGCCCGCCGCGTCTTCGACCGCTACGCGGGGGAGGAGCTGATCCTGCTGGGCTACGAGAGGGACCGCTCCTGGGTGTAGGCGGCCTCGCCCGGCAGGGCGAGGTCCCGCAGCGCGCGCCGGCGGCGCGAGAGCTCCTCCAGGACCTCCGCGTAGACCTCCCGGGTCTCCCGCGCGGCCCTCTCCCAGGTGAAGAGCGCGGCCCGCGCCATCCCCCGCCGGCGGAGGTCCCTCCGGAGCTCGCCGTCCGAGAGCACCCGCCCCAACGCCCCCGCCAGGGCCGCCGGGTCGCGCGGGTCGGCCAGCAGGGCGGCCTCCCCTACCACCTCCGGCACCGCGCTCGCCTCCGAGGCCACCACCGGGCACCCGCAGGCCATCGCCTCCAGCGGCGGCAGCCCGAACCCCTCGTACAGCGAGGGGAAGGCCAGGGCCTCCGCGTTCGCGTAGTAGAGCGGCATCCGCTCCGGCGGGACACGCCCCGCGAAGATCACCTCCCCCCGCAGGCGGAGGCGCCGGATCTCCTCCTCCACCGGGCGGCGGAAGTAGTCCTCCGGGTTCCCCGCCCGGCCCACCTTCAGAAGCTTCAGGCGCCGGAAGCGCCCCCCGCGCTTGAGGAGGGCGAAGGCCCGGAGCAGGGCCTTCAGGTTCTTGCGCGGGTGCTCGGCGCCCACGAACAGGACGTAGGGGTCCGGGATCGGCCGCGGCCCCCGCACCGGCCGGTAGAGGTCGTGGTCCACCCCGTTGTAGACCACCCTCACCCTCTCCTCCGGGACGCCCAGGTGGCGAACCACGTCCCGCCCGGTGTGGTCGGAGACGGCGACGACCCGCAGGGCGCGCCGTATCCCGGCGTAGTCCAGCCGCAGAAAGAGGCGCTCGCGCGCGTTCAAGGGCTGTATGAGCGGCTCCCCGCCCGCCAGGTCGAGGTAGCGGATCACGTCGTGCACCGTGATCAGGAAGGGCCTCGCCAGGAACAGGCCGTAGCGGCCCAGGTGGTGGTGGCTCAGGTGCAGCACGCCGCCCAGGGAGTTCAGCTCCCACACCAGCCGCGCGTCCTCCCGCAGCGCCCTGAAGGTGGCGAGGCTCAGGGTGGGGGCGTCCAGATCCTTCACCGTCCTCAACCACACCCCGGTGCGGAACTCCGGCACCCCAAGCCTCGCGGCGAGCCGCCGGGAGCAGGTGGGCATGGAGCCGTCGCCGTCGGCCGAGACGTAGGTGACACGCGCAGGGGTTCTCTCCAAACAACACCTCCTCTCACGTCGCCTGCATTTCGCCCATGCTTCGGCCCGCGGGCGCGGGCCGCTAGGAAGGGGAGCCTCTTGTGAGGCCGCCGGCCGGCGGCCGCTCCGCGTCCGCCGCGCGCACCACATCCGCGGCGGGTCGCCCGGAGAGGACCGCCCGGTAGACGGACTCGATGCGGCGCACCATCCGGTCGTGCCCGAAGGCCGAGGAGGCCCTCTCGCGGCCGGCCTCACCCATCCTGCGGGCCAGCCCGGGGTTGTCCAGCAGGGAGAGCAGCGCCTCTCCGAGCGCGACCGGGTCACCGGTCGGGACCAGCAGCCCCTCCCTGCCGTGCCGGATCTGGTCGGGTATCCCGCCCACGGCGCTGGCCACCACGGGCACCCCGGAGGCCATCGCCTCCAGCACGACCAGCGGCGCCCCCTCCGTGAAAGAGGGTACCACGAGCACGTCGAGGCGGCGGATGATCTCCCGGGCGTCGGGCCGGAAGCCGAGGAAACGCACCCTCCCCTCGAGGCCCAACCCGGCGGCCAGCTCCGAGAGCTCCCCCCGCAGCGGCCCGTCGCCGACGACCACGAACCGCACGCCGGGCGCGCGCGGCGCGATGCGGGAGGCGGCCTCCAGAAAGGTCGCCACCCCCTTCTCCGGCTGCAGCCGCGCCACCACCCCGGCGAGGCGACCGTTCTCCGCGGGCGCCCCGGAGGGTATCCCGCCGCCCTCCGCCTCCGGCAGCGCCGTCGGGATCACGCTGATCTTCTGCGGGGGCACGCCGTCCCGGCCTATGAGCCGCCGCCGGATGGGCGTGGAGACGGCGATGATGTGCCGGGCCCGGCGGCAGTACCACCGGGTGACGGCGCGGGCCCGCCGGCCCTGCCAGGAGGCCTCGGTGTGCTCGGTCACGACCAGCGGCACCCCGAGCCCCAGGGTGGCCGCGGCCGAGGCGGCGGCCGCGGCGTACACGTGGGCGTGCACGAGGTCGAAGCGCCCCCGCCCGGCGAGGAGCCGCCTGATCCCCCGCGCGAAGGCGGGGCTGAAGCGCCGCTTGGCCAGCCGCCGCGTCATGGAGACGACGGGCACGCCCTCCCGCTCCAGGGAGCGGGCCAGCATGCCGCGGGTGGAGCAGGCGACCACGACCTCGCAGCCCCGGCGCCGCAGGGCGGCGGCGAGCCCGGCGACGTGCCGCTCGGCGCCCCCCAGGTCCAACGAGTCCACCACGAGCAGCAGCCGGCCGACCCCAGGCTCCGCTGCGCGCCCCCCCATCGCCTCACCCGGCGGAGGAGAGGCCGGCCATCTCCCTGAGCGCACCCCTCAGCATGAGCAGCTGCGCAAAGAGGTCGTGCTCCGGCCTCTCTCTGGCCTCCTCCCCAACCATGGGGCTCTTGTAGTAGAACGAGAGCCACCGCTGAACCCCCCCGCCCCCATAGGAGAGCCTCTGGGCAAGGTCCATGAAGAGCGCCAGGTCAAGCACTATGGGCGCAGCCAGTATGGAGTCGCGGCACAGAAAGTTGAGCTTTATCTGCATCGGGTAGCCAAGCCAGCCAAAGATGTCTATGTTGTCCCAGCCCTCCTTGGCGTCCCCCCGCGGCGGGTAGTAGTTTATCTCCACCCTGTGGTAGAGTTCCCCATAGAGCTCGGGGTAGAGCTCGGGCTCCAGAATGGCATCGAGCACCGAGCGCTTTGTGAGCTCCTTGCTCTTGAAGTTCTGCGGAGCCTCCAGAACCAGCCCGTCCCGGTTGCCCAGGATGTTGGTCGAAAACCACCCCTCCATCCCAAGCATCCTGGCCTTTATGGCCGGGGCAAGGGCGCTTTTTATGAAGGTCTGGCCGCTCTTGAAGTCCTTGCCGCTTATGGCAACGCCCCTGTGCTCGGCAAGCTCTTTTAAGGCCGCACTGTGCGCCCCAAGGGAGGGCGTGCCGTTGGCGTAGGGCACCCCCTCTTCTATGGCCGCGTAGGCGTAGAGCGCAGAGGGGGGGATGGCCGGGTGGCTCTTGTTCTCTTTCAGCGCCCGCTCAAAGTCCTCAACGCTTCTGTGAACCCTGCCCCACCGCTCCTCCTCAAGCTCGATGTGGGCCTCCGTCGAGGCGCAGTTGATCATCACAGCCCTCCCCGCCCCGCTCTTTCTCTTGAAAGCGCGGATCTCCTCCCGCACAAGCGAGGCCGCCTCAAAGAGGCTCTCGTACTGCCCCTCCTTGGTGTGATCCCCCTCAAGAGAGCTCACAAAGCGCCGCTCGAAGACCCCCTCGAAGATCTCAACCTCCCTGAGGGCGTCCCTCACAAGCCCCAAATGCTCCTTGCTCAAAACCCCAGCCCCCACCGCAGCCTCGTAGCAGTCCTCCCCAAAGATGTCCCAGCCCCCAAACACAAGCTCTTCCATCGAGGCAAGCGGCAAGAGCTCCTTTATGCTCCTCCGATCCTCCCCGTCCGGGGAGAGCGCAAGCCTGCCAAGCTGGCTCAGGGACCCAACAGGCCGCCCAAAGCCCCGCCTTATGAGCTCGACGCCCGCCATGAAGGTGGTGGCAACCGCCCCTCCCACCCCAACGAGCAGAACCCCAAGCTTCTCGCCCCCCTCCTTCCTCGCCTCCTCATTCCTTCTCATCCCAGATGCCTCC
>Ga0207863_100346_pt1 | contig 16810 bp, 18 predicted proteins | sample CeladaPassaD2F12_FD_187497 | JGI IMG/M metagenome (GOLD analysis project Ga0207863, IMG submission 187497) | Cellulose-adapted microbial communities from the Joint BioEnergy Institute, USA - Passage D2F12 (SPAdes) (version 2) | ecosystem: Engineered > Bioreactor > Continuous culture >... | reverse complement strand
GCGGTCTCCCGGCTGAGCGGGCTCGAGCCGCTGGAGCTGTTTCCGGTGCTGGCGCCGGCCTTCCTGCTGCTCCCGGCGCTCTCGCTGTACGCGCTGGGGCGCGCCCTGTGGGGCCGGCGGTGCGGGGCGCTTGCGGCCCCGCTCGCGGTGTTGCCCGGCGGGACCTACTACTACTTCCAGGACGCCATGTACCCGAACCTGGTCACCGCGCAGTTCCTCCTGCCGATGTCCCTGGCGGCCCTCCTCCGGCTCTACGCCGCTCCGGGCCTTCGCCCGGCCCTGCTCGCGGCGCTGCTCGGCTCCTCGGTCGTGCTCTACCACCAGGTCTCGGCGATGTACCTGGGGATGCTGCTCGGGGTGCTCGGCGTCTGGGCCCTGCCGTATCTGCTGCTCAGGGAGCGGGCCCTGGGGGGGTGGCTCCTGCTCTCCTTCTCCCTGCTCGGCGCTCTCTCCGCCCTCTACGCCTGGGACACCTACGACCTGCCGCGGACGGGGGCCGGGCTCCTGGGGGGCGGGGGCCCGGGGGCCACCGGCGAGGCCGTCGAGATGGCGCTCGGCACCCAGTCCCCCTACGGCTTCGAGTTTCTCTTTGGCACCATGGTCTCGTTGCCGGTGCTCTGCCTCGGCCTCTTCGGGTGCGCGCTCGCCGCGGGCGCCGCCCGGCGGGCGGGGAGGGCGCCGGCGCTCGCCTGCCTGACGCTCTCGCTGTGGGCCTTCGTGCTCTTCGTGGGGAGCCGGACGGCGATGAGCGGCTTCCCGCAGCGCTTCGGGCGCGACCTGGGGCTCCCGCTCGCCCTGTTCGCCGCGCTCGGGCTTCTGGCGCTGCTCCGCTCGCTGGTCCCCCGCGCTCCCCTCGCCGTCTACGCGACCGCCGCGGCCGCGCTGCTCGCCGTGGGGATGGTCGGCGTGCGAGGCGTCCAGAGCCTGCAGTACGCCGCGGGGCCAAGCGTCCAGCTCACCATGACCCCCGGCATAGCCGCCGCAGGGGAGTGGCTCGAGCGGCACAACGCCGGGGGGAACATCATGGTCGGCCCGCACGCCAACCAGGTACCCAGCCGCATGATGCTCGCCATGGGCGACTACTCCGCCCTGCAGTCCTTCACCCGAAAGCAGATCCTGCGCCCCCGCGACCTGCCGCCCGGCGGCAAGGGGCCCCTGCTCGACGTGCTGCGGGTGGTCGAGAACCCCAGGGGGGAGGGGGTGCCGGGCATCCTGCGCCGGCGCGACGTCCGCTACATAGTGCTCTACAAGGACATGCCCGACAGGCCCACCCGCGACTACTGGCGGGCCTTTCTCCGCCTCCCCGAGCGCTACGAGGTCCGCTTTGAGAACGGGGACGTGCTCATCGTCGAGCCGCGCGTCGCCCGCCCGTAGGCCACCGCCGCCGCATCTTGCGGTAGTATTCTTGGGCTGTTTTGGCCGTTGGCGGGACGAGAAAGGATCTTCTGGTTTGCTAGAGCTTTTGCAGGCGGTGCTCCTGGGCGCGGTGCAGGGGCTCACCGAGTTTCTGCCGGTCTCCAGCTCCGGCCACCTGCTGCTGGGCCAGTACTTTCTGGGGCTCGACCAGGACAGGTTCGGGCTCTCCTTCGACGTGGCGCTCCACCTGGGGACGCTGGTCGCGGTGGTGGTCTTCTTCCGGAGGGACCTCCTGCGGATGGCTGGGGCGTTTGTTCGCTCCCTCACCCGCGGCCGCGACCTCTCCGAGCCCGACCAGCGCCTGGCGTATTTGGTGCTGGCCGCGACCGTCCCGGCGGCCCTCATCGGCTACCTCTGGGAGGACTTCTTCGAGACCGCGGTGCGCAGCCCCTGGGTCGTGGTCTTCAACCTGGCCTTCGTGGGCCTGCTGTTCCTGGTGGCCGAGGCCGTCGGGCGCAAGAGCCGGCGGGCGGAGAAGATGGGCTTTGCGGAGGCGGTGGGCATCGGGCTCGCCCAGGCCGCGGCGCTGGTGCCCGGGGTCTCGCGCTCGGGGGCGACGATCACGCTCGGGCTCCTGTTCGGCCTGCGGCGGGAGGAGGCGGCGCGCTTCTCCTTCCTGATGAGCGCCCCCATCATCGCAGGGGCCGGGACGCTGCAGCTCGGGGAGGTGCTCGCCGAGGGGATGGGGGCCGAGCAGGCGCTGATGTTCGCGGTGGGCTTTCTGTGCTCGGCCGTGGTGGGCTATCTGGCCATAAGGTTCTTCATCTCCTTCGTCGCCCGCTACAGCCTGCGGGCCTTCGCCTACTACCGTTTCGCGCTGGCGGCGCTCGTGGCCGCGCTGCTCCTGCTTTGAACCGCGGGCCCTTTTCTGCTAACTTGGGGGACGCCATGGTGCGTGCGGCGGGGAAGACGCGGCGATTTACCAGGGAGGGGCGCGCCCCCTCCGGGCGCGGCGCGCCCCTCCTATAGCCCGGGAGCGCCCGGCACTTCTCCACAGCCGCGTGTAGAGGAAAGACCCCAGGAGGCCGCACGACCGTGTATTCCACCGACCAGCCCGCAGGAGCCGGGGAGCGCGGGATCTCCGAGCTTCGCGCCGGGATAGACGAGATCGACGCCGAGATAGTCCGCCTGCTCGACCGCCGGGCGCGGCTCGCCAGGAAGATCGGCGAGTTCAAGCGCAGGAACGGGCTCGAGGCCTACGTGCCGGCCCGCGAGCGGGCGGTGCTGGACAGGGTGCTGAGGATCAGCGAGGGGGACTTCCCCCGCCGGGGGCTCGAGACGGTCTTCCGGGAGATCATCTCCTCCTCCATCTCGCTCGAGGAGCGGATGAAGGTGGCCTACCTGGGGCCGGAGACCACCTTCACCCACGAGGCGGCCCTGCGGGCCTTCGGGGCCAGCGTGGAGCTGGAGCCGCAGGCCACGGTCTCCGACGTCTTCGCCCGGGTGGAGCGGGGCGAGGCCCAGCACGGGGTGGTGCCGCTCGAGAACTCCATGGAGGGGGCGGTGACCCACACCCTCGACGAGCTGATGAACAGCCCGCTGAAGATCTGCGGGGAGGTCTACCTCCCGATCATGCAGAACCTCCTCTCCCGCGAGGACTCCCTCGAGAAGGTGAGGGTCGTCTGCTCCCACCCGATGGCCCTCGCGCAGTCGGCGCCCTGGCTGCGGAAGAACCTCCCCGCCGCCCGGCTGCAGGAGGTCGAGTCCACGGGGGAGGCGGCCCGTATGGCGGCCTCCCGCCCCGGGTTCGCCGCGGTGGGGAGCGCCCTCGCCGCCGAGTCCTACGGCCTCAAGGTGCTCGCCCGCGGCATCCAGGACGCCCGCACCAACACCACCCGGTTTATCGTGCTGGGGCGGAAGTGGGCGGGCAGGACGGGCCGGGACAAGACCAGCGTGGTCTTCTCCGTCAAGGACCGCCCGGGCGTGCTGCGCGACGCGCTCTCGGCCTTCGCCGAGGAGGGGATAAACCTCACCCGGATAGAGAGCCGCCCGAGCCGCAAGCGGGCCTGGACGTACGTGTTCTTCGCGGACTTCCAGGGCCACCCCGAGGAGGAGCGGGTCGGGCGGGCGCTGGAGGCGCTGGAGGAGCACTGCCCGTACGTGGTCCTGATCGGGGCCTACCCCGAGGCGCGCGACCCGGAGGGGCTCTAGGGGCCTTGGGCTTCAAGCGGGCGGCGGAGGAGGTGCTGCGGGAGGTCGGCCGGCCGCTGCACTACACGGACATAACCGAGCTGGCCCTGGAGGCCGGCTACCTAAAGACCCGCGGCAGGACGCCGCACAACACCATGCGGGCCCGGCTCTCGGTGGACGTGCGGGACAACCCCGAGAGCCCCTTCGTCCAGACGGCCCCCGGCGTCTACGGCCTGCGGGGCATGCCAAAGGGCCGCTAGAGATGCTGTATATTCTGTGGCGGTCCTGCGGACGAGGAGAGAGCGGAGGGAGCCTTGCATATGGTCGAGCTTGCCGACAAGACGGCCGAAGCCGCGTGGAAGATCCGGAACCTCGAGGACTTCGACGCCCGCCTGGAGCGCGCCGCCCGTAGGGTGGACGAGCTAACCGGGCGCCCGGAGGCGGCTCTGGTGATCTACGAGGCCGCCCTGATGAAGAGCGGGCGGCCCCGCGAGGAGGTGGCCGGGCTGGTGGACCGCTTCCGGGAGACCTTCGAGGACGAGGAGGAGCCCCTGACCATCCCCCGGGTCAGCGCCCTGATGAAGGTGGAGGGCGACGAGTGGTTCTTCGGCGACAGGGAGCTGAGGGTGCTCACCGGCCAGCTCCTGGGGCAGTTCCAGCACCGGGTGGCGCAGTACAACTACCTGGACGAACGCACCGTCCTGCGCCGCTGGGCGGACTCCTACGATACCCGGCTGTTCATCCGGCGCAGGATACTGGACACCGAGCCGGTGGTGGGGGTGACGGGGGCCTTCGACCTTGAGCTCATGCAGTACCTGCGGGTGATCGCGGGGGGAGACACCCTGGTGCCCACCGAGGGGGTGGCGCGGGGCCTGGAGCTGCTGGGCTTCGAGCGCACCTCCGACGGCTACGAGACGCTCGCCCGCGCCGAGCGGGTGGCGCTGCACCTGGAGCTTCCGGCCCCGGTGGTGGGGGAGATGCTCGAGGAGTTCGCCCGGGAGGGGTTCACCGGTTTCCCCGCGCCTCCGGGGGGCTGAGGCCCAAAGAGAACACGCAGGGGTAGGGTAAGAGGCCGCCCGGGGAAAACCGGCCGCGAGGTGGTAGAATCCCCTGGCACCCGGCCATGCCATGCATAAACCCCGGCAGCGGCGCGAGAGGCAGACAAGGAGCAGGCGCACCTGATGGCAGATTCCAAAAAGCGCATAGCACTAAAGCCGCATATAGACCAGATCCGGGAGTGGGTGGACCAGGGCAAGAGCGACGAGTGGATCGCCGACGCCCTGGGCACCAGCGCCTCCTCCGTGCAGTCGTTCCGCTCCCGCAACGACATCTACCGCCGGGAAAGGGTGCAGCGCGAGCCCGAGAGCATCTTCGAGGGCGTGCTGGACCACGGCGAGCGCGACGGGTGGGGCCTGTGGCTCGACCCTTCGGTGGCCGAGGACCCCATCTGGAAGCGCCACTGGCAGGATGTGGACGCCGTGGTGGTGAAGCTGGCGCGCGAGGCCATAGTCCTGGAGCCCGACCGCGCCGAGCAGGAGGGCGGGGAGAAGCCCGCCCGGCAGGCCCGGCCCTCCCAGCGGGAGCAGGGCCGCGTGAAGTGGTTCGACCCCGAGAAGGGGTACGGCTTTCTCGTCCGGCCCGGCGGTGAGGACCTCTTCGTACATCACTCTGAGGTGGAGGGTGATGCCTCCTCCCTCGGGCAGGGGGTCGAGGTGGAGTACGAGGTCGGGCGCAACGAGCGCGGCCCGAACGCCCGGCGGGTGAGGGTGCTCTAGGTTTCGCTACTCCACCGTGGAGGTCTTCGGGTCCGGCTCCTCGGGCAGGTGGCCGGTGGAGGCCAGCTCGATCAGCTGCGGCTCGCCGCCGGGGGGCCAGAGGATCCTGGTTATGGAGGCGTTGGGGGCCCGGCGGTCGCCGGCGAGCACGCCCGGGCCGAAGCGGTCGCGCAGGAAGGCGCGGATGGCGCCGCCGTGGGAGACGACCACCACGAGCCCGCCGCGCGGGTGGCGTTCCCGGATCTCCGCGATGGCCGCCTCGAAGCGGCCCAGCACCTCCTCGTCCGTCTCGGCCCCGACCAGCCGCCAGCGCTCCTGCTCCGGGACGGCGAGGAACTTCTCCAGCAGCTCCGGGAAGCGGGCCGCGCGCTCCTCGTGGGTGGTGCCCTCCAGCACGCCGCCCCGGCGCTCCGTCAGCCCGTCCAGCGGGACTATCTCCCCCCCGTAGCCCGCCTCGCGGGCCAGGATCTCGGCGGTCTCGAAGGCCCTCTGCAGGGGGCTCGAGTAGATGGCCGAGATGGCGCGCCCCGCCAGCGCGCGGCCGGCGTGCCGGGCCTGGAGCCTTCCCTCCTCGGAGAGGGGGAACTCCAGCTGTCCCTGCCAGATCCTTCTCGCGTTCGCCGTGGACTGGCCGTGGCGTATCAGCAGCAACTCCAGGGTTCGCGGCATGGCGGTAAGCTTAGAGCATGCCTCCACGTTTCGGCAACCCTCAACCAGTGCTAGAATCCTCCCAGCCGCTTTGAGGCTGAGGGGAGGATTGCCGGAAGTGTTGTGGAAGAGAAGAGGTGGTGCCGTGCCTGAGGAGGGCGACCTGGAAGCTGCGGGGCGGCGGGCGATGCCGGTCCGGGTCGAGCCGGGAGCGCCGCGCCCGGCGACGATCCTGCAGGTGGCGGAGGAGCTTGAGGCGCGGGGCGTGGAGATCTCCGAGCTGTTCAAGGAGGTGCGCTCGCCCGCCGGAGAGGCGGTCTACCCGATACACGCCCGGCGCGAGGGTCAGGAGCTGTTCGTGGAGGTGGAGACCGGGGCCTGGGACGAGCCGGTGCGCCGGGGGATCCTGAGGCGCGCCGCCGTGCTGCGGCGCTCCGAGCACGCCGGGGCGGAGCTCGAGATCCTGAGCGCCCACCCGGTGCCGCCCGAAATACGCTTCCTCACCGGTCGCTCCCCCGGAGCCCTGCTGCAGCTGGACCTGATAGACGGCAGCCTGGACCGCCCGGAGGAGTTCGCCGAGCTCTTCCGGGAGGCGGCGGGCCGCCGGTGGGGAGTAGACCTGGACTACAGCCCGGAGAGCCTGCCCCTCACCGAGGAGCTAATCCTGGCCGCCCTCGACGGGGGGGAGTGCGGCGGCCGGGCCCCGGCGCTGGAGCCGCTGGCGGGCGGCCTGGGCTGCTTTCTCGGCGAGATAATCCGCCGCAGCGCCCCCTCCCAGGGCTCCTGGACCCGCGAGCCGGGTGAGGACGCGCCGCTGGTGGAGTGCGGCGACTACCTGCTGGACCCGATCGGCAAGGCCCGCGCCTTCCTGAAGGAGGGCCCGGAGGACTCCATCTCCTTCTACGCCCGCTACGCTCTGGAGCAGCTGGGCTCTCAGGCGTAGCGCCTGCGAAGCTCCCGGATGATGTTCGTGGAGTCCACCAGGACCTCGTCGCCGATGGTGAGGACCGGTATCGCCCGCTGCCCGGAGAGCCGGATGACCTCCTCGCGCCCGTCGGCGTCGGCGTCTACCGCCTCGTAGGAGAGCCCGAGCCGCTCGAGCTCCTTCTCCACCCTCCGGCAGTACGGGCAGTAGTTCCCGGTGTACAGCCGGATCTCCGCCTCCTCGCGCGCAGCCTCGCTCATCGTCTCAAAACACCTCTCATAGAGATAAGTCGCCTCCAAAATGCCTTCGGCCCGGGATTATACCCGCCCCCGCCAGACCCCCCCGAGAGCCCGCTCACAACCCGCGAAGGCCTGAACCTGTCCCGAAAGATCAGGCTCACCCTGAGATTCAGGCTCAGTGATGCGGAAAAGCCGTGCCGGGGGTTGGCGAAACCCTGGAGGCCGTGCTAGGGTTTGGGGGCGTTTTATGCGAGGGGAGCGCGGACAGCGGGACGCACCTTTCATGGCTCCTTGGAGGCCGGTTTGAGCCTCAAGCGGGTTGCGGGCAGGGATGCCCCGCGGCGCGGGGGGCGGGACGGCGCTCCGTGGGAGCGGGGGGGCTCCGGGCGCGCCGGGACGGGCGGCGCGCGGCGGTTTGTGGGGCCCTTCATCATCGCTCTGGCGGCGGTTGCGGTGCTGGTCGCCCTCGACTACTGGATGAACGCCGGCCGCATCTACCGGGGCGTGGAGGTCGGCGACGTGGCGCTCGGGGGCAAGACGCCCGAGGAGGCCCGGGAGATCGTGCTCCGCAGGGCCGAGGGGGCGCTGGAGCGGGTAGAGCTGCGCGGGGGGCCTGAGGGCGAGATCTCCTTCGACGCCCGGCGGATGGGCATAGACTACAAGGTCCGCGAGACCGTGCAGGCCGCCTACGCCGTGGGGAGGGAGGGCAACCTCCTGGAGCGGCTCGGCGAGCGGCTCAGGGCCGCCTACGGCACGGTCCAGATCGAGCCGCGGGTGGACTACCGGCCCTCGGTGGCCCGGCAGCGGATAGAGGAGGTCGCCTCCCGCCTCGACCGCCCGCCGCGGCAGGCGGAGGTCAACGTCTACGGCTCCGAGGTGGACGTGGTCGGCTCCCGGGAGGGTTACCGGGTCGACGTGGAGGCGACCATGCGCTCCGTTGGCGAGGCCGTCGAGGACATGAGCGGCGAGGCCCGGCTCGTCGGGCGGGTGCTGGAGCCCGAGTACACCACCGCCGAGGCCGAGCGGGCCGCCGAGAGGGCCCGGCGCGCCCTGGACGGGGAGCTCGTGCTCACCTACGAGGGGCGGCGCTGGACCGTCTCGCCCGCGGCCATAGGCGACTCTCTGGACATCACCGCGCGCGACGGCGAGTTCCGCGTCGGCGTGGACCGCGACCGGCTGCGGGAGAACCTCTCCGGCGTGTACGCCGCCATCAACCAGGAGCCGGTCGAGGCCGGCTACGAGATCTCCGGCGAGCAGATCACCGTGACCCCCTCCAGGACGGGCCGGGCCATCCAGGACGAGAAGCTGCTCGGCGCCATAGAAGAGGGCATCTTCGAGGGGCGGCGGGAGTACCGGATCCCGGTCGCCGTCGACCGGCCCGAGCTGACCACCGCCGAGGCCGAGCGCCTCAAGCCCACCGACCTGCTCGCCACCTACCAGACCAACTACCTCACCTACGACGACTCCCCCGGGCGGGTAGAGAACCTGGAGATAGCCTCCGAGGCCGTGGACGGCACGCTGCTCGCGCCGGGCGAGGTCTTCTCCTTCAACGAGCTGGCGGCCCCGCTCGATTACCACGACACCAAGGTCATCATAAACGGGCGGGTGGACACCGCAGAGGGCGGCGGGCTCTGCCAGGTCTCCTCCACGCTGTACATGGCGGCCAACCTCGCCGGGCTCGACGTGATAGAGCGGCACCCGCACTACGCCGAGCTCCCCTACATACGCCCGGGCTTCGACGCCACCGTTTGGTTCGGGGCGCTGGACATGAAGTTCAAGAACACCTCACCCGGCTACATCCTCATCCGGGAGTGGGTCGACCGGAGCACCGGGACCGTCAACGCCGCCATCTACGGCCGGCCGAGCGGCATCGAGGTGGACATGCGCTCCGAGAAGGTCTCGGAGACGGTGGACGAGGAGGGAAACCCGGTGACCACCTGGATCACCTACCAGACCGTGCGCAAGAACGGCGAGGTGGTCTTCGACGGGGTGCTCCACAAGGACGTCTACAAGTACCTCAAGCCCGCAGCCCCCGACGCGCCCTACGACGAGCGCCCGGTGAACTGACTAAGAGGGCCGGCGGACCTCCGCCACCAGCTCCACCTCCACCGGCGCGTCCAGCGGCAGCTCCGCCACCCCGATCGCCGAGCGGGCGTGCAGCCCGGCCTCGCCGAAGATCTCACCGAGCAGGTCCGAAGCCCCGTTCAGCACCTGCGGCTGCTGGTTGAAACCCGGGGCGGAGGCCACGAACCCCACCACCTTCACGATGCGGGCGATGTTCTGCAGGCCGCCCGCCTCCGCGGCCGCCGCGGCCAGCGCGTTCAGCGCGCAGATCCTCGCCGCCTCCTGCGCCTCCTCCAGGCTAACCGCCCCTCCGACCTTGCCGGAGAAGGCCAGCTTGCCGTCCCGGAAGGGCACCTGTCCGGCGGTGAAGATCATGCCGTTGCTCCGCACGGCCGGGACGTAGGAGCCGGCGGGGGAGGGGACGTCGGGCAGCTCGTATCCCAGCCTCTCGAGGTTGGCGTGAGGGTCTTGCATGTGCTAGCTCAGGGCTCCTTCGTACTCGCTCGGGTCGTAGATCAGGGGGTAGTCGTTGGCCAGCGTCTCGCCCGCGGTGACCTCCCCCACGACCAGGGTGTGGTCCCCGGCGCGCGCCGTGTCCATCACCCGGCAGTCCAGGTAGGCCAGACAGTCGAGCAGGTAGGGGGAGCCCCCCGGGGTGAGGCCGTAGGGGACGCCCTGCAGCTTGTCGTGGTACTCGCCGCTGGTCTCGGAGAAGTGGTGGGCGAGGTTCACCTGGCCGTCGCGCAGGATGCTGAGCGCGAAGGTCCCGGACTCCATCACCATGTCGTGGGTGTAGCGGTCGTGCCGGATGGCCACCGCCACCGCGGGCGGCCGCTCCGAGGTCTGCATCACCCAGGAGGCGGTCATCGCGTTGGACTGCCGCCCGCGCCGGGTGCCCAGCACGTAGACCCCGTGCGTCAGGTGGCGCATCGCCTCCAGGATGGACTCTCGGCTGTGGGTGTCCCTCTCCACGCCTCCGTCTCCGCTTCGCCGGTGACAACGCCTGCCGTACGGACCATATTCTACCAGGGCCGGGGATGTATACTGCGCCCCATGCGGAAGGGGTCTGCGGACAGGTGAACGGGACGCTCGTCGGGATAGGGGTCCTGCAGTCCCTCGTCTATCTGGCCTTTATCCGGTTCGTCGACCTCTACGAGCGGGAGCCGCTCCGGTACGTGGTCCCGGTCTTTCTGTGGGGCTTCACGGTGGCGGTGTCCGTCTCGCTCTTCTTCAACACCCTCTTTCAGGTCGCGGTCAGCCAGATCTCGACGATGCAGGTGGCGGGGTTCCTGACGGCGGTGGTGGCCGCCCCCGTGGTGGAGGAGTGTTCGAAGGGGATGGCCCTGTTTCTGGTGTTTGTGGTCTCCTACGCGGCCTCCCGGCGGCGCGGGGTGGTGGAGTTCTCGGGGGTGATGGACGGCATCGTCTATGGCTCGGCGGTGGGCTTCGGGTTCTCGCTGGCCGAGGACCTGCTCTACTACGCCCAGTTCGGCCCCGAGACCTACGCGGTGCGCAGGATCTTCGGCGGCTTCGCCCACGCGGCTTTCACCTCCATGACGGGCATCGGCTTCGGGCTCGTCCCATGGGTGAGGAGCCCCCTGCTCAAGCCGGTTCCCCCGGTCCTGGGGCTGGGGACGGCCGTCCTGCTGCACGCGGCGTTCAACCTGGCGGCCAGCCTCTTCGGGCCGCTGGCCTACGGGGTGCTGTTCCTGGTGCTCCTGCTCTACGCGGCCATCATCGTCGGGTGGCTCGCCTTCGAGCGGCGGGCCATCCGCAGCGAGCTGCGGGAGGAGGTGGAGGCGGGCCTGGTGAGCCCCGAGGACTACGCGGTCCTGCCGACCTACCTCCGGCGCACGGGCCGCTACCTGCGGCTGGCGCTCACCGGCCGCTGGGGCGAGTGGTTCCGCGAGCGGCGGCTGCACGCCGCCGCGGTGGACCTCGCGCTGGCCAAGCGGGTCTCCCGCTCCGGGGCGCGGGCCGAGGACGAGCGGGTGGGCCGCCTGCGGCACAAGCTCCTGGAGCTGCGGGGGGCCGCCCCGGCGCCGGGGAGCGGAGGGGCGCGGTGGACGCCACCTGCGTGATCCTGGCCGGCGGCGCCAGCCGCCGGATGGGGCGGGACAAGCTGGGGGAGGAGGTAGGGGGCGTGCCGCTCCTGCACCGGGTGCTCTCCTCGCTCAAGGGGGTCTGCGGCGAGGTGCTGGTGGCGGGGGACGGGGGACCCTGTCCCCCCGGCGTGCGGCGGGTCTTCGACCTGCGGCCGGGCCGCCCGGGACCCCTCGCCGGGATGGAGGCCGGGCTGGCGGCGGCCTCCTTCCCGGCGGTCTTCGTGGCCGCCGGGGACATGCCCTTCGCCTCCCCGGCGCTCGCCGCCCACCTCGTGGGGCTCGTGGCGGCGGGCGGTGCCGAGGCGGCCGTGCCGCGCCACGCCGGGCGGGCGCAGCCGCTTTTCGCCGCCTACGACCGCGGGGTGCTGGAGGAGGTCTCCGCCGCGCTCGACGCCGGGCGCAGGTCGGCGGCCGGGCTTCTGGAGCGGCTCGGGCGGGTGGAGTACGTGGAGGGGCTGGAGCGGTTCGGCGACCCGGCGCTGCTCCTCATGAGCGTCAACACCCCGGGGGATCTGGAGGCCGCCCGGAGGTCGGCTTGAGGGAGTCCCCGGCGGGCGGGGGGCTCCTCCGCAGCCTCTGGCGGCTGCTCCGGGTGTTCTTCGGGGAGATGCCCCGCCCCGGAGGCGCGGAGGTGGCCGTGGTGCTCGGCTCCCAGGTGCTCCCGGGGGGCAGGCCCAGCGGGACCCTCATGGCCCGGACGCTGCACGCCGCCCGGCTGTACAGGGGCGGGAGGGTGCGGCTGCTCATCCCGACCGGCGGGGTTGGGAGGCACCCCCCGAGCGAGGCGGAGATCATGGCGCGCCTCCTGCGGGGTGCCGGGGTACCGGGGAGGGCCGTTCTCCTGGAGGACCGGGCGCTCAGCACCTGGGACTCGGCCCGCTACGTCTCGCGCATGGCCCGCGGGCTCGGGGTGGGGCGGGTGCTGGTGGTCACCGACCCTCTGCACTGCGTCAGGACCGTCGCGGCCTTCCGGCACGCGGGCCTCGAGGCCGTCCCGGAGCCGGTGTATAGTAGCCCCATGTGGCGCGTTCGCTGGCTGCGCCTGGGGCAGTTCTTCCGGGAGATGGGGGCTCTCGCTTGGTACAGGGCAAGGCATGGGGTAGGCTCGCCCTCCCGGCGGTAGTCGTCGGCGTGGTGGCCGTCGGCTCGGCGGCCGTCCTGATCCGGCTGGCCGAGGCGCCGGCCCTGGCGGTGGCCTTCTGGCGCTGCGCCCTGGGCGCGGCGCTCCTGCTCCCGTTCGCCCTGGCACGCCGGGAGCGCTTCCCGCGGGGGAGGGAGCTGCGCGTCGGGGTGGCCTCGGGGGTGGCGCTCGGGGCGCACTTCGGGCTCTGGATCTCCTCGCTCGACTACACCAGCGTGGCGGCGAGCGTGGTGCTGGTCTCCACCCAGCCGGTCTTCGTCGCCGTTTTGGCCTACCTGCTCTTCGGGGAGCGCACCTCGGCGCTCTCCCTCGCCGGGATACTGCTCGCCATCGCCGGGACGGTCCTCATCGCCGCGGACCGCTCGGCGGGCCAGGCGGCCCCGCTCGGCAACGCGCTGGCGCTGGCGGGGGCGCTGGCGGTGGCGTTCTACGTCCTGATCGGGCGCTCCTCCCGGACCGGGGGGCTCGGGGTGCTGCCCTACTCGGTGGTCGTGTACTCCTCGGCGGCGCTCGTGCTGCTGGCGGCCGGGCTCGCGTGGGGGGTACGGATGTGGGGCTTTCCCCCCGAGACCTGGCTGTGGCTCTGGGCGATCACCCTCGGGCCCCAGCTCATGGGGCACACCGTCTTCAACTGGGCGCTGCGCTACGTGGAGGCCTCGGTGGTCTCGGGGAGCATCCTGGCGGAGCCGGTGATCGCGGCCCTGCTCGCCTGGGCGGTGCTCGCCGAGCGCCCGGGCTGGCCCACCCTGGCCGGTGGGGCGGTGGTGCTCCTGGGGCTCGCGCTGCTCCTCAGGGGGCACCGGCGCGGCGCGGCCGGCCCCTAGGGGGATGCCCTCACAGCCGGCGAATCCCCCGATGGTGTATTCTCTCTCCGGCATGCGAGGAGCGCGGGCACAGAGGGCGCAGGGACCGCTACGGGTCGGGGCGTTCTACGGGGCGCTCGGCGTGGCGGTGGCCGCCGTCGAGGGCTTCGCCCTCTTCCTGCTCGACCCCCGGGCGACGAGCGCCTGGCTGCTCGCCGCCCTCACGGACTTTCTGCCGCTGCTCGCCCTCGCCGCCTACATTCTGCTCGCCGCCCTGGCCGCGCTCCGGGTGCGGCCGGTGCGCCTGGAGCCGGGCGTCCCCTACCGCCCGCAGCTGATGCGCGACGCGGCGCTGGCCGCGGCGGTGGTCGGGGTGATGGTCGGGCTCGCGGCGCTCGTCCTCACCGGGCTTCAGGCCACGCTGTTCGCCGACGAGATACGCGCCTTCGCCCGCGAGGCCGCCCCCCGCATAGCCGCCTACGTCGAGGAGACGCGCCGGGAGCTGAGCGACCCCCCGCCCCCCGTGAGCGCCGGGCAGGTGGAGCGGCTGCTCCAGCCGCCGTCGCCGGGCGACCTGGGCCGGGTTCTCGGCAACGCGGCGCTGGGCACGATCTTCCTGGGCGCCCTCGGCGCGCTCATCGGGGCCCTGCGCGGCCGCTTCGGCGGCGAACCCGCGGCGAAGGAGGAAGAGCGCTCCCCCTAGGAGCCCAGCTCCTCCCCGGGCTTCATCACGTGGATCTCCAGCTCCAGGCCCAGCTCCCTGGCGTGGCGCTCGAACTCCTCCGGGGTGCCCGGCAGGAACGGGAAGGTGCCGTAGTGCATCGGGACCACGTGCCGCACGCCGAGCAGCCGGGCCGCGTGGGCCGCCTCGAAGGGGCTCATCACCACCCGGTCGCCGATCGGCAGGAGCGCCAGGTCCGGGCCATAGAGCTCCCCGATCAGGCGCATATCCCCGAAGACGGCGGTGTCCCCGGCGTGGTAGACCTTGAAGCCGCTCTCGAACTCCACCACGAAGCCCATCGGCTCGCCGCCGTAGATCGTGGAGCCGTCCTCCGTCTGGATCGAGGAGGCGTGAAAGGCGTTGGTGCCGGTGACCTTCACCCCGCCGACCCGGGCGGTGCCGCCCTTGTTGAGGGGCATGGAGTTCTCTATGCCCTGGCTCTGGACGTAGGAGGAGATCTCGAAGTTCGCCACCACCGTAGCCCCGGTCTGGCGCGCCACGGGGATGGCGTCGGCGAAGTGGTCGAAGTGCCCGTGGGTCACGAGGATGGTGTCGAGGTCGCCGACCTGCTTGAGCTCCTCGGGGGTCTGGGGGTTGTCCGTGAGAAAGGGGTCGATGAGGATGTTCTCCCCGCCCGGGGTGGTCAGCCTGAAGGTCGCGTGGCCGAGGTAGGTTATCCTGGTCCCGCCGAGCATCTCCTGCACCATCTCTCCCTCCAATCCTTCTCGGAAACCCGCGTGTTCGCGTCCTCCCGACAAACCAGCTTACCGTATACCCGCCCGCCCCGCCCGGCAAAACGGCGCCCCTGCGGCCTCCGCGGTGTGCTTCAATAGAAGACCGTGGCCTACCTCCCAATAGAGAACCACGGCATCATCGGCAACCTGCACACGGCCGCCCTGGTCGGCACCGACGGGACCGTAGACTGGATGTGCCTGCCGCGCTTCGACTCGCCGAGCGTCTTCGCCGCCATCCTGGACGACGAGAGGGGCGGCCACTTCCGCCTGCGCCCCAGGCGCTACATCCGCAGCCAGCAGCTCTACCTCCCGGACACCAACGTGCTCCTCACCCGCTTTCTCGCCGAGGAGGGGATGGCCGAGGTGCTGGACTTCATGCCCATCCTCTCCGGCCCCTCCGAGCGGCACCGGCTCGTGAGGAGCGTGCGGGTGGTGCGGGGCAGGATGCCGTTCGAGGCCGAGTGCCGGCCCGCCTTCGACTACGCCCGCCGCCCCCACAAGCTCTCCGCGGGCAAGGCGGGGGCGGTGTTCGAGGCGGGGGACCGGGCGCTCGCCCTCTCCGCCGGGGTGCCGCTGGGGGAGGGGCCCGGCGGGGCGGCCCGGGCCTCGTTCTCCCTCTCGGAGGGCGACGGGAGGGTCACCTTCCTGCTGGACGAGGCCCGCGCGGGGGAGCCGCCGCCGGGCCCGATGCCCGGGGAGGAGTTCGAGCGCCTGCTCTCCAGGACGCTCGACTACTGGCGGCGCTGGGTCTCGCGCAGCACCTACTCCGGGCGCTGGCGCGAGCTGGTGAACCGCTCCGCGCTGGTGCTCAAGCTCATGGTCTACGACCCCACCGGGGCGCTCGTCGCCGCCCCCACCATGGGCCTGCCGGAGAGGGTCGGCGGCGAGCGCAACTGGGACTACCGCTACACCTGGCTGCGGGACGCGGCCTTCACGCTCTACGCCCTGCTCTCCATCGGCTTCCACGAGGAGGCCGGCAGCTTCATGGGCTGGCTCACCGAGCGCTGCGCCCAGGACGACGACGGCCTGCTGCAGCCGCTCTACGGCATCGACGGGCGCGCCGAGATCCCGGAGGAGACCCTCGACCACCTCTCCGGCTACCGCAACTCGCGGCCGGTACGGGTGGGCAACGCGGCCTACCGCCAGGTGCAGCTCGACCTCTACGGGGCCGTCCTCGACGCGGCCTACCTGTACAACAAGCACGGAGCCCCCCTGGACTACGACACCTGGCAGAACCTCCGCCGGATCCTCGGCTGGCTCAGCGACAACTGGCGGCTCCCGGACGAGGGGATCTGGGAGGTGCGGGGGGGCCGGCGGCGCTTCGTCTCCTCCAGGGTCATGTCCTGGGTGGCGCTGGAGCGGGCCGTGAGGATCTCCCGCAAGCGCGGGCTGCCGGCGGGCGAGGGGCGCTGGATCCGGGAGCGCGACGCGATCTACGAGGAGGTCATGGAGAAGGGCTGGAGCGAGGGGCGGCAGAGCTTCGTCCAGTACTACGGCTCCGAGGCCCTCGACGCCTCCCTGCTGCTGATGCCGCTGGTGAAGTTCGTCGGGCCCACCGACCCGCGCTGGCTCTCGACGCTCGACAGGGTCCGGCGCGAGCTCGCCCACGACGCGCTGGTGGACCGCTACAGGATCGGGGAGGCCGCCGACGACGGGCTCTCGGGCACCGAGGGGAGCTTCAGCCTGTGCTCCTTCTGGCTCGTGGAGTGCCTGACGCGCGCCGGGCGGCTGGAGGAGGCCCGCCTGGCCTTCGAGAAGATGCTCTCCTACGCCAACCACCTGGGACTGTATGCCGAGGAGATAGGAGCCTCTGGGGAGGCCCTCGGCAACTTCCCGCAGGCCCTCACCCACCTCTCCCTGATCAGCGCGGCGGTCCACCTGGACCGGGCGCTCGGCTCCGGGTGAGGGTCGCGCCCGCGGCTGGTAGGATTCCCCGCAGAGGCCCGCACGTCTTCTTGTGCCGTCAGCGAGAGGAGGCTCGAGGTTGGAAGGACGCACCGTCTGTGCCGCGGCGATCCAGATGTCCTCCACGCCGGACAGGGGGGAGAACCGGCGGGTGGCCGAAGCCCTGATCCGGGAGGCCGCCGCTGCGGGGGCGACCCTGGTCGC
>Ga0207863_100345_pt1 | contig 16824 bp, 14 predicted proteins | sample CeladaPassaD2F12_FD_187497 | JGI IMG/M metagenome (GOLD analysis project Ga0207863, IMG submission 187497) | Cellulose-adapted microbial communities from the Joint BioEnergy Institute, USA - Passage D2F12 (SPAdes) (version 2) | ecosystem: Engineered > Bioreactor > Continuous culture >... | reverse complement strand
GGGCGATGCTGGATTCGAGTTTTGAGCCTACCTATAAGGGATTGAAACGTGGCCGAGGACGTCATGCGCTCGGACGTGGAAGTGGTTTTGAGCCTACCTATAAGGGATTGAAACACGAGGTTGCGGGCGTTCAGCGGCGTGCCGCGCGAGGGTTTTGAGCCTACCTATAAGGGATTGAAACCTGCTCCACACCGGTACGCAGCGAGGCGAAGCAGCGCGTTTTGAGCCTACCTATAAGGGATTGAAACCCTACGAGTAAGCTTCTTTCCAGCCCTTCAAAAACCGTTTTGAGCCTACCTATAAGGGATTGAAACAGGCGCGCCCCGCCGAGGGCGGGGAGGATATGGACGGTTTTGAGCCTACCTATAAGGGATTGAAACGCTCACCCAGAGTCACGGCATTAGCCTCAGATCCCTGTTTTGAGCCTACCTATAAGGGATTGAAACGGTGAGGACGCGGAGCGCCTTGGGCGGGAGCTGGCCCGTTTTGAGCCTACCTATAAGGGATTGAAACTGCCCCACCACCCGCGCCCCGGCCCCCTGCCCCGCGAGTTTTGAGCCTACCTATAAGGGATTGAAACAAGGAGGAGCTGAAGCCCCCAAGGGCCGACATCGAGAGTTTTGAGCCTACCTATAAGGGATTGAAACTAGTGGATTATGACGCCGTGCTCCTTGGCGCGCGCGCGTTTTGAGCCTACCTATAAGGGATTGAAACCTTGAGGTGTCTTTCTCTGGCATCTTCGGCGTCCTTGGTTTTGAGCCTACCTATAAGGGATTGAAACATAACGAGCTGCGCGACCCGGCCCGCGCCCTGCGGGAGAGTTTTGAGCCTACCTATAAGGGATTGAAACCGGGTGTATCCCTTCCTCCCTTCCCCGGTGAACTCCGTTTTGAGCCTACCTATAAGGGATTGAAACGCGACGTGGTGGAGGTGCCGATGGATGTAGGGACGAGTTTGAGCCTATCTATGAAATATTCTCTACGACTTGAACTGACGCGCTGAGGAGATTAGAGTTGCTAGCCGACTGCCATGTGCTCTGCATGCTTAGCCACTTGATCAGCGAAAGCGTCAAGTTCAACCGATGCAGCTGCCTAACGTGGGCTCCCCCTAATACGGCTTCTTGCAGGCACCTTGTCAGAACGTCTTTATCAAAGATGCCCAGCTCTTCTACAGGAGATTGCCGGATTATCTCTTCAAGCTTCTGCCGGTTGCGGGCCAGGCCAAGGTAGTAGACTTCGTTGAACTGGCCCTTGCGATGACGGGTTCTGATGTCCTCCGGAAGGACGCCGCGCATGGCCTCAGCCAGCACCGGCTTCATCCTGCCGGGTTCCGGGGTTAGCCTATTCTGGATGCCCAGACCAAGGCGTAGGACGCGCACGTCGAGGAACGGGTTGGCGACGAATACGCCACGGGGCGCTGCAACGGACCAGCGGTTCACGTCGCCTATCCTGCTCTCGATCGAGTGAATAGCGAAGGACAGGCCGGTCTTGCCGCGCGAGCGGTACGTTCGCCGCGCGTTCTTGGCCGCATGGCTTCGCAGGTCATGCCGGCGAGCGAAGTCGGGCAAGATCCAAGGGGAAATGGTCCAGTCGTCCTGGCTCCCCAAGCCCTGGCGTTCATGGTTTAGTAGAGCGTGCCCTAGTCTGCTGGATGGGAGAGTGGGAAACAGGTTACGGATACCGAATGGACCAAGGATACCCCACGGGCTGCAGTTGTCCGCCAGCGCCCACTTGCAAGCTTCTCTCCAAGCCGTGCGGAGGCGTCCTTGCCGTAGCAGATCGGTTATGTAGAAAGGCTGGACGTCCAGCATCTCGTCCGCGCCTATTCCCGTGAGCATGGTGGCCGCCCCGATCTCGGCGGTGGCGCTAACCGTCGCGCGATCCATCCCCAGACGCCAAAGCCCCACGTAAGGCTCGTCGTGATACGGCGGATCAACGAAGCTGTCGAAGTCGAGCAGGTCGTCGGCCGGGATACGGTGCGCAACGATGTTCTTCTCTCGACTCAGGACGCTCTCAAGGTAAGGCATCTCCCTACTGAGGTTGATGAGTCGCTCGTACACGAGCGAGACTGTGTGCAGCGGCGCTTCGCCGACGCCCGAGCGGACCCAGTCGCGCGCGATCAGGGAGACGGCGGTCGAGTCCATCCCACCGGACAGGTGAGAGACGGTACGCCCGCGGATGCGCTCTCGTACCGCGTCGCGCAGGACGTTCCCGTACTGCTCGCTAACCTTGTCGAGGCTATCGGTCCCAGGATCGACCATGAGTTCCGACCAGTCCCAGTGTGCGCGCCGCTCGATCAGTCCCGAAGAGACGTGAATGCTGACCACGCTGCCCGCCGAGACGCGGTGTACCCCCTCGTAAGCGCAGCGCTCGCCGGCGCGTTCGTTCACCTGCCCGGGCGCCATGAGGAATTCGGCCACGTAATCGAGATCCAGCGAGCGGCGCGGCAGCAAATCGAGCAGCGCGAGCATGCTGTTGCTCAGGGCAATCGTTTCACCATGCCACACCCAAAACAGGGGGTATCCCCCCATGGGGTCCCTGAACGCGACCAGTCGGCGCTCATTGGCGTCCCATATGACAAGGGCAAAGTCTCCTTCCAGGCGCTCAAGTCCCTCTCGACCGAGCTTGCGGTATGCTGCCAGCGCGAGCGCTGCATCGTTAGGTTCTCTGTTCTTTGAGAACCTTTCGGTCAGCGACGGTCCCAGGTTCGCAATAAGGTCGTTCCGGTAGTAAAGCCGGCCCATGCAGATGGCGGAGCACCCGAACGCCCGAGAGAAGGCTACCAACCTTGCCCGACCCTCATTGGTTTGAGGAAAGGTTCGAAACTCGACGATGCTGCCTCGGCTAATTACAGAGAACCCTACATCCACAGTTTAGCACCTCTGTAGGGCATTTGGGTCACCCGTACCTCAGCACGGGCGTGAACCGCTCGCACCTGTCCTCGAAGTCGGTAAGCACCAGCGAGTCGAGTTCGCACCAGCAGTGGCTCGCCAGTGGGAAGAGATCTACCCCCAGCACCAAGGTGGTAGGCAGCCTCGCCGAGCGGGTAAGTGCCCAACAAGTTAGAGAGCGTTCTTTGCACCCCACGTTCAACACGTGTCTCGCCGCCGTCGCGCGAACCGCGCTGTCGATAGCTCTTGCCACCCCTTCGCTTTCCTGCGACGATTGAGGGCTGGCAACCTCCCCGAAATATCTTTGCCACGACGCGACGGTCCGAGTCCAACCGAAGAGACGGAATGAGAGATACGCCAGGGTCAAGAGAATCAGCGGTTTGGCCTCCGAGAAACGAGCGCCAAGCTCAACGCAACGCAAACTCGACGTTAAGAGTAGGGAGGCCAACATCGTACCGGCCCTGCCCCAGCGCCCTCGAGAGCGTCGGACGAGACCCCGACGTTCCAGATCGACCAGAAAAAGGCTTAGATCTGCCCGCACCTGGCTTACGTCTGCCCCGTACTCAGCGGCAACCCTCTCTGCCGCCGCTTCGGGGTTGCATCGAAGGGTCTCTTGCAGCATCTTGGCACCCGTAGCGGAAACGGCGTGGAAGTATCCATCGAGATCGAGCAGCCTCGCCGTCCCGTCCCGTACCAGGAGAAGCACCACGTTCGGCGGCAAAGTATATTGGTGTCCGTCCGTCGACGTACCGTAGGTTTCGGGCAAGATCACAACTTGGATCATTTGGTTGGGCCTGTCATGTTCCTGAGGGTAGAAATAGGGCAGGTTCCTAACTGTTGGCCTGGATTGATGCAGGCGTCCGAAAGACAACACCGTATGTCGGTCTAGTGCTTCCAATAAGAGCCCGTGTAGCTGTCCGAGTACTTGCCGCTGGAAGAGCTTCGCACCAGGTCGACCGCCTTGTCCGCCACGAGGATTTGCGGAGGCTGGTACGGTTTAGGAGTATGACTCTCGTCTTATCGACGTTCGCCGGATCCTGAGCTCGATGTCGCTTAGAATGTGGCACCTGTCAATTACCGCCGCCTCGTCCGCGCTTCCAGCATCCGTTCTCAAGTTCGCACCATATCGAAGCTCGGAAACCTATAAGAGTGCTAACCCATAAGTCCCCACTTTCCTCACCTCGCAGTCGCCTAAGATAGGAGGTCGTCGGGGTCGACACCGAGAGCGAGGGCAACGGCGCCCAAGGCAACTGTACCGAGTCCGGTCAATACCCCTTTGCCGAACGCACGTGCCATATTGGGTTTCTTCTCTTGAAGCTCCACCATGAGTTCCAGGCTCTTTGTTACGACCACGTTGATGGTTTCCATCGTCCGATCCGCGAACAGCGTGTCCGCATTCTCGAAACTAATGTTCCCGGCAACGGACGCAACGAACCACTTGTTCTCACCGTAGTCGGGGTCTTCCAACTTGATGAGAGCCCCATCCCGATACTTGTCGCTGAGACCGTTGTAAAGTAGCGTTGCCAGAGTAGGCCATGTCTCCGTGATCATGTCCACGGTCTGGGAGCTTGGATTAGACAGAAGCTCGTCGAACGTCGTTCCCCAACAGGTAGCAACGAAAACAGACGATTCTGTCCTGGGAATAAGGTAGATCACCGCGCACGAGGAGTCGTCGATCGGAAATTCCAACTCGATATAGCAATTAGTTGCTCGAAGGTTCGGCTCGTCCGAACCTGGATGAGTTGTTTCGTCCAGGAACATTCTCATGGGTTTGCTCTCGCTTTCTTCTCTTGTGCCCGCTGCTTCTTTCGGCGATAATCGCCGAGGCGCAGGCGCGCTCCTACTCCAGCCGACATCCAGATTCGTACAAGCCGCAATGCGATCTATACGCCGTCACTACCCGTGACGATCCCTCGCAATACTACTGGCCCCTAAGCTTACGTAGGTCCTCGTTTGATAGTGCCAAGAGGCGTCTTACGGCGTCCTGGTACCTAGCCGGGTCCTCTATTTGCCGAAGCAGCTCGTCTCCCTCTTCAAGGCTTTGCTCTAAGCTCTTGGCGAGTTTGACATCCGACCGACGGCCCTTGCCTCGTCTTCTCCAGAACGGCATCTTTTCTCCTCTTCCCCGACGCCAGAGGCTCAGCGTTCCCAGTAGTAGCCCGTGTAGCCGTCGGAGTACTTGCCGCTGGAGTAGCTCTGCACCAGGTCGACCGCCTTACCCACGACGAAAATCTGCGGGGGCGAATAGTCTGTTGGGACCTGGCGCTCATCCTGCGGCGGCTCGACAAAAGACGGCCGCCCTACCCCCTCGAACTTCGCTTCCCTGTTCTCGTGTTCTCCCACGAAATCCTCCTTCCTGTATACCCACTTCATCCTGTCATGCGGTGAATGGAAGACCACGAACGTCCCTTGGGGGCGCCCGGAATCCGCGTCGGCGGCACGTACGTCCGCGAAGTGGCAGTCGCAGTGCCAGCCCTTGCCGAGTACGCGGCTTCTTACGAGCGACGGAGCGTAAGAGCGGATCTTTGGCCACCCAAAGCCTCAATCCTTGCGCCCAGCCAAGTCTCCCGAGCTGAAGACGATCCGAACTTGAGTCGGAGAAGCCGCTGGTCACCAACCGATGTTCTTGGACCGGCACCTCCTTCCTCGTAACTGACCTTACCACGAGCTAGTATAGTCGCCCCTTTGTTCAGACTCTATACTCCAGATGGATGATTTTTGTTGTTACATACCCATGCTGGTGGCACCCCAGGGAACCGTGGATATGAGCCCTGGAGTTGAAGAACAAACAGGTCCTGCGGCATTCTCTCGTTGATGCTCGTCACCAACAGGAGGATGCGCGCGTGGACCCGCACAACCAGATCCTGCACAATCAACATTGCCGCGCTTACGGCCGCCCCGGCAAAGGTCACATCGTGATCCACAGCCAAAAGAGCGTCGCCACCGCTGCAAACGTTGTGACCGAACCTTCTCGGCCACCAAGGGCATCACTCTCTACAGGATGCACAAGCCAAAGGAGTTGGTTTTGACGGTGGTGCCCCTGCTGGCCTACGGCTGTCCGGTGCAGGTCATTTTGTGGCCGCCTTCTCTTTGGACGAGCGTACGGTGGCTCGCTGGCAGAGGGAGGCTAGCTTGCAGGGGGTAAGCGGGTGCACGAGCGCCTCATCGAGGCAGGGAGGGTGGCGCTCCTACAGGTGCAGGCCGACGAAATCCGGGTAAAAGCGGTCGGTAAGATTTACTGGCTGACCTGTGCGTTGGAGGTGAGAAGCAGGCTATGGTGGGGCGCTGTCGTTAGTGAGAGCCGCAACCGAGGACTGATCCGCTCGGTGCTTATTCGGGTGCGCGAGTGTGGCTCGATGAGCAAGGTCTTGCTGGTAACCGACGGGCTTTCAAGCTATGCCAAGCAGGCTCTGTGCGTTTTCAGAGAGCCGCTTGAAACGGGCAAAAGAGGTCGTCCGAGGCTAGTATTGGACGAGGGGGGTCATGGTGACGAGGGTCAAAAAGCGTTATGAGCGTCGGCGAGTGGTGGAGGTCATCGAGGAAGTTGTACGAGGCACCGAGGGAGCGGTGCACTCTCGGTTACAGCAGTCTCAACGCTCTTTAACGGCGCCCAATCAATGCCGCCTACATAGATGTGCTCAACGCCGCCTTCCGCTCCCGGTTGGCTTCTTTGGTACTCTGCACTCGCGCCGCAGCACATAAGCGGTGCACGCTGGAGGCAGGGATGTGGCTGGTAGGTGCTTGTTACAACCTCTTGTGGGTACAACATCGCAGCTTCGAAGAAAGGTGCACTCCAGCGATGGCGGCAGGGCTCACTGATCACCGCTGGACGATGTAGGAGTTGTCGGCTTTCCCGGTAGTACCTGCGGAGTTACCCCAGTGGCGAGGTGGGAAGCCTGGGTGGCTATTGGAAACCGAGCGTGCAGCCTGACCACGGTTCAATATGGCGCTACCTGGAGGGTGGGGAGTACCGCTGCCGGTATGATCCTGGCGCCGTGGTGTTCTGTGGGAAGGGAGCGCGCTTCATGAGGATCGAGCGCTACCGTCCCCACCGCAGGGTCGGGGCACGGGGCGGTCCGCGGCCTGGAGGCACGGCGTTTTATCAGCCCTCCTTGCTTTTTCTCTACGCCTTTTCCGACGCCGCTCCGGAGGGGGTTACAGGGAGACGGGCGTCTTCGAAAAGGCTCACCATGCCTCTGGTGCTGTAGGAGCCGGCCATGAACTCCATCCCCCCGGGGAGGAGCTCGCTCACGGCTTCCAGGGCCTCGCGTGCCCCTATCTCATCTCCCGCGAGCACGCAGAGTCCGTCTACGTGCAGCTCCTGCCTGCCACCGTAGTCTCTCAGCTCCACCTTTATCCTCATCGGCTGCCTCCTTTCCGGCGAGAGGGGTGAAAGCCCCGACAAACCCGCCCGGAAAAGAGACGACCCCTCGCCGGTAGGGAGGGGTACGGTTCGCTCTCTTCGGCTGTTTCGAGCTACATCGTCCCCGTCTCTCGGCGGGCTGGCATTGGCACCTTGGCTCCGGAGAAGCCAGGTTGCCGGGCGGTCTTTGGGCCAGTTCCCTCGCGCCTCTCTCGATGTACGGGCCAGATTATACCAGCGCGGAGGCTTTTCCCGTGCGCATCCTTTCGCTCAACCGACTCTCTGCCCGTGGATGATCTCATCGAGCTTCCACCGCCCGTCTTCCTTCACCAGGCTCCAGGTGATGACGAAGCGGGGCGTGCCGGTATTGTCCGCGAAGGCCACGTCCACCGTGGCGGTAGCGGTATCGTCCGAGACCTCCTCCACCGCCACGGAGTTGACCCTCGAGGACCGGATGTCGAAGGACTCCTCGTCGGCGATCCAGTCCTCCCGGCTGATGGTGGCGCGGAAGGTCGGGCCGAAGTAGGAGTAGGCCTCGTCGAAGTCGCCGGCCCCTATGGCCCTGTAGTGGGCCCGGATCGCGTTCTCGACGGCCGCTTCTTCTCCGAGGCCCGGTGATCTCTCTCCCATGAAGCTTCTGAGGTAGGAGATCTCCTCCTCGGTCAGGTGGCGTTTTATCTCGCCGTTCTCGACGGAGACCTGGATGTCCAGGATTTCCTCCGTGCCATCTGCATATCCGAGCACCACCGTGATCGTGGCTCCCGCCGCGTCACCGCGGAGGTTCTTTATGACCGCGTATTGCACGGGGGGAGGGGCGGTGGCCGCAACCCTGGCCTCCTGCGCCGCGACCCACTCCTGTTCGGAGAACTTTGCTCGTGAGGTTCGGTCGAGCATCGAGTAGGTGGCCTGCCAGTCCTCGCGGGCCACGGCCTCGTAGTAGTCGGAGACGAACTCCTGCTCGGCGGATGTCTCGGCCGGCGTCGGATCCTCGGGCTCGTCGGAGGCAGGGGGATCTTTGCCTGCGGGTGACAGTTCGGACCCGGCGTCGTCGGGTGCAGGCGGGGTGGAGCCGGGATCTCGTTTCTCTTGCGGGGGCTCCGAAGCGCCGGGGGAGGGCGGTGCATCCGCCTCTCCGAGGAGCCGGCCGCCAAGCCCCAGCCCGGAGGGAGCCATCGTCCAGATGCCGCCTGCCAGCAGCACCGCGAGTATCCCGACTACGAACGCCGCCCACACGCGCCGGAAAGGGTGGGGGGCTTCTACTCCGGAAGCGGCGGTCCCGGAGGGCGAGACGACGGGCGGAGGCACGTGGGCTCTCGTCGCTCCCGTCCTTCCGGCCGCACGCCGGTTCATGGGCGCCGTGGCATCTCTCGAGGGCCCCGGCACGGTCGCAGCCTCGCCCGAGGATGTGCCTTCCAGCTCGTCGATCAGCGCCGAGGCGTCTTTGGGCCTCTCTTCGGGGGCCTTGGAGAGGAGGCGCATGACCAGGTCGTTCAGGTCGTCCGGAACGGCGGGGTTCGCCTCCTTCGGCGGACGCGGCACGTCGCTCATGTGCTTCATGGCGAGCCCTATGGGCGTCTCGGCGTTGAAGGGAACCTCTCCGGTGAGCATCTCGTAGAGGACGACGCCTAAAGAGTAGAGGTCGCTCGGCGGGCCCACCGGCTCGCCCCTGGCCTGCTCCGGAGAGATGTAGCGGGCGGTTCCCAGCACGAAACCGGTGCCGGTGAGTGTGGTCAGGGCCGCGGCCCGGGCGATCCCGAAGTCCGCCACCTTCGCGTCGCCACTACCGGTGAGGAGCACGTTCTGGGGCTTCACGTCACGATGTATCACGCCCCGCTCGTGGGCCGCGCCGAGCGCGGAGGCGATCTGAGCGGCGATGCGGCGGGCCCTCTCCGGGGGCAGGAAACCTTCTCTTTTGAGGAGATACTCCAGGGTGCCGCCCGAGACGTACTCCATGGCGATGAAGTGGGATCCATCGCCAGTCACCCCGAGGTCGTGCACCGAGACGATGTTGGGGTGCGAGAGAGAGGCGGCGCTCCTGGCCTCACGCTTGAACCTCTCGACGAAGTCCTCGTGCTCCGCAAGGTCCCTGTAAAGGACCTTGAGCGCCACTTCACGGTCCAAGACCTCATCGTGTGCGAGGTAGACCCTCCCCATACCGCCCTTTCCGAGGGTGCGCAGGATCCGGTAGCGGTTGCCTAATACGTTCTGCAAGTTGCCTTTACTCGTATCGCGGCGAGTCGTTCAAGAGGGTCTCGACCGCAGCCCTGCCACATGCAGGAAGTAGTCTACCCTACCCGTGGCGCCTGCGAGCGGCAATCCCCGGCGACCGGTGTGGCCCGGTGTGGAAGAGAGGCTGCGCGGGCGATGGTGGTGGAGCTTCTCCTGCTCCCTCGGGGAACGACGAGCGCGGTGGTGCTGCCAAGCTTTCTATCCCTGCAAATCCTGGGCAAAAAGAAGTGGACCCGACGAGACTCGAACTCGTGACCTCCGCCATGCGAAGGCGGCGCTCTCCCAACTGAGCTACGGGCCCAAGCGCCACAAAGGGTAGCACATGGAGGCGCTTCTAAAAAGGCCTCGAGATGTTGCGGCGTGGGCCGGGCTCAAGGGGGGATGGTGGCCGGGGGCTCTCTGCTCCGGGTAGGACGGGAAGGGTGCGTTCTGCGCTCCGGCAGGCGGGACCAACCGGAGATGGCGCCTTCCCGTAACCCACTCCTCCGATTGCTCGACGGCTATGGCCGTAACCAGCCTCAGGCACGCCTCTCTGTTGGGGAAGATTCCTCACCACCTCGTTCTCTGCGCTTCTTATCTCCTGGTTGAGCCTCTCCGGGACCGCTGGTGGTGCGGAGGCGCCGCCGGTGAGCCTCCGGGAGAGCCAGGGCAGCTGAAGCACTCCTCGATGTGCCCGGCCACCTTCGGATGGGTCCTTCGCCACCGATTGGCCAACTCCTGCTGGGCGGCTCGGAGGCCGACTCCCTGCTCTGGGAGCGGCGAAGGAGCTTCTCCGCCTAGTGGAAGACCGGCAGCGCTGGTGAATCGCCCCCTGATCTCGAGCTTCCTGGGTTTGTAGCCGTTTTGCGGTGCCCTTTGCGGCTTTGGGTGCATTCGTAGGGAGCTGCGCCTACGTGCCCGGGGATCTCGGCTTCCAGGAGCTGCCGAAGCGTCCTCTCGACGATCCGGCACTTCAGAGACACCGGCCATCTTGGAGGATGTCCCCTCCTTTCTAGCCGGCCATCGATTTGCAGAAGATTACGGGCAAGGCCCGACATGGTTTGCCATGCAGCATAATGGCCAGAGTCCGGCTTACAACACCGCCGTGAGAGTCTGCTTCGGCGCCCGCGGCGCTGCTTCAGTCTTCTTCCGGGATCACGGCGGTGGTCTCCACCTCGACCTTCGCCTCCTCCTCGATGAGCGCCGCCACCTGCACCATGGACATCGCCGGGAAGTGCTTGCCCATCACCTCCCGGTAGACCCTTCCCAGCCCTTCCAGGTTGGAGAGGTACTCCTCGCGGTCGGTGATGTACCAGGTCATGCGTACGATGTGCTCGGGGCCCGCTCCGGCCTCGGCCAGCACCGCCAGCGTGTTTAGCAGCGCCTGGCGCACCTGGCCGACGAAGTCTCGGGTGCGGAAAGTCTCCGTCTCGTCCCAGCCCACCTGACCGGCCACGAACACCAGCCTTCCGGCGGCTGCGATGCCGTTGGCGTAACCTCTCGGTCGCGCCCAGCCCGGCGGTTGCAGCCTCTCCATCAGGAGACGCTTCCCTGGGGTGCGGCCCGCTCCTGCTCCCGCTCGCGTAGCTTGAAGCGCTGGATCTTGCCGGTCTGCGTCTTGGGCAGCTCGTCCACGAACTCCACGGCCCGCGGGTACTTGTACGGCGCGATGCGCCCCTTCACGAAGTCCTGCAGCTCCTTGACCAGCTCGGGGCCGCCGCTCGCCCCTTCGCGCAACACGACGAATGCTTTGACGATGTTCCCGCGTTCCTCGTCGGGGGAAGCGACGACGGCGCACTCGCTTACGGCCCGGTGGCCCAGGAGAGCCGCCTCGACCTCGGGGCCGGAGATGTTGTAGCCGGCGGAGATGATCATGTCGTCCGTGCGCGCCTGGAACCAGAAGTACCCGTCTTCGTCCATCCTGTAGGAGTCGCCGGTTATGTTCCACCCGTCCACGACGTAGTCGGCCTGACGAGGATCCGCGAGGTAGCGGCAGCCGGTCGGTCCCTTCACCGCGAGCTTGCCGACCTCGCCGGGAGGCAGGGGGCTCATGTCATCAGCGACGACCCTCGCCCGATACCCCGGGACCGGTTTGCCGGTGGAGCCGGGGCGGATGTCTTCCCTGGAGGCGGAGATGAAGATGTGCAGCATCTCCGTGGAGCCGATGCCGTCTATGATCCTCACGCCCGTCTTCTCGAACCAGGCGTCCGAGGTAGCGGCGGGCAGGGGCTCTCCCGCCGAGACGCACTTTCTGAGGGAGGAGGCGTCTATCTCCCCGATGCTGTCCAGCAGAGCGCGGTAGCCGGTCGGCGCAGTGAAGATGGTGGTCGCCCCGCGCCTCTCGATAGCTTCGAGGAGCGCGTCGGGCCCCGGCTTCTCGATGGGCAGCACCGAGGCTCCGGCCCGCATCGGGAACAGGGTGTACCCGCCGAGACCGTAGGTGAAGGCGAGCGGCGGCGTGCCGGTGAAGACCTCGTCCGGCTGCGCCTTCAGGACGCGCTTGCCGAAGGTGTCGCACACCGCGAGGAGGTCGCGGTGGGAGTGCATGCAGCCCTTTGGTTCCCCGGTCGTCCCCGAGGTGAAGGCGATGATCGCAACGTCCTCGGCGGCGGTCTCCACCGTCTCGAAGTCCGCGGGCTTTGAGGCCATGCGTTCCTCCAGCTCCCCGCCCGGCCCGAAGGTCATGACGTTCTCCAGGACCGGCTGCCCGGCGCGGGCGGCCTCCAGGTCTTCCGTGAGGCGGGCGTCGGTGAGGGCGTGGGTCACCTGCGCCTTGCCGATGATCTTGAGAAGCTCCGGCTTGCGGAGCAGCGGCATGGTCGCCACCACGATACCGCCCGCTTTGAGCACGGCGAACCAGGCCGCTATCAGCATGGGCGTGTTGGGCGCGCGCAACAGCACCCGGTTGCCCGGCACGAGGTGCATGTCTTCAGTCAGGACGCGCGAGATCCTGTTCGCCTTCTCCAGCAGATCCCGGTAGCTCCACGCTCCCTCGTCCGTGTGTACGGCGGGCCGCCCGGAGACCATTTTGTCCAGCAGCTCTGCGGCGGCATTCAGCCGCTCCGGGTAGCTTAGCTCCGGCAGGTCGAAGACGAACTCCGGCCACGCCTCCCGTGGCGGCAGGTTGTCACAGGCGAACGTGTCGAGGTGTGCGGTATAGGTCTCCATGAACTCCTCCTTTCCCCCAGCGGATCAGACAGTCGGCTCTGCTGACTCGCCGGATTGCTTTATCACCTGGCGCGCGATGATGACCTTCTGCACTTCGGAGGCTCCCTCGTAGATCCTCAGGGCCCGGATCTCCCGGTAGAGACGCTCCACCGGATGGCCGGAGGTCACCCCGAGACCCCCGAAGATCTGGACCGCCTCGTCTATTACTCTCTGCGCGGTCTCGGTGGCGTGCAGCTTCGCCATCGCCGCCTCGCGGGTTACGCGGTCGGCGATGCGGTCTTTCGTCCAGGCGGCGCGGTAGACGAGCAGCGCGCTGGCGTCCACGCCCAGAGCCATGTCCGCGAGCTTGCCCTGGACGAGCTGCAGCTCGCTCATGGGCGCGCCGAAGAGCTCCCGGTTCGTGGCGCGCTTCAGCGCCTCGTCCAGGGCGCGGCGGGCGAAGCCGAGGGCGGCGGCTCCCACCGTGGAGCGGAACACGTCCAGCGTCGCCATCGCGATCCGGAACCCCTGACCGGGCTCGCCGATCATCCGGTCCTTCGGGACCCGAACGTTCTCGAACTTCAGCTTCGCCAGCGGGTGCGGGGCCATGACGGGGATGCGCTCGGCGACCTCGAAGCCCGGGGTGCCGGCGTCCACCACGAAGGCGCTCAGGCCCTTCGCTCCCGGCGCTTCGCCGGTGCGGGCGAACACGGTGTAGAAGTCGGCCAGACCGCCGTTGGAGATCCAGGTCTTCGTGCCGTCTATGACGTAGTGGTCTTCGTCTTCGGTTGCGGTGGTGGAGACGGCGGCGACGTCGGAGCCCGCCTCCGGCTCGGAGAGGGCGAAGGCGGCTATCTTCTTCCCTTCCCGGACGCCGGGCAGATATCGCTCTTTCAGCTCCTTCGAGCCGAAGAGGGAGATGGCTCCGCTTCCGAGCCCCTGCATGGCGAAGGCGAAGTCGGCGAGTGCGTGGTGGTAGCCGAGGGTCTCCCGCAGCAGGCACAGCGAGCGCACGTCGAGCTTTTCGGAGGCGGCGTATTCCAGCCAGCCGGCCTCTCCTAGCAGGGCCACCAGCTTCCGGCAGAGGTCGTCCACGGTGTCCTCGTGCGCTTCGGGGAGCGGGCGGATGTTCTCCCGGGCCCAGGCATCCAGCTTGCGGGCGAGCTCGCGGTGTCCGTCCTCGAAGAACGGCCAGCCGAGGTAGCTGCGGTCGGGCATCTCAATCCCCCTCGAACTCCGGCCGGCGCTTCTCGATGAAGGCGCGGTAGGCGCGCTCGAAGTCTTTTGTCTGCATGCAGATAGCCTGCGCCTGCGCTTCCGCTTCGATGGCGGTCTCCAGGCTCATGTTCCACTCCTGGTTCAGCATGGTCTTGGTCATGCCGTGGGCGAAGTTGGGGCCGGAGGCGAGGTTCCGGGCCAGCTCTCTGGCCTCCCCCAACAACTCCTCCGGCTCGACGAGGCGGTTGAAGAAGCCCCAGCGCTCTGCCTCCTCCGCCTCCATGGTGCGCCCGGTGAACAGCAGCTCCGAGGCGCGGCCCTGCCCCACTATGCGGGGGAGCATGGCGCAGCAGCCCATGTCGCAGCCCGCGAGCCCGACGCGGGTGAACAGGAAGGCGACCTTCGCGCGGGGCGTGCCGAGCCGGATGTCGGAGGCCGTGGCGATGGCCGCGCCCGCCCCGACGCACACGCCGTCTATAGCCGAGATCACGGGCTGCGGGCAGCCCCGCATGGCCTTTACCAGATCTCCGGTCATCCGGGTGAAGCGCAAGAGCCCGCCCATGTCCATCTGCGTGAGCGGGCCGATGATGTCGCGCACATCCCCGCCGGAGCAGAAGTTCTCCTCGGCGCCGGTGAGGACAACCGCCTTGATGTCCCCGGCGTGCGCCAGTTCCCGGAACGTGTCGCGCAGCTCGGCGTAGGAGTCGAAGGTGAGCGGGTTCTTCCGCTCCGCTCCGGTCAGGGTTATGGTGGCGACGCCGCCTTCGGCCTCCCACTCGAAGTGTTTCGGCGCGTGGCCCGTCATCTCTGTGGTGTTCAAGCTATCCCTCCTCCCCGGCGGTGCTCCGGACCGAGCGCTTGGCTTTCCCCAGCAGCTCTGCGAGGTGCCCGATCTCCTCCTCATCCAGTCCCGCAAACATGGTGGCGACCCACCCTTCGAGGTCTTTCGCCATCGCCTCGAACGATCTCCGGCCCTCCTCCGTCAGGCGCACGATGTAACTGCGGCGGTCCTCGGGCCTCTGTCGGCGGCGAACCAGCCCTTCCCTCTCCAGACGCTCCACGATGCCCGTAACGTTGCCGTTGGTCACCAGCAGGCGCTGTGCGATATCCCCCATGCTCGCCCCTGCGGGCTCTTTGTCGTACAGGGCGGCCATCACGTCGAAGCGGGGCAGGGTGACGCCGTAATGTGCTCTCAGGTTCCGGCGCAGACGCCCTTCGACCATGTTGGTGAGCGAGAGCAGCCGCAGCCAGAGCCGCAGGGTGTCCTTGGTCGAAACGCCGGTGATCTCTCTCTGCACTAAACCTCCCCTCCTGCTACGGCTATGGCCTGTCCGTTTATGGCCCCGGAGTTCGGACCGACGAGCCAGGCGACCGTCTCCGCCACCTCCTCCGGCCGTACGAAGCGCCCCTGCGGGTTGACGCGAAGCAGTTGCCCGCGCGCCTCCTCCTCGCTCGCGCCGGTCTTCTCCACGATGTTGGCGACGCTGCGCTCCAGGAGCTCCGTCTCCGTGTAGCCGGGACAGACGGCGTTCACCGTGATCCCCTCTCTCGCCACCTCCAGCGCCAGCGACCGGGTGAGCCCGATGACCCCGTGCTTGGCGGCGCAGTAGGCGGCGACGTAGGCATAGCCCTTCAGGCCGGCGGTGCTGGCGATGTTGACGATGCGCCCTCTCCCGCGCTCGAGCATCGCGGGCAATACCGCCCGGCTCACCAGGAACACGCCGGTCAGGTTTGCCTCCAGCGTGGCGCGCCAGGCGTCTGGGGTCGTCTTCGTGAACGGCGCGGACCCGGCGGCCCCGGCGTTGTTGACCAGGATGTCCACCGGGCCATAGCGTTCGATGGCTATCGAGACCCCTTCCTCCACCGCGGCCTCGTCGGTTACGTCGAACGGCACCGCCTGGGCCTCTCTCAGGCTCGCCGCCGTTTTCTTCAGGGGTTCGGGGCGCCGTCCGGCCAGGGTCAGCCGGGCGCCGGAGGCTGAGAGGCGGCGGGCGATGGCGGCCCCGATGCCGGTGCTGCCGCCGGTGATCAGGGCGTGCGGGCCGTCGAAATTCTCACCCAAAGCGCCACCCTCTCCCTAGATCACCTGCGCCATCTGGCTGGCGCGCTCTACGTTGCGCTTGAGCTGTGCCTTGCCGGAGAGGTACTGATCCGGCCACGGCACGCCGTCGTAGCCAAGCTCGATGGCCCGCCGCAGGGTCCAGTAGGGGTCGTAGAGGTGGGGCCGGGCCAGCGCGCACAGGTCGGCGCGCCCGGCGGCGATGATGCTGTTCACGTGATCCGCCTCCCAGATGTTGCCCACGGCCATGGTTGCTATGCCCAGCTCGTTGCGGATGCGGTCGCTGAAAGGGGTCTGGAACATGCGCCCGTAGACGGGCCTGGCGTCGGGGCTGGTCTGGCCGGCGGAGACGTCTATGAGGTCGGCGCCCGTCTCCCAGAAGGCGCGCGCTATCTCGACCGCGTCATCGGCCGTGATCCCGCCGTCCACCCAGTCCGTCGCGGAGATGCGAACGCTCATGGGCTTCTCCTCCGGCCACACCTCGCGCATGGCCCGGAAGACCTCCAGCGGATAGCGCAGCCGGTTCTCCAGCGAGCCGCCGTACTCGTCGGTGCGCCTGTTCAGGAGCGGCGTGATGAACGAAGAGAGCAGGTAGCCGTGGGCGCAGTGCAGCTCCAGCATGTCGAAGCCGGCTCGCTCTCCCATCTTTGTGGCGCGCACGAAGGCTTCCTTCACCTCTTCCATGTCTTCATACGTCATCTCGCGCGGGATCTGGTTGTCCTCGCTCCAGGGCACCGGCGACGGCCCGATGACCTCCCAGTTGCCCTCCTCCAGCGGCTGGTCCGCTCCTTCCCACCCGCGCCGGGTGGAGCCCTTGATGCCGGAGTGTCCGAGCTGGAGGGCGAACTTGGCGTGGGTGTGGGTGTGGACGAAGTCCACGATGCGTTTGAACGCGGCCTCGTGCTCGGGCTTGTACATCCCGCAGCAGCCGGGGCTGAT
>Ga0207863_100315_pt1 | contig 17554 bp, 18 predicted proteins | sample CeladaPassaD2F12_FD_187497 | JGI IMG/M metagenome (GOLD analysis project Ga0207863, IMG submission 187497) | Cellulose-adapted microbial communities from the Joint BioEnergy Institute, USA - Passage D2F12 (SPAdes) (version 2) | ecosystem: Engineered > Bioreactor > Continuous culture >... | reverse complement strand
TCACCGACGGGCTGCCCGGGCTTCCTGAAGCGATCCGCAGGGTCTACCCTCAGGCGGAATGGCAGCGGTGCGTGGTGCACGGGGTGCGGTGGAGCCTGTCCCAGGTGCGGGCGCGGGACCGGGGCCTGCTGGCGGAGGACCTGAGGCGGGTGTACGGGGCGGAGAGCCGGGAAGAAGCTCTTGGGGCCTTGGAGTCAGCCCCGAAGGGGCTACCTTGGGGAGGTGAAGGCCGCCTGGGGTTCGCGGTACCCGGGGGTGGTGGGGCTTTGGGTACAGGATTCGGGGGCCTTCCTGCGGTTCTACGGGTACCCCAAGGTGCTTTGGCCGTACCTGCGGAGCACCAACCTGATGGAGCGGTTTATCCGGGAAGTGCGGCGTGGGACGAAGGTGCGGGACCACAAGTTTCCTAAGGAAGAGGCGGTGTACAAGCTTCTTTACCTGGAGTCGGAGAGGCAGGCTGCTTCGCGAAGCGAACATCTTGCAGGGAGGTGGGCAGAACGGAAACTAAAGGGGTTCTCGGAGGTGAAGGAGGTGCTGGAGAAGATGCTTCAGGAGCGGTATGCCCCCCGTACACAGACTCTTACACATAACTCTTGACACGACCAAAAGCTTTTGGGTAAAATGAAAAGGAAAGCCCAGCTTGCGGGAGGTGAGCATGGACAAGGAAACCCTCATCCAAGGCCTTAACCAGGACCTGGCCCACGAGTACCAGGCCATCATCCAGTACGTGACCTACGCCGCCACGGTCTCGGGCATTCATAGGGGCGAGCTCAAGGAGTTCTTCCTGGCGGAGATCCAGGACGAGCTCCGCCACGCCCAGTTCCTGGCGGACAAGATCGCCGCCCTGGGCGGGAAGCCCACCACGCAGCCCGCCCCCGTGCCCGAGGCCGCCACGCCCCGGGCCATGCTGGAAGCGGTGCTCCAGGCGGAGAAGGAGACCATCGCCCGCTACGTGGAAAGGATGAAGCAGGCCGAGGCCTTCGGGGACTACGGCCTCGCCAACGACCTCCAGGAGATCATCTCCGAGGAAACGAGGCACAAGGAAGAAACGGAGAAACTTTTGAAGGGAACCTGGCAGGAATAAGGAGGCAGGCCATGCGCTTCCCGGAGCTTGCCCGTCGCTTCCTGGAACTGGAGCCCAAGCTGGCCGAGGGCCCGGAGAAGGAAGCCCTTTCCCTCCTCCACGCCATGCTCCAGGAGCTCTGGCGGGAAGTGGGGGCAAGGCCCGGTGAGCGGGAGGGCCTCGAGGCGCTCCGCAACCTCTACCGGAAGGCGCCCAAGATGGAAGCCCCCCGGGTGGCCCCCGGGCTTCCGGTGGGGGAGAAAGCCCCTGACTTTGCCCTTCCCGATGCGGAAGGCCGGCTCGTCCGCCTTGCCGACTTTCGGGGCCGGCCCGTGGTCCTTCCGCCCGGGCAGGTGCCGGTGTGCGGGGCCTGCAAGGCCCCCCTGCCCTGGGTGGTGGAGGCGGACGAAAGGGGGTTCGCCCAAGAGGTGGCGGGGGCGCCTCTGGTGCTGGTGGACTTCTGGGCCCCCTGGTGCGGTCCCTGCCGCATGGTGGCCCCGGTCCTCGAGGCCCTGGCCCAGGAGTACGCGGGCAGGCTCAAGGTGGTGAAGGTGAACACCGACCAAAACCCCTCCCTGGCGGCCCAATACGGGGTGAGGAGCATCCCCACCCTGGTCCTTTTCCAGCGGGGAAACCCCGTGGCCACCTGGGTGGGGGCAAGCCCCAAGCGGGTGCTGGAGGAGCGGCTCAGGCCCTACCTGGGTTGAGGAGGTGAAGCATGTTGGAGAAACTTTGGCCCTTTGGACGCAACCGGGTGCGCAAGGCCTTTGAAGAGGCGCTGGAAAAGGCCTTCAAGGATGTGGAGGTTTTGGAACCTCTCTCGGAGCTCTCTGAGCACGAGGACCACTACCTCCTGCTGGTGGAGGTCCCGGGGCTTGGCCCGGAGAACCTGGAGGTGCGCCTGGAGGGGGACCAGCTGGTGATTGAAGGGGAGAAGCGGGAGGAGAAGCGCACCAAGCACCTCTCCGAGATCGTCTACGGGAGGGTCTACCGGGCCTACCTCCTGCCCAAGGACGCCAAGAAGGAGGGGATCACCGCCCGGCTTAGCCGCGGGGTCCTGGAGGTGAAGATCCCCCGGGAGGCGCGCCCCGAGGAGCCGCCCGTGCGCATCCCTGTGGAGGAGGCCTGAGCCTAGCCGCGTCTGGCGGGGGCTTAGGCCTCGGTAAATTCCTTCGTGTGCTACTTGATCTGGACCCTCGGGATGTGAAAAAAGAGGGGGTGCTATGCAGCAAGATCGTGAGCACCCCCTTTACTATCTTGACGCGGAAACCCTTCTGGTGGCTACCTACATTTGGGTGGATGACGAACTCAAGGCCTTGCAAGCTCAGGACTTCAAGCTCCCCCCAAAGCAAAAGCACCAGAAGGCTACCCTGGCCGAGCTCCTAACCCTCGCCATCTTTCTCCTTTTGCAAGGCCAAGACCTCGCCAAAGGCTACTTGGCCGCCAAGACCACCCTCAAGGCCTACTTCCCCTCCCTCCCCCACCTCTCCCGCTTCTACCGGGTCCTTCAGAAGGCCCAGGGGTTGTTGGCTCACCTGGCCATGAGGCTCTCTGGGGGACAAGGCCTCCTGCAGGTGGTGGACCTCAAGCCTATCCCCCTGGCCCACGGCCACCGCATCCACGGCCTCTCTCTTCCTGAGGCCGCGATGGGGGTAGGACCTCTGGGGGCTTTCGCGGGCTACGTCCACAAGCTGTTTCCCTGACGGGAAAGCATCATGCCAGTGATGAACGAGCGGGGTCTCTTCTTTCGTTGGGCCATTCTCCCCGGTAATGCCCGGGAGACCTGGGGGAGGGACCTGCTGGACGGTCTGCCCGCGGTTCTCGGGGACCGGGGCTTTCGTTGGGTCCAGGGAGTCAAGACACCACCCTATCGGGTCAGGGGAGGAAGGGTGGTGGAGACGGGGTGGAGAGGGTGGATGGGAAGGGTACGGAACTGGATAGAGACTCGCTTCAGCGTGATGGTGCGGTCTTTGGGGCTTCATCGGATAGAGGCCCGGTCCTACTGGGGGCTGGTGGCCCGGGTGAACCTCATCCTGCTTGTTCACAACCTCATACGTAGCCGGGTGCTTCTCAGGATGGCCGGGGTGGAGCTATGAGGTAGCACACGAAGGAATTAAAAAGAAGCTCTATGTAGAGTGTTCTTAGGGAGGTATGCCCATGCTGATGAAGGTGGCCGAGTTTGAAAAGCTCTTCCGCCAGGCCGCGAGCCTGGACGTGGACAAGAACGACCTGAAGCGCCTTTCCGACTTCCTACGCAACAAACTCTACGACCTTCTGGTGGTGGCGGAGCGGAACGCCAAGTTCAACGGGCGCGACCTGATCCTGGAGCCCGACCTGCCCATCACCAAGGGGCTTCAGGAGACCCTGAGGGAGTTCCGCCAGATGGACACCACTCTGGAACTCAAGCCCGTGCTGGACGCCTTGGCGGCCTTGCCGCCTTTGGACCTCGAGGTTGCCGAGGACGTGCGGAACCTCCTTCCCGAGCTCGCCGGGGCCCTGGTGGTGGCCTACGCCCGGGTGCTCAAGGAGCTGGACCCCGCCCTCAAGAACCCCCAGACGGAGCACCATGAACGGGCGGAACGGGTCTTTAACCTCCTCCTCTAGCGTGAGCCAGGCCCTTTTGCTCCAAGCCTACCGGAGGGCCATCCGCCTCGTGTTCAACCTGGTGGTGGTGGCCCTCCTCGTGGGCCTTTTCGTGGGGGCCTGGCGCACCTTCTTGGAACTCGGCTTCACCTTCACGGAGCCCACGGTGCGCCTGGGGCTCAAGGAGCTCGTGACCAACGTCCTTTCCCTCGTGGTTCTCCTGGAGCTGGTCCGGGCCTTCGTGGAGTACTTTGAGGTGGACCGGGTGCGCCTGGAGATCCTCCTGGAGATCGGGATCGCCCTGGCCCTGCGGGAGTTTTTGCTTCTCCTGTATGAGGCCCGGCTTTCCGGTATGGACGTCTTCTTCTGGGGCCTGGGGATCCTGGCCCTGGTGGCCGGGCGCACCCTGGCGGTCCAGTTCCCCCCAAGGAGGGCAGGATGAAGGTAGAGGAAGTGGTCCTTCCCGGCGTGGGGCGCAAGTACACGGTCACGGTCAAGAGTGGGGACCGGATCGTCATCGTCGTCCATCACTCCGGCAAGCGGGAACTCCAGTACTTTGAGGCGGGCGAGGAGGACGAGCCCACCGTGGCCCTGGACCTCACCGATGAGGAGGCCCGGGAGCTTGGGGCCATCCTGGCCGGGGTTCTCTTCCATCCCGAGGCGGTGGGGGATACCCGGAGCAAGCTGGGGGCTAAGGTGATTGAGTGGGTCAAGGTCCTTCCCGGCTCTAAGCTTGCGGGGAAGAGGGTCGGGGACCTCGCCCTGCCCCCGGGGGCCCACCTCCTCGCGGTGGACCGGCCCGGGGCCCCCCTCATCCCCCACCCCGGCCCGGACGTGGTCTTAGAGGTGGGGGACACCCTGGTGGTGGCGGGGAGCCGGGAGGCGGTGGAGGCCCTGAAGAGGAGTTTCTGATGCACCCTTCCCTCGAGGCCTTCGCCCTGGCCGCGGGGCTTCTGGCCCTGGGTGCGGCCCTGGTACACCGCTTCGGTTTCCCTCCCCTCCCCGTCTACCTCCTGGCGGGGCTTGTGGTGGGGGAGAGGCTTCCCGTGGAGGACTTGGAGCCCCTCCCCTCCTTGGGGCTTTTGCTCCTCCTCTTCTTCGTGGGGCTGGAGTTCGGCCCGGACCGGCTTCGGGACCTTTCTGAGAAGGCCCTGCGGGTCGGGGTTTTAGACGCCCTGGCCCTCCCCTTGGGCTTCCTCCTCGGCCTCCTCGCCGGGTTGGACCTGAGGGGGGCCCTCCTCCTCACCGCGGTGATCTACAACACTTCCAGCGTCGTTATCGCCAAGCTCATCATTGACCTGCGCCGGGCCGCCAACCCCGAAAGCGAGGTGGTCCTCGGGGTCACGCTGCTGGAGGACCTGGTCACCGCCCTCCTCCTCGCCCTCCTGGGTGGCCAGGGGCCTGCGGGCTTCCTCGGGGGGGGTGGTCCTGGCCCTGGCCTACTTCCTTTTCGCCCGCTTCCTGGGCCCGAGGCTCGCCCGCTTCATGGAAAGGCTTTCCGACGAGCTGGTCCTCCTTCTCGGGGCCTCCTTCACCGCGGGCACCGCCCTCCTCTTCCACGCCGTGGGGGCCTCGGAGGGGGTGGGGGCCTTCCTCTCCGGGGTCATCGCCGCCGGGCTTGGCCTGAGGGAAAGGCTTGAGCGCCTCTTTGGACCGGTGCGGGACCTGGGGGCGGCCCTCTTCTTCCTGGTGGTGGGGGCGGAGGCTTTGGGCCTCCTTCGCGGGCTCACCCCCTTGGCGGTGGGGCTTGTGGCCTTGGGGCTCCTCCTCAAGCTTCCCCTCAACTACCTCGGTGGGGCGAGGGCGGGCCTCGGCCGGAAGCGGCGGCTCTACAGCGCCCTTTACCTCGTGCCCCGGGGCGAGTTCAACCTGGTGCTTGGGGCCTTGGCCTTAGGCCAGGGCTACCCCCTGGTGGCCCAGGTGGCCGTGCTTCTGGTTCTGGTCTCCATCCCTCTTGGGGCCCTCCTCATCCGCTACGCCCCCGAGATCGCCCAGGCCCTCTACCCGGAGGAGCACCCCAAGAAGAGGGCCAAGCGGGCTGAGGAAAGCTCCGTAGAATAACGTTTGCCGGAGGTGGCGTATGGACATCTTTTTCCAGCTTTTTTGGCTCTTCTTCATCCTCTCCGCCCTCTCCCCTTACTTCCAGCAGCAGTGGCTCCTCGGGGCCAGGACCCGCAAGATCGCCGAGCTGGAGAGGCGGCGGAAAAGCCGGGTCATCACCCTCATCCACCGCCAGGAGGCGGTGAGCTTTCTGGGGATCCCCATCTCCCGCTACATCAACATTGACGACTCGGAGCAGGTCCTGAGGGCCATCCGCCTCACGGACAAAAACGTGCCCATAGACCTCATCCTCCACACCCCAGGCGGCCTGGTGCTCGCGGCGGAGCAGATCGCCGAGGCCCTCCTCCGCCACCCCGCCAAGGTGACGGTCTTCGTGCCCCACTACGCCATGTCCGGGGGGACGCTCATCGCCCTCGCCGCCGACGAGATTGTGATGGACGAGAACGCCGTCTTGGGTCCCGTGGACCCCCAGCTTGGCCAGTACCCGGCGGCGAGCATCGTCAAGGTCCTGGAGAAGAAGCCCCTTTCCGAGATCGACGACCAGACCCTGATCCTCGCCGACGTGGCGGAGAAGGCCCTTAGGCAGGTGAAGGCCACCGTGAAGAACCTCCTCCGGAAGCACATGCCCGAGGAGAAGGCGGAGGAGGTGGCCACCCTTCTCTCCCAGGGCACCTGGACCCACGACTACCCCATTGACGTGGAGCAGGCCCGGAGCCTGGGGCTTCCCGTATCCACGGAGATGCCTATAGAGGTCTACGAGCTCATGGAGCTCTACCCTCAAGCCCAGGGCCAGCGGCCTAGCGTCCAGTACGTGCCCATGCCCTACCGCCAGGGTCCGCCGCGATGATCCCCCTGCACGACATCAACCCCACGCGCCGCCCTGCCCTAGTGGTCCGGTCCCTGGTGGCCCTCAACGTGGCTGCCTTCCTCCTGGAGCTCCTTCTTGGGCCTTCCCAGGTGGTGGCCAAGATGGGCTTCGTCCCCGCCCTCTTCTTCCAAGACCCCCTGGGCGAGGGTTACCGGATCCTCACCAGCATGTTCCTCCACGGGGGGCTTTTCCACCTCCTCTCCAACATGTGGTTCCTGTGGGTGTTCGGGGACAACGTGGAGGACCGGATGGGAGGGGAGCGTTTCCTCCTCTTCTACCTCCTGGGCGGGGTGGCGGCGGCCTTGGCCCAGGCCCTCTTCATGCCCGCCTCCACCGTGCCCATGATTGGGGCGAGCGGGGCGGTCTCCGCCGTCCTTGGAGCCTATTACGTTCTCTTCCCCCGGGCGTACGTGATCACCCTGGTCTGGTTCGTCCTGCCCTTCACCCTGGCCCTGCCCGCGGGCTTTTACCTGGGGTACTGGGCCTTCCTCCAGCTCGTGCAGGGGCTTTTGGGCGTGCCGGGCATCGCCTTTTGGGCCCACCTCGGCGGGTTTGTCTTCGGCGTGGCGGCGGTGCGGGCGTTCCTTCCCCGAAGGCGGCGCTGGTAGACTGGGGCCCATGAAGGTCAGGGACCTGATGACCCAAGACCCTGTGGTCCTAGGGCCGGAGGCTACCTTGGAGGAAGCCGCCCGCAGGATCCTGGAGACCCGCTACGGGGGCTTCCCCGTGGTGGACGGGGAGGGGAAGCTGCTCGGCGTGGTCCAGGTGGAGGAGCTCCTGCCCCACCCGGAGAACGTCCCTTTCTCCGACGTGGAGGCCTTGCAGCTTTTCGGGGAGTGGGTGGACGAGGACGTCCTGGCGGAGATCTACCGCCGCTACCAGCGCACCCCTGTGAAGGCGGTGATGCGCACCGAGATCCCCAAGGTCCACCCCGAGGACCCCCTGGGCAAAGCCCTCAAGGTGGTCCTCACGACCGACCTACGCCACCTCCCGGTGGTGGACGAGGAGGGCAAGGTGGTGGGCATCCTTACCCGGAGCGACTTCCTGAAGCTCATCCTAGGGAGGAGTTGATGCACGGCGCGGAACACCTGTTGGAGATCTTCTATCTCCTTCTCGCGGCCCAGTTGATGGCCTTTGTCTTCAAGCGCCTGAACCAGCCCGTGGTCATCGGGGAGGTGCTCGCGGGCGTGCTGGTGGGGCCCGCCCTCCTCGGCCTGGTGCACGAGGGGGAGATCCTGGAGTTTCTGGCGGAGCTCGGGGCCGTCTTCCTCCTCTTCATGGTGGGCTTGGAGACCAGGCTTAAGGACATCCTGGCGGTGGGGAAGGAGGCCTTTTTGGTGGCCGTTTTGGGGGTGGCCCTGCCCTTCCTAGGGGGGTACCTCTACGGCCTAGAGATCGGGTTTGAAACCCTCCCCGCCCTCTTCCTCGGCACCGCCTTGGTGGCCACCAGCGTAGGTATAACCGCGAGGGTCCTCCAGGAGCTCGGGGTTCTTTCCCGCCCCTATTCCCGGATCATCCTGGGGGCGGCGGTGATTGACGACGTCCTGGGCCTCATCGTCCTCGCGGTGGTGAACGGCGTGGCGGAAACGGGCCAGGTGGAGGTGGGGGCCATCACCCGGCTCATCGTCCTCTCCGTGGTTTTCGTGGGGCTTGCCGTCTTCCTCTCCACCCTCATCGCCCGCCTGCCCGTGGAGCGGCTCCCCGTGGGAAGCCCCCTGGGCTTCGCCCTCACCCTGGGCGTGGGGATGGCGGCCCTGGCGGCCAGCATCGGCCTCGCCCCCATCGTGGGGGCCTTCCTCGGGGGAATGCTCCTTTCCGAGGTACGGGAGAAGTACCACCTCGAGGAGCCCATCTTCGCCATAGAGAGCTTCCTCGCCCCCCTTTTCTTCGCCATGGTGGGGGTGAGGCTGGAGCTTTCCGCCTTGGCGAACCCCGTGGTGCTGGTGGCGGGGACGGTGGTCACGGTCATCGCCATCCTGGGCAAGGTCCTGGGCGGCTTCCTCGGCGCCCTCACCCAAGGGGTGCGGAGCGCCCTCACCGTGGGGGTGGGCATGGCCCCCCGGGGGGAGGTGGGCCTCATCGTGGCCGCCTTGGGCCTCAAGGCGGGGGCGGTGAACGAGGAGGAGTACGCCATCGTCCTCTTCATGGTGGTCTTCACGACCCTCTTCGCCCCCTTCGCCCTGAAGCCCCTCATCGCCTGGACAGAAAGGGAGCGCGCCGCTAAGGAATAGCCTTGTAGGCGGCGTAGGCGGAGAGCACCTTGGCGAGATACTCCCGGGGCTCGTCCCGCTCTTGGAAGCGGAGGAAGGCGTAGAGACCCCCCTCCCGGGCGATGCCCCTTAGGGTGTAGCCGATGCCCCCGTTGTAGGCGGTGACGGCGCAGGCGAGCCTCTCCACGCCGGAAAAGGCGGCACACCGCTCCAAAAGCCAGTGGAGGTAGCGGGCGGCGTAGCGGATGGCGCTTTGGGGGTCAAAGGGGTCGGCGGGGGGCTCCCCCAGCATCCTCGCCACGTCCGCCCAGGTGCTCCGTAGGAACTGGGCGAGGCCCAAGGCCCCCGTGGGGCTCACCGCCTTAGGGTCAAAGCGGCTTTCCACGTGGAGGAGGGCGAATAGCAGGTCGGGGTCTAGGCCCTCCTCCCTGGCGTAAGCCTCCACCCACTCCCGGTAGGCCCGGGGGTAGGCGAGGGCCGTGGGCCAGGCGGCCCGGATCCCCTCCCTATAGGCCCCCAGGCGGTAGAGGAGGGGGACGAGGGCGGGCCAGTCCTTTGGGCGCCGCCAGAGGGCGTAGCGCACCTCCCCCCGGGCCCAGGCCGCCTTGCCCCCCCGGACCAGGGCCTCCACCAGGGGGGTAAGCGGGGGCGGCGGGGCCTCGAGGGCCTGGGGGGGCGGGCTTGGCCTCTTGCCCACGAGGAGGCCCAGGCCCCCCTCGAGGCGGGCGTAGGCCTCTTGCCGCGCCTCCCCTTTCCCCAGCTCTCCGGCGAGGAGGTAGGCGCGAAGGGCGGCGTCGTCGGCGTAGGGGCTTTCCCCTTGGGCGAGGCGGAGGTAGACCCCTAGGGCCTCCTCCTTCCGCCCCAGGCGCTCAAGCAAAGCTGTGGCCCGCCACAGTCCCTCCGGGGTGCTCGCCAGGTAGCGGGCAAGGGCCTCCTCCACCCGCCCCATCCCCTCCAGGAGGCGGCCTTGGGCCAGGCGGCTTTCCGGGTGGTCGTAGCGGGCGAAGGCCTGAAGGGCCTCCTCCCGCCGCCCAAGCCGCCAGAGGGCGTAGCCCAGGCCCAGGTAGCCCCTCGGGTCCGCTTCCGCCCAGGCCCGGTAGTGGGGAAGGGCCTCTTCGTAGCGCCCCAGGCGGTAGAGGGCCTGGGCGCGGAGGTCGGGCCTTTCCCCCTCGGGGAGGGCCTTGAGGAGGGGCTCGTAGGCCCGGCCGCGGAAGAGGGCCTCCCAGAGCCTTTCCCCCTGGCCGAGGCGCAGAAGGGCCTGGACGGCCTCCTCCTTGGGGAGAAGCCTCGCCCAGGCGGAGAAGGCCCTCGCGTCTTCCGCCGCCTCCAGGAGGGGCGCCGCCACCCGCCAGGCCGCCTCCGCCTCCCAGCCCGGCTCAAAGGCCCGGGCCTCTTCCAGGAAGAGGGCGTAGCGCCAGGCGTACTCCGCCCGTTCGGCGAGGGGAAGGTCTTCCTCCCGCACAAGGAGCCAGCCCGCAAGGAGGCCCGCGTACCCGTAGGCCCCAAGGGCCACCTGGCGGAGGGCCTCCTTCCCGCTCCTTTCCAGGGTGGCGTAGGGCTCGGGCAGGCCCTGGGCCCGGCAGGCGGAGAGGAGGATAAGGAGAAGGAGCCAGCGCACTCCTTAGAGCTTAGGCCCCTCCCCTGAGAAGCGGAAAAGAGCCAATCCTTCCTACAAGGAAAAGCCTCTAGCGGAAGGGGGGGAGGCGGGCTTAACCTGGGGAGGCTTATGGAAGGCCGTATCCCCCCCCACAGCCTCGAGGCGGAGCAGAGCGTCCTGGGGGCGATCCTCCTGGACTATCAGGTCCTAGACGAGATCGAGGGGCTTCTCCCCACTCCCGAGGCCTTCTACGCCGAGGCCCACCGCAAGATTTACGCCGCCATGCAAAGCCTGCGGGCCGAGGGGGCCCCCGTGGACCTGGTGACCCTCGCCGAGGAGCTTTCCCGCCGGGGGGAGCTGGACGGGGTGGGGGGGATCAGCTACCTGATGCAGCTTTCCGAGGCCACCCCCACCGCCGCTTACGCCGAGCACTACGCCCGCATCGTGGCGGAGAAGTGGACCCTGCGCAGGCTCATCCAGGCGGCCGGGGAGGCGATGCGCCTTGCCTACGAGGAGGCGGGAAGCCTGGACGAGATCCTGGACCAGGCGGGGAAGCGGATCCTGGAGGTGGCCCTGGCCCAGACGGAGGTGGAGGCCCGCTCCATGCGGGAGCTCGTCCACGAGACCTTTGAGCACATCGAGGCCCTCTTCCAGAACAAGGGGGAGACCGCCGGGGTGCGCACGGGCTTCAAGGAGCTGGACCAGCTCATCGGCACCCTCGCTCCCGGCTCCCTCAACATCATCGCCGCCCGCCCCGCCATGGGGAAGACCGCCTTCGCCCTCACCATCGCCCAGCACGCCGCCCTCAAGGAGGGGGTGGGGGTGGGGATCTACTCCCTGGAGATGCCCGCGGCCCAGCTCGTCCTCCGGATGATGTGCTCCGAGGCCCGCATCGACATGAACCGGGTCCGGCTCGGCCAGCTTTCCGACCGGGACTTCTCCCGCCTCGTGGACGTGGCGGGCCGGCTTTCCGAGGCCCCCATCTTCATCGACGACACTCCGGACCTCACCCTCATGGAACTCCGCGCCCGGGCCCGGAGGCTCAGGAGCCAGCACAACGTGGGCCTGATCATCATAGACTACCTCCAGCTCATGTCGGGGCCCGGAGGGGGGCAGAGGGGGGAGAACCGGCAGCAGGAGATCGCCGCCATCTCCAGGGGGCTCAAGGCCCTGGCCCGGGAGCTCGGCGTGCCGGTGATCGCCTTGAGCCAGCTCTCCCGGGCGGTGGAGGCGCGGCCCAACAAGCGCCCCATGCTCTCCGACCTCAGGGAGTCGGGCTCCATTGAACAGGACGCCGACCTGGTCATGTTCATCTACCGGGACGAGTACTACAACCCTCACTCGGAGAAGGCGGGCATCGCCGAGATCATCGTGGGCAAGCAGCGCAACGGCCCCACGGGGACCGTGGAGCTCCAGTTCCACGCCCAGCACGTGCGCTTCAACGACCTGGCTAAGGAGCCTTAAGCCCGGGAGAGAAGGGCCGAGGCCCCCTCCTTGAGGGCTTGGGTGAGGTCCCGGTGCCCCAGGGAAAGCCCTAGGGAGAGGGCCTCGAGGTAGCTTTCCTCGATCAGGGCCACCTCTATGGCGACCAGCTTCTCAAAGGCTTCCACGGCGCTGTAGACCTCGTGTCCCCTGAGGGCCATGCGCATGTGCTCTAGGGAAAGCTCCTGCACGATGCCCATGGCGGGGATCATGGCCCGGGGGCCGATGCCGAGCCGGGCGTGCACCAGGCCGATGCGCCGCCTCCTTTCGGCGTAGGCCCGGTCATAGACCCCCGAGAAGAGTTCGCCGTACCAGCGGGCGAAGGTCCGGTAGAGCCTCTCCACCCGCCCCGGCTCGGCGTGAAGGATGGCGCCGAGCTCCGGGTCCCGCCCCAGGTAGTCGTAAAAGGCCAGGGCCACCTCGTGGGCGATGGGGACCATGACCTCGCCGAGCTCCCTAAGGAGGGCGGCGTGGGCCTCGGTGAAGCCCGTACGGCGCTTAAGGAGTTCCAAAAGCTCCCCGGGGTCCACGGGACAAATGTACCTGTCCCGGACCCTTCCCGTCCAGGCAGGGGACGCGGGCCCCCTCAAGGAGGCGATGGAAAAGCCCGGCCTAAGAAGCCGGGCCGAGCTGGTCCGCTGGGCGGTAGAGGAAAAGCTCGTGTGAGGACCCCAAAAGCCCCACCCTGCTGTGAGCTAGCCCAAGGGAGCCCCTTGAGAACCCTTTGCCGGGGCCCCCATGCTGGCGCGAGCCAGCATGGGGTGGTATTACTCCGTGCTCACCCCCTGGTCCACCTGCTGGCTCACGGGTTCCACCATGCGGAAGTGCTCCGCCGGGTTCTCCAGGAGCTTTTCCAGCCGCTTCGCCTTCTCCTCCCGCTTGGCCTCGCGGAGCACCCGGATGTAGGCGGAAAGGAGCTCCCGCACGTCCTCCACGCCCCGGGCGTCCAGGGGCTTCACCGCCACCTTGGCCCCCTTGGCCAGGCGGCGCCGCATGGCTTCCTCGGTGAGGCCCATCTCCGGCCAGTAGCGCAGGTAGACCCGTCCCCCGGTCATGCCCGAGCAGATCCAGGGCCCGGGGTCCCCGAGGACCAGGGCCCGCCCCCGCGTCATGTACTCAAAGGCGAAGCCCTTGGCCTGGGCCCGGGCGGCGAGGTTGCCGAGGTCGTCCCTTAGGGGGCGCTCGGGCTCTCCGCCCAGGATCACGTCGGCCCCGGAAAGCCGGATGCAGAAGCGGCTGTCCGCCACCCCCTCCACGATGAGAAGCCCCCCGATGGCCCCGTAGGCGAAGCTCTTGCCCACCGAGCCGTCCACGTAGGCGCCGAAGGGGTTCTTCCCCTTCAGGACGGCCACGGTGCCGCCGAAGGCGCTCTTGGCCACCCCGTCCTGGGCCCCGCCTTCCACCACCACCTTCATCCCCTCCACGTTGAAGGCGGCAAGGCCATTGCCGGCGACGCTCCCCGCGTCAAAGCGGAGCTCCACCTCCGCGTCAAACCCTTTGCCGTAGAGGCGCCGCCTCGCGATCTCCCCGGCGAGGTGGGCCCCAAGCGCCCGGTCGGTGGAGTCCACGGGGCCTTCCTGGAAGACGAGGCGCTTGCTGCCCTCGGCGTAGGCGGCCATGACCACCTCGGTGATGGTGCGGGTGAGCTGGTTCAGGGGCTTCCTGAGGACGTGGGCGGAGGTGTCCTTAAGCCACTCGGGCTCTTCCACGGGGGCGAAGAAGTAGCTTAAGTCCAGCTCCTCCAGGTGGTCCCTCTGGTAGAGGAGGTCCGAGCGGCCGCGAAGCTCCCTAAGGGAGCGCACCCCCAAGGCGGCCACCAGCTCCCTCAAGGCCTCCCCCATGGCCCCGAAGAAGCGGGTGAGCTGTTCCACCGCCCGGTCCAGGTCCTGGGGGAGGAAGCGCTTGAGGCCGTGGGCCATGGCCTCCTCCACCGTCTCAATCTGGGTGGTGATGCCCACGTGGCAGGTGTCCAGCTGGCAACCGCGGCAGATGGTGCAGCCGATGGCCACCATGGCCATGGTGGCCATGCCCACCCGGTCGGCCCCCAGGAGGACCATGCGCAGCACGTCGTAGGCGGTCTTGAGGCCCCCGTCCGCCCAGATCTCCACCTTGTCCCTAAGCCCCGCCCGCACCAGGGCGCGGTGGACCCGGCGCACGCCGAGCTCCACGGGAAGCCCCGCGTACTTCAGGGCGTGGAGCCTGGCCGCCCCCGTCCCCCCCTCAAACCCGGAGAGGGTGATGACGTCCGCCCCCGCCTTGGCGATGCCCACGGCGATGGTGCCGATGCCGGGGATCACCGGCACCTTCACCGAGACCAGGGCCTTGGGGTTCACCGTTTTCAGCTCCTCAATGAGCTGGGCCAGGTCCTCAATGGAGTAGAGGTCGTGGTTGTTGGAGGGGCTGATGAGGTCCACCCCGGGGACGGCGTTCCGGGCGGCCGCCACCTTGGGGGAGACCTTCTTGCCGGGGAGGTGCCCCCCTTCCCCGGGCTTCGCCCCCTGGCCGATCTTGATCTCGATGACGCTCGCCGAGTTCAGCATGTAGGCGTGGACCCCGAAGCGGCCCGAGGCCACCTGCTGACCCCGCCAGGGGGTGTACTTGCCCAGCATGTCGGGGATCTCCCCGCCCTCCCCGTTGATGCAGAGCATGTTGAGGCGCTTGGCGGCCTCCACGTAGGCGCGGAAGGAGGCCTCCCCCTGGGAGCCGAAGCTCATGGCGCTGATGAGGAAGGGCAGGGAGTGGGCCCCCACGGAGAGGTCCACCTCCTCCGGGGCCACGTCGCTCCTTTCGGGGAAGCGCACCTCCAAGAGCTGCCTGGCCGCCACGGGGTTTTCCCGCTCCAGGGCGCGCACCTTCTCCTGGAAGTGGGCGTAGGGGGCCTTCCCCGAGGCCACCTCCTGGGCCGCCTTGTAGATCCTGGGGTTGAAGCGGAAGTCCTTGGCGGGCATGACCTTTTCCGCCCGGAGGAACCCCTCCCGCTCCAAGAGGGTCCGCTCCAGCTCCAAAAAGCCGTACCCCGCCTTCTCCGAGCCCAGGAAGTTGCGGGTGCCGAAGTACTCGGCGAGCTCGGGCTTGAGGCCGATGGCGCTAAAGATCCTGCCGTAGCCCCTGAGCTCGTGGATGCCCATGGTGGAGATGACCTTCTCCAGCCCCTTCTTCAGGGCCTCGAGGACGCCCGCCACCCCTTTACGCCCCTCCAGGGCGCGGGCCTTCTCCTCTATGAGCCAGGGGGCCACGGCCTCGGCGCCAAGCCCCAGGAGGAAGGCCACGTCGTGGAGGTTCCGCACGCCCCCGGAGTGGACGAGGAGGGAGGTGCGCCGCCTCAAGGCGACCCCCTCAGCGTCCTGCTTCATGAGGGCCCGGTTCACCGCGGCCACCGCCAGGCCGATGTCAATCCACACGCCTCCCTGGAAGGCCTCCCGGTCGGAGAGGATGAGGACCTCGGCCCCTTCCTCCACCGCCCGCACCGCCTCCTCCTCCAGGCGCTTGAGCCCCGCCAAAAGCCCCTCCTCCACGGTGAACTGGGGGACGAGGGTCTTGGTCCTAAAGCGGGCCCGCACCTCGGAGAGGGTCAGGGTGCCGAAGGCCTCCGCCAGGGCCTGGTCCTCCTCCAAGACGATGGGGAGGAGGAGTTCCTCCACCCTTCCCCCGCCCCGGCCGTCGGGCAGGGGGCGGCGGCCCAGGAGGGTGCGGGTGGAGAAGTGCTCCACCTCCCGCTCCCGGTCAATGGCGGGGTTGGTCACCACCGCCACCGTCTCCTTGAAGAACTCGGAGAGGTTGGGCTTTTCGGGGTTGAGGGCGGCGAGGGGCCCGTCGTAGCCCAGGGAGCCGATGGGCTCGTTGCCGGTCTTGGCCAGGGCCTCGAGGTAGGCCTGGTCCCAGCGGTCCCAGCCGAAGGCCCGCTCCAGGCCCAGGGGGGGCGGGGCGGGCTTCTCCTCCACCTCCACCCCGCTTCCCCCCGCCAAAGGGGGCGGGGCCTGGCGGAGGGGGCCCGTCAGGTGGACCCGGTACCCCTCCACGGGCGTGCGGGCGGCGACCCTCTCCAGGACCTGCCGCTGGTGGCGGTCAAAGGGGAGCACCTTGGCCCCTTCGGGGGTGAGGCGGAGGTAGACCTTCTCCCCGGGGGCCAGGGGCTTGGGCTCGGAGACGAACTCCTCGGCGCTGAAGACCCCGCGCTCGGAGGAGAAGACGATCTCGTAAGGGGTTTCAAACTGCCAAAGAGGCCTCAGGCCCATGGCGTCCGTGGCGAAGACCGCCTCGTCCCCGTGGCGGCTCACGATGGCCGCGGGGCCCTGGGCCAAGGGTCCGAAGCGTTGGCGCAGGGCCATGTAAAGGTCCTGAAGGTCCTCGGGCAGGGCCTTGATCTCCCCCAAGACGGGGGGGAAGACCAGGTCCATGGCCTCGGGGAGGGTGAGGCCAAAGCGGTAGATGAGCCCCTCCAGCATGCGGTTCAGATCCTGGGAGTCCGAGCCCCCGGTCCGGGGGATGCCCAGGAAGTCCATCTCCCGCCTCAGGCGCTCAATGGTGTTGATCTCGCCGTTGTGGCCGATGAGGCCGAAGGGTTGGACCTGCTCAAAGGTGGAGAGGGTGTTGGTGGAGTAGCGGTTGTGGCCCAAGGCGATGCGGCTTTTGAACTCGGGGCGGGAGAGCTCGGGGTAGTAGCGCTTGAGAAGCTCCGCCGCCCCCCGCACCTTGTAGACCACGCTGTGGGTGGAGAGGGAGACCACGTGCACGGGGAAGCTGGCCTCGAGCCTCAGGCCCAGCTCCCACAGGGGGGCGTCCCCGTCCGGGGAGAGCCCCGCCACCTGGAGGAAGAGGGGCTCCGTGCGCCGCCCCACGGGGCCGAGGACCTCGCTCACCACCTCTCCCCGTCGGAAGAGGACGGGGCGGACGCCGAGCCGTTGCCCTTCCCGCCGCAGGAGGTCCTCAAACTCCTGGAGCCTGCCCGCCTCCTTCTTGGGCACGAAGAAGTGGCCCACGAAGAAGCGGGGGTTATGGGCCAGGCCCGGGTCCAGGCCCGCCTGTTCCAGGAAGAGCGCCCATAGCTCCCGGGGGATGTCGGTTTGGATTCCCGTGCCGTCCCCCTCGCCCCGGATGGCCCCCGCGCGGTGGGCCATGCGGTAGAGGCTCTCCAGGGTCCTCCGCACCACGCGGTGGGAGGGCTTGCCGCTCTTTTCCGCCATGGCGATGATGCCGCAGGCGTCCCGACCTAGGGGGATGTCCGGGTAGGCGTCCTTCCAGCTCATCTTCGGGCTCCTTTTGCTTGGGGGTGGGTGGGGGTAAAAGAATGCACGTTGTTCCTGGGATTATACAGGCCGCGCCCGGCCCGGTCAAGCCACCTCGGGCTTGCCTTGCAAAGGTCAGGAGGACGGGTGTATATCTCTCTCCTGATGGGCAAGCGAGGCTTCCTTCGCAGGGAGGCAAGCCCCAAGGAGGTCCTGGAACACTGCCTGCGCCTGGCCCGGGAGGTGGCCCCTCCCACCCCCAAAGGCAAGCGGGGCCGCCCCTGGCGCTACAGCCACGCCCTTTACCTGGCCCTCCTTCTCTTCCGCGCCTTCTTCCACCTCACCTACCGCGAGACGGAGGCCTCACTCCAGGACCTGATGGAAGGCCCCTTCCCTTCCCACCAGTCCCTGGCCCGCTACGCCCTCAAGCACCTGGACCCCAAACTCCTTGAGGCCCTCCTGGAG
>Ga0207863_100307_pt1 | contig 17714 bp, 17 predicted proteins | sample CeladaPassaD2F12_FD_187497 | JGI IMG/M metagenome (GOLD analysis project Ga0207863, IMG submission 187497) | Cellulose-adapted microbial communities from the Joint BioEnergy Institute, USA - Passage D2F12 (SPAdes) (version 2) | ecosystem: Engineered > Bioreactor > Continuous culture >... | reverse complement strand
CGTCAGGCGCTGGGGAGGAGGTTGAAGACGCTCAGGATCGAGTAGACGCCGAGGAGGGCGATGGCGAGGCTGCTCAGGACGAGGAGGGCGTTGAAGGGGGTGCCGCCGTAGAGCCTGGGGTCTATCTCGGTGCGGCGCAGGTACCAGACGCAGACGACCACGGCGAGCAGGAAGACGCCGGTCATGACGCCGCCGATCTGGACCATGATCACCGGCGCCTGGATAAACAGGTAGGCCGCTCCCCAGACGGTGGGCAGGATGACGGTGAAGGCCCGGATGCAGCGCAGGCGGGAGGTGGTGTCCTGCCAGTCCAGGAGGCCGACCGTCGCCAGCAGGTTCGTGAACATCCGCGACCAGCTCGGGATCGCGGCCCACAGCGTGGAGCCCAGGACGGCGATCGCCCCGATCAGGAAGCCGACGCTCGCCCACTCGCCCAGGGTGTCGGTGTACATGCGGGAGAGGGTGGTGATCATCTCGTTCCCCTCGGGGACGAGGTTCTGGGGGTTGAGCACCGCCGCCCCCATGATGAAGAAAGCCAGCGTCCCGAAGGTGTAGACGACCCAGGAGAGAAAGGCGTCCTTGTACATCACGCTCACCCACCCCCGCGCCCGGCGGGCCCACTCCTCGCTGCCGTCGTTCGGCCCGACCCAGCGGGCGTAGCCCTTCTCCACGCACCAGTAGGTGTAGAAGGTGATCTCGTCGGCCCCCACGCCGGTTATCCCGAACATCGCTATCGCGGCCCCGAGGGCGCCGGCCGGGATCTGGAAGCTCAGGCCGCTGGCGAGATCCCCCACCCCGTAGCCGAACAGGGTGAAGGGGAGCCCGAAGGCTATGGCGATGGTGACGAACGTGAAGACGCCGACCAGCAGCACGGCGCCGCGCTCGATGAGCCCGTAGCGGTTGGAGTAGAGCAGCGCTATGCTGCCCGCGGCCACCAGCACGGTCCAGACGAGGATTGACCTGAACCCCAGAGGGTCCCCGCCGATGGGGATAAGCACGCTGAAGGCCACCGCGACCCCGCCGACGATCCCCCCGATCTGGAGCACCTTCGAGAGCGCCATGACGACCCAAAGCACGTTGACCCAGCCTATGGGCCCGAACCTGGGCGGCACCTTGTTGTAGCCGGTGAGCGCGGGCTGCCCGGTGGAGATGGTCCAGCGGGCGAGCTCTATCTGCACCGCGACCTTGACCAGGGTGCTGAAGATGACGATCCACAGGATCGCAAATCCCGCCTGCGCACCCAGGGTGGTCGTCGCGATCAACTCCCCCGACCCCACGATGGAGGCGCTCAGGATGAGCCCCGGCCCGAAGTACCGCAGGCTCCCGATCCAACCCTCCGGAGGCTCCTTTACCCCCTCCGGCGTGAGATGGTAGGGGTCCTCCACAACACCAGGCCCGGCCGTCGCCATCTCCCCTCCTTCCCGTGACCTCCCGCCCCACGTATCCCGAAAACTAGCACACCCCTACCCCCCGCGAAAGCCCCCACCACAGAGCCTCTACCCGCGCTACATGCTAAACCTTCACCTCAGCTATAGCATGTTCCTGCGGTGCAGGTTCACGCCGGGCTCATCTCCGGGAGGCCGGTTGCGGGGCCTGCGAGGGGTCGGGGTTCACGGTGGCCCAGCGGCGGGCGGGGAGTCCCCAGAGGGCTATAAAGCCGGCGGCGGCGGACTCGTCGAAGGTGCTCTCCGGGTCGTAGGTGGCGAGGTCTTTGCTGTAGAGGGCGCGGGGGGCGCTGCGACCCGCGACGGTGGAGGAGCCTTTGTAGAGCTTCAGGCGCACGGAGCCGGTCACGGTCCTCTGGGTCTCCTCGACGAAGGCGTCGAGGGCGCTCTTGAGCGGGGTGAACCAGAGGCCGTCGTAGGTCAGCTCGGCGAAGCGCTGCTCGACGGCGGGCTTGAAGCGCAGGACGTCCTTCGTGAGGGTGAGGCTCTCCAGCTCGCGGTGGGCCTGGATGATGACGAGGGCCGCGGGGGCCTCGTAGATCTCACGGCTCTTTATGCCCACCAGGCGGTCCTCGATCATGTCCACCCGCCCGACCCCGTGCTCCCCGGCGATGGCGTTCAGCCGGTCGATGAGCTCCACGAGCGGCAGCTTTTCCCCGTCGAGGCTCGTCGGGAGGCCCCGCTCGAAGCCGATCTCCACGTAGCGCGGCTCGTCGGGGGCCTCCTCCGGCTCCGCGGTGAGCTCGAAGACGTCGGGGGTGGGCTCGTGCTCGGGGTCCTCCAGCGGCCCGGCCTCGATGGAGCGGCCCCAGAGGTTCTGGTCCACGCTGTAGGGGGACTCCTTCGTCACCGGCACCGGTATGCCGTGCTTTCTGGCGTACTCGATCTCCTCGGGGCGGTTCATGTTCCAGTCGCGCACCGGGGCGACCACCGTGAGGTCCGGCGCGAGGGAGCCGGTGGTGACGTCGAAGCGCACCTGGTCGTTGCCCTTGCCGGTGGAGCCGTGGGCGATGTGGGTGGCGCCAACCCTCCGGGCCGCCTCCACGAGCTTCTTGGCGATGAGCGGCCGCCCCAGCGCGGTAAAGAGCGGGTAGCGCCCGCCGTAGAGGGCGTTGGCCTTTATGGCCGGCGCCACGTAGTCCCGGGCGAACTCCTCCCGGGCGTCCCACACGAAGACCTCCCGGGCGCCTATCCGCAGGGCCTTCTCCCGCACGTCCTCCGCCGGCTCGCCCTGGCCGAGGTCCAGGTACAGGGCGTACGGCTCCGCGCCCTGCTCCTCGAACCACTTCAGGCACACCGAGGTGTCCAGCCCGCCAGAGTACGCCAGCACGACCTTCTTGCCTCCCAGCATCACGCCTCCCGTTCTAATCCCTGTGAACGATGTGTCCCTCGCGGACCAGCGCGGAGACCGCGAGCTCCAGCTGCTCCTCCTTCACCAGCACGTAGTCCGTGTCGTGGGTGGAGAGCGCGAAGACCCCCACCCCGACCCCTGCGAGCGGCCCGAGGAGCGAGAACAGGATCCCGGTCTGCCCGAAGTCCAGCGGGCCCCTCACCTTGAGGGCCCGCCATCCCCCCTCCCGCCGCACCCCCTCGGGGACGCGCTCCTCCGGGCAGACCACGGAGAGCTCCTCGGGGCTGCGGGTCACGGAGAAAAACGGCGCCTCCGAGGCCCAGGCGGGCACCCCGGCCCCCGGCCCCAGCCGGCAGACGGCGAGCCGCCAGCCGGGCACGGAGAGCTCCAGGAGCGTGCCCGGCGCCTCGTCGGACATCCCTCCCGGCCCTGCTACTCCACGCTCCCCGCCGGCCGGGTCTTGGCCCGGCACACGTCGGCGATGAGCGAGGCCACCTCCTCGGCGGCGGCGCTGTCCGGGGTGACGGCCAGCACGGTGTCCTGCCCGGCGATGGTCCCGACTATCTTTAGCCCTTTCACCCGATCCAGCACGCTGGAGACCGCCCCGGCGGTCCCGTCGCGGGTGTGGATGACGACGAGGTTCTGGGCCGGGGTGAGCCCCAGAACGAAGCTGGGGAGCACCTCGATGCTGGCGGAGCCCGGCTCGTGCGGCAGCGCCAGGTACCGGTTGCCGACCTTCAGCACCCCCAGCTCCGCGAGGTCGCGGCTCACCGTCGCCTGGGCGACCTCCACGCCCTCCTCGGCGAGGGCCCGCACCACGTCCTGCTGGGTCCCTAGGTCCCTCTCCGAGATCAGACGCAGTATCAGGTTCTGCCTGGTGCTCTTGTCTACCGGCGCGCTCGCCATAGCCATCACGTACCCCCTACCTGAGGTGCTCGAGCCCCAGATCCTCCGGGTACCCGAGCGCGAGGTTCATGTTCTGCACGGCCTCCCCGGCGGCTCCCTTGAGCAGGTTGTCCACCGCCGCGAACAGGAGCAGCTTCCCCGCCCTGCGGTCCACCGCCGCGGAGAGCCTGGCCCGGTTGGTGTTGGCCACGTGCGAGATGTGCGGCACCTCCTCCCGGGCCTCCACGAAACGCCACCCCCCGTAGTCCTCCCGGTACCAGCCGAGCACCTCCTCCGCGCCCGGCAGCTCCCCGGCCTCCACGGTTATCGTCTCCAGCTCGCCCCGGCTTATGGGCAGCAGGTGGGGCACGAAGGTCACCGGCGGCGCCTCCCCGAGGCGGCGGAGCATGATCTCTATCTCCGGCGTGTGGCGGTGCCGGGGCTCGCCACCCGAAACCCCATAAGGGGAGACGCTCTCGTTGACGCTCACGAAGTGGGTCCGGGCGCTGGGCTTCGCCCCCGCCCCGCTGACCCCCGAGAGCGCGTTGATGGTCACCGAGCGTACCTCCCCGCCCATCCGCCGCACCACCGGCGCGAGCGCGAGGATGGCCGCCGTGGGATAACAGCCGGGGTTGGCCACGAGCCTCCCCTCCGGAGCCCCGAAGACCTCCGGCAGCCCGTAGTGCGCCTCCCCGAGCAACTCCGGGGCCGGGTGCTCCCCGTACCACTCCTCATAGACCCGCACGTCCGGCAGCCGGAAGTCCGCCGAGAGGTCCACCACCAGCCGTACCCCGCCCTCCAGCAGCCCGCGCACCGCCTCCGCGCTCTCCCCGTGCCCGTAGGCCACAAAGGCCACGTCCAGAGAGGAGACGTCCACCTCCGACGGGTCCAGGTACTCCCCCCCGACGGCCACCTGCGGGTACACCTCGCCTATCCTCCGCCCCGCATGCCCCCGGGAGGCCACCGCAAGGCTCCCCACCTCCGGGTGCCCCGCAAGCAGCCGTACCAGCTCCACGCCCACGTACCCGCTGCCGCCGTAGATCCCTACGCTGAGTCCCATGGCGCGTATTAAACCAGCCCCTGGATAGATATTCAAATTTTTGCATAAAATTATTGACGCCCCGGCCTCCGGGTGCGACAATACGGCTCCCGATGAATAAATATCCGGAAATCGGAATAACGGAGTCCTCCGGAGGGGCCCTGGCGCCGGGGGGCTTTGTGGCCGGGGCGGCGGCGTGCGGGATACGGGAGGAGGGGAGGTTGGATCTCGGGCTGCTCCTCTCGGAGCGGCCGGCCGTCTCGGCCGGGGTGTTCACCCGCAACCGGGTCAAGGGCGCGCCGGTGCTGGTGAGCCGGGAGGCCGCCGGGGCCGGCGCGGTGCGGGCCGTGGTGGCCAACAGCGGCAACGCCAACGCCGCCACCGGGCGGGGCGGGCTCGAGGACGCCCGGGCCATGCAGCGGCTCGCGGCCCGGGAGCTGGGCCTCGACCCCGGGGAGGTGGCGGTCGCCTCCACCGGCGTCATCGGCGAGCGGCTCCCCATGGGGCGCGTCGGGGACGGCATCCGGCGGGCCGCCGCGGGGCTCGGGCGCGACGGCTCCGGCTTCGCCAGGGCCATACTCACCACCGACACCCGCACAAAGCAGGCTGCGGTGCGGGCGGAGACCGGGGAGGGGGCCTTCACCGTCGGCGGGACCGCCAAGGGGAGCGGCATGATCCACCCGAACATGGGCACCATGCTGTCCTTCCTCACCACCGACGCGCCGCTCGGGCGGGGGCCGCTGCGCGAGGCGCTGCGCCGGGCCGTGGACCGCACCTTCAACCGGGTGACCGTGGACGGCGACACCTCCCCCAGCGACATGGTCCTGCTCATCGCCAACGGGGCCGCGGGCGGCGAGGAGCTGCAGCCGGGCTCCCCGGGGTACGCCGCCTTCGCCGGGGCGCTGGAGGAGGTCGCCCGCAGGCTGGCCCGCGAGATAGCACGTGACGGCGAGGGGGCAACCAAGCTCCTCGAGGTCGTGGTGGAGGGGGCCTCCGGCGAGGAGGACGCGGCCCGGCTCGCCCGGAGCGTGGCCGGGAGCAACCTCGTCAAGGCCGCCGTCGCGGGGGAGGACGCCAACTGGGGCCGGGTGCTCACCGCGATGGGCTACTCCGGGGTCGGCTTCGACCCGCAAGGGGCGGAGATCCGCTTCGGCCCCGTCCTCGTGTTCGCGGGCGGCGAGCCGGTCGAGCACGACGTCGCGGCGGCCAACGCCGCGCTCGCCGGGGAGGAGGTCGGCATCCGCATCCGGCTCTCCGCGGGGGGCGCCTCCGCGGCGGCCTGGGGCTGCGACCTCACCAGCCGGTACGTCGAGATCAACGGGAGCTACCGCACGTGAGGACCGTCGTCGTAAAGGTCGGCGGCGCGAGCGTGGCCGGGGGCGCCCTGGAGGACCTGCCCGGGGTCGTCTCCGGCGGGGCGCGGGTCGCCGTCGTCCACGGGGGCGGCAGGCAGCTCACCCGCATGCTCGACTCCCTGGGGGTGCCCACCAGCTTCCGCGAGGGCCTGCGCGTCACCGACGAGCGGACCCTCGAGGTCGCCGAGATGGTCTTCGCGGGGAGCGTCAACAAGCAGCTCGCGCGGGGGCTGCTCGCGCTCGGCGTGCCCGCGGCGGGCGTCTCCGGCACCGACGGGCCCGTGCTGCGGGTCGAGCCGGTGCCCGGCCTCGGGCGCGTGGGGCGGGTCGTGGCGGTGGAGACCCGGCTGCTCGAGACGCTGTGGGGCGGCGGGTTCGTCCCGGTCGTGGCGCCGCTCGGGCTCGGTCCCCGGGGCGCGTACAACGTCAACGCCGACGACGCGGCCGCCGCGCTCGCCGTCGCCCTCGGGGCCGGGGAGCTGCTGCTGCTCACCGACGTGGACGGCCTGCTCCGGGACGGCGAGCCGGTGCCCGCGCTCACCCCCGCCGAGTGCGAGCGCTACGTGAGCAGCGGGGTCGCCTCCGGCGGCATGGCCCCCAAGCTGCGGGCCGCGGCGGAGGCCGCCCGGGGCGGCGTGCCCGCGAGGATCATCAACGGCGGCCGGAGGGGCGCCCTCGCCGGGGCGCTCGCCGGCGGGCAGGTAGGAACCCTCGTACGACAGGAAGGAGCCTTCGCATGAAACCCGTGATGGAGACCTACAAGCGGCTCGGCATAGCCCCGGTGGAGGGCCGGGGGAGCTGGCTCATAGACGAGCGGGGCGACCGCTACCTGGACTTCATCGCCGGGATCGCCACGAACTCCCTCGGGCACGGCCACCCGGCGCTCGTGGAGGCCATAAAGGAGCAGGCCGAAAAGCTCATCCACTGCTCCAACCTCTACCGGGTGCCGCTGCAGGAGGAGGTGGCCCGGATGCTCACCGAGGCCACGGACTTCGACCGGGTCTTCTTCTGCAACTCCGGCACCGAGAGCGTGGAGGCGGCCATAAAGCTCGCCCGCCGCCACGCACACAACACCTCCGGCCCCCACAAGCACGAGGTGCTCACCTTCACCGGCTCCTTCCACGGCCGCACCTACGGCGGCCTCACCGCCACCGCCCAGCCGGCCCTGCACGAGGGGTTCGCCCCGATGGTCGGCGGGTTCGCCTACGCCCCCTACGGCGACCTGGAGGCGGCAAGCTCCAGGATCGGGCCGCAGACGGCCGCCGTGCTCGTCGAGCCCATCCAGGGCGAGAGCGGGGTGAACGAGCCGCCGGAGGGCTTTCTCGAGGGCCTGCGGGAGCTCTGCGACCGGCATGGGGCGCTGCTGATCTTCGACGAGGTGCAGACCGGCGTGGGCCGCACCGGCCACCTCTACGCCTACCAGGGCATCGGGGTCGTCCCCGACGCGATCACCAGCGCCAAGGGCCTCGGCGGCGGGGTCCCGGTGGGGGCGGTGCTGGCGAAGGAGGAGCACGCCGCCGCCCTCACCCCGGGGAGCCACGGCTCCACCTTCGGCGGCAACCCCCTCGCCATGGCCGCCGCCCGGGCCGTGCTCCGTGTGGTCCGCGAGCCCTCCTTCCTGGAGGAGGTGCGGACGAAGGGCGCGATCCTCAAGAACGGCCTGCGGGAGCTCGCCGCCCGCGTCCCCGGCGCGCAGGTGCGCGGCCGGGGGCTGCTCCTGGGGCTCGAGCTCGGCCCCGAGCTCGCCCCGGAGGTCTTCCGGCGCTGCCTGCAGGAGAAGGTGCTCGTCAACCTCGTCGGCGGGAAGACCCTCAGGATGGCCCCGCCGCTCACCGTGAGCAGGACGGAGGTGAGGTACGCCCTGTGTACCTTTCGAGGCGGCGTCGAAGCCCTGATGGAGGCCGCCCCGGCGGAGGCGGTGGTCGCGTGATCCCCCAGCTCGACGACACCCCCCCTCCCCCCTCCCCCCTCGCCGGGCGCGACTGCCTGACGCTGGCCGAGTTCAGCCCGCAGGAGGTGCGCCTGATCCTGGACGAGGCCGTGAAGATAAAGGGCCTGCAGAAGGCCCGCATCCCCTACCGCCCCCTGCGCGGCAGAACCCTGGCCATGGTCTTCCAGAAGCCCTCCAACCGGACCCGCGTCTCCTTCGAGGTGGGGATGTACCAGCTCGGCGGGCACGCCCTCTCCCTCTCCCCGCAGGAGATACAGATGGGCAAGCGGGAGAGCCCCTCGGACACCGGCAAGGTCCTCACCCGCTACATAGACGCCATCATGGTGCGCACCTTCGACCACGCCGAACTGGAGGAGCTCGCCGCGGCGGCCGAGGTCCCCGTCATAAACGGCCTGACCGACACCCACCACCCCTGCCAGGCGCTCGCCGACCTGCTGACCGTCCGCGAGCAGTTCGGCAGGGTCGAGGGGACGAAGATAGCCTACGTCGGGGACGGGAACAACGTGGCGCACTCCCTGGCCATCGGCTGCGCCCTGACCGGGGCCAGGCTCTCCATCGCCCACCCGGAGGGCCACGGCCCGGACGGCGAGGTGGTAAGGCTCTCCGCAGAGCTCGGAGAGCCCCCGAAGCTAACCCAGGACCCGGAAGAGGCGGTCGCCGGGGCCCAGGTGGTCTACACCGACGTTTGGGCCTCCATGGGACAGGAGGCGGAGGCCGAGGAGCGCAGAAAGAGGTTCGCCCCCTACCAGGTGGACGAGCGGCTCATGTCCCTCGCCGCCGACGACGCCATCTTCCTCCACTGCCTCCCCGCACACCGCGGCGAGGAGGTGGCCGCCAGCGTCATAGACGGCCCCAGAAGCCGCGTCTTCGACCAGGCGGAGAACCGCCTGCACGCCCAGAAGGCGCTCCTGTACCTGCTGCTCGGCTAGAGCCCCTCAGGCCGCAGCCTCCTCCGAACCCACCCGGCGGACGTAGACGTCGCAGGACTCGGGCCTGAGCTCCCAGTAGTTGAGGACCAGGTACTCGCCCCCGCCGTCGAGGGAGACCCTCGTGCCCTCCTCGGGGAGCGCCTCCGCAAACCCGCGCCCGACGACGCCGCCGGTCTCGCCGTCTATGTAGTGCACCGCAACCATCCAGGGCTCCTTCCGTCGCCTCTCCTGTCCGTGCGGCCACAATCTAGAGCAGGCGGGCTCATAGAGCCAATTTTTTGTTTTTATCTTTGCGATAGGCCGAATCTATACCCCGGAAGCCCGGGAGGTCCGGCCCCGGGAGAGCCCGGCGAGCGCCTGCAGGAGGCGCTGCATCTCCTCGCGGGTGTTGTAGGGTGCGAGCCCGACCCGGACGAGACCCCCGCTGTCCCGGACCCCGAGCCGCCCGGCGAGCGTGGAGGCGTAGAAGTCCCCGTCGGCGGCGAAGATCCCCTCCCGCGCGAGCCGGACGCAGACCTCCCGCGGGGAGAGGTTCCCCAGGCGGAAGGCGAAGGTGGGGGTCTTGGGCACCCCCTCGGGAGCGGCGTAGAGCGTGAGGTCTGGCACCTCGCGAAGGGCGGCGCGCAGCTCGGCGGCGAGGGCGGCCTCGTGGGCTTCGATCGCGGCCATCCCCGAGACCAGGCGCTCCCGCAACGCGGCACCCCTGCCCAGAGAGGCGACGAACTCCAGCGCGCCCCTCACCCCGGCTATCCCCTCGTGGTTCTGGGTGCCCGTCTCCAGCCGCTCCGGGATGCCATCCGGGGCAGGCTGCACCTTGTAGGGCTGGAGCCTCTCGAGCAGCTCCCGCCTCACGACGGCGATCCCCACGTGCGGGCCGAAGAACTTGTACGCCGAGCAGGTCAGGATGTCCGCCCCCAGGGCTTCGCGGTCCAGGGGCATGTGCGGCGCCGCATGCACGGCGTCCACCGCGACGACCGCGCCCGCCGCGTGCGCCCGCTCCGCTATGGCGGAGACGTCGTTCACCGTGCCCACCGCGTTAGAGGCCAGCCCCACCGCGACGAGCACCGCCGCCCCGTCCACGGCCCGCTCCACATCCTCCGGCTGCAGGGTCAGCGTCCGCGTATCGACCCTCACCCAGCGCGTCCCGGCCCCCCTCTCCCGGGCGGCCAGGAGCCAGGGGTCCACGTTGGCCCGGTGATCCAACTCCGTAACCACCACGGCGTCCCCCGCGCCCCACCCGCGCGCCAGAGCCCGGGAGAGGGCGAAGGTCAGGGTGGTCATGTTCTGACCGAAGACGACCTCCTCCGGCGCGGCGTTCAGAAACGCGGCCACCTCCCGGCGGCAGCAGGAGATCATCTCCTCCGTCTCCACGCTCGTGGCGAAGGCGCCGTGCAGGTTGGCCCCGCCGCCCTCCATGTAGCCGAGCATCGCGTCCATCGCCTGCCGGGCGACCTGGGAGCCGCCCGGACCGTCCAGGTACACCACCGGACGGCCGTCCTGCTCCCGGCGCAGCGCGGGGAACTGCTCGCGGACGGCGCGCACGTCGTACGCCACTCGCATCCCCTCCTCCATCCGCTCCTCGACGGGGCGGAGTCTAACAGAGCCGCGGGCGGCGGCGCAGACCGAGCGCCCGCTCCCGGAAGAACGCCCGGTCAACCTTCATCCCCCCCGGCGCGTCCTGCGGCCAGGGGTAGAAGGCGACGGGGATCTTGAAGCGCGGGAGCACCCGCTCGAGGGAGCGGGCCGGGTCGGGCGCGCCCCCCTTTAGGAACGCGACGGGCCGCGCCCCCCACTCCTCGTCCGGGACCGGGACCACCACCGCCTCCTCCGCCCCGGCCTCCCGCCGCAGCGCCTCCTCTATCTCCTCGGGCTGGACGTTCTCGCCGCCGGAGACGAACAGGTTGTCCCTCCTGCCCCGCACGAGGAGGCGCCCCTCGCCGTCCAGCTCGCCGAGGTCCCGCGTGTGGAACCACCCCTCCCGGTCGAGCGGCCGCTCGACGGCGTCCCCCTCCACGTAGCCGGCGAAGAGGGTGCGGCCGCGGACCAGGATCTCCCCGTCCTCCGCCAGCCTGAGCTCCCTGTGGGGGAGCACCCTCCCGGAGGTGAGGAGCTCCTCCAGCGGGGCGCCGGGCCGGGTGGCCGCCACCTGGGAGGCCATCTCGGTGAGACCGTAGCTGGTGTGCACCGGGAGGCCGCGCGAGACGGCCTCCTCCAGCAGCCCGGCGGGCATGGCGCTCGCCCCGAGCAGGATGGCCTTCAGGCCCTCCGGGGGCCCCTCCCCCCCCTCCCGCAGGAGCCTCAGGAGCTGGGTGGAGACCAGGGAGGCGTGGGTGATCCCGCGCCGCCGGAGCTCGCTCCCCAGCGGGGCCCCGGGCTCCGGGAGCACCATCGCCGCCCCGGCGAGCACGCACCGGAAGACGATGGAGAGCCCCCCCACGTGGTAGAGGGGGAGCGAGAGCAGCCAGCGGTCGCCGGGGGCGAGCGGTATGTTGCTCGCGGAGCCGAGCGCGCTGTAGTAGTGGTTCCCGAAGGTGTGCAGCGCGGCCTTGGGGATGCCGGTGCTCCCGGAGGTGAAGACCACGGTGGCCGGGCGGTCGAGGGGTATCGGGCCGGGCGTCGGGGCCTCTGCCGGGCGGCCGGAGAGGATCTCCTCCGGCCGGAGACACCGGAGGCCGGGGAGCGGCCCCGCGCAGACAACGGCCGCGCACCCCGCCCTGCGCAGCAGGGGCGCCGCGCCCTGCGGGGGCAGGCGGGTGCTCACCGGGCAGGCCACGGCGCCGGCCCGGAGGAGGGCGAGGAGCAGGATCACGTACCCCGCACCCCCCTCCAGGTACAGCCCGACCCTCCGCCCGCCGAGCCCCGCCTCCCGCAGCCGGCCGGCCGCGAGCGACACCCTCCGGTCGAGCTCCCGGTAGGTCAGCCGGAGCCCGGGCGCCTCCAGCGCCGCCCCCTCCGGCCGCTCGCGGGCCGCCTCCCCGAGCGGGCAGGGCACCGGGCCCTGTCGCCCCGCAGGCCCCGCCTTACTCACCCCCTCCGCCCGCGTCCCCCAAAAGCTCCTCCAGAGCCTCCCGCGCCACCGCGCGGCGGGCGGAGAACGCCGCCCCCACCACGAGGCGCGGGGCGGCGAGCGCGGGGCGGGGTCGGAGCACGTCACGGGCGAGGCTGCGGTACGGGTCGAGGCCGGCCGGGGCGCCGCAGGCCGCGGCGAGGGCGAGCAGCCCGAGCGTCCCCACCCCGCTCTCGTAGGCGGAGCTCACCGCCACCTCCATCCCCAGCTCACGGGCGGCGCGGGCGAAGCGCAGCGTCCGCGAGAGCCCGCCGAGGAGCGTGGGCTTGAGCACCGCGGCGCGGGCGTAGCGGTGCCCGGCGAGGCCTTCAGGCTCCATCCCGAAGAGCGACTCGTCGAGGGCGACCGGCAGGTTCCCCCGGCGGACCAGCTCCGGCAGGCCCGCCGGGTCGCGCAGCGGCTCCTCGACGTACAGAAAGCGCAGCCCGGCCGCCGCGAAGCGCAGCGCCTCGGGGAACTCCCAGGCGCGGTTGGCGTCCAGCCGCAGCGTCACGCTCCCGCCCAGCTCTTCGCCGAGCGAGCGCACGAGCCGGACGTCCTCCTCCACCGGCCGCCCGCCGACCTTGAGCTTGAAGGCGCGGTAGCCGGCGGCGCGCATCCGGCGGGCCTCCTCCAGCACGGTCTCCGGAGGGCCAGAGAGCAGGGCGCTCACCTCCACCTCCGGCTGCGGGCTCGGGGAGAGCAGCTCCGGCAGCGGGCGTCCGGAGGCCGCCGCCCGCGCCCCGAGCAGCGCCAGCTCCAGCGCGAAGCGGGCCGAAGGGGGAAGCCCCCCGCGGGGGAGGCGCGCCTCCTCGAGGTCGAGCCCCAGAAGGCCGGGCAGGACCTTCTGGAGAGCCCGGGCCGCCTGCGCGGGCGTCTCCCGGGAGAAGCCCGAAAGCGGCGCGGCCTCCCCCCAGCCCGAGGCCCCCTCCGCCTCCAGGCGCAGGAGCACCCCCTCGCGCCGGCGGAGCCCCGCGCCGCCCGCCCCCGCCGGGGGCGCGAGGGGCAGCGCGTAGCGGTAGAGCCTGTAGCCGGAGATCCTCAGGGGCGGCGGGGGAACTTCGAGAAGTCCGGCCTGCGCTTCTCCTTGAAGGCGTCGCGGCCCTCCTGGGCCTCCTCCGTGCCGTAGAAGAGGAGGTTCGCGTCGTGGGCCAGCTGCTGGATGCCGGCGAAGCCGTCCTCGTGGGCGTGGAAGCTCGCCTTGAGCATCCGCAGCGCGAACGGCGACTTCTCCAGCATCTCCCGGCACCAGCGCACCGTCTCCTCCTCCAGCCGCTCCAGCGGCACCACCGCGTTCACCAGCCCCATCTGCAGCGCCTCCCGGGCCGTGTACTGGCGGCAGAGGAACCAGATCTCCTTGGCCCTCTTCGGCCCGACGAGCTGGGTGAGGACCGAGGCCCCGTAGCCGCCGTCGAAGGAGCCGACCCTGGGCCCGACCTGGCCGAAGATGGCGTTCTCCGCGGCGATGGTCAGGTCGCAGAGCACGTGCAGCACGTGCCCGCCGCCTATCGCGTAGCCGGCGACCATGGCCACGATGGGCTTGGGGCAGCGGCGCATCTGGACGTGGAAGTCCGTGACGTGGAAGCGCCCCACGGAGGCCCCGCCGGGCGTGCGCCGGGGGTTCTCCGGGTCCTCCAGGTAGCCCGTGTCCCCGCGAACCCGCTGGTCGCCGCCCGAGCAGAAGGCGTCGGGCCCCTCGCCGGTCAGGATGATCACCCCTATCTCCGCGTCCTCCCTGGCGTCGTCCAGCGCCCGGCTCATCTCGATGACCGTGAGCGGCCGGAAGGCGTTGCGCACCTCGGGGCGGTTTATGGTGATCTTGGCGATCCCCTCGGCCTTGTGGTACTTGATGTCCGTGAACTCTCCCGCCTCTTTCCAGTCTATAGCAGCCATGCCTCTATTCTAGACCCCTTTCCTCGAGGAATTCGCGCAGGAGCCGGCCGAACGCCCCGGGACGCTCCAGGTGCACGTTGTGCCCGGCCCCGGGCACGACGGCGGCCCGCAGGGGCGGCGCCTCGCGCTCCATCCGCCGCGCGAGCGCCGCGAACTTCGGGTCGAGCTCCCCGGCCACGGCCAGCGCCGGCATGGCGAGCGCCGGGAGCGCCCCCCACAGCGGAGGCTGGCGCCCGGTCCCCATCCCGCGCAGGCTGCGGGCGAGCTCCCCCGGGTCGTTGCGGAGCCGCCGGCGCGCGAGCTCCCCGGCCAGCTCTCCGCGGCGGGCGAGGGAGGCGAAGAGCGGCCGGCGGTACCAGCGCCCCACGAAGCCCTCGAGGTCCCCGCCCTCCAGCTCCCGGGCCCGCTCCTCGTCGGCCCGGCGGCGGGCCGCCCGCTCCGCCGGGTCCTCCAGCCCCGGGGAGGCGGACTCCAGAAGCAGGGCGGAGAAGCGCCCCGGACTCCGCAGGGCCAAATAGAGCGCCAGCCGCCCGCCCATCGAGTACCCGCAGAGCGCGCAACGCCCCACCCCGAGCCCGTCGAGCAGCCCGAGCACCGCCCCGGCCGCCCCCTCCATCGTGTAGCGCTCCGGCGGGAGCCCCACCGACGCCCCGTGTCCCGGCAGGTCCGCCGCCAGGGTGCGGAAGCTCCCCCTCAGGGAGGCCGCAACCCCCTCCCAGTCTCCGGAGGAGCCCATAAAGCCGTGCAGGAAGAGCACCGCCGGGAGCCCGGGCTCCCCGCTGTCCGCGCAGGCGAGCGACCTCAGGCTACCACCCCCGGCGGCGCAGCGCCCGCTGCGCCAGCAGGTCGGCCGCCACCAAAAGCCCCCAGGTGTACATCGCGGCGCTCAGGCTGAGGAAAGAGACCCCGATGGAGAGCACGAAGACCGCCGGCATCGCGAGGCCCCGGAGGAGGTGGGCCCTCACCATCCGTTCGCTCAGGCCGCGGTCCACCAGCCGGCGGCCCGCCGAGGCGTACCACCACACCGCCGTCAGGAGCAGCCTCGCGACCGCGAGGCTCCCGGCGTAGACCACGACCGCGAGCCGGTGCTCGCCGTACTCCCCGAGCAGGGAGGTCGGGAACGGCAGAAAGGCTATCGCCATGAGGAACAGCGCGTTCAGCCACATCAGGGTGCGGTCGTAGCCCCTGATGTAGGAGAAGATGCTGTGGTGTCCCATCCAGTACATGGTGATGACCACGAAGCTGAGGACGTAGCTCAGGTACTTGGGCCAGAGGGCGGCCAGCTCCTCCGGGAGCCGCTCGTCCACCAGCGCCCCCGGTATCTCCGGCACCCGGATGTCCAGCACCAGCAGGGTGATGGCGATGGCGAAGACCGCGTCGCTGAAGAACACGACGCGCTCGAGACCAACGCCCTTCTCGCCCTCCACCGGCCTCCCTTCGCCGCTGCGCCACCAGTTTAGCCCACGGGGCAGAGCCGCTCACCCGGCGGCCCCCCGGAGGAGCTCGCGGTGCAGCGCCAGGTTCTCCCGCCGGTCGGTCACCACCTCGATGAGGTGCGGGCCGCCCTCGGCGCAGGCCCTCTGGTAAGCGAGGGAGAGCTCCCCGGCGGTGCGCGGCCCGGAGTACCCGAGCCCGAACATCTCCGCGGCCTGCCGGAAGCCGAGCCCGTGCGGGGTTCCGAAGTAGGGCTCGAAGATCCCCCCGTGCTCCGCCACGGGGAGGAAGTGGAAGATCCCCCCGCCGTCGTTGTTGAGAACCACCACGACCGCCGGGAGCCCGCGCAGCATGGCGAGCGAGTTCAGGTCGTGGAGGAGCGCCAGATCCCCGATGAGCAGCGTGACCGGGCGCCCGGCGCCGCGGGCGAAGCCGGCGGCGGTCGCCACGGTGCCGTCGATCCCGCTCGCCCCCCGGTTGGCCGCCACGGGGACGGGCGGTCCTTCCGGGTCGGCGAAGGTGTCCAGGTCGCGCACCGGCATGCTGCTCGCCGCGACCAGCGCGTGATCCTCCGGGATGAGCCGCGAGACGAGGCGGGCGACCCCGGGCTCGGAAAGGCCCTTGCGCTCCCGGAGCGCCGCCTCCAGCCGCCGCCCGGCCTCCCCGGAGGCCCGCAGCCACCCCGAGAGCCAGCCCGGCGCGGCGGCCCGCCTCACGCGCCCGGCGAGGGCGGCGCAGAGCTCCGCCACGTCGGCCTCCAGGCGGTGGGTCGCCAAATGCTCCGGGTCGGACCTGAAGGGGTGGTCGGCGACCACCGCGTACGTCGCGGGCTTCCGGCCGGTCACGTACCGCTGCAGGCGCTTGGAGACCGGCACCCCGCCCACCCGCACCACGGCGTCCGGCGCGCGCCCCCCGGGGAAGCGCCCGCCGGCGAGCAGCAGGTCGTGGTAGGGGGCGGAGACCTCAGGCCTGGCCCCGAGGCGCGCCTGCGAGCAGATGTCCGGGAGGAGCGGCCAGCCCAGGGCGGCGGCGAGGCGCGCGGCGGCCTCCCCCTGCTTCCGGGAGCGCAGCCTGCCCGCGACGACGACCCCCCGCTCCGCGGCGCCCAGGGCGCTCGCGAGCTCCCGCACCTCGGCCTCGTCGGGGACGGGGGCCGCGCGGGCGTAGCGGGTGTAGGGGCCGTCCCCCGGCCACAGGTCGGGGAGGCCGTCCGGCTGCGCGGGCTGCGGCAGGAAAGGCTCGCGGAACATCAGGTTCAGGTGCACCGGGCCGGCGGGGGGGCGTTGGGAACGGTAGACGGCCTGGTCCACGGTGGTGAGGACCGTCGCCGGGTCCTGGTCCGGGCCGGGAGGGGGGACGTCGAAGCTCCAGCGGGCGTAGCCCCCGAAGATCCCGGGCTGCTCTATGGTCTGGTTCGCCCCGGTGTGGCGCAGCTCCGGCGGGCGGTCGGCGGTGAGCAGGAGCATCGGCACGCAGTCGGTGGCGGCCTCCGCGACGGCCGGCAGCCCGTTGGCGACGGCGGTGCCGGAGGTGGTGACCCAGGCGGCGGGGCGCCCCGTGGCCCGGGCGTAGCCCAGGGCGGCGAAGGCCGTCCCCCGCTCGTCGTAGTGGACGAGGGCGCGGGCCCGCGGGTGCTCCGCGATGGCGGCGACGAGCGGGGTGGAGCGCGACCCCGGCGCCACGCAGAAGAGGCCCACCCCGCAGCGGAGCAGCTCCTCGACGAGGAGCCTCCCCCAGAGGCGGTTAGCCCGAGGCGTCCCGTCCCTCAAGCCCGAGTATCCCGGCGAAGTCGGAGATCTTCTGCTCTATCTCGGCCCACTCCTCCGCGGCGGCGGAGCCCCTCACGATGCCCGCCCCGGAGAAGAGCGCGAGCTCGCTCCCGCGCACCAGCCCGGAGCGGATGCCGACGGCGAACTCCGCCCCCCCGGCCCCTATCCAGCCGACCGGCCCGGCGTACCAGCCCCGGTCGAAGGGCTCGGAGGACCGGAGCTCGGCGAGCGCGGCCCGCCGCGGGTAGCCGCCGACGGCGGGCGTGGGGTGCAGGGTCTCGAGCAGGTCCGCGTCGGTGACCCCGGGCCGCAGCACGCCGCGCAGCCGGGCGACGAGGTGCCGCCGGCTGGCGAGCCGCATCTCGGAGACGTCGCCATCGGCCCTGAGCGACTCGCACAGAGGAGCGAGCTCCTCCCGGATGCTCCGGAGCACGTAGGCGTGCTCCTCCCGGTCCTTCTCGCTGCCGAGCAGCTCCCCCCCGAGGGCCCGGTCGTCGGCCTCGGAGCTCCCGCGGGGCCGGGTCCCGGCCACGGCCTCGCTGGTTACGCTGCGGCCCTCGCGCCGGTAGAGGCGCTCGGGGGAGGCCCCGAGGAAGGCCGCCCCCTCCTGCGGCTCG
>Ga0207863_100304_pt1 | contig 17806 bp, 16 predicted proteins | sample CeladaPassaD2F12_FD_187497 | JGI IMG/M metagenome (GOLD analysis project Ga0207863, IMG submission 187497) | Cellulose-adapted microbial communities from the Joint BioEnergy Institute, USA - Passage D2F12 (SPAdes) (version 2) | ecosystem: Engineered > Bioreactor > Continuous culture >... | reverse complement strand
CGCGTTCCCGCGTGCGGCGATAATGGGGCGCGCGGATCTTTTCGGCGGTCGTTTTGGCATTGGCAAAGAGTCGGTAGGCGGCCTTGGTGTCGGCCCAATCGGCACAGGCCTGATTGATCGACCCTGATGGCCTGGCCGCCAGTTGGGCGCCTGTTGTGAGCAGTCGCCGATTCAGACGTTTGTCGCCCAGCGCAATGTCGTGTAACTCATCGACCAGCCAGGCGGACAGTTCATCGAGCTCAGGGTTTTTCGTATCCATTTGGGGTTCCTTTTTGATTGCTTCATGGGATAAAATGTTAACTTAAGCATTCTCCTGCGAATCCCAAAGCACTTGTGGGTAAAAGTAAGCCCTTCCGGGGAGGGGGCAGGGGAGGGTGATTTCCGGTTGTTTTCACCGCCGGGGTTCGAGCCTGCGGGCGTTGGCGGTAGTTTCAGGCAGCCCCCTCCGTCGCTTCGCGACAGCTCCCTCTGGCAGGGGGAGCGTGTTCTGGGTGCTACAGCCGGCGGGGGAGGCAGGCGCCTGCGCGTGTTGCAGCGCTGAGATTTTCTGCTTATACGCTTCCCTCTCCCTTTTCAAGGGAAGGGTCAGGGGGAAGGTTTGTCAAAGCCCCCTCAAGTCCTTCGGGCCCGCTCTCCCCGGTAGGGCGCATGGGAGGTCGCGCACAGGCACCGGGGTACAGGGGAATGGATACGGTCGCGTGTGGAGTACAGAGAACGACGCATTTTATCTTCAGCGCCATGCGGCAGCGGTGGTCACCGGCACGGATGTCTTGCATCCCCGGGAACGTGCCCGTTGCTCTTCGTCCGGAAAGAATGCCCGTTCTTTCCGGCAGCATTTGCCGCGGACGCGTGGGGATCTGATGAAAAGCCATCCGGGGCTTTTCTCCATGAGCGGGTTGTTGTAACTTTTTGCCCGTCGGGTCCGATCTTTGTTGGCGGACCCGCACCGGATCGACCGGGCGTCCCCGACCACGCAGCCGCATGTCCGACGCATCGCAGCAGGAACGCCAGTCTTCGAGCACGCCGCCTCCGGCGCCGCCGGGGTGGTCGTACTACGGCCCGCCGGAGGAGGACGAGATCTCGCTACTGGATCTGGGCGTGGTGATCGCCCGCCAGCGGCGCGTGATCGTCGTGAGCGTGCTGGTGGCGCTGGTCGTGGGGGTGGTGGTGGCCCTGCTGACGCCCAAGACGTACGTGGCCGAGGCGAAGCTGGCGCCGAGCAGTACGGGCTCCACGAGCGGGGCGCTCTCGGCGTTGCGTTCGTTCGGGCTGTCGCTGGGCGAGGGCGAGATCGTCAGTCCGAGCGTCTATCCCGACATCGTGGGGAGCCCGGACTTTCTGCTGGCGCTGGCGCGCGACACGTTCTACATCGCCGAAGAGGGCCGGCGCATGACGCTGGTCGAGTACTACGGCCGGCGGAGCTGGCTGTCGTATGTGAATCCGCTGAACTGGCTGCGAAGCCTGCTCGGCGGTGGCGAAGAGGCGCCGGTGCGGGACCTCTACTCGGGCGCGCTGATTCTCCCGACGGAGGAAGAGTACACGGCGATCCGGGCGCTTCGTGAGGTGCTCAGCGCCTCGGAGAAGGCAGGTGGGGGGTTGTTGAAGGAGGGTCCTGGCGTGATCACGGTGCGGGCCGAGACGGAGGACCCGTATCTGTCGGCGGCGATCGTGGAGCGGGCCATCCGGCACCTGCAGGCGGCCATCAACCGGATCAAGACCGAGAAGGCGCGGCAGGACCTGGAGTTTCTGGAGCGGAAGTTTGCGCAGGTGGAGGCCGAGCTGCGGCAGGCCGAGAACGAGCTGGCACGTTTTCTGGATGCGAACCGCAATCCCCAGACGGCGCAGCTCCGGGCCGAGATGGAGCGGTTGCAGCGTCAGGTGAGCTTCAAGGAGCAGCTCTACCGTGAGCTGCAGTTGCAGAAGACGCAGGCCGAGATCCAGGTGCAGAAGGAAGCCCCGGTGCTGAGCATCGTCCAGCCGCCCGTGCCGCCGGATCAGCCTACAGGCACGAGCCGCAAGGTGATCGTGCTGCTGTTTCTGTTTCTGGGGGTGTTCGTGGGGCTGGCGCTGGCCTTCGTGAACCACTGGCTCTCGCGTCCGCCTGCGGACGACGAGGAGCGCCGGAAGGTCGAGGAAGTCCGCGCGCTTTTCCGTCCCGCCACCTGGTGGGGCGAGGTAAAGGCGCTGGTGAACGGACGCAGCCGCACGGAGGAAAGGGAACGCCAGCAGTAGGTGAGCGGGATGATACGGCTGTGGAGGAGAAACGATATGCCTGGGGTGTGCCGCGGCGCGTCGACGAAGGGGACATTCAGCAAAGTGTCATACAGGTCAAGATCAGGCGACGTGCGATCGCATAAGTTTGACAAGTCCAGGGCGCTGAATAAAGCAGGTGCGGCTTACTGGTCGTAGGCACATGGGTGTTCGAGAAACAGCGGCATGGTCGTGGAGCAACTGGTTGCGTACCGGCATGCGGAGTATGGTCGCCCGCAATGCGGCCTCGTTGTACCTGATCCAGTTCGCCAACTACATCGTGCCGCTCATCATGGTCCCCTACCTGGTGCGGGTGCTGGGGCCGGCGGGCTACGGGGCGGTGGCATTCGCGCAGGGGTTCATCAATTACCTCATGCTCTTTGTGGAATACGGCTTCGACTGGTCGGCCACGCGCAAGATCTCCGTGATACGAGAGGACAGGGCCGCTGTCAATCGCATCGCCCTGCACGTCTGGGCCGCGAAGGGCCTCCTCAGTCTGGTGGGTTTGGTCGTGCTGGGTGCGCTGACCGTTGCAGTATCCAAACTGCGAGAAGTGGCCGTGCTGTTGTTTGCCCTTTACGGCCTTGTGGTGGGCAACGCACTTTTCCCCACCTGGCTCTTTCAGGGGATGGAGCGGATGGTGGCCATCTCCCTTATCAACCTGGCGATGAAGCTTGGCATCTTGGCCGGGGTCTTTCTGCTGGTGAAGCGGCCTGAGGACGCGGTGCTCTATGCCGGGTTGCTGGGTGGGGGATCGTTGCTTGCGGGCCTTGCGGGCGCTCTTGTGGCGTTTCGGATGTTTGGGTTGCAGCTGATGGGGATTTCTGCGAGGGGGATTGGGGAGGCCCTCAGGGAAGGCTGGGTACTGTTTCTGGCAAGGTCAACGTTAAGTATATCTACTGTTGGTAATGCGTTTATTCTGGGTATGGTAACGAGTCCAACAGTGGTTGGTTATTATAGTGCAGCTGAAAAATTGGTTTTAGCTGTATACGGTATGACAGGGCCCATAGTACGAGCTACATATCCCAAAGTATGTAGATTATTGGTTGAGAATAAGTTGTACCAGGCAAAAAAATACTTTCGTTTAGTTGTTCTTTTAGGATTAGTTTTGACCCTTACAGTATTTATTACTGCTGCAGAGGTGGTCAGTATTCTTTTTGGAAATCAATATATTGAATCTATTCTCGTATTGAAAGTACTTTCCTTTTGTGTTCTCTTATACAGCATTAGTAATGCTCTGGCTTTTTATTATTTCTTTCCCTCTCGAAATGACAGTATATATCAGAAAATCATTGTAATATCAGCCTTGATCAATATAGTTTTTGCCATTCCACTCTCGCTGAAACTTCAAGAGGTAGGAATGGCGACAGCAGTGGTGTTATCTGCGCTGTTTATGACAGTTGCTCTTTATTTTAGCAGTAGAAAAACAGAAAATTACCAGCTTACTGTTAGTAACTAACTTGTACGCATGAACATGAATATGAAAAGAGAACTCAAGAAGCATCTAACAAGCCTGGGGGTTTATCGTTGGATCTACCCTTTGCTCAAACTTCCTTTAACATTCAGATGGATACAACTCGGATGTCAATCGCCACCGCCTCATTTGGTTAAGCTATATACTCTTCGAGCTTATGCGAAGGCGTTCGGATTGCGTGTTTTTATCGAGACGGGAACATATCTTGGTGATACGGCTGAATGGATGGCTCGAATGGGAATGCGTGTCTATACAATTGAACTTGATGAGACATTATTTAAAGATGCCCAGTTGAGACTGCAGCGCTACCGGAATGTAACAGTAATGTGGGGTGACAGCGGCGAGATCCTGCCAAAATTGCTTAGCTCGGAAATTCGTGAGCCTGCATTGTTCTGGTTGGACGCCCATTACAGTGGAGGGATAACGGCGCGAGGGACGATCGAGAGTCCCATCGAGAGTGAGATAAGCGCAATTTTACATCACAATGTTAAAGGACACGTGATCTTAATTGACGATGCTCGACATTTTACAGGTTCGGGAGGGTATCCACATTTGGATGAGTTGCTTCATCGCTTGAGGGTTGCCTTCGATGGATACAGCGTTGAGGTTTCTACTGATATTATATTATAAGGATAACACCGAGGTTGAGAAAAGATTGAAGGATGGAGAACGATGCTGTACGCTTATCCTAAGCTCCCGTGGAAATATGCACATTTGGGTTTTATTAGGGTTTCAGGAGCTGGTTTGGGGAACCTGCTATTTCCTTGGGCCAGGGCTGTGGTCGCTGCTAAAAAGTATGGTATGCGTCTTATTTGGCCCACTTGGCCACAATTGTACCTGTCAAAGAAGCCAAAGCTGGCATTAGAATATATCAAGCGTCACTATTTTGGCTACTTTAGGCCAACCGAAGAGTATATAAGTGGTGGAAAGAAGCTGCGGTTGTTGTTGAGTGCAAAGAAGGTTTCTGAAGACGAGTTTTTTTCAAAGGGACCGCATGACCTGCGATCGAGCGAGGATTATGTTGTAGTTTTCGAGGGGATGAAGGATTTATTTAACTCGCTGATGGGTTATCATGAGACCTTAAGAGAACATTTGTTGAGTATTGTGGCATCGAAGCACTTAGCCCATGGTTAAGAAGCTCCCTTGGCCTTCAATTAGTGTGCACATACGGTTTGGTGATTTACCGTTTACCGAAGATTTGTCAATGATGAGAGAAAATCCTTGGAAATTTCGGTTGCCGCTGTCATGGTATATCGCTCAGATAGAGAAGTTGCGAGAAGTACTTGGAAAGGACACGCCTGTTTATGTGTTTAGTGATGCCCAAGAAGAGGAAATTGCGTCTATTTATAAAAGTGGTAATGTACATAGAATCCGTTCGAGTGCTATTGCGGAGTTAATTACTATGTCTAATTCATTTGTCTTAATTGCTTCAGGATCAACCTATTCAGCCTGGGCCTCGTTTCTGGGCCAATGTCCTACTATTTGGTTCCCAAACTGGCGGAGAAATCGAATTGTATTGGAAAATGGGGCCGAATGTGAATGTGACATTGTTAGTGAGTTTCCAGAGATGTTCAAACGAATAATTGTTGAACGCATGGATGTACACAATGAATGAGTTTGCGAGATTAGCAAGCCTTGTAGTTATTGGAATAGTGCTGCTCCTATCATTTATTGCTCTGTATGGTAAAAAGTCTGCTTTACTATGGCTTTACGGAATATTAATTGTTGTAAACGATGCACAATTTAGAATAAGATATGTTATGGATACTAGTTTAGATTACCAAGTTTTGATGAAGATAGTTGTGTGGATTAGCGTTTTTGCTTTAGGATTTATCTATGTGTTTCGATACAAACTGTTAAATCTATTCCTTAAAACAAACATTTCTCTTTATACCTGGCTACTATTTAGTATGGTTACAGCTTTGTACGCACCTAAATTGGAGTTTGCGTTAAGTTCCATCCTGATAATTGTTGGGGTAATTTTTATAACAGGCGTAATCCTCTATTTCTATGGATTAGAGGTTCTTTTTCGCGTGTTGTTAATGGCATTGCTCTCCGGACTTTTTCTTTCTTGGTTTTATTATTTTGCTTTCCCTGATATAGGGAGATGGAATGATTATGGTGTAATACGTATGTCTGGTATTTATTCGCCGACACACTTAGGTATGCTATCTGTTATTACTTTTTTTGTGGCAAGGCTTACATTACGATCTTCAGTTTTTAGATTGCTGATCATGGTTGTTGCATTAACTACTTGTGTTTTTACGGTATCTCGAGCACCACTTATAGCTTTTTTGTTGACATTTCTTTTCTCTGATATATACCGTTCTACAAGAAAAAGCACGTATTACGGGGTACTTAAAATAGTTTTAAGCTTGATCATCTCTGTTATTACTGTGATTTTGGCTGCAAACACCTCTATTTATACTCTTCAACAATTTTCAAGGTCTGGAAATCCCGAAGAAGTATTATCACTAACTGGAAGACTAACGCTATGGATCTGGATTTGGGATAAAGTTAAGGAAAATGTGCTTCATTTTCTATTTGGATATGGATGGGGTAGTTTTAGATGGTTATCTGAGGCACAGTCCGTGTGGCATCCTACTCATGCACACAATATGCTGTTTGAACTTTTATTTTCACAGGGTTTTGTGGGCCTTGCATTATTTAATATTTTACTATTAAGAATCGTAAGAAATAGTTGGAAAAAACCACTTTTTTTGTTTACTGTTTTGCCCATTCTGATTTACAGTTTAACAAGCAGTATACTTGGGCAGATTCCTAATGTACTTTTTTATATCTTAATTTTACCGATATTTAATTTTTTACATCGTTCAAAAAGAAAAGCACTATGCAACGTAAGATTTAACGATTGTTAAATCTGAAGCGAATATTTTCCTTCAATTGGCTAAAGTTAGCACTACTTGTGCTAACCGATCCGACTCTCAGTTATTTGAATTACTATATATAAAACAAACATAGGCTTAACATAAAAAGGCCGCGTTCCTAATACGCTTTCCATACGTTCATCTTACCCTTGTCTTTGTGATATGAAGCCACGACTAGCTATACTTACGAATATTATTTCGCCGTATCGGATCCCCGTATACAGAGAGCTGGCAAAGAAGTTTGATGTAGCGGTTTTCGTATCGGGGAATGAAGCTAATCGAAGCACGTGGAGTGGTGTCGTTGAACAACTCCGTAAGAGTGGCATAGGCGTAGAAAAAGTGTGGGGAATGACGATTCCTATGTCTGTAAGAAAAGGTTCCCAGTATTTTGACTTGAGGTATTTACATGTTAACCCTGGATATTTCACTAGTTTGCTTCGTTTCAAACCGGACGCAATCATCTCCAACGAGATGGGTTTTAGAAGTTTGGTAGCCGTTTTTTATGGTAAGCTCTTTCGAAAGCCTGTATGGATTTGGTGGGGAGGAACCCTGCACACTGAACGGTCGATCGGATTAGTAAAGAAACTTTGGCGGCGTCTGTTTGTTCGAGTGGTAGATAGATGGATTAGCTATGGACTCACTTCTACAGAATATCTTTTGAGCTTAGGTATTGCTAGAGATTGCATATTGCAGATACAGAATTGTGTTGATGAAACCCTATTTACTGAACAGGTTGAACCTACATTTTCTTTCTATCCACGGCCTGTTCTTCTTTTTGTGGGTCAGATGATAGGGCGTAAAGGAGTTGATCTGTTGCTGGAAGCAGCCGCAAGGATACGGCGAAAGGGTTATCAGTTTAGTTTGGTATTGGTAGGCGATGGTCCTGAAAAACATAGACTACAGGTTAAAGCAGAAAAACTTGGTTTGCGCTATGCCTATTTTCTACCTGCGCAGAAGCCTGAAGTGATGCCCTCTGTGTATAGAAGTGCGGATATTCTTGTTTTTCCAACTTTGGAGGATGTATGGGGACTAGTTGCGAATGAGGCTCTTTGGTGTGGTATTCCTGTAATTGCTTCCATTTATGCTGGATGTACACCAGAAATTGTACCTGTGCAAAATAGGTTCGATCCATTAGACCCAGAAAGCTTTGATGCTATTTTAGAACGCACTTTTAAGGGAAAAATTTCACCCGCAGATACATCTTGCCTGCTAACGAGCAAAGAGGTTGCAAATATAATTGCAACGGACATTATGAAAGTCTTGTATAAGAACTTATCCGAAAAATAGGGATACTCTGTAATCGCCACAATAACCGGAGTAGCCTCATGAAATGCACCGACGCACAATGGGCACGCATCGAGCCCCTGATCGCCTCCCCTCCCAAACGCCCTGATCGACGCGGCCGCCCCCGACGCGCCGACCGCAAGATCCTCGAAGCTATACTGTGGATACTCCACACCGGCGCTCCCTGGGCTAAGCTTCCTGCCCACTTTCCGCCCAAGTCCACCTGCCACGATCGCTTTCAGGAGTGGAACCAAAACGGCACCCTCCAACGAACTGCTGGCCGAAGAACGTCACCAACAGGGCAAGCTCAAGCTTTCGGCGTGCTTTATCGATGCCTGCTTTGTTGCGGCTAAAAAGGGAGAACGTGTGTGGGCTCCTGGCCAAACGAGGCAAAGGAAGCAAACGCATGGCAATAGCCGACGGGGGTGGGATGCCGCTGGCGGTGCTGGTGGCCAGTGCTTAGCCGCACGAGACCCGGTTGGTCGAGGCCACGCTGGCGGCGCGTTTTACCAGGGCCAAGCCGGTACGTTTGATCGGGGATCGGGCCTATGACAGTGATCGCTGGATAAGGCATTGGCGCAACAGGGTATAAAGATAATTGCCACGCCCGGGCTCAGGATAGGCGTAAGCTTTGTCGCTATCGGCGCCGCTGGAAAGTGGAGCGGTTGTTTGCGTGGTTGGGGCATTTTCGCCGGATTGCCATGCGTCGGGAGCGCTACGCGGAAAACTACCTGAGTTTTGTGTTGCTCGGGTGCCTCATGATCTTCTTAAGAACCTTTTCTGGATGACTTTGTATAAAATAACATAGAAGTACTTCTCATCCACAAACACTACCAACAACCCGGCGGCGAGGACGCCGTCTTTGAGGCCTAGAAGGATTTTCTGGAACGGATTTCGAATTTCACAAGGAAATGACGATGGACATCCATAAGATTTATCTTCTCTTTCAGAAACGATTCCGCCCAAAACGAATGGGATCATTTGTTCAGCTTTTTACAGTAGACTCCAGTACGAGGGTGCTGGACGTTGGAGGAACATTGCTGAACTGGTCTTTTGTGAAAGTTAAACCACAACTTACTATTCTGAACATTCATCCTCCGGCAGAGCCGATGCCTCCAAATGTGAAGTGGGTCGTTGGGGATGCTCGTTGCATGCCGTTTGAAGATCAATCCTTTGATGTTGTATTTTCAAATTCGGTCATAGAGCATGTAGGGGACTGGGAGGATCAAAGAGCTTTTGCCCGGGAAATTCGGCGAGTGGGCAAGCGCTATTTTGTCCAAACGCCAAATTATTATTTTCCAGTGGAGCCACACTTTATAACTCCTTTTATCCATTGGTTGCCGCGCAATATAGGCAGACGAGTTGTTGGACTAACTGTACGTAATCTGCTCACGCGCGACGTGCAGAAGTCGGTGGAGCTTTTTGATGAGGTGCATCTCCTGAGGCCGAGAGATATGAAAAAATTATTTCCTGATGCGGAAATAATTTTTGAAAGATTCCTTGGGTTACCGAAGTCTATACTTGCTATAAAGAAATAGTCCAAATGCGAGTTCTGATTGTTCATAATCATTATACTCAACCCGGCGGTGAGGATGCCGTCTTCGAGGCCGAAAAGGCCTTGCTGGAGCGCATGGGGCATGAGGTCATTCCCTTCGTGGAGGACAACGCCCGGCTCAAGGGGATGAACCCCCTGAAGGCGGCCCTAAACGCCGTCTGGTCAAGGGAGGCGCAGGAGAAGCTCCGCCGGCTCATCCGGGAGACGAAGCCCGACGTGGCCCACTTCCACAATACCTTCTTGATGATCTCCCCGGCGGCTTACTACGCCTGCAAGGAGGAGGGGGTGCCGGTGGTGCAGACCCTGCACAACTACCGCCTCCTTTGCGTGAACGCCCTCTTCTTCCGAGAAGGCAGGGTGTGCGAGGACTGCCTGGGGCGCCTGCCCTGGCGGGGGGTGGTCCGGGGGTGCTACCGGGGGAGCCCCTTGGCCTCGGGGGTGGTGGCGGCCATGCTTACGACCCACCGGGCCCTTGGCACCTGGGCGCGCGGGGTGGACGTGTACATCGCCCTCACCGAGTTCGCACGGCGGAAGTTCATGGAAGGGGGGCTTCCGGCGGAGAAGATCGTGGTGAAGCCCAACTTCGTCCACCCGGACCCTGGGCCCGGGGAGGGAAAGGGCGGCTACGCCCTATTCGTGGGGCGGCTTTCGCCGGAGAAGGGGATTAGGACGCTCCTTAGGGCCTGGGAACGGCTGGGCGGGAGGGTGCCCCTCAAGGTGGTGGGGGACGGTCCCTTGGCCGAGGAGGTACGCGGGGCGGCTGGGAGGCTTCCCGGGGTGGAGTGGCTGGGACGGAAAGCCCAGGAAGAGGTCTACGCCCTGATGGGGGATGCGGCGTTCTTGGTTTTCCCGTCGGAGTGGTACGAGGGATTTCCGATGGTGATTGCGGAGGCTTTGGCGAGGGGAGTGCCTATCTTGGCCACCCCCCTTGGCTCGCAGGGCTCGATTGTGGACCACGGCCGCACTGGCCTCCTCTTCCGCCCCGGCGACCCTGAGGACCTCGCGGAGAAGGTGGAGTGGGCCTGGACGCACCCCAACGACCTTAGGGAGATGGGCCGCGAGGCGCGGCGGGAATATGAGCAGAAATACACCGCGGAGAAAAACTACGAAATACTGATGGACATTTATGAGCGGGCGCGTGCTACAGCCTCCGGTACTTGAAGAGGAGCACCGCTATATCCTGGGTATGCGTGTGGATGCGACCAGTTACGCCCGGGCTACCCAACGGATCATACGATGGGCTGAGGCTGGAGAGAGCCGCTACGTGTGCGTGGCCAACGTGCACATGGTCATGGAAGCCTACGACGATCCAGCGTTTCGGGCCATCGTGAATGCAGCGGATCTGGTGACGCCCGACGGCATGCCGCTGGTCTGGACGCTACGCTGCATGGGAATTCACGAGCAGGAACGGGTCTATGGCCCTACGCTGACGCTGTGGGTTGCGCAGGAGGCCGCTCGTCGAGGTATACCCGTGGGTTTTTACGGCGGACATCCCGAAGCCGCCCGGGGAATTTCGGAAAATCTTTCCCGAAGATTTTCTGGCCTTCAGGTAACTTACTGTTACAGTCCACCCTTTCGGCCGCTGACGCCGGAGGAAGACGCGGCCGTGGTGGAAGCCATCAATGCCTCGGGCGCACGCATCCTGTTTGTCGGACTGGGCTGCCCGAAGCAGGAACGCTGGATGGCGGCCCATCGCGGACGCGTCCAGGCCGTCATGCTGGGCGTCGGGGCGGCGTTTGATTTTCACGCCGGAAGGGTGCGCCAGGCCCCTTCCTGGCTGCAGCAGATGGGGTTGGAATGGCTCTTTCGATTGCTTATGGAGCCCCGTCGCCTGTGGCGGCGCTATGTGCGGCACAATCCTCGCTTCGTGCTACTCGCTGGCAGACAGTTACTCAGAGAAAAATTGCAGCACCTATGAAGAAAGCACTGATCACCGGCATCACCGGACAGGATGGAGCTTACCTGACCGAGTTCCTGCTGGAGCGCGGCTACGAGGTGCACGGCATCATTCGCCGCGCTTCGACCTTCAACACCGACCGCATCGATCATCTCTACCGGGATCCCCACGATCCACAGGCCCGGCTCTTTCTGCACTACGGGGATCTCTCGGACGGAACCGGGCTGCGGCATATCCTGGAGCGCGTACAGCCCGATGAGATCTACAATCTGGGCGCACAGTCGCATGTAAAGGTTTCCTTCGAACAACCGGAGTACACGGTCGACATCGTCGCCACCGGCACGCTGCGGCTGCTGGAGGCCGTGCGCGATTTTGTGCGGCACAGCGGCAAACAGGTCCGCTTCTACCAGGCCGGCTCTTCCGAAATGTTCGGGGCCGCTCCGCCGCCCCAGAACGAAAAAACGCCCTTTTATCCGCGCAGCCCCTACGCGGCGGCCAAAGTGGCGGCCTACTGGTACGCCGTGAACTACCGAGAAGCCTACGGGCTGTTCATCTGCAACGGGATTCTCTTCAACCACGAGTCGCCGCGGCGGGGCGAGACCTTCGTCACGCGCAAGATCACGCGGGCGGCCGGGCGCATCAAGATGGGGCTTCAGGACAAGCTCTACCTGGGCAACCTGGAGGCGCGACGCGACTGGGGCTTTGCCGGCGACTACGTGGAGGCCATGTGGCTGATGCTCCAGCAGGACGAGCCCGACGACTACGTCATCGCCACGGGCGAGTCGCACTCGGTGCGGGAGTTTCTGGAGCTGGCTTTTGGAATGCTGGACCTTGACTGGCGCAAATACGTGAAAATAGACCCAAGGTATTTCCGACCTACGGAGGTGGATCATCTCCTTGGAGATGCGTCTAAGGCGCGTGAAAAGCTCGGCTGGCGGCCGCGCGTGAGCTTCGAGGAACTGGTGCGCATGATGGTGGAGCACGACCTGGAGCTGGCCCGCCAGGAACGCACGCTCAAAGATGCCGGACACACTATTGCGCTCAGAGGGTTGATCCATGACTGAGAACAGCAAAATTTTCGTAGCCGGTCATCGGGGACTGGTCGGCTCGGCGCTGGTGCGTCGCCTGCAGCAGGCTGGCTTTACGAACCTGATCGTGCGCACGCGGCAGGAGCTGGACCTGTGCGATCAGGCGGCCGTTGATCGGTTTTTCGCGGCAGAGCGTCCCGAATACGTATTCCTGGCAGCTGCAAAAGTCGGGGGCATTCTGGCCAACAGCACCTACCCGGCCGACTTCATCCGGGACAACCTGCTCATTCAGACGAACGTCATCGATGCGGCCTGGCGCCACGGCGTCAGGAAGCTGCTGTTTCTGGGCTCGAGCTGCATCTATCCAAAACATGCACCCCAGCCGATCCGGGAAGAGTACCTGCTGAGCGGGCCGCTGGAGCCGACGAACGAGTGGTATGCCGTGGCCAAGATTGCCGGAATCAAAATGTGTCAGGCTTACCGGCGGCAGTACGGCTTTCGGGCCATCAGTCTGATGCCGACGAACCTGTACGGTCCGGGCGACAACTTCGATCTGGAGACGTCGCACGTGCTGCCGGCGCTGATCCGGAAGTTTCATCTGGCGAAACTGGCGGCAGCGGGCGAGCTGGAGGCGATCGTGGAGGACGAACGGCGGTTCGGGCGGATTCCGGACGATGTGCTGGCGGGGCTGGGGTTGCGCCGCGAAGGGGATCGGCTGGTTCGGACCGGTGCGCCGCGCGTGGTGCTCTGGGGGACGGGCACGCCGCGTCGGGAGTTTCTGCACGTGGACGATCTGGCCGATGCCTGCCTGTTTTTGATGCCGCATTACGACGAGGAAGCGATCATCAATGTGGGGGTGGGGGAGGATGTGAGCATTCGGGAGTTGGCCGAGCTGGTGGCCGAAGTGGTGGGGTTCGAGGGCGAAATCATCTGGGACACGACGAAGCCGGACGGTACACCCCGCAAGCTACTGGATGTATCCCGTCTGTTCGGGCTGGGATGGCGGCCGAAGATCGGACTGCGCGAAGGAATTCGCCAGACGTACACCTGGTACCTGAAGCAGAGCCAGACGGTCCAGGTGCCCTGATGATGGGGCCCGCCAGTCGTGCGGTCAAAGCAGCGTTCGATAGGCCCAAACACTTCACGGCCGTACCTGACTGCGAGCCGAGGCGTTTGTAGCACGCCACGGGGGCGTCAGCCGCAGGAGCTTACCCGAGACGGCTCGACGCTCATGCTTCGTGCCTGACTATAAGCGCGTTGAACCTGGAGGGCGGTGCGAAAAAATCTTTTCCGAAAATACGGTCGCCTGTCCGTGCAGCAGAGGTCGTTTGAAAAAAACGCAAATCGCTGGATGATCTTCCACAGATTAACCTCTGGCCTTCTTTTTGTTTAGAAGCCGGACGGTCTGCACGTCGGGAGCCATTCCGATGGGGTGTGCAGGTTACGCGCAGGGGGGACTGGTGTCTGGTAGGATATAAAAAGCGTCAAAACGTATGCGCTTGCTTGTAACAAACCCGGGAGATGCGTATGTTGCCTCCGGACGCTTCCGGAAACGTCAGCCATGACATGAATCGGTTGCGTGCCACCGCCTCGGAAGGTGATGCTCCTGCGAACAACCCCGTTTCTATGACAGTAACGGATACGACGGCCTATCAATTCGTTCACGTTGGTCCCCGGAATCGCCTGCTCTATCACCGTCGCCGCGTGCAGGACGCGGCCGTGCTGGCGCTGGCCGAAGGCCTGGCGTTGCTGGTGGCGCTGGGGCTGGCCAATCGCCTCGACCTCTGGCTGACCGGGGCCGCCTCGTGGCCGACCTGGGCCTGGGGGATGCCGCTGCTCTGGTGGATGGTGGCCGTCTTCAGTCGCCTGCTCCCCGGCTGGGGACTCGGCGCGGCCGAAGAACTGCGCCGCATCGTGATCGGGCTGATGTCGATCTTTGTCGGGGTGGCCGCCCTGCTGTTTCTGACGAAGCGCGCCTCCGGCGATGGTCGCTTCCTGCTGGCCACCGGCTGGGTGCTGGCCACGGGAGCCGTCCCGCTGGCCCGTTGGCTGGCCAAACGCTGGCTGATTTACAAAAAACGCTGGGGCGCACCCACCGTGATCTACGGCGCCAACGGGATCGTGGAGGAGGTGATCGAGATGCTGCGCCAGGAAGCCGGGCTGGGGTACCAGCCCATCGGTGTGTTTTACGCGGACGAAGCCTGCGTGGGCGATCGGATGGCCGACCTTCCGGTGATGGGCGGGCTCTGGCACAATACCCCGGATGCGCCGGTGGCCGTCCTGGCATTGCCCGGCATTGCGCCGGAAATGCTTTCCGAGTTGCTCGACGGCCCGCTGTCGATCTATAAACAGGTCATTCTGATTCTCGATCTTTCCGACGTGCCGTCGCTCTGGGTGCGGCCCTGCAACCTGTCGGGCCGACTGGCGCTGGAGATCACCCCCAATCTGTTCGATCCCGTTGCCCAGACAATCAAGCGCACGATGGATCTGGTGCTGGTGGTGGGGACCATGCCGATCTGGATGCCGCTGGTCGGCCTGCTGGCCCTGGCCGTCTGGCTTGAGGACCGCCAGAAGCCGTTCTTTACGCAGGAACGCATCGGGCGCAACGGACGACGGTTTTGCATGATCAAATTGCGCACGATGCGGCCCGACGCCGAAGCGGTTCTACGGCGCTATCTCGAGGAAAACCCGGAAGCCCGGGCGGAGTGGGCGGCAAGCTTCAAACTCAAAAACGACCCACGCATTACCCGGGTGGGACGCTGGCTGCGCAAGCTTTCGCTGGATGAGCTCCCGCAGCTGTTCAACGTGCTGCGCGGTGAGATGTCGCTGGTGGGACCCCGGCCGCTGCCGGCCTACCATCACGACGAATTGCCCCATCTGGTGCAGCAGTTGCGCGTGCGCGTGCGGCCCGGCATGACGGGACTCTGGCAGGTCAACGGCCGGAGCGACGCCGGCAACGAAGGCATGGCCCGATGGGATGCGTTCTACATCCGTAACTGGTCGATCTGGCTGGATCTGGTGATTCTGGTGCGAACCATCCGGGTGGTGATCAAAGGACATGGGGCGTATTGAATTTTCAGGTAGCCGGCGGTGGTTGTTGTGGTTGCCGGCGATGGTATGCTGGACAACGTCGCTGGCTCAGGTCCAGTCGGTAGTATCGACGCTATCCATCGAATCCGGCCTGGTCGCGGCGACGGGCGATTCGCTGCCGCTCTGGCTCCATGCGAACCGGCTGGGTACGGTGGACCAGACGGGTGCCAACGGCTACCTGCAATTTTCGGGCACGCTCCGGGGCCGATTGCACGGAAGCTGGTCGTGGGAAGCGGGGGCGCGGGTGGTCGGACGCCGCGCGCCGCATGCCACGCTGTTCTTCCCGGAACTCTACGCGGGCGTGAGCGGCCGCCTGGTGCGGCTCTGGGTCGGTCGCCGCGCCTACGAGATCGGCGAGACGGCCGGACGCCTCTCGATGGGCTCGCTGGACACCGGCCTGAACGCCACGCCGCTGCCGAAGGTGGTCGTCGAAACACCGGGCTTTTTGACGGTGCCGTGGACCCGCGGCCACCTGGAAATCCGGGGTTACCTGGCGCACGGCTGGTTCGACGATCCCCGCCACACGCGCGGCACCTACCTGCACCAGAAGTTTCTCTACGGGCGCCTGAACCTGCACGGCTGGCAGCTCTACGGCGGACTCGTGCACGATGCGCAGTGGGGCGGCACCTCGCCGATCTACGGGCCGCAGCCGGACGGCATCGACGACTGGTGGCGGGTCTTCTGGGGGATGGGCGGGGCGCCCGATGCACCACCGGCCGATCAGGTCTACTACCAGGGCAACCACCTGGGTATCTGGGATGTGGGCGTAAAGGGACAGATCGAAACGGTCGGACTTCACATCTACCGTCATTTTCTGTTCAACGACAAGGACGGGCTCAAGCTGAAGAATCCGGGCGATGGATTGCTGGGCGTGGCGCTGACGTTCGAAAACCTGCCGGTTGCGCAGTTCGTGTACGAATACCTGTACTCGAAGCGCCAGAGCGGACCGATTCCGCCGGGACCCGGGCGTGGCGGGCCGGGCGGACAGGACAACTACTACAACCACTGGCTGTATCGCTCCGGCTGGACCTACTACGGACGCACGATCAGCAACCCGCTCTTTTTCCCGTATCCGGACGGGCAGATCGTCGGCGTCAATCATATTGCGAACAACCGCATTGTGGCGCACCACGTGGGGCTGGCGGGTACGTTGCCCGGGGCCGTGGGCTATACGTTCATGGTCACCTACTCGCGCAACTATGGCACTTACCAGGCGCGCGACCTCGCGCGGCGGAACGGCGAGTCCTATTTCTACGAACACGGTCCCCGGCAGTGGAGCTGGTACGTGGCGCTGGCGCGGCCGTTGACGCCGCAGCTCACGCTGCAACTGGCGCTGGCGCTCGACCGGGGCGCCGTCTATCCCCGCAGCACCGGGCTGGAACTGGCGCTGCGCTGGCAGGTGCGCTGACGCACAAGGGAGGGTTTGCCCCGGACCTCGGGCCCGACTACCAGCGAAGGGCGGCCCTCTGCTGCGCTTCGTGCCGGACGACGAACGGGTCGGCGCTGAAGCGCGGGCGTTATCCTGTCGTTCCGGTTTTGCACGCCGGCGTGCAAAAGATGCACAGTGCGCTTGATGCGGCGGAAAAAATTGTCGCCGGGGGCGGCGGAGGCTGCGACGAAGATCGAGGGTGCTTTCGATGGGAGCAGGGCGGGCGCTGCGCTGATGGGCAGACCTCGAGGTTTCATAAGGGCGGTAGCCCGTAGCCCTTTTTGAGATCAGGGGTCCCGGGTGTCGGTAGCCTCGGGTCTTTCGGGCCAGCTTCTCCGGCGATAGCAGCATTTTTTAGACCCTCTCAGTCGCTTCGCGACAGCTCCCCCTTCCAGGGGGGAGCGGTGTCTACGGGCTACGGTTGGCGGGGGTGGCGGGCGCCTGCGTATGTTTCAGCGCTGAGGCTTTCGCTCTGTGCTTCCCCTCAGGGGGCAGGGGGAAGGTCGAATTGTTACCCCTTAGCTGCTTCGCGATAGTTCCTCCGGAAAGGAGGAACGAGTGCTGAAGGCGGCGGCCGATGGCAGCCCTGGAGTGGTCCTGTTCGGGAACCTATCACACGCTCCATAGAGTTTTTCTCTTCGTTCAGCGCCATCCTTTTCCGCATATGGCGATTCTGACGGTCCCGAAAGTTTTGCGCGAAAAGCTCGGCGACGAGGGCGTCGAGGCACTCATTGCGTTGCTTAACGAAGCGGCCCATCACGAGCGGGACAACCTGCTGGGGATCCTGGCCGAGCGTTTCGAGCGGCGGGTGACGGAGGAGGTGTCGCGGCTGGAGGTGCAGATGGCCGAGGTGGAAAAGCGCCTGGACCACCGGATCGCGGAGGAGGTGTCGCGGCTGGAGGTCCAGATGG
>Ga0207863_100297_pt1 | contig 18397 bp, 19 predicted proteins | sample CeladaPassaD2F12_FD_187497 | JGI IMG/M metagenome (GOLD analysis project Ga0207863, IMG submission 187497) | Cellulose-adapted microbial communities from the Joint BioEnergy Institute, USA - Passage D2F12 (SPAdes) (version 2) | ecosystem: Engineered > Bioreactor > Continuous culture >... | reverse complement strand
GCGCAGCGCCCGGCCCGCCACCGGCGAGCCCTTCTCCAGGACGACCTCCGCTGCGGCCACCCGGTCGCCGGCGAAGGTGTCCACGTTTACCGCCCCGGGCACCAGCAGCGCGGTGCGGATGGCCTTCGCGGCCATCTGCTCGGTGTGGATGACGAAGTCTATGCCGAGGGTCTCCTGGGCGAAGGGCTCCTCTGGGTCGTAGTAGTCGGGGTTGTGGAGCCGGGCGACGGTGAGCTCCACCCCCTGGGTCTTGGCCAGCAGGCACCCGATGATGTTCGCCTCGTCGGAGTTGGTGGCCGCCACCAGGAGGTCGGCCTCGTCTATGCCGGCCTCGGAGAGCACGCGGGGGCTGGCCCCGTTGCCCTGGACGACCAGCGCGTCGAGCTGCTCGGAGACGCGCTCGACCAGCCGCTCGTCCTGCTCGACCAGGATCACCTGGTGGCCCTCGCGGGAGAGCATCCGGGCGGTGTTGAAGCCCACCTCGCCCGCGCCGAGCACGACGGTGCGCACGCGCCCCTCCTCAGCCCCCCCGGCCGGCGCGCAGCAGGGCGGAGCGGTCCAGGTGCTGCCGCGTGCCGCCCACCACGACCGTGTCCCCCGCCTCGAGGGTGGTGTCGCCGTGCGGGATCCTCCACCGGCCGTCCCCCTTGCGGAGGGCCACCACCGTGAGGCCCTCGCGGCGGGCGAGCTCGAGCTCGCCGAGCGTCTTTCCGGACCACTCCTCGGGGACCCGGGCCTCCACCAGCGCCTCCTCCTCGCCGAGCCGCACGTAGTCCAGCACCGCCGGGGCGGACATCACCCGCGCCAGCTGCTCGCCCATCTCCCGCTCCACCTCTATCACGCGGTCGGCCCCGATCTGGCGGAGTATCCGGGCGTGCAGCCCGCTGGCGGCCCGGGCGACCACGAACGGGACCCCTATCTCCTTGAGGACCGCGGCGGAGAGGATGCTGGCCTCCAGGTCCTCCCCGATGGTCACCGCCGCCCCGTCGAACTGCTCCAGGTTCAGGTCGCGCAGGGTCGGGGCCTCGGTGGCGTCGGCGACCACCAGCTCGGCCCGCGGCAGCTCCCCGGAGAGCTCCTGCACCAGGTCGCGGTCCCTGTCGATGCCGAGCACGTCGTGGTCCAGGGAGAGCAGGGTCTCCACCATGGAGGCGCCCACCCTTCCGAGCCCGATGACCGCGAACTGCCGGCTCATCCTATGGCTATGTCCTCCTCCGGGTAGCCGTACCGCCGGGGCCGGCTGCGCTCGCTGAAGGCCAGCGCCACGGTAACGGGGCCGAGCCTCCCGGCGAACATCACCAGCTCCAGCAGTAGTTTACCGGACCACCCGAGCTCGGATGAGAGGGCGGGCGGGGGGCCGAGGGAGAGCCCCACGGTGCCGAAGGCCGAGGTGACCTCGAAGACGGCCGGGAGGAAGGGCACGCCCTCCAGGATCATGAGCGCCACGGAGGAGCCGCCGACGAGCAGCGCGGCGAGCGAGAGCAGGGCGAGGCTGCGGGAGATCACGGTCCGCCCGACGGTCCGACCGAAGGCGGAGACCTCCTCCCGGCCACGCACCTGGGCGAGCACGATGAGGAAGAGCAGGGCGAGCGTGGTGACCTTGATGCCGCCCCCCGTGGAGACGGGCCCCGTCCCCACGAACATGAGCGCCGTCTGGATCGCGAGGGTGGGGTCGCGCATCTCGGCGTAGTCCACGGTGGCATAGCCCGCCGTCCGCGGGGTGACGCCCTGCAGCAGCGACATCAGCAGCCGGGTGTGCAGCGGCCTCCCGCCGAGGGTCTGCGGGTTGTCCCACTCCAGGAGCGCCACGCTGAGCGCCCCCGCCGCGACGAGGAGCGCGCTGGTCGTGAGCACGAGGCGGGACTGGAGGGTGAGCCGCCGCATCCTGCGGTAGCGGTAGAGGTTCGCCAGCACCGGGAACCCCAGGCCCCCGGCGACGATCAGGTAGACCAGCGCGAGGTTTACGGCCCAGTCGCCCGCGAAGGGGGAGAGCCCCTCCTCGAAGACGTTGAAGCCCGCGTTGCAGAAGGCGGCTATGGCGTTGAAGGCCGCGTAGCCGAGGGCCTCCGCCGGGCCGTAGCCCAGCAGCAGAAAGCGGCCCGCCAGCACGAGGAGCCCGGAGAGCTCCACCAGCGCGGTGATGAGCGCCACCTGCCCGGCGAGCCGCAGCACGTTGCGCGGGGCCTCGGGGCTCGCGAGCTCCTCCCGGAGCAGCAGCAGCTCCCTGAACCCCAGCCGGTAGCCGACCAGGAGGGCCGCGACGGTGGTGACCGTCATGATCCCCAGGCCCCCGACCTGCACCAGCCCCGCCAGCAGCGCCTGCCCGAGCGGGGTGAGGGCCGTCGCCGGGTCCACCGACTGGAGGCTGGTGACGGTGACCGCGCTCACCGACAAGAACAGCGCGTCCTCCCACGAGAGGCCGTTGTTGGCCGCCGGCAGCTTCAGGAGGCCCGCCCCCGCGGCGATGAGCGCCGCGAAGGCGAGCGCTATGGCCCTCGCCGCCGAGGGGCGGGGGAGCACGCGGAAAAGGCGGCTCTAGGGACCCCTACGGCTCGCGGCCCAGCGCCTCGGCCACCAGCCGGGCCACCTCGGAGGGGTTCTCCGCCGCCCGGATGCCCGCCCTGCGCAGCGCCTCGCTCTTGGCCTGGGCGGTGGTCTCCCCGCCGGAGACGATGGCCCCCGCGTGCCCCATCGTCTTCCCCTCCGGGGCGGTGAAGCCCGCTATGTAGGCCACCACCGGGGTCTCCATCTCGGAGCTGATGTACTCCGCGGCCCGCTGCTCGGCGTTGCCGCCTATCTCCCCGATCATCACCACGCACTCGGTCTCGGGGTCCGCCTCGAACTTCCTGAGCACCTCGATAAAGTCCGTCCCGATGATCGGGTCGCCCCCGATGCCGACCGCGGTGCTCTGGCCGAGCCCGATCTGGGTGAGCTCGTTGACGATCTGGTAGGTGAGCGTACCGCTGCGGCTGACCACCCCCACGCCGCCCGGGGAGAAGATGTCGGCGGGCATGATGGAGACGTTCGCCTTGCCGGGGGAGAAGATGCCGGGGCAGTTCGGCCCGATGAGGGTGGCCCCCCGCAGCTTGAGGTAGTCGGTGACCTTCATCATGTCGTGCACCGGGACCCCCTCGGTGATGCAGCACACCGCCTCGATGCCCGCGTCGAGCGCCTCGTAGATCGCGTCCGCGGCGAAGGGGGCCGGGACGAAGATGATGCTGGTGTTCGCCCCCGTCTCCCGCACCGCCCGGGAGACGGTGTCGAAGACCGGGACCCCCTCGAAGCTCTGCCCCCCCTTGCCCGGGGTGACCCCGGCGACCACCCGGGTGCCGCTCCCGAGCATCCTGCGGGTGTGGAAGGCCCCCTCGCGGCCCGTTATGCCCTGGACCAGCAGCCGGGTGTTCTGGTCTGCGAGTATCGCCATCTCCTAGTGCCCTCCGTCTCGCGCGAGCTCGACCGCCCGCCGGGCCGCGTCGAGCATGGTCTCCTCGGTGTGGACGTTCTCCGGGGCCCCCTCGGCCAGCAGCCTGAGCCCCTCCTCGGCGTTGGTGCCGTCCAGCCGGACGACGACCGGGAGGTCTATGCCGGTCTTGCGGATCGCGGCCAGCAGCCCCCGGGCCACCTCGTCCCCGCGGGTGATCCCGCCGAAGATGTTGAAGAAGACGCTCCTCACGTTCTCGTTGGAGGCGACGATCTCGAGGGCGGTCGCGATCTTCTCGGCGTCCGCGCCCCCGCCGACGTCGCAGAAGTTGGCGGGCCGCCCCCCGGCCTGGGCCACCACGTCGAGGGTGCTCATGACCAGCCCGGCGCCGTTGCCCAAAATCCCGACGTCCCCGTCGAGCTTGACGTACTGCAGCCCCACCTCCTGCGCCCGGTGCTCCTGCGGGTCGGCGGCCTCCACGTCCCGCCACCCGGCGATCTCCTGGTGGCGGTAGAGGCTGGAGTTGTCCACGGTGACCTTGGCGTCGAGCGCCACGACCTCGCCCTCCCCGGTGACGACGAGCGGGTTTATCTCCACCAGGCTGGCGTCTATGCCCCGGAAGGCCTCGTAGAGGTTCTGCACGGCCCTGCCGAAGTCCTTCGCCGTCTCGCCCGAGAGGCCGGAGGCGAAGGTGAGCTCGCGCACCTGGTAGGGCAGCAGCCCCACCAGCGGGTCCACGTGCAGCCGGACGATGGACCCCGGGCTGCGCTCGGCGACCTCCTCGATGTCCACCCCGCCTTCGGTGGAGAAGAGGATGAGCGGGCGCCGGCTCTCCCGGTCCACCATCGCCGAGAGGTACAGCTCCCGCTCGATGTCCGCCCCGCTCTCGATCAGGAGCCGCCGCACGGTGTGGCCGCGGATGTCCATGCCGAGTATCCTCCGCGCCGCCTCCTCGGCCTCCTCGGGGCTCTCGGCCACCTTTATGCCCCCGGCCTTGCCCCTTCCGCCGGTGAGCACCTGCGCCTTCACGGCCACCGTGCCCCCGAGCCGCTCGGCCGCCCGGCGGGCCTCCTCCGGCGTGGTGGCCACCACGCCCGGGAGCGTCCGGAGGCCGAACCTGCCCAGCAGTTCCTTGCCCTGATGTTCGTAGAGGTCCAAAGCGCCAAACTCCCGCTCTTTTGCGTTGCTCTGCCCGTCGCCAGCGGATTATACAGAGCGCCGGGGGCGAGTTTCCTCGGGGGATGCGGCCTGCTACACTGCCCCCGAGGGGCGGCCCGGTCTTTTAGGGGCGCGCCGCGTGTGGGGGAGACGGCTATCCATGCGTAGCCGCGGACGACCGAAGAGGGGGTGTGTCTTGAGGAGGTTGTTGATCTGGCTGCTCGCCCTGGCCTTCGCCGCGGGGCTCGCGGGCCCGGGCGCTCTGGCCGCCCCGCCCGCTGGCGGCGAGGAGGACCGGGGCCCCGCGGCGCGGGGGGAGGCCGCGAGGCCCGACGACCGGCCGAGCCCGCTGAGCGAGAAGCGCCGGGCGCTCAAGCGCGAGGCCGTCGCCCGGGTGATAAAGGGCCAGGCGCGGGTGCAGCGCCGCGGGGGCGAGAAGGTGGTCAGGCTCGCGCCGGGGCAGTACGTGCAGCTCGAGCAGCAGGACTCCGACGAGATCTTCACGATCCTCGCCGAGTTCGGCGACCGGGTGGGGCCGTACGCCGGCGAGGTGGACGCCCCGCCCTCGGGGCCGCTGCACAACCAGATCCCGCGCCCCGACCGGGACTGGGACGGCGGCAGCACCGACGACAACACCACCTACTGGGTGCCGGACTTCGACCGCAAGCACTACATGGACATGTTCTTCGACGGGTTGCCCGAGCAGGGCGGGGAGTCCCTGCGGGACTACTACGAGGAGCAGTCCGGCGGGCGCTACACCGTCTCCGGCGACGTCAGCGAGTGGGTGAGGGTCCCCTACCGGGAGGCCCGCTACGGCTACGCGGAGTCCAACGCGGACATGACCGCGTTCATCGACGACGCCGCGGACGCCTGGTACGAGGCTCGGCGGGCCGCCGGAGAGAGCGACGCGGAGATCCGGGAGTACCTCTCCCGGTTCGACCGGTGGGACCGCTACGACCACGACGGGGACGGTGACTTCGACGAGCCCGACGGCTACATAGACCACTTCCAGGCCATCCACGCCGGGGAGGGCGAGGAGGCCGGGGCGCCCGCGTGGGCGATCTGGTCGCACCGCTGGTACGTGAACTACGCCGGCATCGGCTCCGAGGGCCCCGAGGGCAACCCGCTTGGGGGGATCGAGATAGGGGACACCGGCTTCTGGATCGGGGACTACACCACCGAGCCGGAGAATGGCGGGCTTGGGGTCTTCGCCCACGAGTACGCCCACGACCTGGGCCTCCCCGACGAGTACGACACCGCGGGCGGCGAGAACGGCACCGGCTTCTGGACCCTGATGTCGGCGGGCTCCTGGCTGGGCCACGGCGAGGACGCCATCGGCACCGCCCCGGGGCACATGAACGCCTGGGACAAGCTCTTCCTCGGCTGGCTGGACTACGAGGTCGTGCGGCACGGCCAAGACGAGCGGGTGAGGCTCGGCGTCGCCGAGCGCACCGGGAAGCACCTGCCGCAGGCCCTGATCGTCTCCCTGCCGGACCAGGAGATCACGACCGAGTACAACACGCCGCACTCGGGCAGCCACGAGTGGTGGGGCGGCAGCGAGGACAACCTGAACACCACGCTCGCGCGCACGCTGGACCTGAGCGGCGCCTCCTCCGCCCGGCTCGAGGCCTGGGCCTGGTACGTCATAGAGGAGGACTACGACTACCTCTACGCCGAGGTCTCCGCCGACGGGGGCCAGAGCTGGGCGAGGCTGCCCGAGGCGAGCGGGATCGACCAGGACGACGACGTCGGCCTGGACGGCGACTCGCAGGGCTGGCGCGGCATCTCCTACGACCTCTCCGATTACGCCGGGCGAAGGGTCCTGTTCCGCTTCCGCTACCAGACCGACGGCGGCATCCACTACGCCGGGCCGTTCCTCGACGACCTCTCGCTCGTCGCCGACGGCCGGACTCTCTGGACCGACGACGTGGAGTCCGGCGAGGGGGAGTGGACCTCCGACGGCTGGCGGCGGATGACCGGGAGCGTCACCGAGACGGCGCCGCACTACTACGTGGCAGAGAACCGGCAGTACGTCGGCTACGACGACGCTTTGCGCACCGGCCCGTACAACTTCGGCTGGGACTGCACGCGCCCGGACTGGGTGCAGCACCTGCCCTACCAGGACGGCCTGCTCGTCTGGTACGCCAACCACGCCTACGAGGACAACAACACCAGCCAGCACCCCGGGGCGGGCCTGATCCTGCCGGTCGACGCCCGCCCGGAGCCCATCCGCTACGACGACGGCTCGCTGGCGGGCAACAGGATACAGCCCTTCGACGCCACCTTCGGGCTGGAGCCGACCGACCCGATACGCCTGCACGACGAGGTCTGCGGCGAGGGGGGCGGGCTGCTGCGGGAGCTTGGCGCCTCCGTTCCGCGCCGGGGGGCGATACGGACCTTCGACGACTCCGACCCCGGCCGCTACTGGTCCGGGGAGAACCCCCAGAACAGCGTGCGCGTCGCGGGGTCGGGCACCAGCATCACGGTGAAGTCCCGGGCGCGCGGCGGGGCCGTGATGGCGCTGGACGTCTCCTTCGAGTAGCGGGGCCGGGCGGAGAGGGCCGGCCTTCTCCGCCCGACCCTCTCTGTATACTTCCGGGGGTATGACGGGGACCGCCATCAACGTCGCCGCGGTGCTCGCGGGCGGTGGGATCGGGGTGGTGCTGGGGGCCAGGCTCCCCGAGGGCCTGCGGCGGGCGGCGATGCAGGCTATAGGGGTCGTAACGCTGCTCGTCGGCGTCCAGAACTTCCTCGAGCACGACAACCCCCTGGTTCCGCTCGTCAGCGTGATCCTGGGGCTTTTTGCGGGCGAGCTGCTGCGGATAGAGAAGCGCCTGCAAGCCTTCGGGGACCGCCTGGAGGGGCGCCTCTCCCGCGGGGAGAGCCCGGTGAGCCGGGCCTTCGTGACCACGAGCCTGCTGTTCTGCGTGGGGCCCCTCACGGTGATAGGCTCCCTGCAGGACGGGCTGACCGGCGACTACGGGCTCCTGGCGCTCAAGAGCGCCCTGGACTTCATCGCCGCCCTCGCCTTCGCCTCCGTGCTGGGGTGGGGGGTCCTCCTCTCTGCCGGCACGGTGCTCGTGGTGCAGGGCTCGCTCACCCTCGGGGCCGGGCTCGTGGAGGGATTCGCCACCGACGCCGCGATCTCCGCCACCACGGCCACCGGCGGCGTCCTCATCTTCGGCCTCGGGCTCTCCCTGCTGGAGCTGCGGGAGGTGCCGGTGGCGAACATGCTCCCCGCCCTCCTGGTCGCCCCCCTGCTCGTCGCGGCGGCCCCGCTGTGGCCGCTGTGAGGCCGGGGCCGCCGCCTCACATGTCCGCGCAGAGCACCACCACGGTGAAGCTGTCCCCCCCGGAGACCGCCGAGTCGTTTATCCTCGCCTGCCACGTGGCGGCGCTCGTCGGGAAGCTGTCCAGAACGTCCGAGTTGACGTTCACGCTGGCCGGACCGCCCGCGAGCAGGCGGTCTCCGGGCAGGCAGGACTGGCTCAGGACCTTGCTGCCGTCGCCCAGCACGTTGCCTTGGCGCTCCTGCCCGGACCCGAGCATGTAGACGTTGCTCGCGAGAAACGCGGCCGAGTCCCTGCCGTCCAGCTGGTCCGCGTTGAGGTTGTCCACCCTCGTCCCGGAGCTGACCCGCATGGGCGGCTCTCCCGCCTGCACCCGCAGCGCCAGCGCGGTGTCGTCGGCCCCGGCGTTGTTGTTGGTCAGGCGCAGCATGGGGCCGTTGACGCCCTGGCCCCCTCCCAGGGAGGTTATCGCCGTGGCGGCGTTGCGGACGCCCAACCTCCAGGCGTCGCCATTGGCCCCGAAGGCCGCCGAGGCCGCCCCCGCCACCAGCGCCAGCGTCACCGCCAGCCCCGCCATCACGGCGGTGGACCTGACCGCCCGCAGCGCTCTCAGAAAGACGCTTCGTGCCATCCGGGGCTCCTTTGGCTCGCCATTATGGTTTCAAGCATCGTAGCCTGTGCGGCGAGGCGGCGCATCGTCCGGATGAGTGATTTATCCGGGAGCGGATAAGCGTTCCGCGGCGCTGGTAATATTGCACTGGCAGAGTGTGGAGGCTCCGTGAGGAGGAAGAGAAGGTGGAGCAGGGCGAGAGGAGCTGGCGGGGCAGCCCGCTGGACATGCTCATATCCGACATGGACCCGAACGGCATCCGGGAGGTGGTCATAGAGCTCGAGGGCGGGGAGACCGAGACCTTCCGGCCGCGCCGCCGCGAGGTCTTTCACGCCTACGAGCTGCACGAGATGGCCGCCTACCTGCACGCCGTGCAGGCCAGCATCAAGAAGAGCCAGAGGGACTAGGAGGAGGGGATGCACGGCATAGAGCGCATCAAGGACCCGCAGAAACCGGTCGGCCCGGGGACCGGGGTGCGGCGCGTGATCGTCCGCTACCGGGACGGCCGGACGCTGGAGTTCGTCCCGGACGGCGGGAACGAGCTGTTCTCCGAGGACGACGCCGCGCAGCTGCAGAAGGTCTTCAACCGGGCGGCGAGCAGGGCCGAGTGGGCCGAGGCGGCGAGCAGGGAGGGTAGGGGCTAGCGGGGTTTGGGGGAAGGGATGCTCAGGAGGATCTGCCACCTCGGGTACGCGGTGGAAGACCTCGAGGCCGCCGCCGCCTTCTACCGGGAGAGCTTCGGGGCGGAGCCCTCGGAGCCCGAGGAGGTGGAGAGCGAGGGTATCGTAACCAGCATGTTCCGGGTGGGGGACTCCACGATAGAGCTCATGCAGCCGACCCGCCCCGACTCGCCGGTGGCCAAATTCCTCGACAGGCGGGGGGAGGGTTTCCACCACGTGGCCTTCGAGGTGGAGAACCTGGAGGAGGCCCTCCGGTGGCTCGGGAGGTGCGGTGTGGAGCTCATAGACGAGAGGCCCCGGCGCGGCGCGGGGGGGAGGCGGGTGGCCTTCGTCCACCCCAGGGGCGCCTTCGGGGTCCTTACCGAGCTCGTGGAATCGGGAGGGGAAGCGGCCGGCTAGGGGAGGGATGAGCGGTGGGCAGCGCCCGCAGGGCTCGCGACGAGCGCTATACGGAGAGCGGGATCGAGGTAAAGCCCGTCTACAGGCCAGAGGATCTCGGCCACTTCGACTACGCGGAGAGGCTCGGCGATCCCGGGGAGTACCCCTACACCCGCGGCGTGTACCCCACCATGTACCGGGGCAGGCCTTGGACCATGCGCCAGTACGCGGGCTTCGGGACCGCCGAGGAGACCAACCGGCGCTTCAAGTACCTCATCGAGAACGGCCAGACCGGCCTCTCGGTGGCCTTCGACCTCCCCACCCAGATGGGGCGCGACTCCGACCACCCGCTGGCGGCGGGGGAGGTGGGGAAGGTGGGGGTGGCCATCGACTCGCTCCTGGACATGCGCGAGCTCTTCGAGGGCATCCCGCTGAGGGAGGTCTCGACCTCCATGACCATAAACGCCACCGCGGCGATCCTGCTGCTCCTCTACCAGCTGGTCGCCGAGGAGCAGGGGGCCTCCCCCGAGGAGATAACCGGCACCACCCAGAACGACATCCTCAAGGAGTACCTGGCCCGCGGCACCTACATCTACCCGCCCGCTCCCTCCATGCGGATCACCACCGACCTCTTCGCCTACTGCGCCAGGGAGCTGCCGCGCTGGAACACGATCTCCATCAGCGGCTACCACATCCGGGAGGCGGGCTCCACGGCGGCGCAGGAGCTGGCCTTCACCCTCTCCAACGCCATGGCCTACGTAAAGGCCGCGGTAGAGGCCGGGCTCGAGGTCGACGAGTTCGCCCCGCGGCTCTCGTTCTTCTTCAACGCCCACAACGACCTCTTCCAGGAGGTCGCCAAGTACCGGGCGGCGAGGAGGATGTGGGCCAAGATCATGAAGGAGCGCTTTGGAGCGGCCGACGAGCGGAGCATGAAGCTGCGCTTCCACACCCAGACGGCCGGCTCCACCCTCACGGCCCAGCAGGCCGAGAACAACATCGTGCGCACCACCGTGCAGGCGCTCTCCGCCGTCCTGGGGGGGACCCAGAGCCTGCACACCAACGCTTTTGACGAGGCGCTCGCGCTGCCGACGGAGAGGAGCGCCCGCATCGCCCTGCGCACCCAGCAGATCCTGGCGCACGAGGCGGGGCTCACCGGGACCGCCGACCCCCTGGCCGGCTCCTACTACGTGGAGTCCCTCACCGACGCGGTGGAGGAGAAGGCCTGGGAGTACATAGAGCGAGTAGAGGAGCTCGGCGGCTCCGTGCGGGCCATAGAGGAGCGCTACATGCAGCGCGAGATCGAGGAGGCCGCCTACCGCCACCAGCGGGAGGTGGAGAGCGGGGAGCGCGTGGTGGTGGGCGTCAACCGCTACGCCATCGAGGAGGAGGATCTCGACGTGGAGCTCCACTCGGTGGACGAGGCCATCCGCGAGAAGCAGGCCGAGCGGCTCGCCCGGCTCAGGGACAGCCGCGATGCCGCCGCCGTGGAGCGCTCGCTGGGCGCGCTGCGCCGGGCCGCCGAGGGCTCGGACAACCTGCTCTACCCGATGAAGGAGGCGCTCGCCAGCCTCGCCACCCTCGGCGAGGTCTCCGACGTGCTGCGCGGGGTCTTCGGCGAGTACCGGCCCTAAGGCTCCTGCGGGAACTCGGGGCCACCCGCCGGGTGCTCCCCCCAGGCGCCTCCTTCGTCGTCGCGGAGGTTCCGGAGCATCCGCTGCAGCAGCGCCGTAAGCTGGAGTATCTCCTTCTCCGAGAAACCGGCCAGGAGCTGTCCGCTGACGCGCCCGAAGACGGGCGGCAGGCGCGGGACGAGGGCTCGTCCTTCTCGGGTCAACTCGATGACGACGGATCGCCGGTCGCTCGGATGCCTGCGGCGCCTGACGAACCCCTTGCCTTCGAGACGGTCGAGGAGCCTGGTCACGCCCGCGGTGTCGGTCCCTAGCAGGGGCGCCACCTGGTGCGGGCTGAGCCTCTCCCGCGCGACCCACATGAGAAGGGTCGCCTGCTGGACGGTGACGCCGAAGGGAGCGAGCCGGCGTTCCAGCACCGTCCCCAACTCGCGCGAAACCCGGTGCAGCAGTGAGCCGCCGCCGAGCAGCAGTTCGAGCCGGACACCCGAAGCCGGGCGCCGGGCAGGCTCTCCTCGGTCCACACGCCGACCCATGTCGCCATAATAGCCGACCCAGAATTTGCTGTCGCGACAAATATCTGTTATGTTAGCGGTGTGCTCGGACGCGACGTGGGCAACCGGGGCAGATCGGGGGGCGCGTTTCGGGTCCTGATCGTGGGCGGCGGTATCGGCGGCTTGTGTCTGGCGCAGGGGTTGAAGAAGTCGAGGATCGAGGTTGCGGTCTACGAGCGCGACGAGTCGGCGCGTTTCCGGGGGCAGGGGTACAGGATCAGCATCAAGGCCGACGGCAGCGGGGCCCTGCGCGACTGTCTGCCGGAGAACCTGTTCGACCTCTGCGTGGCGACGTCTATCGGATCGGCCACGCGGATGGTGTTCCTCGACCACCGACTGAATGAGAAGTTCGCCAAGCCCATTCCGCCGCTCCCCGAGGACGAGTTCTTCGGGGTGAACCGGCTTACTCTGCGCGAGATCCTGCTCGCCGGCCTGGAAGGTGTGGTGCATTTCGGCAAGACCTTCGAGCGGTTCGAGCCGGTGGAGGACGGGCGCGTCCGCGCGTACTTCGCCGACGGGACCACGGCGACCGGCGACCTCCTCGTCGGCGCCGACGGGACCGATTCCAGGGTTCGTGCTCTCCTCGTGCCGGATGCTGGGCTCGACGAGCTAGGAGCCTTCATCTACGGCAAGACTCCCATCACGCCCGGCGCGCTGGAGTGGGTGCCCGACGCTCTTGTGGACAGCTTCAACCGCATGACCGGTCCGGACGGGGTCTCCGTGTCCGTGGCGACCTGCATAAAGCGCCAACCCCTGGCGTGCGCCACGGCGAGGTTCGCCCCGGACCTGTTCCTTACGGAGGTGCAGGACTACCTCGCTTGGATGCTGAACGCGCCGTCGGCGCTGCTACCGCTCGCCAGGGAGGAATCCCGGAGAGCGGACGGCCCGGCCCTGCACCGTCTCGCTCTCGGCATGCTCGAAGGATGGCACCCCTCGGTGCGGCGGATCGTCGAAGAAGCCGACGCCGCCTCTACCTTTCTGGTCCGGCTGCGCTCCGCGCGGCCTGTCGAGCGGTGGCAGGCGTCGAACGTGACGCTTCTGGGGGACGCGATCCACACCATGTCCCCCGGGCGCGGTGAGGGGGCCAACACCGCCCTTCGAGACGCCGCGCTCCTGCGGCGGGCGCTGGTGGATGCCGTGACGGATAGGGTGCCGCTTTACCGGGCGAAGGCGCGGTATGAGACGGAGATGCTGCGCTACGGATTCCGGGCCGTCGCCGATTCCCGGAACAATCCGTTCGCTCCTCGAAGCGGGCCGGGCGGGTCGCCCGTCTAGACATAGCGGGCGGAGAACCGGCCCTCTCACCTGAGCCCGGTATGGACCGGCGGCTCCGTCCGTGCGCACCGGGCCGGTAAGAGTCTCTCGACCTGGCGTCCGACAATGAGTCGTGCGAAGAAGTCCGGCAAGAAGCACATGAGAGAGAAGCCGGGCGTGGCGGCACTCCCGGAGGCGGAGAACCTCTCTCTGGACGCCGCCGGGATCAAGGCCCGGATCCTCGATGCGGTAGACGGACGGGCATCCTTTGCCGGAAAGGTTCTCACCGGCGGGCGTCTGAACGCGGCGAGAGCTCCCGGCCAGGACACCCGCACCGTGGCCGCGCCGCAGCCGGACACGGAGAGGCCGACCGTCTCTGCGGTGAGGCCGAAGCGGACGCGGGACCGCACGCCGGTCATAGCAGCCACGGTGCGCGACGACCGGACGAACCTGCGAAAGAGGCACATACGCCTGTACGTAGACGGGCGGCGCAAAGGCAGGTTCTCCTACGACAAGCGGACCGACCGCTTGAGATACCAGAACGACAGGCTCTCCTACGGGTCTCACAGGGTCAGGGTCGTCGCTCGTGACGCCTCAGGAAACGTCGGCAGGAGGAGTTGGACGGCGCGCGTGGTGCGTCGCTGAGAGGCATCCGGCCTCTCCAAGGCCAGGCAGGGCTATGGTAGTATTGCCCGAAGACGGCGTTAATTCCGCTCATCTTCGCCGCCCTTGCCGGCGGCGACACGGGAGGTTTCTAGACAGTGGCTGATTGGTTTCGCAGGCGCGTGGGCAGGGACGTAGCGAGGGGCGAAGGCCCGCCGGACGATGCCGCCCGGCGCGAGGGAGCCACGCCCGCCGACGGGTTCACCGAGGAGGGCATCCGCGAGGCCCTGAGGGACGTAAGGGACCCGGAGATCGGGCGCGACCTTGTCTCTCTGAACATGATCCGGGGCATCGAGATCGAGGGCCCGAAGGTCACGGTCGGGGTCGCGCTCACCACCGCCGGGTGCCCCCTCAAGCACCGCATCACCCAGGACGTGCGCGACCGCCTCATGATGATCGAGGGCGTGCGCGAGGTCGAGGTGGACTTCGGGGTGATGACCGACCAGGACCGGCAGAACCTCATGAGCGCCCTGCACGGCGGCCGCGCCGAGATAGCTCCCGCCTTCCGCGACGAATCCAAGACCCGCATCATCGCCGTGGTGAGCGGCAAGGGCGGGGTCGGCAAGAGCACCGTGGCGGTGAACCTGGCGGCGGCGCTCGACCGGGCCGGGCACTCCGTGGAGATTTTGGACGCCGACGTGCACGGCGCGTCGGTGCCGGTGATGCTCGGGGCTTTGCAGAAGCCCAACGTGGTGGACGGCGTGATCTTCCCGGTCGAGTCGCCCACGGGCCTGAAGTTCATCTCCATGGGCAACTTCGTCTCCGAGGGGCAGGCCATCATCTGGCGCGCCCCGATCGTGAACAAGGCCCTCACCCAGCTGATGCGCGACGTCTACTGGGACGAGCCGGACTTCATCATCGTGGACATGCCCCCCGGCACCGGCGACGTGGCCCTCACCGTGGCGCAGATGATCCCTAAGGCCGAGGCGCTCGTCGTCACGACCCCGCAGGCCGACGCCGCCCGCGTCGCCGTGAAGGCCGGCAGGATGGCCGTCCAGGCGCACCTGAGGGTCATCGGCGTCGTGGAGAACATGAGCTACGCCGAGTGCCCCGACTGCGGCAAGGAGCTCAGGATCTTCGGCGGCGACGGCGGCGAGCGGGTGGCCTCGGAGCTGGGCTCGCGCGTGCTGGGGCGCATCCCGATCCTGCCGGACGCGACCGGGGAGCCGGGGCGCTGCCTCTTCGAGGCGGGCTCCTCGCCCGCCCGCGCCTTCGACGAGATCGCCGCCTCCCTCGCGGCGACGAAGGCGCGCAAGAGGATAAAGGTCCTGTAGGTTCTTCCGGGGCGAAGGACTACGCCCCGCGCCGGCCCGGCTCCGGCCAGTCCCTCGGTCTCGCGGGGCCGGTGAGCCAGCCCTCGGGCGGCGGGTTGTGAGGCGCGAGGGCGACGAGCCTGCCCTCGCGCCACCCGGCGGCCCCGGAGCGCAGCATCTCGTCGAGGAGCGGCCCCACGAACTCCTCGGGCCGCAGGCCGAGGCCGTTTTTCGCGAAGTCGTGGAACCAGGGGCAGCGGAGGAGGTACGGGCGCACCTCGTCCCTGCCGAGGCCGCCGTAGATCATGAGGGCGTAGGCGAAGATGCGTTTGCAGGCGTGCCAGCACGCCTTCTCCGGCTCGCGCAGCCAACGCTCGTAGCGGCGCCGGGCGGCGTCGAAGGCGGCCCGCGGGTCCTCGATGGGCGGCCCGTGGCCGGAGAGGGCGCGGCGGGCGGGGAGGCGTGAGAGCCGCTCCAGCGTCTCCAGCGCCCGCACCATCGCGCCCGCGCCCTCGCGGAACGGGTTGATCCAGGCGACGTCGTCGCCGTGGACGGCGTCGCCCAGGATCAGGACGCCCTCCTCCGGCGCCCAGAGGGAGATGTGCCCGAGCGTGTGTCCCGGCGTGTGCAGCACGCGCAGCGTGACGCCGCCGGTGTCGAGCTCGTCGCCCTCGGAGAGCGGCCTGTCCACCGCGTACGCCTCCACGGGCTGGTCGAGCCACTCTGCAGAGCACGCCTCCCGGTCGCGATGGTTCACCATCGCGGCCTCCCAGCGATGGGCGGCTACGGGGAGGCCGTAACGGTTTTGCAAGCCGGAGTTGCCGCCCACGTGGTCGCAGTGGTAGTGGGTGTTGACGATAAGCGCGAGCCGCTCCGGCGGCGTCCCGTTCTCCCGGAGGAGCCGCTCGGTGCGGGGCAGGTCGCTCCCGTATCCGGTGTCCACGAGCACCGGCCTCTCGCCCCGGACGAGCGCCATGTTGGCGCTGGGGTAGGTGCCCTCCAGGAAGGCGATGCGCCCTGAGGCGGCCACCTCTCCCTAGCGCGCCAGGCGCACCTGGCCGGGGAAGCCGGAGAAGCGGGCGCGCAGGACCAGGGTGCCCTCCTGGTTTACGAAGTCCGCGCCGCACTCGACCCGGCGGCGGGACCCGTCCTTCTCCAGGATGGTGACGGTGCAGGTGATGGTGTCCCCGACGTAGACCGGCGCCAGGTACTCGAAGCGCATCTCGGTGGCCAGGAAGCCGAGCATCCCGCCGATGTGGGTGAGCATGCTCCCGGTGAGGAGGCCGGGGATGGTCCTGCGCCCGTACCAGCTCTCCCTGGCGAACGCCTCGTCCTGGTGGTAGGGGTTGTAGTCGCCGGTCACGCCGCAGAAGAGGGCGACGTCGCCCTCGGTGAAGGTGCGCCGGTAGGTGAACGTCTGCCCGACGCTCGTCGCGTCGAACGCCTCCCTCAGGCGGCGCTTGAACCCCGGCGTCGCCTCGGGCATCGGGCGTCAGCCGATCAGGCCGAGCTTCCTCACCGCGTCGCGCTCCTCCTTGAGCTCGCCGATGGTGATCTCGAGCTTCGAGCGCGCGAAGTCCCCGACCTCGAGCCCCTCGGGGATCTCGTACTCGCCCCCTCCCGGCAGCCGCACCGGGAACGAGGAGACGAGCCCCTCCTCGACGCCGTACTGGCCGCTCGAGGCGACGGCCATGGAGTGGAGGCTGTCGGCCCCGAGCATCCAGTCGCGCACGTGGTCTATGGCGGCGTTGGCCGCCGAGGCGGCCGAGGAGGCGCCGCGCGCCTCGATGATCTCCGCGCCGCGCTTGCCGACGCGCGGGATGTACTCGTTCTCGTACCACTCCATCTCCACCAGGTCCACGGCCCGCTGGCCCTTCACCCTGGCGTTGAAGAGGTCGGGGAACATGGTGGGGGAGTGGTTGCCCCACACCGCGAGGTCGCGGACGTCCTCCACGCCGACGCCGAGCTTCTGGGCGAGCATCGAGACCGCGCGGTTCTCGTCGAGGCGGGTCATCGCGCTGAAGCGCTCGCGCGGGACGTCCGGGGCGTGGTTCATCGCGATCAGGCAGTTCGTGTTGGCCGGGTTGCCGACCACGAGCACGCGCACGTCGTCGGCGGCGTGGTCGTTGATGGCCCGGCCCTGGGGCTTGAAGATCTGGCCGTTCGCCTCGAGGAGGTCGGCGCGCTCCATCCCCCTCTGGCGCGGCCGGGCGCCGATGAGCAGGCAGACGTTCGCGCCGTCGAAGGCCTCCTTCGGGTCGGCGGTGATATCTACGGCCTCGAGCAGCGGAAAGGCGCAGTCGTAGAGCTCCATCGCCGTCCCCTCGGCGGCCTTGAGGGCGGGCTCTATCTCCAGAAGCTTCAGGCGCAGCTTCTGGTCGGGGCCGAGCATCTGGCCCGAGGCTATCCTGAACAGGATCGCGTACCCGATGGCGCCCGCGGCGCCGGTGACGGTGACGGTCTTCGACACTGGGTATGCCTCCTTGTCTCTCTCCCGGTGGCAGGCCGGCGAGCCCCCGCCGGGCTTCCTCTCCGGGCGCGCCTGCCGTACAGCGTTTGGACCATGATAAGTGAATTCCCGCCGCTTTGCCGCCGGGCCGCTGCATTAAAATTCCTTCTCGCGAAGGAGAGAAAGAGGCTCTAGCGACGAGGAGGCCGTTTGGACGTAGCGCGGGCGATAGAGACGCGCCAGAGCGTCGTGAAGGTCAAGCAGGAGCCGGTGCCAAGAGAGCTGATCGAACGCATCCTCGAGAGCGCGGTGCACGCGCCGAACCACAAGATCACGGAGCCCTGGCGCTTCCACGTCTTCACCGGCAGGGGGCGCGGGGCGCTCGCGAAGGCCCGCGCCGAGACGGCGCGCCTGATGGCCGAGGAGGAGGGCGAGGACGAGGCGCTGGCGCGCGGCAGGATCAGCCGCGAGCGCAAGAAGGCCTTCCGCGCCCCGGTGGTGGTCGCCGTGATCTCGCGCGCCGGGCGCGACGAGGTGGAGACGAAGGAGAACTACGCCGCCTGCTGCGCCGCCGTGCAGAACATGCTGCTGACGGCGCACGCCCTGGGGCTCGGCGCCATCTGGCGCACCGGCCCCGTGGCCTACCACCCGTACATGCGCCGCTTCTTCGCGCTCGAGAGCGGCGACTCCATCGTCGGCTACCTCTACATCGGCTACCCGGACATGGGCGGGAGGATGCGCCGGCGGCGCCCGGCGAGCGAGTTCACCGTCTGGCACGAGGGCTAGGAGAGGAAGGGCCCGCGCAACCCGCAGCCCGCGGGCTGCGTAGAGTAGGGTAGGAGGCGTAACCGAACGGACCGGGAGACGGCATGAAGACGATCCTCAGGCGGCTTCTCATCCTCGCCGCGCCGATAATCTGGCGCAAGATAAGGGAGCGCCGCAGGAGAAGGTAGGCTCCCCGCCTACCCCTCCAGCGGTACGCCCTCGAAGCCCTCCGCCGTGCGCCGCACGGTCACCAGGGCGTCGCGCGGCTCGTGGTAGAGGATCACGAAAGCGCCC
>Ga0207863_100296_pt1 | contig 18405 bp, 18 predicted proteins | sample CeladaPassaD2F12_FD_187497 | JGI IMG/M metagenome (GOLD analysis project Ga0207863, IMG submission 187497) | Cellulose-adapted microbial communities from the Joint BioEnergy Institute, USA - Passage D2F12 (SPAdes) (version 2) | ecosystem: Engineered > Bioreactor > Continuous culture >... | reverse complement strand
ATCGTCGAGGACATCATAGACACGGGGCTCACCCTCTCCTACCTCAGGCGCTCGCTGCTGGCCAGAAAGCCCGCCTCGCTGGAGATCTGCGCCCTCCTCTCCAAGCCCGCCCGCCGCCAGGTGGATATACAGGTCCGCTACCAGGGCTTCGAAGTCCCCGACGTCTTCGTCGTCGGCTACGGTATCGACTACGCCGGCTTCTACCGTAACCTCCGCGATATCTACGCCCTCAAACAGCCTTTGACACGCCCCTGAAATCCCACCTATAATCCGCTGATCAGAATAAGGAGTCCGCTCTGCGGAAAAGGGAGAGAGGAGAAGGCGCGCCCTACGGGCGATCACCTGGCCGCATCTCCCCATTGTAGCGGTGGTCGTCGCGAAAGGGGAGAACCCATGGAGTTTGTGCAACCGCTTGACTGGGAGGAGGCGCTGGAGGTCAAGGCGTCCCGCCCGGAGGCCCGCCCCATCTTCGGCGGCACGGACGTGATGGTGGAGCTGAACTTCGGCCGGGCGCGGCCGGAGGTGGTGATGGACCTCACGCGGGTACCGGAGCTGCGGGAGTGGGGAGAGGAGGACGGGCGGCTCAGGGTCGGCGCCGGGGTGACCTACACCAGGATCATCGAGGAGCTGAAGGAACGGCTGCCGGGGCTGGCGATGGCCTCCCGCACGGTGGGCTCGCCCCAGATCCGCAACCGGGGCACCGTGGGGGGCAACCTGGGCACCGCCTCTCCGGCTGGGGATGCGCTGCCGCCGCTGTACGTGTGCGGGGCCGAGGTGGAGGTGGCTTCCGTGCGGGGCGTGCGGCGCGTCCCGGTGGAGGAGTTCGTGACCGGCCCCAAGCGCAACGCCCTGCGCGACGACGAGCTCATCCTCTCCTTCGTGCTCCCCGAGGCCGGGGGACCGCAGCAGTACGCCAAGATCGGGCCGCGCAACGCCATGGTGATCGCGGTGTGCTCCCTCGGGCTGGCGCTGCACCCGGAGCGGAGGGAGGTGGGGGTCTGCATCGGCTCGGCCGGGCCCACCCCCATCCGGGCCCGGGAGGCCGAGGGGTTCATCCGGGGGGTGCTCGAGGAGGAGGACCTCTGGGAGAGCCGGGGACGGCTCGGGGAGCCCGCCCTGGCGAGGTTCGGGGAGCTGGTGGCCGGGGCGGCGAGGCCCATAAGCGACGTGCGCGGCACGGCCGAGTACCGGCGGCACGCGGTGGGCGTTCTCGCCCGCCGGGTGCTCCGGTGGGCCTGGGAAGAGTACCGGGAGGGGAGGTAGGCGATGCGGCTCAGCTGCGAGGTCAACGGCGAGCGCTACGAGATAGACGGGGTTTGGGAGGGCGAGAGCCTCTTGTACGTGCTGCGCGAGCGGCTCGGGCTCTACGGCTCCAAGAACGCCTGCGAGCAGGGCGAGTGCGGCTCCTGCTCGGTGTACCTGGACGGGGTGCTGGTGTGCTCCTGCCTGGTGCTCGCCGGCCAGGCCGAGGGCCGGCGGATCGTGACCGTAGAGGGGATCTCCGGCGGCGAGGGGCTCCACCCCGTGCAGGAGGCCTTCGTCGAGGCCGGGGCGGTGCAGTGCGGCTTCTGCACCCCCGGCCTCGTCGTGGCCACCCACGACCTGCTCTCCCGCAACCCCGACCCCACCGACGCCGAGATCCGGGAGGCGCTCGCGGGCAACCTGTGCCGGTGCACCGGCTACGAGAAGATCCTGGACGCCGTCCGGCTGGCGGCGGGGCGGGCATGAGCGGCAGGCTCCTCATCGAGGGGTGCGCGGTCGCCGCCGTGGACGCGGGAGGCACCGAGCACGCCTCCGGCTACGTCGCGGTGGAGGGCGACAGGATCTCCGCCGTCGGGGCGGGGGCGGCCCCCGCGGAGCTGCGCGAGGGCGCCCGGGTGGTGGACGGCAGCGGGTGTCTGGCGACGCCGGGGCTCGTCAACTGCCACCACCACCTCTACCAGTGGGCCACGCGCGGCATGGCCCAGCAGGCCGACCTCTTCGGCTGGCTCGTGGAGCTCTACCCCGTGTGGGCGGGGATCGACGAGGAGATCGTGCGCACCGCCGCCCGGGCCGGGCTCGCCGCGCTCGCGCTCTCCGGGTGCTCCACCTCCACGGACCACCACTACGTCTTCCCCAGGGGGGCCGGGGATCTGCTCGCCGCGGGCGTCGCGGCGGCGCGCGAGATCGGGCTGCGCTTCCACCCCACGCGCGGCTCCATGGACCTCGGCAGATCCCGGGGCGGCCTCCCGCCCGACGAGGTCGTCGAGGACAAGGACGAGATCCTCGCCGCCAGCGAGGAGGCCATAGACCGCTACCACGACCCATCCCCGGGCTCCATGCTCCGGGTCGCCCTCGCCCCCTGCTCCCCCTTCTCCGTCAGCCGGGAGCTGATGGTCGAGAGTGCCGAGCTCGCCCGCAGAAAGGGCGTCCGGCTCCACACCCACCTCGCCGAGACCCGCAACGAGGAGCAGTACTGCCGGGAGCGGTTCGGGATGAGGCCCGTGGAGTACCTGGAGGAGCTCGGCTGGCTCGGCGACGACGTCTGGCTCGCCCACTGCGTCCACCTCAGCGGCGAGGAGGTGGAGCGCTTCGGGCGGACGGGGACCGGGGTGGCCCACTGCCCCTCCTCCAACGGGCGGCTCGGGGCGGGGATAGCCCCGGTGGCGGCGCTCGCCGGGGCGGGCGCCCCAGTGGGGCTCGGCGTGGACGGGTCGGCCTCCAACGAGGCCGCGGAGCTCGCCGGCGAGATGCGCCAGGCGTTGCTCCTCGCCCGCCTCGCCGGGGGGCCGGAGGCCCTCACCGCCCGGCAGGCGCTGCGGATAGCCACCATCGGCGGGGCCCGGTGCCTGGGGAGGGAGAGAGAGACGGGCTCCCTCGAGCCCGGCAAGCTCGCCGACGTGGCCCTCTGGCGGCTCGACGACCTCTGGCACGCCGGCATAGAGGACCCGGTGGCGGCGCTCGTGCTCGGGCCCGCCCCGCGGGTCGAGCTGCTGCTGGTGGGCGGCGAGCCGGTCGTCGAGGAAGGCGCGCTCCTCGGCGCCGACGAGCACGAGATAGCCCGGGAAATAGCGCGGGCGAGCCGCAGGCTCGCCCGCAGGGCAGGGGAGGTGGTCGGATGAGCGAAACAGAGACCGTACCCAAGGCGCCGCCGCGCGGCATGCCCGGGGCGGCGGAGTCCAGGCCGGGGGACATCGGGGAGAGCACCCGGCGCGCGGACGGCGTGCCCAAGGTCCGGGGGGAGTTCGGGTACTCCTCGGACCTGTGGATGGAGGACATGCTGTGGGGGGCCACCCTCAGGAGCCCCCACCCGCACGCCAACATCTGGTCCATAGACACCTCCGAGGCGGAGGCCATGCCCGGGGTCTACGCGGTGCTCACCCACGAGGACGTCCCCGGGCGCAAGGTCTACGGCATGGAGGTGCCCGACCAGCCGGTGCTCGCCTGGGAGAAGGTCCGCTACCAGGGCGAGCCGGTCGCGCTGGTGGCGGCCGACCACCCGGAGACGGCCCGGCGGGCGCTGCAGAAGATAAAGGTCGAGTACGAGGTGCTGGAGCCGCTCACCGACGCCGAGGAGGCGATGAAGGAGGGCGCGCCCAGGCTCCACCTCTCCGGCAACCTCCTGCGGCACATCCACGTCCGGCACGGCGAGCCCGAGAGCGCAAAGGCCGAGGTGGTCGTGAGCGGGGAGTACGAGGTCGGGATGCAGGACCAGGCCTTTCTGGGGCCGGAGTCCGGGCTCGCCGTCCCCGACGGGCAGGGCGGGGTGGACCTGTACATCTCCACCCAGTGGCTGCACATAGACCGGGACCAGGTAGCCGAGTCCCTGGGGCTGCCGCCCGAGCGGGTGCGGCTCGTGCTCTCCGGCGTCGGCGGGGCCTTCGGGGGGCGGGAGGACCTCAGCATGCAGATCCACGCCTGCATGCTCGCCCTGGAGACGGGGCGGCCGGTGAAGATGGTCTACAACCGGGAGGAGTCCTTCTTCGGGCACGTCCACCGGCACCCGTGCAGGATGCGCTACGAGCACGGGGCCAGAAAGGACGGCACCCTCGTCTACGTGAAGGCCCGCATCGTCCTCGACGGCGGGGCCTACGCCTCCAGCTCCAACGCCGTGTGCCTGAACGCGGCCACCTTCGCCTGCGGCCCCTACAAGGTGCCGCACGCCGAGGTCGACTCCTACATGCTCTACACCAACAACCCACCGTGCGGGGCGATGCGGGGCTTTGGGGCCGTGCAGGTCTGCTTCGCCTACGAGGCGCAGATGGACAAGCTCGCCAGGGAGCTGGGGATGGACCCCGTAGAGCTGCGCGTGAAGAACGCCATAGCCCCGGGCGACCGCTTCCCCTTCGGGCAGGAGGTGCCCGAGCCCGCGCCGGTGGCCGAGCTTCTGGAGCGGGTGAGGCGGATGCCGCTGCCCGAGGAGGAGGCGCTCGCGGGGAGGGACCTGCGCGAGCTTCCGGGCGGGGTCTCCAACGTCACCCACGGCGAGGGGGTCAGGCGGGGCGTCGGCTACGCCGTGGGCTTCAAGAACATCGGCTACTCCGCCGGCTTCGACGACTACTCGACGGCGCGGGTGATCCTCTCGGTCGAGGAGGGCGAGCCTGTGGCGCAGGTGCACACCGCCGCCTGCGAGGTCGGGCAGGGGGTCATCACCGTGCAGGCCCAGATCGCGCGCAGAGAGCTCGGGGTGGAGCGGGTGCGGGTGCTCCCGGCGGACACCCGGGTCGGTTCTGCGGGCTCCTCCTCCGCCTCCCGCCAGACCTACATGACCGGCGGGGCGGTCCGGCTGGCCTGCCGGGCGGTGCGCGAGAGGGTCCTTGCGCGGGTGCGGGAGGAGCTCGGGGAGGGACCGGAGGGGCTCTCCGTCCGGGGCGGCAACGTCGTCGACGCTGCGGGGAGGGTGGTGGTGCCGCTCGCCGAGCTGCTCGGCGAGGAGGGCATCGAGGAGACCGTCGAGTTCCACCACCGGCCCACCCACCCGCTCGACGAGAACGGCCAGGGCGACGCCCACGTGCAGTTCGCCTACGCCGCCCACCGGGCGGTGGTGGAGGTGGACACCGAGCTGGGGCTCGTGCGGGTGGTGGAGGTCGCGACCGCCCAGGACGTGGGCAAGGCCATAAACCCGCAGGCGGTGGAGGGCCAGATAGAGGGCGGCATAGCCCAGGGCCTGGGGCTCGCGCTCATGGAGGAGATCCAGGTGCGGGAGGGCAAGGTGCAGAACGCCTCCTTCACCGACTACCTGATCCCGACCATCCTGGACATGCCCTCGGTGAGGGCGGAGATCCTGGAGCTCGCCGACCCGGAGGCCCCCTACGGCCTCAAGGGGGTGGGCGAGCCGCCGACCATAGCCTCCACCCCGGCGATCGTGGCCGCCCTGCGCGACGCCACCGGAAGGGAGCTCAACCGGGTTCCGGTGCGGCCGGAGCAGATCGTGGGGATAGCCGAGAGGCCGGCAGCGCCGGAGAGGAGCCGCTAGGGTGCCCGGCTACGAGCGGGCCGAGCTCACCGCGCAGCTGCGGGTGGCGACGGACCCCGGGGCCCCGGAGGGCCCGCCGCAGGAGCAGCTCGCGGCGGCCCGGCGGGCCGCCGCGGGCCTGGGGCAGGCCCGCGAGGGGGGACCGGAGACGGTGCTGCTCGCCGGGTCCCGAAGTGAGGTTCTGGAAGGGGTGCGCCGGGTCGTGGAGGCGGCGCTCGACGCCGGGGCGCGCGCCGTCGAGGTGCGCGTGGAGGCCGAGGGCGACGCCCCGCGCTTCGGCGGGAGAGAAGGCACAGGGAGGGAGGACAGAGATGGCTGAGCAGACGCGGCAGGAGGGAGGGGTGCACCCCGTGGACCGGGTGCTGCCGCCGGGGCGACTCGCAGTCTACGGGTTCCAGCACGTGCTGGCCTTCTATGCGGGCGCGGTCATCGTGCCTATACTACTTGCGGGCGCTATAGGGCTGAACGACCGTCAACTGGCGTTCCTCATAAATGCGGATCTGTTCACGTGCGGAATCGCTTCCATTATCCAGTCGGTGGGTTTCTGGAAGGTGGGAGTAAGGCTCCCGCTCATACAGGGGGTGACGTTTACCGCTGTAGCGCCGATGATCGCCATCGGCAACGCCAACGGCGGCGGGGTGGAAGGGCTACGCGCGATCTATGGCGCGGTAATCGTGGCCGGAATATTTACGTTTTTGATCGCCCCATTCTACTCGCGTCTGTTGCGACTGTTCCCACCGGTAGTCACGGGGACGGTCATAACGATCATCGGGTTCACCCTGGTACCGGTAGCCGCACTCGACGCAGGCGGCGGCAACCCAGAGGCCGCAGACTTTGGTAGCCTACAGAACCTCGCGTTCGCAGGCGGGACACTCCTGTTCGTGCTCTTGATCTACCGGTTCTTCCGCGGCTTTTTAAGCACGATCGCCGTGCTGCTCGGGCTTGTCGCCGGGACGGCAGTAGCCTGGGCGTTAGGGATAGTGGACTTTGGAGAGGTAGGACAGGCTGACTGGGTAGGCATCGTCACACCCTTCTATTTCGGTCTGCCGACGTTCGGGGTAGCAGCGATAGTATCCATGATTGTCGTCATGCTCATCACAGCGATCGAAACCACCGGCGACGTCTTCGCGACGGGCGAAATCGTCGAAAAGAGGATCCACCGCGCCGACATAGCGAACGCTATCCGGGCTGATGGGCTTTCAACGGCTATAGGGGGCGTCCTGAACGCCTTCCCCTATACCTGCTTCGCCGAAAACGTTGGGCTCGTGAGGCTCAGCCGCGTGAAGAGCCGCTGGGTGGTCGCAGCTGCTGGAGCAATCATGATCGTTTTTGGTCTGCTGCCGAAAATGGGCGCAATAGTGGCCGCCATCCCGCGCCCGGTACTCGGCGGGGCGGCGCTGGTGCTCTTCGCCACCGTTGGCGTCATCGGTATCCAAACACTCTCGCGGGTAGACTTTCACGACGAGCGCAACGTGATCATCGTGGCGGTAAGCGTAGGGCTAGCTCTAATCCCGGTCGCTTTTCCAGATTTTTATCAGCATTTTCCAGAGAGCTTCCAGATCATAGCCGGGAGCGGAATTACGATAGGTAGTTTTTCTGCGATTGTCCTGAACCTCGCCTTCAACATCCTGGGCCGCCGGGAGCCGGAGCCGGCCTCCACCGCCGACGCCGCCACCCACGCCCCGGAGCAGGAGGAGGTGCTCTAGGTTGGCCCGCATCTCGCCCGAGGAGGTGGACGCGCTCTCCAGGGAGGAGTTCGTGCGGCTCTTCGGCGGGGTGTACGAGCGCTCGCCGTGGGCGGCCGAGGCGGCGTGGGAGGAGCGCCCCTTCGGCGGCCTCGAGGGCCTGGAGGAGGCGCTGGAGCGGGCGGTGCGCCGGGCGCCCGAAGAGCGGCGGCGGGCGCTCATAGAGGCCCACCCCGACCTCGCGGGCAGGGCCGCCGCGGCCGGCGAGATCACGCGCGAGTCCGCCCGCGAGCAGTCCTCGGCCGGCCTGGACAGGCTCACCCCGGAGGAGCATGCGCGCTTCGCCCGGATAAACCGCGAGTACCGAAAGCGCTTCGGCATCCCGTTCATCGTGTGCGTCCGGGAGCACACGAAGGAGTCGATCCTCGCCGAGGCCGAGCGCCGCCTCGCCAGCACCCGCGAGCGGGAGCTCGAGACGGCGCTGGACGAGATCTGCAAGATAGCCCGCCACCGGCTGCGGGAGCTGGTCGGGCCGGCAGGCCAAGAGAACGGAACGTAGTCCCCACGTAGAGAGAGGAGCCGCCACAGAGAGATGGGATTCCCCCGGATAACGCTGGAGCTGCCCGGATGGGTGGAGGAGCTCGTCGAGAGCAGGGGCCGCGTCTACCCCTCCGTGGAGGACAGGATGCGCCTCGCCGTGGAGCTCTCGCGGCTCAACGTCGAGCACCGCACTGGCGGGCCCTTCGGGGCGGCCATCTTCGAGGAGGAGAGCGGGAGGCTGCTCGCCCCCGGCGTCAACCTCGTGGTCCCCTCCAGCTGCTCCGTCGCCCACGCCGAGGTCGTCGCCATAATGGTCGCCCAGAGGAGCCTGGGGCACTTCGACCTCGGCGGCCCCGGCATGCCGCGCTACCAGCTCTTCGCCAGCACCGAGCCGTGCGCCATGTGCTTCGGGGCCACCACCTGGTCGGGGGTCAGGAGCCTGGTCTGCGGCGCCCGGGACGAGGACGCCCGGGCGGTGGGCTTCGACGAGGGGGCCAAGGTGGAGCGTTGGATCTCGGCGCTCGAGGAGCGGGGCATCTCCGTCCGACGGGACGTGCTGCGCGAGGAGGCCGCCGCGGTGCTCCGCCGCTACGCCGAGGGAGAGAACGTGATCTACAACGCCCGGCAGGGCAGCTAGGGAAGGGAGGGAGAGGATGACCGACACCGCCAGCAAGACCTCCGGCAGGAGGATCGTGCTCGGCCACACCAACTACGGCAAGTCAGACATCCGGCTGGTCAAGGTGTTCCGCAACCCGGGGCGGCACGAGATCAAGGAGCTGCGCGTGGACGTCTCCCAGGAGGGAGACTTCGCCGCCGCCCACGTGGAGGGGGACAACACCGGCCTCATGGCCACCGACACGATGCGCAACACGGTCTACGCGCTGGCCAGGGACCGCCTGACCGGGAGCGCCGAGGCCTTCGGGGTGGAGCTGGTGCGCCACTTCCTCGAGGCCGCGCCCCGGGCGAACCGCGTCCGCGTGAGCATGGTCGAGCACCTCTGGGAGCGCATCGAGGCCGGCGGGAAGCCGCACGAGCACTCCTTCGTCCGGGCCGCCGGGGAGCGCACGGCCGAGGTGGTCGGCGACGAGGAGGGCAACTTCAGCGTCGAGGCCGGCATAGACGACCTCCTGGTCCTCAAGACCACCAACTCCGGCTGGGCGGGCTTTCTGCGCGACCGGTTCACCACCCTGCCGGAGACGGACGACAGGATCCTCTCCACCGTCGTGACCTCCCGCTGGTCCTACGGCGGCGCCACCGACCTGGACTTCGACCGGCTGTGGGAGGGGATCCGCCGGCGCATCCTGGAGACCTTCACCGACCACTACAGCCCCTCCGTCCAGTTCACCCTCCACCGCATGGGACGGGCGGTGCTGGAGAGCTTCCCGGAGGTGGAGCGCATCCACTTCTCGCTGCCCAACCGCCACCACCTCCTCTACGACCTGGAGCGCTTCGGGATGGAGAACCCCGGCGAGGTCTTCCACGCCGACGCCGAGCCCTACGGCCTGATCGAAGGGACCGTGGAGAGGTCCGCCTCTTGAGCGGCTACCTCACCACCCACGTCCTCGACACCGCCCGCGGCCGCCCGGCGGCGGGCCTCGCGGTGGAGCTCTTCCGCCTCGCGGACGGAGAGCGAAGGCTCCTCAAGGCCACGAAGACCAACGCCGACGGGCGCACCGACGAGCCCCTCCTGGAGGGGGAGCGCTTCGCGCGCGGCACCTACGAGCTCGTCTTCCACCTCGGCGGGCACTTCGGGGAGGCCGGCTTCCTGGACGAGGTCCCGGTGCGCTTCACCGTCGAGCGCCCGGAGGAGCACTACCACGTGCCGCTCCTCGTCTCCCCCTACTCGTACACCACCTACCGGGGGAGCTAGGTGTCGGCCTTCGACCTCATCGTGCGGGGAGGAACGGTGGTGCGCGGCGGCTGCGAGGTGGCCGACGTAGGCGTCGCTGATGGTGTGATCTCCGCTGTCGGCCCCGACCTCGAGGGGGGCGCCCGCGAGGAGATAGACGCCCGCGGGCTCCTCGTCCTCCCCGGCGCGATCGACGCCCACGTCCACTTCAACGAGCCCGGACGCACGCGCTGGGAGGGGTTCGCGAGCGGCACCCGCGCGCTCGCCGCCGGGGGGACGACCCTCTGCGTCGAGATGCCGCTCAACGCCCACCCCCCCACCACCGACGGCGAGAGCTTCGACCTCAAGCTCGCCGCCGCAAAGGCCTCGGCCCACGTGGACTTCGCGCTGTGGGGCGGGATCGTGCCGGGCAGGGTGGGGCGGATGGAGGAGCTCGCCGGGCGCGGGGTCGCGGGGTTCAAGGCGTTCATGTCCGCCACCGGCACCCCCGACTTCGAGGCCGCGGACGACCTCACCCTCTACGAGGGGATGCAGGAGGCCGCGCGTCTCGGCCTCCCCGTCCTCGTCCACGCGGAGAACCGCCAGATCACCGACGCCCTCGCCCGCCGGGCGACCTCAGCCCTGCGCACCACGATGCGCGACTACCTCGCCTCCCGGCCCGCCGTAGCCGAGCTCGAGGCGATAGGGCGCGCGATCCTCCTCGCCTCCGAGGCCGGCTGCTCGCTGCACATCGTCCACGTGAGCACCGGGCGGGGGGTCGCCCTGGTCGCCGAGGCGCGAGAGCGGGGGGTGGACGTCACCTGCGAGACCTGCCCGCACTACCTCCTGTTCACCGACGAGGACGCCGTGCGGATCGGGGCCGCCGCCAAGTGCGCCCCGCCGCTGCGCCCCCGCGAGGAGGTGGAGTCCCTGTGGGAGCAGGTGCTCGCAGGAAACGTCGCGTTCGTGACCTCCGACCACTCCCCCTGCCCGCCGGACATGAAGGCCGGGGAGGACATGTTCCGGGCCTGGGGCGGGATCTCCGGCTGCCAGTCGCTCCTCCCGGCCCTCCTCGACGAGGGGTATCACGGGCGGGGGCTCCCGCCGGAGCGGCTGGCGGAGCTGCTCTCTGCCAACGTGGCCCGCCGCTTCGGCTTCGCCGGGAAGGGTGGGATCGAGGAGGGAAACGACGCCGACCTCGCGCTCGTGGACCCCTCGGGGGAGCACGTGCTGCGCGAGGAGGACCTCCACTACCGCCACCAGATCAGCCCGTACGTCGGGAGGAGCTTCCGGGGGCGGGTGGTGCGGACGCTCTTGCGCGGAAGGACCGTCTTCGAGGGCGGGAGGGTCGTCTCCGGCCCGGCCGGAAGGTTCGTAAGACCGCAAAGAGAGAAAGGAGAGCGATGAGCGACGTCAGGATCACGGTGGGGCCCTACGAGTTCCTCGCCCGCTGGGAGGGCGAGCGGTGCCCCAAGACCTGCGAGGCGTTCGAGAGGCTCCTGCCGTACCGGCAGAAGATCATCCACGTGCGGTGGAGCGGGGAGGCCTGCTGGGTGCCCCTGGGGGACTACGACCTCGGGGTCGGCTTCGAGGACGCCACCAGCGTCCCGCAGGCCGGGGAGATCCTCTTCTACCCCGGCGGCTACTCGGAGACCGAGATCCTCTTCCCCTACTACGGAACGGTCTTCAGGAGCAAGCTCGGCGTGATCGCGGGCAACCACCTGCTCACCGTCACCGAGGGCCACGAGAACCTGCGCCCGATGGGCGAGAAGTGCCTCTGGGAGGGCGCGCAGGACATCCTCTTCGAGAAGGCCTGAGAATAGGAAAGGAGCTGGCATGCAGAAAGAGGCGGTAAGGGACGCGGCAAACCTGCCCTCCATCCGCTCGCTCGTGCGGGCGGTGGGCTTCGAGGGCAGAAGCCTCCACTCCATAAACGACCTGACGAACGACCAGATCTACGCGCTCTTCGAGCTCGCCCGGGCCCTCGAGCCCTTCCACCGCTCCTCGGTGGACCTCTTGCGCGGCAGCGTGATGGTCACCCTCTTCTTCCAGCCGAGCACCCGCACCCGGATGAGCTTCGAGACCGCGATGCACCGGCTCGGCGGGGCCGTCGTGACCGAGGCGAACCCGCTCGTCTCCTCCTCGGCGGCCAAGGAGGAGTCGCTCGCCGACACGATGCGCACCATCTCCAAGTACGCCAACGTGATCGTGCTGCGCCACCCGGACGACGTCGCCGCGCGCGAGGGGGCCTCCTACTCCGAGTCCCCCGTCATAAACGGCGGCTGGGGCGACTGGGAGCACCCCACGCAGGCGCTCCTGGACCTCTACACCCTCTGGCGCACCCACGGCGGCGTCGAGGGGGCGAAGGTCGTGGTCGCCACCCCGGACATGGTCCACGCCCGCACCGGGCACTCGATGGCCTACGGGCTCGCCCGGCTCGGGGCCGAGGTGACGCTCGCCTCCCGCAGTGACTACCGGGCCCCCGAGGAGGTGATCGAGGGCCTGCGCCGGGTCGAGGGGGCGAAGGTGCGGGAGGTCTTCGACCTCGACCAGGACGGCTTCAACGACCTCGTCTCGGAGATGGACCTCGTCTACCTGCCGGGCTGCAGCGCCCCCAAGGGCGAGGCCGCCGAGGAGTTCAAGAAGATGATGGACGAGTACTACGTCCGGCTCGAGACGCTCGAGAAGGTGCGCGAGAGCGAGGGCCGCATCATCCGGGTCACCCACACCCTCCCGCGCCGCCCGGGCGAGATGGACCTGCGCATCGACGACACTCCCCACCAGCAGTACTTCGAGGCGATAGCCTACAGCGTCGCGATCCGGATGGCCCTCGTCGCCGCTATCGTGGGGGCGTAGGAGATGGCGAGGGTCGCGGTCGTCGCCGTCGGCGGCAACTCCCTCATAAAGGACGAGGGCCACCGGGCGATGCCCTACCAGGAGGAGGCCGCCGCCGAGACCATGCGCCACATCGCCGAGATGATCTCGGCCGGGTGGGAGGTGGTGATCACCCACGGCAACGGCCCGCAGGTGGGCTACCTGCTGCGCCGCTCGGAGCTCTCGCGCCACGAGCTGCACGAGATACCCCTCGACTACTGCGGCGCGGACACCCAGGGCGCGACCGGCTACATGTTCTCGAAGGCCCTGCGCAACGAGCTCGCCCTGCGGGGCATCGACAAGCAGGTGGCGGCGATCGTCACCCAGACGGTCGTGGACCGCTCCGACCCGGCCTTCGAGAACCCCACGAAGCCGGTCGGCTCGTTCATGGACGAGAGGACCGCCAGGGAGCGCGCCGAGAGGGAGGGCTGGACGGTCGTCGAGGACGCGGGCCGCGGCTGGCGGCGGGTCGTCCCCTCCCCCGCCCCGGTCAGGATCGTCGAGGCCCCCGTGATAGAGGCGCTGCTCCGGGAGGGGGTGGTGGTGGTCGGGGCCGGGGGCGGCGGCATCCCGGTCGTCGAGGACGAGAGGGGCCTCCTCTCCGGCGTCGCCGCCGTCATAGACAAGGACCACTCTTCGGCGCTGCTCGCGAACACGATCGGGGCGGACCTCTTCCTGATCTCCACGGCCGTCGAGCGGGTGGCGCTGAACTTCGGCAAGCCCGACGAGAGGCCGCTCTCGAAGGTCACGCTGGAGGAGGCGAGGCGCTACAGGGAGGAGGGCCACTTCGCGAAGGGGAGCATGGAGCCGAAGGTCTCCGCCGCGATAGGCTTCCTGGAGCGCGGCGGCAGGGAGGCGATCATCACCAGCCCCGAAAACATCCCGCGCGCCCTCGCCGGCGAGGCCGGGACCCACATCGTCCCGTGAGCCTCCCGGAGATAGCGCTCATCACCACCGGCGGCACGATCGCCGCCCGCCCGCTCCCCTCGGGGGAGGTCGTCGTCGCCGACTCGGGCGAGGAGCTTCTGGCCTCGGTCCCGGAGCTGGCGGAGGTCGCCCGCGTCCGCCTCGTCGAGCTCTTCCGCATCGACAGCAGCCTGATGACCCCGCAGGACATGCTCGAGATCGCGCGCCGGGTGCGCGCCCTCGACCGCGACGAGAACCTCGCGGGCTTCGTCGTGGCCCACGGGACCGACACGATGGAGGAGAGCGCCTACCTGGTGGACCTGCTCTACGCGGGCGAGAGGCCCGTCGTCTTCACCGGGGCCCAGCGCAACGCGGACGACCCCGCCCCCGACGGCCCGGGCAACCTGTTCGACGCGGCCCGCATCGCCGCGAGCCCGGAGGCCCGCGGCCTCGGGGCGGTCGTGGCGATGGCCGGGCGCATAGACGCCGCCCGCGACGCCACCAAGGTCCACACCACCTCCCTGGAGGCCTTCTCCTCCCTGGACCGCGGCAAGCTCGGCGAGGTGGCGGACGGGGCCGTGCGCATCTTCCGCTCCCGCCCCCGCCCGCTGAACCTGAGCGCCACCGACGCCGTGGAGCCGCGGGTGGCCCTCGTGAAGCTCGCCGCCGGGATGGACGGCGCCCTGCTGCGCGCCGCCCGCGAGGGCGGAACCGCGGGCATCGTCCTCGAGGCCCTCGGGCTCGGCAACGCCAACCCCGGCGTCGTCCGGGAGGTGGAGCTGTGCACGGAGGCCGGCCTCCCCGTCCTCGTCGTCTCCCGGGTGCCCTCCGGGAGCGTGGCCCCAGTCTACGGCGACGGCGGCGGCAGCGACCTGGCCAGAGCCGGCGCCCTCTTCGGGGGCAGCCTGATCGGGCAGAAGGCCCGGATCCTGCTCATGGTGGCCCTCGCCGCCCGTCGCAGGAGCGGAACGCCCCTCGAGGAGCTGCTCGCCCCCCACCTCCGGATATAGCCCGGGCAGGGGCCAACGGAGCGGGTAGAATATGCACCGGGGTTACGCGATACGAAAGAGTACTTCTAGAGAGCGGGGGTAAATTGGCGGGCACAGCTGCTAACAGGTCATCGCGGGGGGAGGTTCAGTCGCTGGCGCGGGCTCTGGACATCCTGGAGCTGCTGGGCCGCTCGGAGAGCGAGCTGGGGGTGACGGAGATAGGTCCTGCGGTGGGTTTGCCTAACGGGACGGCCCACCGGCTCCTGGCCACCCTCACCCGCCGGGGCTACGCCCGGCAGGTCGGCGAGAGCCGCAAGTACACCCTGGGCCCGAAGGCGCTGGTTCTGGCCTCCGCGGCGCGCGAGCACCTGGGCTCGCTGGCGCGGCCGTACCTGGAGGAGCTGATGGAGATCAGCCAGGAGTCCTCCAACCTAGCCACCCTGGACCGCAACGCGGTGGTCTACATAGAGCAGGTGCCCGCCCCCCGCATGGTCCGGATGTTCACCGAGCCGGGCAACCGGGTCCCCCCCCACGCCACGGGCACGGGCAAGGTGCTGCTGGCCTACCACCCGGAGGAGGTGGTGGAATCGGTGATACAGCAGACCGGCCTGGTCCGCTTCACCGCCCACACCGTAACCGATCCTGAGCGACTGCGTAAGGAGCTAACCACAATCCGTGAGCAGGGCTACGCCATCGACTCGGAGGAGATGGAGGAGGGCGTCCGCTGCCTCGCCGCCCCCGTGTTCGGTCCGGACGGAAAGATCCTCGCGGCCATGAGCGTCTCCGGCCCCGCAGGAAGGTTGAGCGAAGCCCGGCTTGAGGAACTGATCCCACATATACAACATATCACAGCCAGATTTTCTTATTACTTGCAAGGGGGTAGCGGAAAACAATATCATTCTAGCCAGCGTAGTAGTACCTCAGGGAACTGTGGATAAACCTAGAGTCAAAAAGTAACGGGTTTTATCACGATAGTCCCCGAGTAGATACTGTTGGCTTATTCGTTCAAGAGTCACGATCAACTCGCTAGGGCGGAGAAGCCAATCGGGAACGTCGAGTAACGGCAGTTGGAATACCCGTTCAGCTGGTTGGTGCTCCGTCCCACGTTAACGGCCGTCGCAATGGCCAGCTCCTGCACAGGTGGGTCTTCTTCAAGCCCCGGTAGCGGGCTTGGCGCAACCCGAAGGCCCTTTTACTCCTTGCGAGACTGTCCCTTCTATGCCTGCCTCTGGCAGTAGAGGGCGGAAAACTCTTCGGTCTTCTGGCGTTTTCTGGCAAACTGGATGGCCTCGTGTTCGTCTCTTGGCTGTACAGAGTGAGGGTGTGCGGGAGCTCCTTGGCTTGGGTGCACGACTGGCGGCTCAGATACGCGGCGCAATCGTCCGGGGAGAAGTCGATGTGGATCATTTGCCGGCCGCGGGCAGTTTTGGTCTCCGACCAGCGGATGCTCTGGCGCCCCTCGGGACAGGTTGCCGCCTTCTTTTCCCAGTCAATGCGGAAGTTGGCCACGTCGAAGCCTTCATCGGCTTTCGCTTGCCAGGTGTTGTCTTTGTAGGCCGGGCCGATGAGGTCGATCCGGCGGACGTGGCTACAAACGGGGTTGTTCCCTCTGACGTAGGAAGCGTCCGCCAGTTGCTCGGTGGGCAGTATCCCACTTGCCTCCAGCCTCTCCTGGACGGCCGAAAGCTGCTTTATACGTCGGTGGCGGTGGCCGCAGAGTGGTGTGGACGTTCGTGATCAGGTGCGTCATCCCTTCGTCGCAACTCCGTCAGATGCACCTTGTAGCCAACCCAACTCGTCCCACCCCTGGTAGCGTAGCGAGCCTCCACCTTGTAGGGACTTTCGACGCGATGGGCAGCTTCAGGCATCCCTTTTGGGTCGAGGATACGTATCTCTCCATCGCTTCCCTCATAGTGCTGCTCCCAGAGTCGGCGCAGGATCTCGACCTTAGGACAAGCTTTTTGAGGCCTTGCGGCGTGTGAGGGTCGTCGATGCGTGCCAGGAGCCTCATGCTATCGGCACCCACCGTCTTGAGGTATTCTCTATCCTCGCCTCCTTGCCCTTGGGCAGCCGTTGGTCTTCGACAGGACGGCCGTAACGCTTTCAAGAAACCATTCGGGATCGGCGTGTTCTCTGAGCCAGTCCGGGTTCGTGGTCGCCAGAACGTTCAGGGCAGCCCGCATCGTCTCCGTGGTCCGCTCCCATTTGCTCAGAAACGCGCAAAGCGCCCAGCACACCGGTGGAGTCGGTGCGCTGCCTGCCCCCCCGAGCCTTGAGGTATTTGCGCTCCTTGCACCCCTCAAGCAGCTTCTCCAAGAGCAACCCCTCCTTATACCGCCTTCGAGAAGCCGCGAGCGAAACTCCGAGAGTACGGAGAAGTCGAAGCCGGGGTCACTCAGTTGGAGGCCCAGGGCGTACTTCCAGTCTATACGGAAGCGGACGGCTTCTGCCGCCTGCCTATCGGAAAAAGACCTTCCGAGAACTGCATCACCGTGACCAACGCCCAACCCCCACGGCGCGATGGCGGGGCGTCCTCGCGCCTTGAAGAGCTCCTCGAAGTCCTCGTCTCCGTAGACGCTACCAAGCACGTCTCTCATCTCTATGTAGACTTTCCCTTTGGGGAAGGCGGCTCTAGCGACACGGGCTGTATCTTCGAGGATGGGGCTGATAGGTTGCGGGTGCATCGACATTCCTCTGTTCTCCGGGCGGCAGTCCAACAACCCAGCCTCCCGAAGTAGGCAGCGTCCCTGATGAATAAACCAACGGTATCCCTACAGACAGTAAAAGCAGGCCGCCCCAGCCGGTCTGCGATCGCACGCAGAGACTCCCCCGTAGCAAGCCCGCAGGAGATCTCCTCCCGCTCGACCAAAGTGCGCGCGCATCCTCGCCTGCGTCGCCGTGGTGGAGAAAAGCCCCGATGGCCTCGATCATCGCGTGGATGGAGCCGGCAGGCTTCTTCAGTGCCCGGGCGATGTCGCTTATGGACTCCCCCGACCTCCACCGCTTCCACAGCTCCTTCTTCTTGCCTGCTTCAGACAACTCTCCAGGACGACCCGGCCTCGCCACTCATGCACCTCCGGTCCGGACAACACCGAAAACCCTACCGTGTTGCACCGACCGTTTGAACCCACTGCTGCTTTTCTTAAGAGATCTCTTTCTCCTGACCGAGGACCTTATTCTCACGCCGCAGGTGTCTGAGTTTCTCTCGCTCCTCGGTGGTGAGCCCTTCGCGCTCTCCCTGATCAATCTCTGACTGCTTAACCCAGATTCTAAAAGCATTGTCTGAGACGCCAATCTCGCGGGCTACCTGGGAGGCTGGTTTGTCTGACGAGACGAACGGCTTCTGCTTGAACTCTGGGCATAACCCCGCGCATAAAGCATGGCGGAGCATCGAGTCCAACAAGAAGCTAGGCAGGTGCCAGTGAGTAGTGGATCGGACGCTGTAGTAACTAAGAGCTTTGCGCCAATAGGTGATCGCGCATCCACTTGTAAGGCGGGCACGGGATGCTCGATCATTCGGGGAGTTCTCCAGGCTTCCCAACGAAGGAGCGTGTTCTCATGCCCGCAATCCAATCGTACATCATCGAGCCCATCTGGGAGCAGTTCTCCGCCTTGCTGCCCTGAAGGGAGGCGAATCACCCGCTGGGTTGCCACCGCCCTCGCATACCCGACCGGGTGGTCTTCGAGAAGCTGGTTCAGGTTTTGGTATTCGGATATGCCTACCACAGGAATCGCCGACGAGAGGTGTTCCGCGACCACGCTCAGGCGCAGGCGCGACGAGTGGATCGATCTTGGGGTGATGGAGGCGCTGCGGAAGTTGGCGCTCGAAGCTTACGACTGGATTATCGGCCTTGAGCTAGCCGACGTGGCCGTGGATGGCTGCATCACCAAGGCCCCTTGCGGCGGCGAGAAGGCGGGCAAAAGCCCGGTGGACAGGGCCAAACAAGGTACCAAACGCTCGACGGCGGTGGACGCGCGGGGCATCCCCATAGGGAGCGTCACCGCTCCAGCCAACCGTCACGACTCGCCGCTCTTGAGCGAAACCCTCGATGCCGTGGCCCAGACGCTGGGAGGGCTGCCCGAGGGGACCGGCGTCCACCTCGACCGCGGCTACGACTCGAAGAGCAC
>Ga0207863_100265_pt1 | contig 20116 bp, 27 predicted proteins | sample CeladaPassaD2F12_FD_187497 | JGI IMG/M metagenome (GOLD analysis project Ga0207863, IMG submission 187497) | Cellulose-adapted microbial communities from the Joint BioEnergy Institute, USA - Passage D2F12 (SPAdes) (version 2) | ecosystem: Engineered > Bioreactor > Continuous culture >... | reverse complement strand
CTTGGTCAGCACGTCCTTTATCCCGGCGAGCTCCAGCACCGCGCGCACCCCCCCGCCGGCGATCACGCCGGTACCCTCGGAGGCCGGCTTCAGCAGCACCCGCGAACTCTCGTACTCCCCGACCACCTCGTGGGGGATCGTCGTGTTGCGCATCGGGACGTCGAACATCGCGTGCCGCGCCTTCTCCTGGCCCTTGGCGATCGCGGCGGGCACCGTGTTGGCCTTGCCGAGGCCCACCCCGACCCTGCCCTGGCCGTCGCCCACGACCACCAGCGCGCTGAAGTTCAGCCGCCGGCCGCCCTTCTTGACCTTGGCCACCCGCCGGATCTGGACGACCCGGTCCTGGATCTCGGAGCCGCCGTCGCGCTCGCCGGGCCGGGCCCCGCGGGCGTCGCGCTCGCGGGTGGTGCTCCCGCCGCCCCGGGGGTTGCCCCCGGTCGCCCCGGAGGGACCCTGCCCCCTGGTCTGGCTCGTTCTCGGTCGTCCCAAAAGACTTCCCTCCTGTCGCCTGTCAGAACTTCAGCCCGCCGGCCCGCGCGCCCTCGGCGAGCGCGGCGACCCGGCCGTGGTACTTGTAGCCGCCCCGGTCGAAGACGGCCCGCTCTATGCCGGCCTCCCGGGCCCGGGAGGCTATCAGCTCGCCCACCTTGCGCGCCGCCTCCACCCGGCTCTCGGCCTCCCCCACCTCGCGGGAGTCCGCCGCGGCCAGGGTGTGGCCGGCTATGTCGTCTATCAGCTGGGCGTAGGTGTGCACGTTCGACCGGTACACCGACAGCCGCGGCCGCTCCGGCGTGCCGAAGATCTTCCGCCGCACCCGCCGGTGCCGCCTCTCCCTCTGAGCCCGCTTGCGTGTGACCTTCATCCTCTTCGCCTACCTCCTGCGCTAACCGGCCTTGCCGACCTTGCGCCGGACCTGCTCGCCCTCGTAGCGGATGCCCTTGCCCTTGTACGGCTCGGGCGGCCGCACCCGGCGGATCTCCGCCGCCATCTGGCCGACCTGCTGCTTGTCTATGCCGCGCACCACGATGGTGGTGGGGTTGGGGACCTCGAGCTGGATCCCCTCCCGCGGCTGGACGGTCACCGGGTGCGAGTAGCCCACCTGCAGCACCACGTTCTGCCCCTGCAGCTGGGCCCGGTAGCCGACGCCCGAGATCTGCAGCGTCTTCGCGAACCCGTCGGTCACCCCGACGACCGCGTTGTGCAGCAGGGAGCGGGTGAGGCCGTGCATAGCCCGGTGCTGGGGGGCGTCGGAGGACCGCTCCACCAGCAGCTTCCCGTCCTCCTCCCGCACGCTGACCCCCCGGCCCACCGGCACGGTCAGCTCCCCCTTCGGCCCCCGCACCTTCACGCTGCGGGCCGAGATCTCCACGCTCACCCCGCCCGGGACCTCGACCGGCGCCCTTCCGATACGCGACATACCAAGCCCTCCTAGTAGACGAAGCAGAGGACCTCGCCGCCCACGCCCTTGCGCCGGGCCTCGTGGTCGGTGAGTATCCCCTGCGAGGTCGAGAGGATCGCGACCCCGAGCCCGTCGAGCACCCGCGGGATGTCCTTCTGCTTCCGGTACACCCGCCGGCCCGGGCGGCTCATCCGCCTGAGCCCGGTGATCGCCCTCTCGCCGTCGGGTCCGTACTTCAGCTCTATGACTATCCTCTGCTGCGGCCCGCTCCCGCGCACGGCGTAGTCCCTGACGTAGCCCTCCTCCTTGAGGATCCGGGCTATCTCCACCTTCATCTTGGAGTGCGGGATCTCCACCCGCTCGTGCTTGGCCATCACCGCGTTGCGGATGCGGGTCAGCATGTCCGCTATAGGATCGTTGACCGCCATGGTTCGCCTACCAACTCGCTTTCTTCACGCCAGGAATCTTCCCCTCGTGCGCCAGCTCGCGCAGGCAGATGCGGCACAGCCCGAACTTGCGGTAGTAGGCGCGCGCCCGCCCGCACCGCTGGCAGCGGTTGTACTCCCGCGTCCGGTACTTCTGCTTTCTCTGCTGCTTTGCGATGAGTGCTTTTCTCGGCATCTCTCCTATCCTCTTCAGTTGGGCCGGAAGGGCATCCCCAGGAGCCGCAGCAGCTCCCGGGCCTCCTCGTCGGTCTCCGCCGTGGTGACGATGGCTATGTCCAGCCCCCGCACGGAGTCCACCGCGTCGTAGGAGATCTCCGGGAAGATCAGCTGCTCCCTCACCCCGAGCGCGTAGTTGCCGCGCCCGTCGAAGGAGTCGGGGCTCACCCCCCGGAAGTCCCTCACCCGCGGCAGGGCCACGGAGATGAGCCGGTCCAGAAACTCCCACATCCTCTCGCCGCGCAGCGTAACGCGCGCCCCGACGGGCATGCCCTCCCGGATCTTGAACCCGGCGATGCTCTTGCGCGCCCGCCGCACCTGCGGCTTCTGGCCCGTGATGCGGGCCAGATCCTCCATCGCCCCGTCGAGCTTGCGGCTGTCCTGCGCCGCCTCGCCGACGCCCATGTTGACCACGATCTTCTCCAAGGTGGGGACGCGCATCGGGTTGTCTATCCCGAACCTCTCTTTGAGCGCCGGGGCGACCTCCTGCCTGTACCTGTCCTTCAACCTAGCCATCGATGTCCTTCCCGGAACGCTTGGCGACCCGGACCTTCTGGCCCGACTCGGTGAACCTGTAGCCGACCCGGGTGGGCTCTCCAGTGTTGGGATCCACCAGCATGACGTTGGAGATGTGTATGGGGGCGTCGAAGCGGTAGAGCCCGTCCGGGTTCTGCTGGCTGGGGCGGGCGTGGCGGGTGCGGGTGTTCACCCCCTTCACCACCACCCGGTTCTCCCGGGGGAGCACCCGCTCGACCTCGCCCCGCTTGCCCTTCTCCCTGCCGGAGATCACCACGACCGTGTCACCGCGCTTGATCTTTGCCGCCACGCTACAACACCTCCGGTGCAAGCGAGATGATCCTGGTGTACCCCTTCTCCCGGAGCTCGCGGGCGACCGGGCCGAAGATGCGGGTCCCGCGCGGGGAGCCGTCGCTGTTTATGAGCACCCCGGCGTTCTCCCCGAACCGGATGTAGGAGCCGTCCTCCCGGCGCGTCTCCTTCTTAGTCCGCACCACCACGGCCCGCACCACGTCGCCCTTCTTGACCGCCCCCCCCGGCGTGGCCTCCTTGACCGAGGCCACGATGACATCCCCTATCCCGGCGCTGCGGCGCTTGCTGCCGCCGAGCACCCGGATGCACAGGAGGCTGCGGGCTCCGGAGTTGTCCGCGACCTTTAACCTCGTCTCCTGCTGGATCATCACTCAGCCCTCGATATGATGCTCGCCAGCCGCCACCGCTTGCGCCTGGACAGCGGCCGGGTCTCTATGATCCTCACGGTGTCCCCGACGCGGGCCTCGTTGCGCTCGTCGTGCACCAGGAACTTCTTGGAGCGCCGGATGCGCTTTTTGTACATCGGGTGCTCCTTGAGCGTCTCCACCGAGACGGTGACGGTCTTGTCGGCGGCGTCGGAGATGACGAGCCCGACGCGCTCCTTGCGCCTGCCCCTCCTGGTGTCCTTCTGGACCTTGCCGGCGTCGCGGTCGAAGGCCGGCCCCCGCTGGGCCGCCTCCCCGAGGTCGCCGGCGACCTCGCTCTCCGGGAGATCCCCGGTGTCGGCGAGCGCCTCGGCCCGCTCCTCCGGCTCGGCGCCTCTGTTTCTCTCTTCCTCGCTCACCTGCTACTTCTCCTGCCTCTTCTGGTTCAGAACCGTAAGGAGCCGCGCTATGTTCCTGCGCACCTCCCTGAGCTGTCCGGTGTTCTCGAGCTGCCCGGTGGCGTGCTGGAAGCGGAGGTTGAACAGCTCGCGCCGGGTCTCGGCGAGCCGCCGCTCGAGCTCCTCCACGTCCAGCTCGCGCAGCTCGGGGGCCTTGAGCCTGGCCATCAGCTACCACCTCCCCGCACCAGAAAGCGGGTCTTTATGGGCAGCTTCTGGGCGGCGAGCCGCATGGCCTCGCGGGCCAGCTCCTCGCCCACCCCGCTCATCTCGAACATGACCCGCCCGGGCTTTACCACCGCAACGTACTCCTCGGGGCTGCCCTTGCCGCTGCCCATGCGGGTCTCGGCGGGCTTCTTGGTCACCGGCTTGTGGGGGAAGATGTTGATCCAGACCTTCCCCCCGCGCCGGATCTTGCGGGTCATGGCGATACGGGCGGCCTCTATCTGGCGGTTGGTGATCCAGGCCGGCTCCAGAGCCTGCAGCCCGTACTCGCCGAACTGCACCTCCGTGCCGCCCTTGGCCCGCCCCTTCATCCGCCCCCGCTGGGGCTTGCGCCACTTGAGCTTTCTGGGTACCAGCATCTCCTACCTCTCCTCGTCGGTGTGGATGCCGTGGTTGATCCAGACCTTCACCCCGATCTGCCCCATCTGGGTGTTGGCCTCCTTGAACCCGTAATCTATGTCGGCATCGAGGGTGTGCAGCGGCATCTTGCCCTCGGAGACGGTCTCCGAACGGCTCATCTCGATCCCGCCGAGCCTGCCGGAACACTGGATCCTGGCCCCCACGGCCCCGCTGCGCATGGCGCTGGTGAGCGCGCGCTTCATCGTCCGCCGGAAGGCCGCCCGCCCCTCGAGCTGCTCGGCGATCGACTCGGCGACCAGCTTGGCGTTGAGCTCGGGCCGCGAGACCTCCCGCACGTTGACCTGCACCTTCTTGCTGGTGAGCCGCTCCAGATCCCGCCGCAGAGCATCCACCTCGCTGCCGCCCTTGCCGATGACGATGCCCGGGCGGGCGGTGTGGATGTTCACCACCACCTCGCCCTGCTCGGCGGCCTTCTTTATCTCAATCTCGGCTATCCCGGCCCGGGCGAGCTTCCTCTCGATGTGCTCCCGGATCTTGAGATCCTCGCCCAGAAGCTCGGCGAAGTCCCGATCCGAGTACCACTGGCTCTTGAAGTCTACCTTCTCGCCCTTGCGCCTGACGCCGAGCCTGAAGCCCTCCGGGTGTACCTTCTGGCCCATGCTTACTCCTCTTCCTCCTCGTCTCCGGGCGTGTCCACAGCACCGCCGACGGGCACGCCCTCCGGCGCGCCGAGGCGCAGGGTGATGTGGCTGGTGCGCTTGCGGATCATCGTCGCCCGGCCCAGCGCCCGGGGGCGGTAACGCTTTATGGTCGGCCCCTCGTCCACCCGGACCTCCTCCACGAACAGCAGCTCCGGGTCGGCGTCGTGGTTGTTCTCCGCGTTGGCCGCCGCGCTCTTGAGCACGTCGCCGAGGATCCTGGCCGCCCGCTTGTTGGTGAACCGCAGGATGGAGGTGGCCTCCGGGTAGCTCTTGCCCCGGATCTGGTCGGCGACGAGCCGCGCCTTGCGCGGTGAGATCCTGACGTACTTCGCCACTGCCCTCATCGCCTAACGCCTCCTCGCGGTGCGGTCGTCCTTTTTGTGCGACCTGAAGGTGCGGGTCGGCGCGAACTCCCCGAGGCGGTGGCCCACCATGCTCTCGGTGATGTAGACCGGCACGTGCTTGCGCCCGTCGTGCACCGCGATGGTATGGCCGACCATCTCGGGGTAGATCACGCTGGCCCGGCTCCAGGTCTTGATCATCCGCTTCTCGTTCTTCTCGTTCATCTCGAGGATGCGCCGCATGAGCTTCTCCTCGACGAACGGCTCCTTCTTCGAGGAACGCGTCACCTAGCGCCTCCTTCCCTTCTTCCGGCGGGCGACGATCATGGCGTCGGAGCGCTTGCGCTTCTTGCGGGTGGGCTTGCCCTGGGTGATCTTCCCCCACGGCGTCACCGGCGCCCGGCCCGGCGTGCTCTTGCCCTCGCCGCCGCCGTGCGGGTGGTCCACCGGGTTCATGACCGTGCCGCGCACGGTGGGCCTTATGCCCAGGTGCCGCTTGCGGCCGGCCTTGCCCCAGCGCACGTTCTGGTGCGACTGGTTGCCGACCACCCCGACGGTCGCCCGGCACTCGGCCCTCACCTGCCGCCGCTCGCCGGAGGGCAGCCGCAGCGTCACGAGGTTCCCCTCGCGGGCGATGATCTGGGCGCTGGTCCCGGCGCTGCGGGCCAGCTGCGCCCCCCGGCCCGGCTCCAGCTCCACGGCGTGCACCGTGGTGCCCACCGGGATGTTGGCCAGCGGGAGCGCGTTGCCCACGTCCACCTCGGCCTCGGGCCCGCTCATCACCACCGAGCCGACGGTCAGGTTGCGCGGCGCCAGGATGTAGCGCTTCTCGCCGTCGTGGTAGTGCAAGAGGGCGATGTTGGCCGAGCGGTTCGGGTCGTACTCTATGGCCGCCACGGTCGCCGGAACCCCGTCCTTGTTGCGCTTGAAGTCTATGATCCGGTAGCGCCGCTTGTGCCCGCCGCCCTTGTGGCGGGTGGTGATCCGGCCGTGCACGTTGCGCCCGCCGGTCTTGTGCAGCTTGGCCAGCAGGCTCTTCTCCGGCTTCTCCTTGGTGACCGAGTCGCGGGTCAGGACCGAGGAGTTCCTGCGCCCGGGGCTGGTGGGCTTGTAGCGTCTCGCTGGCATACTAGACCCCCTCGAACAGCTCGATCCTGTCGCCCTCGGCGAGCTTCACCACGGCCTTCTTCCAGGTCGAGGTGCGGCCCCGGGTGAAGCCCTGCCGCTTGGGCTTGCTCTTCACGTTCACCGTGTTGACCTTCTTCACCTTCACGTCGAAGGCCTCCTCGACGGCCTTCTTGATCTGGTTCTTGTTCGCCCGCCGGTCGACCTCGAAGGTGTACTGCCCCTCGTTCTCTATGAGGTTGTAGCTCTTCTCCGAGATGACCGGCCGGATTATGATCTGGTGCGGGTCCACCTCAACCCTCCTCCCGGCCAGCGGTGAGCCTGCCGTAGGCCGCGCGGGAGAAGACGACCTCCCGGGCCCGCAGCAGCTCGTAGACCCCGTAACCGCGCGGCCCGACGACGGTGACCTCGGGCAGGTTCCTGAACGAGAGCGCCGCCTCGCGCTCCTCGCCGTCGAGGACCAGGAGCACCGGCCCCTCGACCCCCATCTGCCCGAGCAGCTCCTTGGCCCGCTTGGTCGAGGGCCTCTCGAAGTCCAGCGCGTCGAGCACGTACAGCCGGCCCTCGGCCGCCTTGGCAGAGAGCGCCCCGTCGAAGGCCGCGCGCGCCTCCTTGCGGTTTATCTTCTTCCCGTAGCGCGGCCCCTTGGGCTTCGGACCGCCCCAGGTGCCGCCGCCGTGACGCAGCGGCGACTTTATGTCGCCCGCCCGGGCCCGGCCCGTCCCCTTCTGCCGGTAGAGCTTGGCCCCCGAGCCGGCCACCTCGCTGCGCCCCCGGGTGGAGGCGGTCCAGCGCCTGCGGGCCTCCAGCTCGGCGACCACGGCCCGGTGTATGACGTGCTGCTTGGGCTCCGTCTCGAACCGGGGCCCCTTCAGCTCCATCTCGGACCTCCGGCCGGTGCGGGCGTCGAACACCTGCGCCTGAGCCATCCTACTCACCCGCCTTCCGGACCTTCACGATGGCGTTCCTGCCGCCGGGCACGCCGCCGCGCACCCAGATCTCGTTCCTCTCCGCGTCCACGCGCACGACCTCCAGGTTGCGCACGGTGACGGAGCGGTCGCCCATGTGCCCCGGCATCCGCTGCCCCTTGAAGATCCTCGACGGGTCCGCCGAGGCCCCCACGGAGCCCGGCTGCCGGATGTTGTGCGAGCCGTGGGTGACCGGCCCCCGGCCGAAGCCGTGGCGCTTGACGGTGCCCTGGAACCCGCGGCCCTTGGACCGGGCGCTCACGTGCACCCGGTCGCCGGCCTCGAAGGCGTCGGCCCCGATGGTCTGCCCCACCTCGCCGCTCACCCCGCGCAGCTCCCGCAGGTAGCGGCGGGGCGGGATGTCCAGCTTGGCGAAGACGCCGGCGTGCGGGCGGTTCACCCGGCCGGACTTCACCGCGCCGAAGCCAACCTGCACTGCCTCGTAGCCGTCCTTCTCGGCCGTCTTGACCGCGGTGACGACGTTCGGCTCCACCTCGAGCACCGTGACGCCGACCGCCGTCCCGTCGTCCTGGAAGGCCTGCGTCATGTACTTTTTGCGCGCGAATACTGCCGTTGCCATAGTCCTACGTAGCCTTTATCTCTATGTTCACCCCCGCCGGCAGGTCGAGCCTCTGCAGCGAGTCGACCGTGCGCGGCGTGGGCTGCTGGATGTCTATCAGCCGCTTGTGCGTGTTGAGCTGGAAGTGCTCCCGGGAGTCCTTGTCCTTGAAGGGCCCCCGGATCACCGTGTAGCGGCTCCGCTTGGTCGGGAGCGGAACGGGGCCGAAGACGAAGGCCCCGGTCCGCTCGGCCGTCTCCACGATGGAGCGCGCGGTCTTGTCTATGACCTCGTGGTCGTAGGCCTTGAGCTTGATCCTTATCTTCGATACGGCCATGATCCCGCTTACTCTATTATCTGGGTGACCACGCCGGCGCCAACCGTCCGGCCACCCTCCCTTATGGCGAAGTTCAACCCCTCGTCCATCGCTATGGGCGAGATCAGCTGTACCTCCATGACCGTGTTGTCACCAGGCATCACCATCTCTACCCCTTCCTCAAGGAAGATCTCCCCAGTGACATCCGTCGTCCTGAAGTAAAACTGCGGCCGGTAGTGGCTGAAGAAGGGCGTGTGGCGCCCACCCTCCTCCTTGCTGAGCACATACACCTCGGCCTTGAAGCGCGTGTGCGGCGTTATGCTCCCAGGCGCTGCCAGCACCTGCCCCCGCTCTATCTCGTCCCGCTTTATGCCCCGCAGCAAAACCCCTATGTTGTCCCCAGCCTGAGCCTCCTGCATGCTCTTGTTGAACATCTCTATGTCGGTGACAACCGTCTTCCTCGTGGGCCTTATCCCTACTATCTCTACCTCTTCGTTGAGGCGCAGCTTGCCCTGCTCAACCCTCCCCGTCGCAACCGTCCCTCGTCCCTGGATGCTGAACACATCCTCAACCGCCAGCAAAAACGGCTTGTCTATATCCCGCTTGGGCTCGGGAATGTACTCGTCAAGCGCCTCAAGCAGCTTCAGAATAGACTGCTCCCCAAGCTCGCCCTCATCCCCCTCAAGGGCCTTGAGCGCAGAGCCAACCACAACCGGTACCTCATCCCCAGGAAACTCGTACTCCGAGAGAAGCTCCCTCACCTCCATCTCAACAAGCTCCAAAAGCTCCGGGTCGTCAACCATGTCCGCCTTGTTGAGATACACAACTATGTAGGGAACCCCTACCTGCCGCGCCAACAGTATGTGCTCGCGCGTCTGGGGCATCGGCCCATCAGCAGCTGAGACCACCAAAATGGCCCCGTCCATCTGCGCCGCCCCCGTGATCATGTTCTTCACGTAGTCGGCGTGCCCAGGGCAGTCCACGTGCGCGTAGTGGCGGTTCTTGGTGGCGTACTCCTGGTGGCTGGTGGCGATCGTGATGCCCCGCTGGCGCTCCTCCGGGGCGTTGTCTATCTGCTCGAAGGCCACCTCCTTGTTGGCCGGGTCATCGGGCACATGCTTGGCCAAAACCTTGGTTATGGCCGCCGTAAGCGTCGTCTTGCCGTGGTCCACATGCCCTATGGTCCCCACGTTTATGTGCGGCTTGGTCCTCTCAAATACCCCTTTGGCCATCCTCAGCTTCCTTTCTCTTTGCTACCCGCGCAAACCCTCTCTCCGCCAGCGAGGCGACGCTCAGTAGCGGTGGCAGGACTCGAACCTGCGACACGCGGATTATGATTCCGCTGCTCTAACCAACTGAGCTACACCGCCACGTTTTCTGCCGGGGCCTCCCCGGCCCCAGAGCCCCCGACCGGACTTGAACCGGTGACCTCTTCCTTACCATGGAAGCGCTCTGCCGACTGAGCTACAGGGGCATATTCAGTTGGGTGGGGGCGGGAGGATTCGAACCTCCGTAGGCGTAAGCCGGCAGATTTACAGTCTGCTCCCTTTGGCCGCTCGGGCACACCCCCGGCCACGCTCCCGGCTTCTGCGCCGCGAGCGCGCGGAATATGGTAGCAAACCGCAACGAGTTTTCAACGCGCAGCCCCCAGGAGAGCCCGGGAAGGGATTCGAACCCCCGACCTGCCGCTTACAAGGCGGCTGCTCTGCCGCTGAGCTACCCGGGCGCCCGAGGGGGAGTATATCTCAGTCTCCGGCCGCCCGGCGCCTGATCTCCTCGAGCCTCCGCAGCGTCTCGGGGGAGAGCCGGTCGGCGACCTTCGAGCGCCGGGACCTGTCGGGGCTGCGGACCACGGCGGGGAGCTCGTCGAGAAGGCCCTGGAACTCGCGGGGGGTGGCCCTCCGCGCGCCGCGCGCCAGAACGGTGCGCTGGAGGGCGAAGTCCCCGGTGTAGACGGTGGCGGACCCCTCTTCTAGCCGGGAGAGAAGGCGCTCTATCACGTCGTCGGCGGACTGGCCGGGGCCGCTGAAGACGAGGCGCACCGCCCCCCCGGCCCGGACCTCCTCCCGCTCGGGCTCCGGGCTGCCGTGGGCGTCGAAAACCACGATGACGCGCCGGCCGGTCCACCCGGCGGCCTTGAGGGCGTCGTTCACGAGGCGCTCCCGGGACTCGTCGAGCCCCCCGGTCTTCCCGGTCCCGTAGCGCTCGAGCGCCCCGATGAGGTTGTACCCGTCGAGGATCAGGTACTGCGCCATCCCCGCTGCCTCCGCGCCTCGTACAGCAGGATGGCCGCCGCGACGGAGACGTTGAGCGAGGAGACCGCCCCGAGCATGGGGATGGAGAGCACCCCGTCGCAGCCCTCGCGCACGAGCCGGCGCACCCCCCTCCCCTCGCTGCCGAGGACGAGGGCGACGGGGCCGGAGAGGTCGGCCTCCGCGTAGTTCTCCCCGCCGGGCTCGGCGGCGTACACCCACAGCCCCTCCTCCTTCATCCGGTCCACGGCACGGCGGAGGTTGGTGACGCGGGCCAGCCGCACGTGCTCGCTCGCCCCCGCGCTGGCCTTGACCGCGGCGGGCGTGACGCCCGCCGCCCGGTCCTTGGGGACGACCACGCCGCTCGCCGCGGCCCCGTCGGCGGCGCGCAGCACGGCCCCCAGGTTGCGCGGGTCGGTCACCCCGTCGAGGACGGCGACCAGGGGGTTCTCCCCCCCGAGGACATCCTCCAGGGCGGCGTAGGGGTAAGGCCCGACGCGGGCGGCGACGCCCTGGTGAGCGCCCCCTCCGGCCAGCCGGGCCACCCTGCCCCGCGGCACCCGGCGCACCCCGACGCCGGCGTCCGCGGCCAGGCGCTCCACCTCCCGGTTGCCGGTGGAGTCCAGCACCTCGTGTACCGCGCGGCGGCGGCTGCGGAGTACCTCGATCACGGGCCGCACCCCGTAGACGACTTCCGCCAAACCCTAGCGGCGGCTCAGGACCGGCCCCGCGGCGGTGTCCTCTATGGCCCAGCCCTCCCGCAGAAGCTCCTCGCGCAGCCGGTCGGCCTCCGGCCACTCCCGCCTCCGGCGGGCCCGCTCGCGCCGGGCCACCCTCTCGAGCACCTCGCCGGGTGCCTCGCCGGCGTGCCGGATGCGCACCCCGTCCACCTCGGAGACCCGCTCCCCGGCGACGTCGAAGCCGAGGAGGCCCAGCAGCTCCTGCAGGGCCTCCTTCAGGGAAGCGAACTCCCCGGCGGCGGAGGGGCGGGAGGAGATCTCGCGCCCCGCCCCGCTCGCGGCGTCGAAGAGGGCCGCGATGGCCTCGGGGGTGTTGAAGTCCTCCCGCATGGCCGCGTCGAAGCGCTCCCGCAGCTCCCCGGCGAGCCGGTCGGAGAGCGGGGAGGAGGCCTCGGAGCGGGAGATCTCCCGGTAGAGCCTCAGCAGCCGCTCGCAGGAGCGGCGCTTCTCCTCCAGGATCTCGTCCGAGTAGTCTATGGGCTGGGAGTAGTGGCTCTGCAGGAGCCACATCCTTATGGCGTCCCGGCCGTGCTTCAGGGTGGCCTCCCTGGCGTCCACCACGTTGCCCACGCTCTTGGCCATCTTCTGCGCGGCCATCCGGACCATGCCGTGGTGGGCCCACGCCCGGACAAAGGGCCTGTCGGGGTGCGCCCCGCAGCTCTGGGCCAGCTCGTTCTCGTGGTGCGGGAAGCGGATGTCGGAGCCCCCGCCGTGGATGTCCGCCCCGCCGGGCAGGTGCTTCTCGACCATCGCAGAGCACTCTATGTGCCAGCCCGGCCGGCCGGGCCCCCAGGGGCTCTCCCAGGAGGGCTCCCCGGGCTTCGAGGCCTTCCAGAGGGTGAAGTCCAGCGGGTTCCGCTTGTGGCCGGTCTGGCCTTTCTCGGTGATCTTCATCTCCTCCGGGCGCTGCTTGCTCAGGGCACCATACCTGGGGAAGGTCTCCACCGCGTAGTAGACGTCCCCGTTCGGGGCCGGATAGGCGTGCCCGCGCCGGATGAGCTCCTCGATCAGCGAGATCATCTCCGGGATGTGCTCGGTGGCCCGCGGCTCGACGTCGGGCATCCCGATGCCCAAGAGCCGCAGCCGCTCGTGGAAGGAGTCGGTGTAGCGGCGGACGATCTCCTTCCAGGAGACGCCCTCCTCGTTGGCCCGGTTTATGATCTTGTCGTCTATGTCGGTTATGTTCCAGACGAACTTGACCCGGTAGCCCCGGCTGCGCAGGAACCTGACCGCCACGTCCCAGAACAGGTGCCCGCGCACGTTGCCGATGTGTATGTGGTTGTAGACGGTGGGACCGCACACGTAGATGCCGACCCGGCCGTCGCCGCCGACCTCCACCAGGCCGCCGCTCAGGCTGTCCCGCACCTTTACGCTCATGCTCTAAGTCTAGCCTCCCTGGCCCGCTCTATCCTCTTTTGGGCCTCCTCGGGACCCAGCAGGACAATGATATATTCCAGCCGCGGCCCGCGGTCCTCCCCGGTGAGGGCGACCCGTAGGGGATGGAGCGCCTCCCGGGCCTTTATCCCCCGCTCCTTAGCCCACCGGCGCAGCGCGGCGAGAAGCTCGCGGGCCTCCTCGAGCCCCTCCGGCCTGCGGCTCTCCAGCAGCCGGGAGGCGGCGGCGAGCGCCTCCCCGGCTCCCCCGGGCAGGCGCCCGGCGGCCGCCCCGGGATCGACCGGCCCGAGCAGCCGGCCGAGGAGGCGGGGAGCGTCGGAGAGCAGGCGCAGCTCCTCGCGCACGGCCTCCACCGCCACCTCCTCCCTCCCGGGGGGCAGCGGCTCCTCCAGGAACGGCTCCACGAGCCGGGCGAGCCTGCGCGCGGGCATCCGCCGGAGGTGCCGGGCGTTGAAGTACAGAAGCCGCTGCGGGTCGAAGCGGGCCGGGCTCGACCCCAGGCGCGAGGGATCCCACTCCGCCACGAGCTCCTCGAGCCCGGAGAACTCCTCCCGCCCCTCGGGGTGGGTCCACCCCAGGAGCGCGAGGTAGTTCAGGAGGGCCTCGGGCAGGTAGCCCTCCTCCCGGTACCCGCGCACGCTTTGGGCCCCGTGGCGCTTGGAGAGCTTTCTCCCGTCGGGGCCGAGGATCAAACCCAGGTGCAGGAACTCCGGCTCCGGGACGCCGAGGGCGCGGTAGAGGAGCGCCTGCCGCCCGGTGTTGGGCAGGTGCTCCTCGCCCCGGATGACGTGGGTTATCTCCATCTCGATGTCGTCCACCACGGCGGCGAAGTTGTACGCGGGCATCCCGTCGGACTTGAGGATGACGAAGTCCCGGACCCCCCCGAAGCGCACCTCCCCCCGCAGCGCGTCCCGGAAGGCCCCTCCCCTCTCAGGCGGCCGGAAGTACACCGCGCGCCGCCCGCTCGCGTCCTCCGCCTCGTAGGCCAGCCCCCCCTCCAGAAGACGCCCGGCGTAGCCCGCGTAGACCTCTCCCCGCTCGCTCTGCCGGTAGGGGCCCTCGTCGAACCGGAGGCCGAGCCAGCCGAGATCCTCGAGGATGCGCTCCTCGTGCTCCCTCCGGCTGCGCTGGCGGTCGGTGTCCTCGATCCTGAGGAGGAGCCGCCCGCCGTGGTGGCGGGCGAAGAGGTAGTTGAAGAGCGCCGTGCGGGCCCCGCCGAGGTGCAAGTCCCCGGTCGGGGAGGGGGCGAAGCGGGCGCGGACGCTAGGTGCCAACGGCCCTCTCGAGCAGGCACACCGCCTGCGCCGCTATCCCCTCGCCCCGCCCCGTGAACCCCAGCCGCTCGCTCGTGGTGCCCCGGACGCTCACGCGCGACGCCTCCACGCCGAGGGCGGCGGCGAGGTTCTCGCGCATCTTCTCGCGGTGCTCGCGGATCCTGGGCCGCTCGCAGATGACCACGGCGTCCACGTTGACCACCTCCCAGCCCCCGCCGACGATCCGGCGCGCCTCGCGCAACAGCCAGATGGAGTCCGCGTCCCGAAAACGCTCGTCGGTGTCCGGGAAGTAGTGGCCGATGTCCTCGAGCCCCGCCGCCCCGAGCAGCGCGTCGGTGACCGCGTGGGCCAGCACGTCGGCGTCGGAGTGGCCCCGGAGCCCGCGCTCCGAGGGGATCCGGACCCCGCCGAGCACGAGCTGGCGGCCCTCGGCGGGATCGGCGAAGGCGTGCACGTCCACCCCGAGCCCCACCCGGTAGCCCCCCACGGCAACCTCAGAGGCGCGACCCGCGCCGCTCCCGGGCGGCGAGGATCGCCTCGGCCAGCACGAGATCCTCCGGCGAGGTAAGCTTGATGTTGGTCCTCTCGCCGGGGACCAGGCGCACCTCCCCCCCGGCCCGCTCCACCAGCGAGGCGTCGTCCGTGGCCTCGCGCAGCACCTCCTCGGGCGCCGAGAAGACCCGGCGCAGCAGCCCCAGCCGGAAGGCCTGCGGGGTCTGGGCGGCCCGGAGGCTCGAGCGGTCCAGCGTCTTGAGCACCCTCTCGCCGTCGGCGACCTTTATGGTGTCCGGGACCGGCACCGCCGGGATCGCGCCGTCCGCCCCCTCCTCCACCGCCCGGACCACGCGCCCGATCAGCTGCGGGGTCACCAGACAGCGGGAGCCGTCGTGGATCAGGCAGATCACGCCGTCCTCCTCCCCGCAGAGAAGGAGCCCGTTCCTCGCCGAGAGGGCCCGGCTCTCGCCCGGGCGGGCGCAGCCGCACAGCTTGTCTATCCCGCAGCCGGAGGCGAGGTCCCGGATGCGCTCCTCCTCCCCGACGGCGTAGATCCTCTCGACCTCCCGGGCCTCCTGGAAGGCGCGCAGGGTGTGGTAGAGCGCCGGGCGCCCCAGCAGCTCTATAAACTGCTTGGGGCGGCCCATCCGGGTGCCGCTCCCCCCGGCCAGCACCAGCGCCACCGCGCCGGGCAACTAGGGCACCTCGCCGTTGGTCTCCAGCGCGCGCCGCCGCTCCAGCCCCCGGTGTATGGCCCGGGCGCGGGCCTGCCCGACCCCCTCCACCTCGTCCAGCTCGGCCTCCGAGGCCTCCAGCAACCCCTCCAGCGAGCCGAACTCCCTGATCAGGTTCTCCGCCACCTTGCGGGGCAGCCGCGGCACCTGGGCGAGCTGCCGGTAGCCGCGCGGCTTGAGCAGGAAGTCCTCCGTCTGGCCGACCGAGCCGTAGCCGAGCAGCTCGGTGATCACCACCGGGTCGGAGAGCTGCTCCGGGGAGAGCTGGGAGAGGCGCTTCCTCACCTCCCCGACGTCCACGCCCTCCTGCACGTAGTCCTTGAGCAGGGCGTCGTACTGCTCCGGGACCCGGTAGAAGGCCTCCTCGAGCTGCATCTCCACCAGCCGGCCCTCGCTGCCCAGCTCCCGCACGTAGGCCTCTATCTCCTCGGCGATCCGCACCGAGTACTCGAACGTGCTGATGGCCGCCACCACCTCGCGCAGCGAGACGGCGCCGTCGTACTCGTGAACGGTGAGGATGCGGGCCTCCTCCCGCAGCCTCCGGGTGAACTTGTCCAGGGTGGCCAGCGCCGAGTTGGCCTTGTTGAGCACCACCCCGATGTCCTCCAAAACGTGCGGCCCGTAGGGTCCCTGGTAGAGGGTGACCACCCGGCGGCGCTCGGAGACGGCTATCACCAGGTCCCCGGTCTGCTTCGCGGTGCGGTTCGCGGCGCGGTGGCGCATCCCGGTCTCCCGCGACTCCAGGTTGGGGTCCGGGTTGAGCTGCACGTTGGCGTAGTGGATGGTCGAGATGTCCGGGGAGACCACGATCGCCCCGTCCATCTTCGCCAGCTCGTAGAGCCGCATCGGTGCGAACTCTATCTCTATCTTCATGCCGCCGGAGATGATCCCCAGCCGCTCCAGCTTCTCGGGGCTGGAGATCACGATGAGGGCCCCGTTGTGGGCCCGGATGATGTTCTCTATGCCCTCCCTGAGCTCGGTGCCGGGGGCCACCAGCTCCAGCGCCCGGCTGAGCTCCTCGGGCAGCTTCCTCCTCGCAGGACTCACAGCAACGCCACCGCCACAGCCTCTTCGAGCGTCCTCACCTCTACAACGTTTACCCCTCTGCCGGAAGCGGCGCCGCCGCCCGGCGCGCCGCCGGAGGAACCCTCGGGGATTATTATACGATCGAAGCCCAGCTTGATCAGTTCGCGCAGCCTGCGCCCGGCGCCGGGGACGAACCTCACGTCCCCGGTGAGCCCGACCTCCCCGAAGCAGGCCGTCCCGCGCTCCAGCGGCCTGTCCCTCAGCGCCGAGGCTATGGCCAGGGCGGCCCCGAGGTCGGCCGCCGGCTCCTCGACCCGCACCCCGCCGGTCACGTTGACGTAGACGTCCTGGGAGCCGAGCGCGAGCCCGGCCCGGCGCGAGAGCACCGCGCACAGCATGTTCACCCGCCCGCCGTCGAGGCCCCGGGCCACCCGGCGCGGGACGGCGAGCGGGCTCGGGGCCACCAGGCTCTCTATCTCCACGAGCATGGGGCGCGTCCCCTCCAGCAGGCACACGGTGGCCACCCCGGGCGGCACCTCCGCCTCGCGGCGGCTCAGAAAGAACGCCGAAGGGTCCTCCACCTCCTCCATCCCGCGGGAGGTCATCTCGAACACCCCCACCTCGTTCGTGGAACCGAAGCGGTTCTTGAGGGCCCGCAGGATGCGGAAGGCCTGGAACCGGTCGCCCTCGAACTGGAGCACGGTGTCCACCATGTGCTCCAGCACCCGCGGCCCGGCGATGGAACCCTCCTTGGTAACGTGGCCGACGAGGACGACGGCGATCCCCTCGGCCTTGGCGAGCCGCATCAGGCGGGCCGCGCACTCCCGCACCTGCCCCACCCCCCCGGGAGCCCCGGCGAGCTCCGGCGAGTACAGCGTCTGGATGGAGTCGACGACCACCACCTCCGGCCGCCCGCGGAGGATGGTGGCCTCTATGACGTCCACGTCGGTCTCCGCGAGCACCTCGAAGCCGGAGCCGGCCACCCCGAGGCGCCGGGCGCTCATGGCCACCTGCCGGGGCGACTCCTCGCCGCTCACCATCAGGCACCGGCCCCCGAGCCGGCCCATCACCTGCAACAACAGCGTGCTCTTGCCCACCCCCGGCTCTCCGCCCACCAGCACGAGCGAGCCCGGCACGAGCCCGCCGCCCAGGATGCGGTCGAGCTCCGCTATGCCGGTGCCGATCCGGCCCTCGGCCTCCCCCCCGCCGACCTCGTCGAGCCGCAGGGTCTTCCCGGCGGCGGCCCGGGAGCCCGCCTCCCGGGCCCGGGCGGCAAAGCCCGAGGCCTTCCGCTCGCCGCGCACCTCCTCTACAAAGGTGCTCCACGCCCCGCAGTCCGGGCAGCGCCCGAGCCACTTGGGCTCCTCGTGCCCGCAGCTGGAGCACACGTACAGGGTTCTCGAAGCCATGGGCTAATTGTACGGGATGGGGGCAACCTCCCGGCCCCGGGCAGGCCCCCGCGGGGCGCTCCACAGACAAAAAGCCGGGGCCTTCACAGGCCCCGGCTCTGCGCAGACCGGGTCTTGCCCCTACTCGGCCTTGACGACCTCCTTCGGCTGGGTGACCTTGATGGTCACGATCGACTCGTCCTCGCCGATCTCGTCGGCGCTCTTGTCGTTCGCCTCGATGGTCACCTTAGAGCCGTCGGGGATGTCCCCGCGGAGGATCATCTCGCTCATCGGGTCCTCGACCATCCGCTGCAGCACCCGCTTGAGCGGCCGGGCGCCGAAGGCCGGGTCGTAGCCCTCCTCGGCCAGCTTGTCCAGCGCCTCGGGCGTGAACTCCAGCGTCACGTTCCGCTCAGCGAGCTGCTCGCGCAGCCGCTTGACCTGGATCTCGATGATCTGCCGGACGTGCTCCCGCTCCAGCTTGTGGAAGACGATGATCTCGTCGATCCTGTTCAGGAGCTCGGGCCGGAAGATCTTCCGGAGCTCGCTGGTCACCCGGCTCTTCATCTCCTTGTAGGAGAGGCCCTCCTCGCCGGCGCCGAAGCCGAGCGTCTTGGTCTTGTTGATGTGCTGGGCCCCCACGTTGGAGGTCATGATGAGGACCACGTTCTTGAAGTCCACCGTCCGGCCCTGGGCGTCCGTGAGCTGGCCGTCCTCGAGGATCTGCAGCAGGATGTTGAAGACGTCCGGGTGGGCCTTCTCTATCTCGTCGAAGAGCACCACCGAGTAGGGCCTGCGCCGCACCTGCTCGGTGAGCTGGCCGCCCTCGTCGTAGCCCACGTAGCCCGGAGGCGACCCAACGAGCCGGCTGACGGTGTGCCGCTCCATGTACTCGGACATGTCCAGCCGGATCATCGCGTCCTGGTCGCCGAAGAGGTACTCGGCGAGCGTGCGCGCAAGCTCCGTCTTCCCCACGCCCGTGGGCCCGAGGAAGACGAACGAGCCGCTCGGCCGGTTCGGGTCCTTCAGGCCCGCCATCGTGCGGCGGATGGAGCGGCTGACGGCCTTTATGGCCTCGTCCTGGCCGACCACCCGGCCGTGCAGCGCCTCCTCCATCTTCAGCAGGCGCGCCGACTCCTCCTCGGTCAGCTTCCTGACCGGGATGCCGGTCCACATGGAGACGATCTCGGCGATCTCGTTCTCGCCGATGGAGACCCGCCGCTGCTGCTCGCCCTTGCCCTCGCGCCACTGGCGCTCCAGCTCGCGCTTGCGCAGGGCCAGCTTCTTCTCCGAGTCGCGCAGCCGCGCCGCCTCCTCGTACTCCTGGCTGTCGATCGCGGCCTCCTTCCTGCGCCGGACCTCGGCCAGCTCGTCGTCGATCTCCTTGTAGTACGGCGGCTGCGACATGGTCTTGATCTTCATCTTGGAGGCCGCCTCGTCCACGAGGTCTATGGCCTTGTCCGGCAGGAACCGGTCGGAGATGTACCGGTCGCCGAGCCGCGAGGCCGCCCGGAGCGCCTCGTCGGTGATCTCGATCTTGTGGTGCTCCTCGTAGCGCTCCCGCAGCCCCTTGAGGATCAGCTCGGTCTCCTCGACCGTCGGCTCCCCGACCTGGATGGTCTGGAAGCGGCGCTCGAGCGCCTTGTCCTTCTCCACGTACTTCCGGTACTCGTCGATCGTGGTCGCGCCGATGACCTGGATCTCACCGCGCGCCAGCGCCGGCTTGAGGATGGAGGCGGCGTCGATGGCGCCCTCGGCGGCACCCGCCCCGACGAGGTTGTGGATCTCGTCGATGAACAGGATGATGTCGCCGTGGTCGATGATCTCCTTCATGATCTTCTTGAGGCGCTCCTCGAACTCGCCCCGGTACTTGGAGCCGGCCACCAGCGCCCCGAGGTCCAGCGTGTAGACCTCTTTGTCGGCGAGGATCTCCGGCACCCGCCCCGCGGCGATCTCGTTGGCCAGCCCCTCCACGATGGCGGTCTTGCCGACCCCCGGCTCGCCGATGATGACCGGGTTGTTCTTGGTGCGCCGCACGAGGATCTGCATGATCCTCTCTATCTCCTGCGTGCGGCCGATGACCGGGTCGAGCTTGCCCTCCTCGGCCAGCGCCGTGAGGTTGCGCCCGTACTGGTCGAGCTGGCGGGTCTTGGGCCGCTTGCCCTCGACGCCGCCGCGCGCGGAGGCCTCGGCCCGCCCACGCTGCGTCCGGCCGCCGCCGAGCCGCCGCACGACCTCGCGCCGCACCTTGTCCGGGTCGACGTCGAGGTTGGACAGAACGCGGGCCGCAACGCCCTCGCTCTCACGCACCAGCCCGAGCAGGATGTGCTCGGTGCCTATGTAGTTGTGCCCGAGCTGCAGCGCCTCCCGGAGCGCCAGCTCCAGAACCTTCTTGGAGCGCGGGGTGAACGGGGCCTGGCTGCCGGAGCCCTCCTCGCCGTAGCCGACGATGCTCTCCACCTGCTCGCGCACGTCGTCGAGCGTGACGCCGAGGTGGTTGAGCGC
>Ga0207863_100251_pt1 | contig 21086 bp, 20 predicted proteins | sample CeladaPassaD2F12_FD_187497 | JGI IMG/M metagenome (GOLD analysis project Ga0207863, IMG submission 187497) | Cellulose-adapted microbial communities from the Joint BioEnergy Institute, USA - Passage D2F12 (SPAdes) (version 2) | ecosystem: Engineered > Bioreactor > Continuous culture >... | reverse complement strand
TACGGCGACTACACCGCCGGGCCGAAGGTCATAGACGAGGGCGTGCGGGAGAGGATGCGCGAGATCCTCGCGGACATCCAGAGCGGCAGGTTCGCCAAGGAGTGGGTGCTGGAGAACCAGGCCGGGGGCTCGAGCTTTCTGGCGATGCGCCGCCGGGAGGCGGAGCACATGGTGGAGAAGGTGGGAGCCGAGCTGCGGGCGCTCGCCGCCGAGGGCGCGCAGAGCCCGGCGGGAAGCCCCGCGGGAGGTGAGAGCAGATGACGCGCAGCGGTTTCACGGTCTCCGAGGCCGAGTGGTGCTACCACGACGGCGAGTTCGTGCGGCTGGGGGAGGTGAGGCTCTCCCCCGCCACCCACGCCCTGAACTACGGCACAGGGGTCTTCGAGGGCATAAGGGCCTACTGGAACGCCGAGCGGCAGACCCTGCGGGTGCTAAAGATGCGCGAACACTACGAGCGCTTCGAGAAGAGCTGCCGGGTGCTGCACATAGACCTCGGGCTCGGGGTGGACGAGCTGTGCGAGATCACGCTGGAGATCCTGCGGCGCAACGCCCCGCGGGAGGACACCTACATCCGGCCGCTGGCGTACAAGTCCGCGGAGTCGATCGGGGTGAAGCTGGACCTTCCGGCCTCGCTCTCCATCTTCACCACCCCCATGGGCAACTACGTGGAGCTGACGGGGCTGCGGTGCTGCGTCTCCTCGTGGCGCAGGATCCCGGACAACGCCATGCCGGCGCGGGCCAAGCTCACCGGCTCGTACGTCAACACGGCGCTGGCGGTGGACGCCGCGCACCGGGCGGGCTACGACGAGGCGATCTTCCTCACCCACGACGGCTTTGTCTCCGAGGCGAGCGCGGCCAACATCTTCCTGGTGCGCAAGGGCCGGCTCATCACGCCGCCGGTCACCGCGGACATCCTGGAGGGGATCACGCGGGACGCGGTGATGGAGCTGGCGCTGGAGGAGCTGGGGCTCGAGACGGAGGAGCGGGACGTGGCCCGCACCGAGCTCTACGCCGCCGACGAGGTGTTCCTCACCGGCACCGGCTTCCAGATAGCCCCCGTGGTGGAGATCGACGACCGGCCCGTGGGCTCGGGCGAGGTGGGCCCGGTGGCCTCCAGGCTGCAGGAGCTGTACTTCAGGGCCGCGCGCGGCGGGTGGGAGAAGTACGCCGGCTGGACCGTCCCGGTGGAGCTCAAGGAGAGGACCGCCCGGTGAGGGGGCGGTTGCGGCGCGGGCGGCGGGATGAGATACTGCCGCCCCGCACGATGGAGGGTCTCTACTAGAGAACGCGTGAACGCCTCTCGTCACATCCTACGACTAGCCAGGGTGGCCCCCGGGCGAATTACCGGCCCCGGCCTCTAGAGCCGGGCTGCCCGCGGGCCACCAGACCACCGGCCCCGAAGAAAAGCAAGAGAAGGCAAGAGACGAGCAGGAGGACGAGAGGCAGATGCGCCGGATCCAGATCTTCGACACCACCCTTCGCGACGGGGAGCAGTCCCCCGGGATCTCCCTCTCCGTGGAGGAGAAGGTAGAGATAGCCCACCAGCTGGCCCGGCTGAAGGTAGACGTGATCGAGGCCGGCTTCCCCATCACCTCCGAGGGGGACTTCGAGGCGGTGAGCCGCATCGCCTCCGAGGTGGAGGGCCCGGTCATCGCGGGGCTGGCCCGCATCCACCAGGAGGACATCGAGCGGGCCTGGGAGGCGGTGCGCTGGTCGCGGCGGCCCCGCATCCACACCTTCGTGGGCACCTCCGACCTGCACATCGAGCACCAGATGCGCTCGACGCGCGAGGAGATACTGAGCGGCGCCGCCGAGGCGGTGCGCCTGGCGAAGAGCCTGTGCGAGAACGTGGAGTTCTCCCCCATGGACGCCACCAGGACGGACATCGGGTACCTGGCCGAGGTCGTCGCCGCGGCGGTGGAGGCGGGCGCCGACGTGATCAACATCGCCGACACGGTCGGCTACACCACCCCGGCGGAGTTCGCCGCCTTCCTCAGGGAGCTCAAGGAGCGGGTGCCCGGGCTCGCCGAGCGCGTGCTCTCCGTCCACTGCCACGACGACCTGGGGATGGCGGTGGCCAACTCGCTCGCCGGGGTCGAGGCCGGGGCCACCCAGGTGGAGGTGGCGGTGAACGGCATCGGGGAGCGGGCCGGGAACGCCTCCCTGGAGGAGGTGGTGATGGCGCTGGTGACCCGGAAGGACTACTACGGGGTCGAGGTGGGGGTGGAGACCCGCCAGCTCGCCAACACCAGCCGCATGGTCTCCAACATGACCGGCTACGACGTGCCGCCGAACAAGGCCGTCGTGGGCCGCAACGCCTTTCTGCACGAGTCGGGCATCCACCAGGACGGGGTGCTCAAGGACCGGCGCACCTTCGAGATCATGAAGCCCGCGGACATCGGGCTGGAGGGGACCAACATCTTCCTGGGCAAGCACTCGGGCCGGCACGCCCTCAAGGAGGCCCTGGCGGACCTGGGCTACACCCTGGAGGGCGAGACCCTCAAGCGGGCCTTCAAGCGCTTCAAGGAGCTCGCCGACCACAAGAAGACGGTGACGGCGGCGGACCTGGAGGCCATCGCCGCCGACGAGGTGGGCTCCTTCGAGGGGAAGTTCGTGCTGGAGTCCTTCCGGGTGGTCGCCGCCACGGGGCGCCAGAGCCGGGCGGCGGTCAGGATCGCGCACGCCGACCGCGGGACCTTCGAGGCCGAGGCGGAGGGCGAGGGGCCGGTGGACGCGGTCTTCCGCGCCATCGACTCGGCCACCGGCATCAAGGGCCGCCTGACGGACTTCCGCATCGACGCGGTGACGGGCGGCAAGGACGCCCTGGGCGAGGTGCGGGTGACGGTGGAGTTCGAGGGCACCGAGTGCGCCGGGCGCGGCCTCTCCCAGGACGTGGTGGAGGCGGCGGCCCGCGCCTACGTCCGGGCGGTGAACGTCTACACCGCCGGGGCGGTGAAGGTGCCCCAGGCAACCCCTTAGAGAAGGCGCGCAAAGAAGGGGCCGCCTCCGCAAGGCCCCGCGGGCGGATCCCTCGCCCGCGGGGCCTGACCGGCGCGGGGAGGAGGAGGTCCCGGAGAGGAAGAGAGCGAGGTAGCAGAGAGATGAGCCAGAGGTTTCGCGTACTGCTTCTGCCCGGCGACGGCATAGGCCCGGAGGTGGTGGCCGCCGCCCGGAGGGTGGCCGACGCCGCCGCGGCCCGCTTCGGCCTAACCCTGGAGTACGAGGAGCGGAGGATAGGGGCCGCGGCCATCCGGGAGGAGGGGGCCCCCGTCTCGAAGGAGACCCTGCGGAGGGCGGGGGAGGCGGACGCCGTCCTGCTCGGGGCCGTGGGGGACCCGGAGTTCGACGGCGGCGAGGTCCGGCCCGAGGCCGGGCTGCTCGCGCTGCGTCGGGAGCTCGGGACCTTCGCCAACCTGCGCCCGGTGGCGGCCATCCCGGCCCTCTCCGGCTCCTCCCCCCTGAGGCCCGGGGTGGCGGAGGGGGTGGACCTGCTCATCGTCCGGGAGCTCACCGGCGGGGCGTACTTCGGGGAGAAGGAGGAGGGCGAGGAGAGGGCCAGCGACCTCTCCGTGTACACCCGCGGGGAGGTCGAGCGGGTGGCGAGGGTCGCCTTCGAGGCCGCGCGGGGGCGCAGGGGGAGGGTCGCCTCCGTGGACAAGGCCAACGTGCTCGCCACCAGCCGGCTGTGGCGCCGGGTCGTCGGGGAGGTGGCCCGGGACTACCCGGACGTCGCGCTCGAGCACGTGCTCGTGGACGCGGCGGCGATGCACCTGGTCACCGACCCGGGGCGCTTCGACGTGATCCTCACGGAGAACCTCTTCGGGGACATCCTCTCCGACGAGGCGGCGGTGCTGCCCGGCTCGATGGGGATGCTGCCCAGCGCCTCGCTGGGGGAGCCCGGCTCCCCCGGCATCTTCGAGCCGGTGCACGGCAGCGCCCCGGACATCGCCGGCAAGGGGGTGGCCAACCCCTACGCCGCCATCCTCTCGGCGGCGATGATGTTCCGCCACGGGCTGGGGCGGCCGGAGGCCGCGGAGGCCATCGAGCGGGGGGTCGAGGCGGCGGTGGCGGCCGGGTGCCTCACCCCCGACCTGGGCGGGAGCAGCGGCACGGAGGAGGCAGCGGAGGCCGTGGCCCGCCGGGTGGCCGCGGAGGAGGGAGCGGCATGAGCATAAAGCTCTTCGACACCACGCTGAGGGACGGCGCCCAGCGGGAGGGCGTGAGCCTCACCGCCGAGGACAAGGCGCGCATAGCCCGCGAGCTGGACTCTTTGGGGCTCCACTACATCGAGGCGGGCTTCCCGGCCTCCAACCCCAAGGACCTGGAGTTCTTCGAGGGCTTCGACGCCTCGGAGCTGGAGAACGCGAGGCTCGTGGCCTTCACCCGGGCCCGGAGGCCCGGCGGGCGGGCGGGGGACGACCCCGCGGTGAGCCTGCTCGCCCGGCTCTCCGCTCCGGTGGCGTGCATCGTCGCGAAGAGCTGGCGGCTGCACGTGGAGAAGGTGCTCGGGACCACCCCGGAGAAGAACCTGGAGAGCGTCCGGGACACGGTGGCCTACCTAGCCGCGGCGGGCAAGGAGGTCATCTTCGACGCCGAGCACTACTTCGACGGCTTCCGGGAGGACCCCGAGCACGCGCTCGCGGTGCTGCGGGCCGCCGCCGAGGCCGGGGCGACGACGCTGGTGCTCTGCGACACCAACGGCGGGACGCTCCCGACGGAGCTAAAGGCGGTCGTGGCCCGCACCGTGCGCGAGTTCCCGGGGGTGGAGATAGGCATACACACCCACAACGACGCCGGCTGCGGGGTGGCCAACGCCCTGGCGGCGGTGGAGGCGGGGGCGACGCACGTGCAGGGCACGATAAACGGGGTCGGGGAGCGGTGCGGCAACTGCGACCTGGTCACCACCATCGCCAACCTGCAGCTCAAGATGGGCCTTAAGGTCGTCGAAGAGGAGCAGCTCCGGCGGCTCACGGAGGTCTCCAACTACGTCTCGGAGATCATGAACATAACCCCCGACGCCCACCGCCCCTACGTGGGCCGCAGCGCCTTCGCCCACAAGGGCGGGCTGCACGTGGACGGCATCTCGCGCGACCCGCGAACCTACGAGCACGTGGCGCCGGAGCTGGTGGGCAACCAGCGGCGCACCCCGGTCGGGGAGCTCTCCGGGAAGAACTCGGTGCGGGCCAAGGCGGCGGAGCTGGGGCTCGAGGTCGAGGACGTCTCGACGGTGCTCTCCGCGATAAAGCGCAAGGAGCACGAGGGCTACCACTACGAGGCCGCCGACGCCTCGCTCGCCCTGCTCATCCAGCGCACCACCGGGGAGGACGAGCCGCTCTTCGAGCTGGAGAGCCTGCGCGTCATCTCCGAGAAGCGCGCCGGCGGCGAGGCCACCGTGGAGGCCACCATAAAGCTCTACATCAAGGGCCAGCGGGTCATCTCCACCGCCGAGGGCAACGGCCCGGTGAACGCCCTCGACCGGGCGCTCAGGCAGGCCATAGAGCCCCACTACCCAGAGCTCAAGGAGATACACCTCTCCAACTACAAGGTGCGCATCCTCGACGAGCACCGGGCGACGGCGGCGACCACCCGGGTTCTCATCGACTCCACCGACGGCAAGCGGGTGTGGGGCGCGGTGGGCGTCGGGGAGAACATCATAGAGGCGAGCTGGCAGGCGCTGGTGGACGGGCTGGAGTACGGCATCAACGGGGCGAAGAAGCAGAAGGGCTAGCCACCTACGGCTCAAGCAGCATCCGGATGCGCAGCTCGCGGGCCCGCCGCATGTGCCCGACGGCCAGCCGCTCGGCCTCTCCGGCGTCGCCGGCGGCGATCGCCGCGACCAGGCGGCGGTGCTCGTCCAGGGCCTCCTGCGGCCGCCCGGGGACCTCGAAGGTGGTGCGCCCGAAGCGCCGGACCGCGAACTCGACGTGGGCGAGGAACCGCTCCAGGTACCGGTTGCGGGCGGCCTCCCGGATCACCCGGTGGAACTCCAGGTTGAGCGCCGCGAGCCCTGAGGGCTCCTCCGAACGCTCCATCCGTGAGAGCAGCCCCTCGAGCCTCCGCAGGTGATCAGGGCCCCTGTGGCGGGCCGCCAGCCGGGCGGCGAGACCCTCCAGGGTCTCGCGCACGGCGTAGACCTCCAGGATGTCCTCCAGGGTCATCCTGGCCACCACGGCCGCCTGGCGGGCGGTGATCTCCACCAGCCCCTCCGCCGCGAGGCGCTTGAGCGCCTCCCGAACCGGGGTACGGCTCATCCCCAGCTCCCGGGCCAGCTCCGTCTCCCGCAGCCAGGAGGAGGGCGGCAGGGTGCCGTCCAGGATGGCCTCCCGCAACACCGCCGCCGCCCGCTCGGCGGCGGAGCCGCTCCCGGAGAGGAGCCGGGAGTACCCGGCGAAGCGAGAGCCCTCGGGAATGCGCCTCGTCCCCACCGCCTCAGCCGGCCCGTCCCCCGGCGAACGCGGCAGCCGCATGCCCGGCGCGCCGCCCGAACACCGCCCCGGAGGTGAGCCCGCTGCCTCCGGGGTAGTTGTGGTAGAAGAGCCCCCCGACAAGCTCGCCGGCGGCGTGCAGCCCGGGTATGGGGCGCCGGGAGGTGTCCAGCACCCGGGCGTCCCCGTCCACGTGCAACCCGCCGAAGGTGAAGGTTATGCCGCAGGTGACGGCGAAGCCGTAGTAGGGGGGCGTATCCAGCGGAAGCGCCCAGTTAGACTTCGGCGGCTCTATGCCCTCCGTACGCTTGCCGTCCTTTACGGAGGGGTCGAACCTGCCGGGGCGCACCGCAGCGTTGAACTCCCTCACGGTCCGCTCGAGCCCCTCCCGGTCCACCCTCATGCGGTCGGCGAGCTCCCCGATGCTCCCGGCCTGGAAGCGGGAGACCCCGGGGGCGTCGTACTCGTCTTTTCTGAGCAGCGGCTCGGTCTTGGCGTCGAAGAGCTGGTAGGCCACGCCGCCGGGCTGGCGTAGGATCTCGGCCCCGTACCTAGCGTAGGTGTAGTTGCGGAAGTCGGCCCCCTCGTCGAGAAAGCGCCTGCCCTCGGAGTTGACCACGATCCCCAGAGGATAGGACTGCTTGGAGTAGCGGTTGGTGAGCTTTCTGTCTCCGGTCGGGGGAGCAGCCGCGTCCCAGGCGATGGAGTGGCACCCGCTCCAGTCGCCATAGGGCTCCGCCCCGACCTCGAGCGCCATCTCTAGCCCTTCCCCGGTGTTGTACGGGGTGCCGCGCACCTTGGCGGCGGCCCACTGGGGCCCCAGGTGCCGGGAGCGCATCTCGGCGCTGGACTCGAACCCCCCACAGGCGAGCACCACGGCCCCGGCCTCTACGGCCTCGAGGCCCTCGGGCCCCTCCCCCTCGACTCCCACTACGGCGCCGGAATGGTCCCGCAACAGCCTCTTCACGGCGAAGGAGCAGCGCACCTCCACCCCGGAACGCCTCGCCGAGGCCAGGTGCTGCTCTATGAGGCCCTTGCCGCCCCCCACCGTGCCGAGCACCAGCCCTCCCCAGAAGCGGAGCCTGCCGTCCACCTCGAAGGCCTGCCGGTCGTACATCAGGCGCCACCGGATACCCTTGTCCCGCAGCCAGCGGGCGATGTCCCCCGACTCCTCGACCATTATACCGGCGAGGTGAGGGTCGCAGCGCCCCTCCGTCACCCGCTCCATGTCGGACATGAAGTCCTCTGCCGTGTAAGGGGGGAGCTCAGTCCTGGAGAGCATCTCCTCGTCCGACTCGTGGAGCAGAGGCCGCAGATCGTCAAGCCCCCCGAAGGTCACCCGGAAAGCCCCGGCCGTGAAGTAGCTGTTACCCCCCAGCCACCCCTCGGGAGCCTTCTCCAGCAGGATCACCCGCGCCCCGCGCTCCCTGGCTGCCTGAGCTGCGCAGAACGCCGCGTTCCCGCCCCCCACCACGACCACATCGTAGCGTCTGGCCATATCCTCCCTCTCCTCGCCGATCCGCAATCCTAAGGGCTTGCCTTCTAACCATCCCTCGTTTAGTATACAGGACGTATACATAAAGAGCGTGGGAGAGGAGGAAGCTGCGTGGCGGGAGCCCACGAGGCCATCTTTGGCTACCGGCGACTTCCGAGACTTTGAGGGTGATCAGCTATAGAATTGCGCGCTAGGCGCAAGAAAGGGGGGAGCTTGTCGAGGAGAGAGTTGAGTCGCCGCGAGCTTCTGCGGGCTGGGGGTTTAGGCCTTGCGGGGCTTGCGATCATGGGGGCAGCCGGGTGCGCCGGAGGAGGGGGCGGCGACTACCCGGAGGGGGACATCGAGATCATGGCCCCCGCGGACCCTGGTGGCGGCTGGGACCAGACGGCCCGGGCGATGCAGCGGGCGCTCACCGAGGGTGGGGTCGTGGAAGAGAACGTGGAGGTCTACAACGTGGGCGGCGCGGGCGGCACCATAGGACTTGCGCAGTTCGTCAACGACCACGCCGGGGACCCCAACCAGCTCATGGTCATGGGGCTGGTTATGGTGGGGGCCATCCACCTCAACGATTCGCCGGTGGACCTCAGCCAGCCCACGCCGATCGCCAGTTTGATCACCGAGTGGGAGGGCATCGTCGTCCCCTCGGGCTCCGAGTACCGCTCCCTGAAGGAGCTTCTGGAGGACTTCAAGGCCGACCCGGAGAGCGTAAGCTGGGCCGGCGGCTCGGCGGGCAGCACCGACCAGATCCTGGCCGGGCTCCTTGCCCGGGAGGTGGGGGTGGACCCGGCCAGGGTGAACTACGTGGCCCACTCCGGCGGCGGCGAGGCCAACGCGGCCATCCTCTCCGGCAGCGTGACCGCGGGCGTCTCCGGACTGGCGGAGTTCATGGACCAGGTCAGGGCCGGCAAGATGCGGCTGCTCGCCGTCTCCAGCGGGGAGCGCATAGAAGGCGTGGATGCCCCCACCCTCAAGGAACTGGGCTACGACCTGGTGGTGCCCAACTGGCGCGGCGTGATGGCCCCTCCCGACATAGAGGAGGAGGACAGGCAGGCGATCACGGACATGATCAGGGAGATGCGCGCCACCTCCGTATGGAAGAAGACCCTCAGGCAGAACGACTGGACGGACTTCTTCAAGACCGGCGAGGAGTTCGCCGCCTACATCAAGGAGGAGAACCGGCGGGTGGAGAGGCTGCTGCAGGACATGGACCTGACCAAGTAGAGGCCGGAGATGAGCGCCAGAGAGCCGCAACGGGATCGGACGGGGCGTAGCTTCCCCGGGCCTGCAACCTTCGCCGCCGCGGTGGTAGCCCTGGGCGTGGTGGTGCTGGCAGGAACACCCGGGATCCCGTCCAGAAGCGGCTATGCCCCCGTCGGCCCCAGGTTCTTCCCCCTCGCGGTGGCCCTGGGGCTGCTGGTTCTGGGCGCCCTCCTGCTCGTCAGGTGTACCCTGAGGCCGGACGCCTACCTCGGCGAGAAGGCCGCCTCGGAGAAAGCAGCCACCCACTGGCCAACCGTCGGGCTGCTGCTGGCGGCGCTCCTCGTCTACGGGTTCCTGCTGGACCCCCTGGGATATGTGCCGGCCACGGCCCTCTTCTTCCCGGCGGCGGCGTGGGTCTTGGGAAGCCGAAGGCCACGGGAGGCGATCCGGAACCTTGCCATAGGGCTCGTCGTCGGAGCTGTGGTCTTCTTCGGCTTCACCGAGCTGCTCGGCGTCAGGCTCCCAGACGGGCTCCTCGATCCCTTCCTGTAACGAGATGGAGGTTCTGGGAGATCTCGCGAGCGGCTTCGCGGCGGCGCTGAGCCTCAAGTATCTGCTGCTCGCGGCGCTCGGCGTCACGCTCGGCACCATCGTGGGCGTGCTGCCCGGCATCGGGCCCGCCCTTACCATCGCGCTGCTCCTGCCCCTGACCTACGACTTCGACCCCACCGGCGCCTTCGTCATGTTCGCCGGCATCTACTACGGCGGGATGTACGGCGGCTCCACCACCTCCATCCTGCTCAACACCCCCGGGGAGTCCGCGTCCGTGGCCACAACCCTGGAGGGGTTCCCCATGGCGCGCGCAGGACGTGGCGGGGCCGCGCTCGCCACCGCGGCCATAGGCTCCTTCGTGGCCGGCACCATCTCCACGGTGGCTATAACCTTCCTGGCGCCGTTGTTCGCGCAGGTGGCCACCACCTTCCGCCCCGCCGACTACTTCGCGCTCATGGTGCTCGCCTTCATGAGCGTGACCGCGCTGGTGGGCCGCTCGCTGGTGCGCGGGCTCACCAGCCTGTTCCTGGGGCTGTTTATGGGCCTCATCGGGATAGACCAGCTCAGTGGCCAGGATCGCTACACCTTCGGCGTCCAGCAGTTGCTCAACGGACTCGACGTGGTGGTCGTGGCCGTGGGGCTCTTCGCCGTCGGGGAGGCCCTGTACGTCGCAGCCAGAATGCGCCACGACACCGAGGAGATAGTGCCCGTGCGCGGCCGGATAGGGATGACCCGCCAGGAGTGGGGCCGGTCGTGGAAGAGCTGGATCCGGGGCACCCTCATCGGGTTCCCCTTCGGAACCCTGCCCACCGGCGGCGCGGAGATACCTACGTTTATCAGCTACAATGTAGAGAAACACCTCAGCAAACACAAGGAAGAGTTCGGCAGGGGGGCCATAGAGGGGGTCGCCGGGCCGGAGGCCGCCAACAACGCCGCCTTCTCCGGCGTGCTCGTGCCGCTCTTGACGCTCGGGATACCCACCTCGGCCACGGCGGCCATCCTGCTCGCGGCCTTCCAGATCTTCAACCTCCAGCCGGGGCCGCTGCTCTTCGAGAAGGCGCCGGATCTGGTGTGGACCCTAATCGCCAGCCTGTACATCGGCAACGTGATGCTCCTGATCCTCAACTACCCCCTCATCCGCCTGTGGGTGAGGCTCCTCTCCATCCCCAGACCCCTCCTGTACTCCGGCATACTGCTGTTCGCCACGCTTGGCGTCTACAGCCTCGCCAACAGCTTCGTCGACCTGCTCGTCATGTACGCTATAGGGGTGCTGGGCTTCTTCATGCGCCGCTACGACTTCCCCGTAGGCCCGGTGATACTCGGCGTTATTCTTGGGCCCCTCATGGAGGCCCAGTTTCGCCGGGCCCTGCAGATCAACGAGGGAGACCCGTCCGTCTTCTTCACCCGTCCGCTCTCCCTCGCGCTGCTCCTGCTGGCCCTCCTGGCGCTGCTGCTGCCCTACCTCCCGCCCCTGATCTCCCGGCTGAGGGGTGGAAGGCCGGAACAGGGGCGCACCGTGTTCGGGGAGGGCAAGGAGGACTGAACGGCCCTTCTACCGGGCCTGCAGCAGCAAGAGGCGGGCCGCGCCCGGCCCCAGCCGCATGCCTGGCCTCAGCCTGCCGCGCCGGCGCGGGGCGCGGAGCCGGAAGAAGCGCCGCCGGGCCCGGTCGAAGGCGTAGGCGCGGGCCACGCGGGAGGGCAGCTCCAGGGCGACCTTCGCGGCCCGCGAAGAGGAGCGGTTCACGACGAGCAGGTACCGCACGTTGCGTCGCCCGCCGGGCCTGCGGAAACGGCCGAGGATGACCGGGCTCCCGGCGACGGAGTGCACCCAGCCGTCGCGCCGGAACCCGCTCGCCCCCAGGGGCAGGCGGCGCTCTCTGGCGTGGACCACGGACTCGGAGACGAGGGGCAAAAGAACCCTCCCGACGGCTCTCAGGTAGGCGTTGACGTCCCGGGCGTGTCCGTACAGGGGAGTGCGCCTGCCGCTGCGGGAGATCAGGGCGCTCCCGAAGCGCACGGGGGCGCCGGGGGTGTTCTCCGGGCTCCAGTAGGTGAAGTACTGGATGCCCTTGGCCCCGTAGGCCAGGGCGACGTTCACCTGCCAGAGCAGCTCCGGGCCGTCCGGGGCGCGGCGCGGGGCGAGCCCGACCGCGCGGCCGTCGAAGCCCACGCTCTGGATAAAGGCCCAGGCGGGGATCCCGGCCCGCAGCGAGAAGCGCCGGATCACGGCCCAGTTGTGGAAGTAGTCGCCGGTGATGCCCCCGCCGGAGAGCAAAGGATAGTGGTCGAAGGAGAGCACCGGGGGCCGCACCACGCTCAGGTAAAGCTCCAGGTACCTCTCGTAGCTGCCCGCTCCCAGAGCGTAGCGGGGCGAGGCGTAGGACGGCCAGACGTTTATGTAGGGCAGCAGGCCGGCGTCCGCCTCCCGGAGGATGTCCCTGGCGCGGGACAGGATGCCGAAGAGCCGCCGGCCCGGCTCGTCGAACAGGTTTATCCCGGCGAGGGCGGGATGGGAGCCGTACCTCTTCAGGAGCGCGAGCAGCCTCAGCCGCACCGCCTCGCCCGGGTTGCGGGCGGAATGTCGCGGCGCGCCGCTCCGGCCGGGGCCGCTCAGAGCCTGCATGGGGCTCCGCGCTCCTCCCTCGGCGGTCCGGCCGCCGGGGGCGGCGTCGAGGATCAGCCGCTGCAGCCTGCCGTCGGTGAGCACGAAGCGCAGCCCGCAGGCCCCCGCGGCCTCGAGCGCCGCGGGGTTGGTCTGGTCGTTCGTCACCCCGTTGCCGCCGATGACGAAGTTGAAGCCGGCCTGCGAGATCTCGCGGTAGCGCCCGACGCCCGTCCGGCCGGGGGGAGGGGGCCACCACAGCCCCACCGGGTACTCGTCGCGGGCCAGCATCCTGGGCCTTGTCGCCGCGTCGAGGGCCCCGGAGGGCTCCCGAAAGAGATCCAAGCCCGCAAACACCCCCGAGAAGGCTACGCCGTAACCGGCCAGGCGGAGAAAGCGAGCGCGGCTGAGCTCCCCACCCACGATCGATCCCTCTCTCTCTGTCCGTCTTCCGGTGCCGTCGGCCGAACGGGCTTCCTTATTGTACCCGGAGCCCTCAACCGAAGAGGGTCTGCTGTCCTTCGGCCCTGCGAAAGGCCGCCGTAGAGAGCCGCGGAAAGCACCCGGGCTCGATGCCCGCCCTGCGGCAGCTTATCTCGAAGAGCCGGGCGATGTGATCGGCGTAGAACCCCTCGCCCCGCATGCGCGAGCCGAAGCGCGGGTCGTTGAGGGCCCCGCCGCGCATGGAGCGGATGCGGTTCAGGACCTTCTCCTTTCGGTCGGGGAAGTGGCGCGAGAGCCAGTCCTCGAAGAGGGGCGCGACGGCGCCGGGGAGGCGCACGGGGACGCAGGCGGCGAAGCCCGCGCCGGCCCCGGCCGCGGCGGAGAGGAGGCGCGGCAGCTCGTGGTCGTTCAGGCCCGGGATCACGGGGGCCGCCATCATGCCGACGGGGACGCCGGCCTCGGCGAGCCTCTCGATGGCGGCGAGGCGGCGGGCGGGCCGTGAGGTGCGCGGCTCCATCACGCGGCGCAGGCCGTCGTCGAGGGTGGTGAGGCTGACGGCGACCGCTGCCGCGCCGTGGCGGGCCAGCTCGGCGAGGAGGTCGGCGTCGCGGGTGACGAGGTGGTTCTTCGTTACGACGGCCACCGGGTTGCGGAACTCCGCGAGCACCTCCAGGCAGCGGCGGGTGAGGCGCAGCCGCCTCTCGACGGGCTGGTAGGGGTCGGTGACGCCGCTCATCGAGAGCGGCCGCGGCCTCCAGCGGGGGGAGGAGAGCTCCCTCCGCAGCAGCTCGGGGGCCTCCTCCTTCACGAGCACCTTCGTCTCGAAGTCCAGGCCCGCGGAGAGGCCGAGGTACTCGTGGGTCGGGCGGGCGTAGCAGTAGGCGCAACCGTGCTCGCACCCCCGGTACGGGTTGATGCTGGCGTCGAAGCCGATGTCCGGGCTCCCGTTGCGGGCGATTATGGAGCGGGAGCGGTCGCGCAGGTAGACGGTTGCGGGGCGCGGCTCCTCGCCGGGCTCCTCCGGCGGCTCGGGCTCCACCGAGAGGCGCTCGAAGCGGTTCTTCGGGTTGCCGGCGGCGCCGCGGCCGGCGATGCCTCCGCGGCGCGGGTGCTCTTCCACGCCCGGATTCTAGCGGCTCCTCCTCAGCCTACCAACGGCCTTATATATTTTCCGTTGCGCTCCGGGGAGGGAGCCGGAAAATCTCCGGCGTGTCCTGTATGCTTGCTGCGTAACGCGGGAGGTCGAGGTGCAATCTGTCCTCAACGGGATATTGACCCTGCTCGGGTTTCTGGGCGAGGGGCTGCGAAGCGTGGCCCCGGTCATCGGCATCCTGCTCGTCTTCCAGCTTTTGGTGCTGCGGGCGCCGCTGGAGAACTGGCGCGAGATCGCCGCGGGGCTGGTGTTGACCGTCATCGGGCTGGTGGTCTTCCTCAAGGGGCTGGAGATAGGGCTCATCCCCCTGGGGGAGGCGGCCTCCGGGGCCCTTGCCCGCCGCGGCTCGCTCTTTCTGGTGGTCCTCTTCGGGCTGGCGATGGGCTACGGTGCCACGCTCGCCGAGCCCGCGCTCCGGATCCTCGCCGAGCGGGTCGAGAGCCTGACGGGCGGGGCCCTGGGCGCCGGCCTCTTCGTGCAGACGGTGGCCGTGGGGGTGGCTCTGGGGCTCGGCGTGGGCGCCGCCCGCATCGTGCTCGGGATAGAGATCACGCCGTTCTTCATCCCCGCGCTCGCGCTGGCGCTCGTGCTGACCTTCTTCGCCCCGGAGCGCTACACGGGGCTGGCCTTCGACGCGGCCCTCGCGACCACGGGGCCGGTGACGGTGCCGCTCACGATAGCCCTCGGGAGCGGGCTGGCGCTCGCGCTCGGGCGGGGAGACATCCTGGTCTACGGTTTCGGGCTCGTGGCGTTCACGGCGCTGGGACCGATCCTGTGCGTGCTCGTGCTGGGCATCATCCTCGGGGAGCCGGCGGGGGGTTAGCGAGATGCAGGGATACAAGCTCATCGCCGCCATAGTCCCGAAGGGGGCCGCCGGCAGGGTCATGGACGCGGCCCGCGAGGCGGGAGCGGAGGGCGGCACCATCCTGATGGCCCGCGGGACGGGAGTGCACGAGGCGCGGCGCTTCTTCGGTATCACGATCAGCTCCGAGCGGGAGCTGATCGTGATCCTGACCGAGCAGGAGAAGCGGGAGGCGATCCTCGACGCGGTGGTGCGGGCGGGCCGGCTCGACGAACCGGCGCGCGGCATAGCGTTCGTGCTCGCCGTCGAAGAGGTCACCGGCATCGTCCACCGCGAGGAGGGCTGACGCCGAACCGCCGCGACGCGGGTCAGCCGGGACAGACCAGCACCGGCCCCGGCGCAGCCCTGAGCACCCTCGTTGAGACGCTGCCGAGCCGCAGCCGGTCGAGCCCTCCGAGGCCGCGCCTGCCGACCGCGACGAGCGCCGGGCCTTCGCCGCCCTCCCGGGCGACGGCCAGCAGCACCGAGGCAGCCTCCCCCTCCCTGACGCTGACCCGCGGGCGGTACCCGAGCCGCCCCTCCAGCGCCCGGGCGCGCGCCAGGAGAGAAACCTCGTGGCGGCCCAGCGCGACCCGCAGGGGCGCGGCGGCGTCCTCCGCAAGCCTCGCCGCCCCGGAAACCCCGACTATGACGGGGAAGGCCCTCACCAGCTGCAGCGTCGCCCCGAGAAGGGGCGCGATGTCCGCGGCCAGCTCCCCGGCCCGCCGCGCTTCCTCCGAGGTGTCGTCGCCGACGACCACGCGGGAGGGCGGCCACGCCTCCCGGCCGCCCTTCACGACCAGAACCGGGCAGGGCGCCAGGCCCACGACCCCTTCGGAGACGCTGCCCGTCACGAGCCGCTCGACCGTTCCCAGCCCTTTGCGGCCCACGACGATCAGGCCGGCCCCGAGTTCCCGGGCCAGCGCGCAGATCTCCTCCTCCGGCCGCCCCTCCCTGAGGTGCCCCTCGACCTCCCCACCCACGGCGGAGGCCGCTGCCGCCACCTCTCCGGAGAGGAGCTCGCGCGCCTCCCGCGTGCGCAGCGGCGCATCCGCAGCGGGACCGCCCTCCAGAGAGGGAACCGGTTCGAAGGTGCGCAAGACGTGCACCACGTGCAGCTCCGAGCCTGCCCCGGCGCAGAGGTCCGCCGCCGCGCGCAGGGCGAGCGCCGCGCCCGCGGAGCCGTCGGTCGCCAGCAGCACCTTTTCCGGAAAGCCGTCCATGCGAAGACAACTACGATCTTACAGCCGACCATGTCTCATGGGCCAGAGATAGGTCTCTCGCCCAGGTCTCTCGCCCGCGGGCGCCTCAACGCTCCGAAGCCCCCCAGCCCCCTCTGCCCGACTCGTCCACAGGGTCTGGGGCCAGCATCCTCTCGCCCCTGCGGTAGGCGGCGCGCCCGATCACGTGCGCCGAGACCGGGGAGGTGAGGAGGAGGAAGAGCGAGATCAGGATGACCCGGAACACGATCTCCGGCTCCCCCGTCACAACCGACGCGGCCAGCAGCGAGATGACCCCGAGAAAGACCGCCTTGCTCGCCGCGTGCAGCCGGGTGTAGGTGTCCGGCATCCGCAGCATGCCGTAGACCCCGACGGTTATGACCGCGACCCCGAGGACAACGAAGGCGTCGGCAATCCAGGGGAGGAGCGCGCCCACTAAAAGACCCTCCGCTCAGAGTGGTAGCGGGCGGCGGCCACGGTGCCCACGAAGGCGAGCAGGGCGAGGATGAGCGCCGCGTCCAGGAAGTAGGGGGTGCGGAAGGCGTCGACGAACAGCACCAGGATGCCCACCATCACCAGCGTGAGGGTGTCCAGGGCGAGTATCCGCCCGGTGGCGGAGGGTATGCGGATCACCGCGTACACGCTGGCGAGCAGCAGCAGCGCCATCCAGACCGACGCCGCGTAGAACACCGTCTCGTGCATCTCCAGAGCCTCCTCTCTATCTCAGGGAAAGACCTCTCTCTGGTAGCGCCGGTAGAACTCCTCGTGCTCCCGGCGCACGGCCTCCGGGTCGGAGGCGTCTATGGTGTGGATGAGCATCACCCTCCTCTCCCAGTCCACCTCGACGAGGAAGGTGCCGGGGGAGAGGGTCGTCGCCAGCGCGGAGAAGGCCACGCCGGCCGGCGTCCTCTCCCCCACCGGCACCGCCACGATGCCGGGGCTGCGCAGGGGGCGCAGGCCGAGGGTCACCAGCGCCACCACCCAGGTGCCCTTCAGGATGCTGCGGAGGACGGCGAGGCAGAGCGGCACCCCGTAGAGCGCCCGCCGCAGCAGCCCGGCCTCCCCGGGGGGCGCGACGAAGACGAAGCGCCTGAAGGCCAGGAGGAGCACCGCGGAGAGGGCGGCTCCCAGGGCGAGGTCCCAGGGGTGGAAGCTCGCCAGCACGAGGGCGTAGACCAGGGTGAGCGCCGCCAGGTAGACGAGAAAGCGCCTCACGGGCCGCCCCCCGCGGGCAGGGCCGAGGCGGCCGCGGCGCTCGCCGCGGCGAGCGGCTCCGGCCAGAGCCCGAGCAGGAGCAGGAGGGCGGCGAGCCCGGCCACGAGCGCCCGCGGCGCGGCCCCGTCGGGCTTCGCGCCGTCCGCGACCAGGTAGGCGCGCTGGTAGACCTGGAAGCAGTAGACGAAGGAGAGCGCCCCGCCGGCGAACACCAGCGCGGTCAGCACGGTGCTCCAGAAGACACCCCCGGCCTCCAGGGAGGCCCGGAAGAGCGCGAGCTTCCCGAGAAAGCCCGCCGCCGGGGGGACGCCGGCCACGGAGAAGGCGCCCACCGCGAACGAGGCCCCCACCCACGGCCCCCGCAGCCCCGTGGCGGTGAAGAGCAGGGCCTTGTTCAGGGCGTTAGCCAGCGAGTAGAGGACCGCCGCGGCGTATCCGGCCGGCCCGCCGACCCCTATGGCGATCAGGATGTACCCCGCCTGCCCGATGGCCGAGTAGGCCATCACCTCGGCGGGCAGGCGGCGCGAGATCGCCTGCAGCGCACCGTAGAGGATGCTGGCGCTGCCGAGGGAGAGCAGCACCAGCCCCCCGAGCCCCGAGAGGCCGGGCAGGATCTCCCCGCCGAAGCGCAGCAGGCCGTAGCTGCCGATGTTCGCCAGGGCGCCCGAGAGGATCGCGGCCACCGGCGGGTGGCTGCCCACGTAGACCGCCGGCAGCCAGAAGTGGAACGGGAAGAGGCCCAGCTTGAGGCCGAAGGCCACGAAGACCGCGACCGAGATCACCGCCGTCGAGGCCGGCTCGGCGGCGGCTATCCGCCGGGCCACCACCTCCATGTCCAGGCTGCCGGTCAGGTGGTACATCCCGGCGACGGCGATCAGGAAGATCACAGAGCCGAGCAGGTTGACCACCGCGAAGATGAAGGCCGCCCGGATCTGGTAGTCCTGCTCCCGGTAGCCGGTGAGCGCGTAGGCGGCGGTCATGGCTATCTCGAAGAACACGTAGAAGTTGAAGATGTCGCCGGTGAGGAAGACGCCGGAGAGGCCGGCGTTGAGCAGAAGGACGAGCGCCGGGAAGGTGCGCGAGCGGACCCCGGAGAGCACCTCGTGGAGCAGGGCGAGAAAGACGACGCCGGAGGAGATAAGCGCGAAGAGCACGCCCAGAGCGTCGGCGCGCAGCGTGATGCCGACCCCCGGCGGCCAGCCCCCCGCCACCGACCACACGGGCCCGCCGCCCAGCACCCGCGCGGCGAGCAGCGCGAGGCAGGCCAGGGAACCCCCCATCCCCGCCACGGCCAGCCACCCGGCGAGCGGCCGCCGCCCGTCCAGGAGGGCGAGGGCGGCGCCGAGCACCCAGGTGAGCCCGAAGGAGAGGGAGAGCAGGATCACGGGCGCTCTTCCGCCTCCTCGACGCCCTCGCCCCGCTCGATCGCCTCGGCCTCCCGCACCTCGGCCGCTGAGATCTCCTCCAGGTCCACCGACCCGTGGGAGGTGTAGAGCCGGTAGACCATGCTCAGCAGCAGCGCGGTGACGCTGAAGCTGATGACGATGGCGGTGAGGGCCATCGCCTGCACCAGCGGGTCGCTCACCGGCTCGCCCTCGGGGAGCGGGTAGATGGGCGGGTAGCCGCGCGAGAGCCCGGCGCAGATCACGAAGAGTATGGCGGCGTTGGAGACGAGGATCATGCCGGTGACGACCCGCACCAGGTTGCGCTGCAGCACGAGGTAGGCCCCGGCCCCGAAGATGACCGCGACGGAGAGCGAGAGGAGAAAGGTCATCCCTCCCCCTCCTCCCGCGCCCCCGAGATCAGGCGCATCACCCCCACCGAGAAGCCGAAGACGAGCAGGAAGATGCCGGTGTCGAAGGCCACGGCGGTGATGAGCTCCAGCGTCCCGAGGTGGACGGGCTCCTCGCCGGGGGGAGGGTAGTGGGTGAGCGGCGGCTGGCCGAACAGCAGCGGGAAGGCGGCCAGGGCCAGGGCGAGGAGGAGCCCGCCGAAGCACAGCAGCCCGGCCGGGGGCAGCGGGAGAAGGCGCGAGGCCTCCTCCTCTCCGAAGGCCATGTACTGCAGCAGCACCCCCAGGGAGGCCACCACCCCCGCCGAGAAGCCGTCCCCCGGCTGGGCGTACCCCTTGACCAGGATGGCCGCCGCGGTGACGAGGGAGGGCAGCAGCAGGGCCCGGGAGACGAAGCGCGTCATGTCCCCCCGGAGCTCCTCGGGCCTCACGGGAGCCTCCCCCTGGCGAGCAGGGTCGCGACCCCCAGCAGGGCCAGGGCGACGACCGTGATCTCGCCCAGCGTGTCGAGACCCCGGAAGTCGGCGAGCGTGACGGTGACCACGTCCTTGCCGTGGGCCTCGGGGGTGAGCGCGATGAGGCGCTCGTAGGCCCCCCGCTGGATGGCGGGCTGGGAGAAGGTGCTCCAGGAGACGGCGAGCGCGAACATCCCCGCCACCACGGCGACGGCGGCCTTCAGGCGGGCCTGCCGGGCGCTGATCCTGGCCCCCCGCCGCAGCACCCCGGGCGGGATGAGGCGCATCGTGGCCAGCAGCAGCAGGGTGAGGATGGTCTCGACGAGCACGGCGACCAGGGCGACGTCCGGCGCGCCGAGAAAGCCGTAGACGAGGGCCACGGAGAAGCCGGCGCTGGAGATGACGAGCGCGAGGGTGAGGTGCCGGACGGTGAGGCAGGTGGCGAGCGCCGCCCCCGCCGCGGCCGCGAGCGCGATGAGCAGCGGCAGGTCGTCCGCCCCCACCTCCCCGAAGCGGAAGACCCCGACGGTGGGCGTGGCGAGCAGCCCGAGCCCGACGAGCACCCCGGCGGGCAGGAGGATCCCGGCGATCCTGCCCCTGAGGTCCCTGACCTCCAGCTCGTGCCCCCGGTCGGAGAGGAGGTTGAGCAGCCGCAGCCCGACCCGGTAGGCGCGCTCGGGGCCGGCCGCCTCCCCGGCGCGGGCGAAGAGGCGCGCCGCGGGCTCCCACGCCGGGCGCGAGACCACTATCGCCGCGCCGAGGGCGTAGGCGGCGAGCGCGAGCAGGTTCTCGGGCCGCGCGTCGAGGTGGTAGGCGACCTGAACCGCGCCCGCAGGCTCCCCGAGGGAGGACGCCGCGGCGGCCCCCGCGAGCGCGGCGAACGGCCCGGGCAGCAGGCCGCCGAACAGCACCAGAGCCCCGAGCAGGACCACCGGCCACACCAGCTTCCCCGCCACCCTCCCGGGCTCCGCCGCCGGCCGGCCGAGGAAGATGCCGCTCCAGAACCTCCAGGTGTAGGCAAGCGTAACGGACGCACTCAGAACCGCAAGCCCACCGAAGAGCGCGCCCCGCTCGAGCGCGGCGGCGAAGAAGAACTCGTCCTTGAAGAAGCCGATCGTGAGCGGCAGGGCGGCCAGCCCCGCAGCCGCGAGGCCCGAAGATGCCGCAAGCAGCGGCATCTTGCTCCACAGCCCCCCCAGGCGGGACAGCCTGTCCTCCCCAGTGGCCTCCGTCACCGCCCCGGCGCTGAGAAAGAGCGCGCTCTTGGCCAGCGCGTGGGCGATCACGTAGAAGGCGGCCCCCGCGGCGCCGTAGCGCCCCCCAAGGCCGTACATGAAGACCACGTAGCCGTACTGCGCGACGGTGGAGTAGGCCAGAAGCTGCTTGAGGGTGTCGCGGGTGAGCGCGAGGACGCCGCCCAACCCCATGGAGAGCAGCCCGACGGCGGACATCACGGCGAGCAGGGCCTCGCTCTGCGCGAGGATCGGGTAGAGGCGCCCGACGAGCAGGACGCCCGCGGCCACCATCGCCGCAGAGTGCAGGTATGCCGAGACCGGCGTCGGGGCGGCCATCGCGCGCGGCAGCCAGAAGTGGAAGGGCGCCTGGGCGCTCTTGGCGAAGGCAGCGAGCAGGACGAGGAGCCCGGCGCTCGCAAGCAGCGCCCCGGGCTCTACCCTTCCGGCAAGCTCGGGC
>Ga0207863_100245_pt1 | contig 21548 bp, 19 predicted proteins | sample CeladaPassaD2F12_FD_187497 | JGI IMG/M metagenome (GOLD analysis project Ga0207863, IMG submission 187497) | Cellulose-adapted microbial communities from the Joint BioEnergy Institute, USA - Passage D2F12 (SPAdes) (version 2) | ecosystem: Engineered > Bioreactor > Continuous culture >... | reverse complement strand
GTCGCCCAGTGGTCGCCCCTCGTCGTGGCCAGCGCGCTCGCTCCCAGCTTGGCCTTCCTTGCCGTGTGCAAGCCGAGCATCGGCCTGCCGGTCCTCCTGACGCACGGTGACCGCCGGAGCTGGCAACAGGCTGCGCTCTTCGTGCTCCTCACGCTGGCGCTCTTTCCGCTCTGGCCCCTCGGTTGGCTGCACAACCTCCGCTCGGAGCACGGCTATCCGGTGCCGCTCACGGTCTTCCCCGGCCTGTTCCTCCTGCTCGCGCTCCTGCGCTGGCGCGATCAGCGTGCCCGGCTGGTGTTCCTGATGGCCTGCTTCCCGCAGCGGCTCTGGTTCTACGACCAGCTGCCGCTCTGGCTGGTCGCGCGGAACTGGCAGGAATCGCTCCTGCTCACGGTGGCGAGCTGGATCGGCTACTGGGGATGGCGGCTGACCGCCGAATCGCCGGTCTGGAACGGCTCCAACCCGGCCGATGCACCGGTATGGGTGGTCACCTTCATCTACCTCGTCGCACTCGGTATCGTGCTGCGGCCGAGCCTGCGCCGCGGCTGGAAGGTGCTGCGGGCGCGACTGCAGCCCCGGCCTGCCGTCACGGAGTCGCGCGTACTTCCACGTGCTGGAAGATGACCGCACCGGGGCCACTGTAGACCAGCCGATAGTCCGGACTGCGGAATAACTCACTGATCAGTGCCCCGAAGCGCTCGAAGCGACGCCCGTCGATCCAGTACGGCTGCCGGGCAATGTAGACGAAGTCGTAGTCGATGTCCCGGCTCGCCGCCCAGTGCTCGAGGCACGTGCGCCCGGCGCTCGCGCAGAGCTGTAGTGCCGTCGCGGCGTCGATGCGCGCCGAGAAAGCGCCCAGCCACTCATATCCCTGCACGACCGCCAGGTTGACCCGCCCCGTCAGGGCTGGGAACCACTCGGCGACGCGATCCTGCCCGAACCAGGTCTCGCCGGTCAGGACGAGGAAGCGTGCTGCCGGCGGCGTCCGCTCGGCCACCCAGGCCATGGCTGCCCGGTCGTCCGGCGTCAGGCCAGAGAGCAACGGTCGATAGGCCCGGGCTGTGGACACCGTCGACTGCAGGATCACGAGGAGCAACACCAGTTGCAGCACCCACCACGGGACACCGCCGCGCGCGCTTCCCAGCTCCGCTGAGTCATTCCGGAGCCGGAGCTGACGGAGCGGCTGCACTGCCCGCAGGAGCAGCGGCAACAACACCTCGCTCAGCCCGATACCGGCGAGCAGCGCCACCGGGATCACCGCACGCTGGTCGAAGGCACGCGCTTGCAGCGCTGGGATCACGACCAGCCACAGCGGCAAGAGAAACCGGCGTTGCCCGAGCTCGTGCAGTACGCCGAGGAGCGCGAGCATTCCCACCACCGGAAAGACCGGCTCGCGCGTGACGTCGAACAGGGCGAGGCGACCGAGGCCGCTCAGCGCCGACCATCCGGAGTCGTGCAGTGGCCGAAGAACCGCGGTGCCGTGACGCGCCACGACCGTCACCAGCCAGGGACTGACGAGGACGAAGGCGCCGAGCGCCGCCAGGAGCGAGGAGACGAAGGTATCGCGCCGCCGGCTCAGGGCGAGCCAGAAGAACGGCACGCTGTAGGCCAGGAACCAGCTCGCTTCGGGATGGCTCGCTACGGTAGCTGCTGCGCTGAGGGCGAGCCCCAACACCGGCCAGCGCCCGCCGCCGCTATAGAGCCGGTAGGCGCAGACCAGCGCCAGGATGGAGAACAGCTGCCCGAACGCCCGGGTGACACCGCCGCCCATGATCGGCCAGACGAAACTCATCGGCAGGAGGGCGAACGCCACGGTCGCTGCTGTGCTGGCCCGGCGCGAGGGGAGCAGCTGGTGCGCCAGTACCGCGAAGCCTGCCACGCTCCCGACCGTCAACGCGGTCGGCAGGTACCGGAACAGATCGAGCCGGGCGACTCCGAGCGTTTCCAGCAGGGCGACCACGTACAGGCCGAGCGGTGGGTAGACGAACGGTATCCCTGCCTGGTTGTAGCTCGTCGAGACGGGAAGCCGGAAGTACGCCCGTTCGAGGTCATCCACCATCGTCCAGAAGAGCCCACCGTCGTTCAAGGGAAACGAGCTCTGCCGGACGAACCAGAGGCGAAAGACGAGTGCCACGCCAACCGCCTGTACCAGGATCGCCGGGTACCAGAGGGAGGGCGTGAGGCGTGCCGGAGCTCGCTTCGTCAGTGCTTCCTGCGTTCGTTCTGGGGCCGTGACCAAGCTGCGCCATACCTCCTGTTCGGTGCTGGTCGCGTCGACCGCTTTCCGGTCGTTTTACGTCACGCAAGATCCGAGCGGTTTTCTCACCGGCTGCCGTGCCGGTGGGGCTCGCAGTCGCGTCACCAGGCACGGGTGACGACCGGCCAGCAATCGTACGCCGGCCGGCGCAGCCCGGGTACTGGCCTGCTGCAGGAACGGACGTCCCGTCGGCCCGACCCGGACGAGAGCGGTGCGCGACGGATCGCCTGGGTTGCGTGCTGCGAACGGCGAGACCGGCCCAGCGCTGGCTGTGCCCGACCGGTGATGCCGGTGACCGAGTGCCTTTTGTGGGGAAGAACTCGCGCGCTCAACTACTCACTGGACGCGTCCCGATATCGCGCCGGATGGCTCGCAGGGCGACAGCGAGGAAGACCAGGCTGTACACCGCCAGGACCAGCGTCGCGCGCCAGGGATGCAGGTCGGAGGTCGCTGCCTGGCCACTCACCTCGGCCGGCATGAAGGCGCGCGTGTTGAGTGACTGGAGCTCCGAGGCGTTCTGCCCGAGCAGTGTCCAGTCCAGCACGGTGAAGATCCAAGAGAGGCTCGTCCCCTCGACGGACGGGCGGAGCAACTGCAAGATGCCGAAGCCCAGCTGTTCGACGAAGACGTAGGCCAGCACGATCCCCATCGCCAGCGCCGAGGAACGGAAGAGGATCGCCAGCGCGATCGCACCTAGGATGTAGGGGACGGTAGCCCAGAACGCGCGCAGCAACGAGAGGAGGAAATCGTCCCACTGGTCGGTGAGCCAGTCGAATGGGACATGCCCGAGATGGAGCTGGGAGGCGAGCGCCCCGAGCGCGAGGCCGACCAGGACCGTGACGACGAGGTAGGCGACCACGACACCGAACAGGACGGTCGCCTTGGCGAGGACGAGCTGCGTCCGCGAGGCACCCCGCGAGAGGAGCGGGACGATCGTTCCCCAGGCGAACTCGGTGCCGGCGTTGCTCGCCGCGACGACGAGCAGGGCGAAGAGACCGAGGCTGGGGATGAAGTTGAGCGTGTCGGCGAGTGCCCCGGGCAGCGTGACCAGGCTGGTGAAAAGGTCTCTCGGCATCGCCTGGTCCTGGCCAGCGGTCGGCAGGGAGACGAAGGAGAGGGCGATCAGGAGTCCGCGCAGCGTCACCATGATCGCCACCAGGATCACCAGGGCGATCCAGGTCATCGGCCGGCGGACGATCTTGAAGAACTCGGCAGCCAGCAGGTTACCCATTCCTCACTCCCCCGTTCCGGTCGGCGCGTGGCTGGTCAGCTCGACGAACGTCGAGACGAGGTCTCCCTCGATCGGCCGCAGCTCCCGGAGGTAGAGCTCGTGCTGGACGAGGAACGCGCTCAGCTCCGGCACCCGTTCGGCTGGCAGGTGGACGACCAGGTGGTCGTCGTGCCGGTCGACGGCCGAGATCCAGGGCGGGCGGGCTGGTCCGCTCAGCAGAACCAGCGCTCGATCGTCGGCGACGGTGCGCACGAGGACGCGCAGTTCACCGGGCCGGAGCAGCCGCTCGATCGGGCTGTCTTCGAGGAGCTTGCCGCGGTGGATGATGATGACCCGCTGGCAGAGTTCCTGCACGTCGCGCAGGAGATGGCTCGAGAGCACGACCGTCTTGCCGCGGGCAGCCAGATCCCGCAACAGCTGGTGCACCCGCTGCTGGCCGAACGGGTCGAGCCCGTTGGTCGGCTCGTCGAGCAGCAGGAGATCCGGGGCGCCGAGCAGAGCGTTGGCCAGCGACAGCATCTGCCGCATCCCCTGCGAGTAGGTCCGGAACGGGCGGCTCGCATGCTCGGCCAGCCCGACCTGTTCCAGAAGCGGGTCGATCTGCCGGGGATCCGCGCCGTACACGTGCGCCATCACCCGCAGGTTTTGCCGGGCGTTGAGGTAGGGGTAGAAGCTGGCGACTTCCGGCATCAGGCCGACCCGGCGGAGGACACTCCGGTCCTCGTCGAACGGCCTCCCGAACACGACGATCCGGCCCGCGGTGGGCCGGACCAGTCCCGCGATCATCGAGAGCGTCGTCGTCTTGCCGGCGCCGTTGGGGCCGAGGAGCCCCACCAGTTCACCAGGGCCGAGCCGAAACGAGACGCCGTCCACTGCGACCCGGTCGCCGAAGCGCTTGGTTAACCCCTGAACTTCGAGGACGCTCGCACTGCCCATCCCCCCGTCCTCTCGCTCGGGCTACCCGGGGCGGGCGCCTCACACATCGAAGAGCGAAGTTGCTGCCGCTTCGGTCTCGCTCTCTTCGCCGGCGCTGCCGTCGTAATGGATGCGCCCGCGCAACTCCGGAGCAGCCTGCCGGATCCGCTGCTCGATCTCCCGCATGAGGTCTGGGTTCGCCTTGAGGAACGCCTTGGCGTTCTCGCGCCCTTGCCCGAGCCGCTCCTCGCCCAGGTAGTACCAGGCGCCGCTCTTCCGGATGATGCCGAGGTCGGTCGCCACGTCGAGCAAGTTCCCGGCCACCGAGATTCCCTCGTTGTACATGATGTCGAACTCGGCCTGGCGGAACGGCGGTGCGACCTTGTTCTTGACGACCTTGACGCGGACGCGCGTGCCGACCGTCTCGTTCCCTTCCTTGATCGCATCGACTTTCCGGATATCGAGCCGGACCGAGGCGTAGAACTTCAGCGCGTTCCCGCCGGTCGTCGTCTCCGGGTTCCCGTACATCACGCCGATCTTCATCCGGAGCTGGTTGATGAAGATCACCGCCGTCTTGGAGCGGCTGATCGCGCCAGTCAGCTTGCGCAGCGCCTGGCTCATCAGGCGCGCTTGCAAGCCGACATGGGCGTCGCCCATCTCGCCCTCGATCTCGGCCCGAGGAACCAGCGCGGCGACCGAGTCGATGACGACGACGTCCACCGCCCCGGAGCGGACGAGCGTTTCGGTGATCTCCAGCGCTTGCTCACCAGTGTCCGGTTGCGAGATCAAGAGATTATCGAGATCGACACCGAGCCGCTCGGCGTAGACCGGGTCGAAAGCATGCTCGGCATCGATGTACGCCGCGATGCCGCCCATCTTCTGAGCCTGGGCGATGACGTGGAGCGCCAGGGTCGTCTTGCCGCTCGACTCCGGACCGAAAATCTCGGTGATCCGCCCGCGTGGGATCCCACCGACGCCGAGCGCTAGGTCGAGCGCGATCGCGCCGGTCGGAATCACGTCGACCTGGAGTTTCGAAGCGTCCTCGCCCATGCGCATGATCGCACCTTTGCCGAAGGTGCGCTCGATTTGCGAGATCGCCAGTTCCAGCGCTTTCTGTCGGTCCATCGATCGTGCCGCCTTCCTGGTTGCTGGGTAGAACCCATGTTCGAGTCATGTTCAATCGTAGCGCGTGTCGGAGCTCCTGTCAATCGTCGCCGATCCGGACCATCCGCTCGACCGGCAAGACGAAGACGGTTGCGCCGCCGATCTCGACCTCGAAGTTTTCCGGCATCCAGAGCAAGCCGGGCTCCATCGCAGGCGCGTAGGGGATGACGACTTCCTTGCGCCGGCGGCAGGTGCGCCGGATGATGGAGAGCACACGCTGGACGTCCCGATCGTCTACTCCGAGGAGCAGGCTCACGTTCTCGCGTCGCAGGAGCGCACCGCTGCTCGCAATACGCGTGACACGAAACCCCTCGTCGACCAATTCGCTGACGAGCCGGTCGGCATCCTCGGCTTGCACGATCGCGATGACGAGCTTCACTGGGCCATCCGTTCGACCGTTTCGACGTCGTCAGTATACCCGATCGGGCGCGCACGCGCTGGGGCCCTGCATCCCCCGCTCACTGTAGGGAGTCAGGCAGTGCCTGACACGTCCGGCCGGGAGAGCCGGCAACGCGACCGAAGGATGCCGCGCCTGCGGTGCGGCTGGGCGAGGCACGCCTCGCCCCTACAGGACAGGGGACGATGTGCCGACCGCGATCGACGGCCGGTCACGGTCGCCGCTGCAGTCCCGCCGGTTCCCCCTGTAGGGGTCACGGGTGCCTGACCCGCAGGGTCAGGCGTGCCTGACCCATCCGGCCCGAGCGGACCGGCAAACCCTGTACCGATCTGCCGTTCAGCACGGCACAGGCGAGGCAATACCGTGAGCACCCCCATCCCCCTTCCCCGCGTGCCACACGTAGGGGTCGGGTACGCCCGACCCCTCCGGCCCAAAGGGCCGGCGATGACCCGAGGTTGGTGCCGCGCCTTCTGGTGCAGACGGGCGAGGCACGCCTCGCCCCTACAGGGTCGGGGATGCTGTGCCGACCGTGATCGATCACAGGTCACCGCCGCCCTCAGACACGCGCCGTCTCCCCTGTAGGGGTCAGGCGTGCCTGACCCGACCGGCCCGACAGGGCCGGCAATCCCGCGGCGGCCCGCCGCGGTGCACGCATGGTCGGCAGGCCGCTGCGTGACCGCTGCCGCGCCCGCGGTGCGACTGGGCGAGGCACGCCTCGACCCTGCACAGCTGGGACGATGTGCCAACCGTGATTGGTCACAGGCCACCGTCACCCGCAGTTGCCTGCCGTTTCGTGTGTAGGGGGCGGGCGTGCCCGACCCTCCGGCGCGAAAGCGCCGGCAGGGGCCGACGGATGATGCTGCACCGGACGGTACGGATAGGCCGGATACCGCCTCGCCCACGGACGCGATGCAGCACGAAGCGCCGCCCAGGCGGGGCTTGACAGGCAGCCCGGACCACCGTACGATGAGGGTGATTCGAGAAGTAGAACAGTATTCAGTATTTCGAACATCACGAGGAGCCACAGGATGGCTGCACATTCGCCAGCGGTTTCCCGGGCGGTCGCCGCGCTCAATGCACTGGCACGTGCCAGCGACGGGCTAACGCTCAGCGAACTCGCGCGCGAGACCGGCGAGCCGAAGAGCACGCTCCACGGGATCCTCGCCACGCTCGTCGAGGCGGGCTTGCTGGTGCGGGACGGGGCGACGAAGCGCTATCGCCTCGGGCCGCATCTCCTCGCGCTGGCTGGCGCCTATGCGCGGCAGAGCGATCTCCTGCGCGCATTCGGCGAGGTTGCCCGGCCGCTCGCCCGCGAGCTCGGCGAGACGATCCAGCTCGCGATCCTGCAGGGGCGCGACGTGCTCTACATCGGCAAGCAAGAAGGTACGCAGTGGGTCCGGCTGGCGTCGGAGGTGGGGACGCGGCTACCTGCCCATGCGACCTCGCTCGGCAAGTGTCTCCTCGCCTGGCTTCCGCCCGAGGAGCTGGAACGCTTGCTCGCTGCCGGGCCGCTCGTGGCGCTGACGCCACGCACGATCACCGACCCCGACATCTTGCGAGCCGAGCTCGCCCAGGTGCGTGCGCGCGGCTACGCGATCGACCGCGGCGAGACGCTGCCGGATGTCTGGTGTTTCGGCGCTCCGGTGCGGGATGCCCAGGGAGCCGTCGTCGCGGCGCTCAGTATCTCGGTACCGGTCACGCGGATAGCATCGGAGCGGATCGACGAGCTGATCGCGGCAGCCCGGCGGGCAGCGACGGAGCTGTCGCTTCGCCTCGGGTACTGCGACATGGTAACGGCAGAGGGCGAAGCGGTGATCGAGGACGTGCAGAGGAGGAGGGTCGCGCCGTGAGGACGTTCTCGCGCCGGCGGTTTCTGGGCGTCGCAGCGCTCACCGGGTCGGCGTTGCTCGCTGCCTGCCGCGGTGGCCAGCAGCCGACGCCGACACCAGCGACGAGCGGTGGCACAGCCGGTGCTGGCCAGCGCTTCGACGGTGTCGAGGTCAACGTGATCACCTTCACCGGGCCGCAGATCGCCGAGCCGCTCCAGCGCCGCGCACCGGAGTTCCAGCAGCTGACCGGCGCCAAAATCAACGTCATCACCGTCCCCTTCGCGGACCTCTACCAGAAGATCCTGACCGATATTACGACGGGCACGAACAGTTATCATGTGCTGGTCTTCTCACCGCAGTGGATGGCCGACTTCGTCGAGCCGGGCTATCTGGAAGACCTCACGCCCCGGGTCGAAGCCGACCCGGCCCTGCAGTGGGACGATATCGCTCCCTTCTTCCGCAATTTCAGCGCGCTCTACAATGGTCGCATCTACACGATACCGCTCGACGGCGATTTCCAGATGGTCTACTATCGCACCGATCTCCTGGAGGCCGAAGGCTTGAAGCCGCCCGAAACCTGGGAAGACTATCTGGCCATCGCCCAGCACTTCCACGGCAAGGACCTCAACGGTGACGGCGTCCCCGACTTCGGCTCCGGTATCGCCAAGCGGCGTGGTGCCCAGAGCTACTGGATGTTCTGGTCGATCGCCGCGTCGTTCCTGCAGAGCCAGGGAACCCAGCAGGGAGCTTTCTTCGACGTCGACACCATGGAACCGCTGACGAACAACGAAGCGTTCGCTCGCGCCCTGGAGATCTACAAGGAGACCGGGCAGTACGGCCCACCGGACGAGCTGAACTGGGACGTCGGCGACAGCCGCTCGGCCTTCGTGACCGGGCGCTGCGCGCTCACGATCGACTGGGGCGATATCGGCACGCTGGCGATCGATCCCGAGCAGTCGAAGGTGAAGGACAAGGTCGGCGCCATCATCCTGCCGGGGACCAAGGAGGTGCTCGATCGCCGTGCGGGGAAGCTCGTCGCCTGCGACCAGCAGACCTGCCCGCATGCCATCAACGGCGTCAATCACGCACCGTACGCTGCCTACGGTGGCTGGTCGGGAGCGATCAACAAGAACGCGCCCGCGAAGGTGAAGGACGCCGGCTACGCGTTCCTCTCCTACATGAGTCAGCCCGCTCAGTCAAACGTCGACGTCACGATCGGGAAGACCGGTTTCAACCCCTACCGGATCTCGCAGTTCGAGAACATCGATCTCTGGGTCAAGGCCGGGATGAGCGAGCAGGCTGCCCGCAATTACCTCGGCGCTATCAAGGACAGCCTCAACAGCCCGAACATGGTGCTCGATCTCCGGATTCCGGGTACCCAGCGCTACCAGGGCGTCGTGCTGGATACGGTGCTGTCGCGGTATCTCGCTGGCGAGCTGACGACGCAGCAAGCGATGGAGGAACTGACCAAAGGGTGGAACGAGATCACCGACGAACTCGGTCGCGAAAAGCAGAAGCAGGCCTACCGGGCGAGCTTGAGCATCCGCTAGGAAAGGGCCAGCTGTGCGCGAGACGCGACCTGTCGAGACGACACGTGCACGCGGGGATGCGGTGGCGCCATCGGCCCGCCGCATCCCCCTCAGCGGTGAACGCCTGGTGACCTGGGCCGATCGTCAGGCGGGGACGGTGCTCGTGCTCCCGGCCGTCCTAGTGATTCTCGCGCTCTCGATCTTCCCGCTGCTCTTCTCGCTCTACCTCTCGCTGTCGCGCTTCCAGCCGGTCGCCGGTGGTTTCCGCTTCCAGTTCGTGGGGCTGCTCAACTACCGCAAGCTGGTCGTCGGCTCGGAACAGGAGCACTTCCTCGGTCGAGCCGGCAACCTCGGCCCGACCGGCTGGCTCGTCTTCCTCGCGCTGGCTACGGCCTTCGCCTTCCTGCTCTGGCGTTCGCTCCGCGCCGAGCCGGTGACGGTCTGGCGTCTCCTGGGGCACGGGCTGGTCGCGGTCGCCGGGCTCGTGGCGCTCTGGCTCGCCGTCCGGACGATCGCCGGCGGTGGTCGGCCCGGGACGCTGGTCGTGACCTGGGTCTACGTCTTCGGCGGTGTGGTGCTGCAGTTCCTGGTCGGGCTGCTCCTGGCCGTCCTCTGTGCCCAGCAACTCCCCGGACGGCGCTTCTTCCGCGTCGTTTTCCTCTTACCGATGATGATCACGCCGGTCGGTGTCGCTTATACCTTCCGGATGCTCACCGATACGGGCAAAGGGCCGTTCGCGCCGGTCGCCAACTGGCTCGGGTACGCGAACGTGAGCTGGGTGAACGATCCCTGGGGTGCGCGGATCGCGGTGATGATCGGCGATCTGTGGCAGTGGACGCCCTTCATGTTCATCGTGCTCCTGGCTGCACTCGAGAGTCAGTCGCCCGAGCCAGTCGAGGCAGCGATCGTCGACGGGGCCAGCCGCTGGCAGATCTTCTGGCACATCACGCTACCCCAGATCGCGCCAGTGGCCAGCACGGTGGTGCTTATCCGGCTCATCGAGGCGTTCAAGATTTTCGACATGCCGAACGTCTTGACCGGCGGCGGACCTGGTACGGCGACGGAGTCGCTGACGCTCCACGCCTACGTGCTCTGGCGCTCGCTCGACTACGGTATCTCGGCTGCCGTGGCCTATTCGCTCCTGTTCGTCGTCACGTTCGTCGGTATCGCTTACGTGCGCTTGCTCCACCGTCGCTTGACGACGTTGGGTTGAAGGAGGACCGGTATGGCGCTCCGCTGGCGTACCAGTCCGACACGACCGGGGCCGCTGGCGATGCTCGCCTCCTACGCGATCCTTACCGTCTGGGCACTCGTCGTCCTGTTCCCGCTCTACTGGCTAGCGATCACGGCGTTCAAGTTGCCGATCCACGTCAACGAAGGGCCGACGTATGTGCCCTTTCTCGATTTTCAGCCGTCGCTCCATGCCTGGCGGTACATCCTGGTCGATCTCGGTAACGATACGTTGCGCCCCTATCTCAATACCGTCATCGTCGGTGTCACCAGTTCAGTCCTCACGCTCCTCCTCGGTGCTGCCGCGACGTACGGATTGAGTCGGTTCACGTACCGGATCCGGCTGGCGAGTGTGCTCGTCTTCCTGGTCGGGGCGGTGCTCGCTGCCGCCGGTATGGAGTTCGGCCTTCCGTGGCAACTGGCCGTCGCCGGTGGGCTCGGTGCGTTCGCGTTGGCCTGGGCGACGGCGCTGCGACGGGTCGGCGGGCCACGGCTCGGGAACGCGGACATCGCCTTCTGGATGATCTCCCAGCGCATGCTGCCGCCCGTCGCGATCGTGATCCCGATCTACATCCTGTTCCAGCGTCTGGCTCTGCTGGACACGCGGACGGCGCTCGTCATCGCCTACGTCGCAGCGAATCTACCGATCGCGGTGTGGTTGCTGCGCGATTATTTCCAGACGATCCCCATAGAGCTCGAGGAGAGTGCAGCGATCGACGGCGCCAACCGCTACCAGATTCTCTGGCGGATCGTCCTGCCGCTGGCGCTTCCCGGGCTGGTCGCGACCTTCCTCTTCATCTTCGTTCTGGCGTGGAACGAGTATCTCCTGGCGCTCTTCCTGAGCAGCGCCAAGGCCCAGACGATGCCGCTCCTGGTGGCCGCGCAAAACGCCACGCGTGGCCCACAGTGGTGGTACATGTCGGTGCTCATCCTGCTGATGATTGTCCCGGTCATCGCGCTGGCGATCGTGTTGGAGCGGTACATCGCTCGCGGGTTGTTGCTGGGAGCCGTCCGCGGGTGAGGGAAGGAGTCTTCCGGCATGGAGCTTCGCGATCGGATCGCCGTGGTCACCGGTGCTGGCTCGGGGATCGGCCGAGCGATCGCCGAGCGCTTCGCCCAAGCGGGCGCGCTGGTCGTCGCAGCTGACCTCGATCCGGCGGCAGCCGAGGCGACGGCATCGCGTGCACCGGATCGCATCGTCTCCCACCAGGTCGATGTGCGCGAGGAATCCAGTGTCCGTGCCCTCATGACCGCGACGCTCGACCGGTTCGGTCGGATCGACATCCTGGTCAACAACGCCGGTATCGGGACGACGAAAGACCTGGTCGAGACCGATCTCGAGGAGTGGGAGAACGTCTTCGCCGTCAACGTGCGCGGTGTGTTCCTCTGTTGCAAGTACGCCTTGCCCAGCATGCTGGAGCGCCGCTCGGGCGTCATTGTCAACATCGGCTCGGTCGCGGGGCTGATCGGGATTCCCAAACGCGCAGCGTATTGCGCGAGCAAAGGCGCGGTCGTCACGCTCACCAAACAGATCGCGATCGCCTATGTCCGCCACGGCATCCGCTGCAACTGCATCTGCCCCGGTACGGTCGACTCCCCCTGGGTCGAACGACTCGTCGCGCAGGAACCTGACCCGGTCGCTGCGCGTCGTGCGCTCGAAGCGCGCCAGCCGATGGGCCGGCTGGTCAAGCCGGAGGAAGTCGCGGCGGCGGCGCTCTATCTGGCCTCCGATGAAGCAGCGGCTGTCACCGGGAGCGTCTTCGTCATCGATGGTGGTTGGCTGGCCCAGTGAGGAGGCGCCGCGATGAAATGCTACGGCCTCACGCTCTGCCTGCGCGACGATCCAGACGCAATCGATGCCTACGTGCAGTATCACCGGGCGGTCTGGCCGCAGGTCTGTGCCCGCATCCGGGAAGTCGGCATCCAGACGATGCGCATCTTCCTCCGTGGCCGGCGGCTATTCATGTACATCGAGACGGACGACGCCTTCGACCTCGCGCGCGATTTTCCACGGGTGAACGAGGATCCAGTCTCCGCGGAGTGGAACCGGCTGATGGCCACGCTGCAGGAACGGGCGCCGGAAGCGAATCCGGACGAATGGTGGGCGCCGATGGAACTCGTCTTCGATCTCGACTGGCCGCAACACCGGCACAGGTCCGGGAGCGAACTGGAGGTGGCGCCGTGAGCACGCTGCCCCGTCGCCCGCTCGGTCGCACTGGTCTCGAGGTCAGTATCGTCTGCGTCGGTTGTGCGCCGCTCGGCGACATGCCGGAGGCGTTCGGCTACCGGGTACCGGAGGAGCAGGCGCTGGCGACGCTGCGGGAGATCTTCCGGAGCCCGATCACGTTCCTCGATACCGCGGCAGCGTACGGCGATGGCGAGAGCGAGCGCCGGATCGGTCTGATCCTGCGTGAGCTCGGTGGGCTCCCACCGGGCTACGTCCTGGCGACCAAGGCCGACCGTGACCTGGTGACCGGTCGCTTCGATGCCGACCAGGTGCGCCGCTCGGTCGAGCGCAGCCTACGGCTCCTCGGTCTCGAGCGGCTGCAACTCGTCTACTTTCACGACCCCGAGCACGCTGGCCTCTCGGTCGCCGAGGCGATGGCACCGGGCGGCCCGGTGGAAGCGCTGCTCGCGCTGCGCGACCAGGGGGTGATCGAGCACGTCGGTGTCGCCGCCGGGCCGGTCGACATGCTGATCGAATACGTGGAAACCGGCGCCTTCGCGGTCGTCATCACCCACAATCGCTACACGTTGCTCAACCGGACGGCTGAGCCGCTCCTCCGGCGGGCGAGCGAGTTGGGAGTCGCGGTGGTGAACGCCGCCCCGTACGGGAGCGGTCTCCTGGCCAAGGGACCGTCGGCCTTCCCACGCTATGCCTATCGGGCAGCGCATCCCGAGGAGCTCGAGCGCGCACGCCAGCTCGAGGCGATCTGCGCCCGGTACGGTGTGCCGCTCGCGGCAGTGGCGCTCCAGTTCTCCCTGCGCGATCCGCGCATCATCGCGACGATCGTCGGGATGAGCCGGCCGGAGCGTGTGGCGGAGACGGTTCGGCTGGCGACCTGGCCGATCCCCAGCGTGCTGTGGGACGAGGTCGCGACCGTTCCGCCGCTCCAGTACCACCCGCAGACCGGTCGATTGCTGCAGCTGGAGTGAGCACGAGGAGACGGCGATGCCGATCGGAACCGTACCGATCACCGATACGCACGTCCACTTCTGGGATATCGAGCGCTCGGATCTTTACTGGATGACGCCGGATTTGGCTGAGCAGCTCCGGCCGTTGCGCCGCAGTTTCGGTCCGGAGGATCTCGATCCAGAGCGGCGCGCGGTCGGCGTGGATCGCATCGTCATCGTCCAGGCCGCTCGCTCGCAGTGGGATCACGACTGGTGGTTCGTGCTCTGTGACCGGTATCCCTGGATCGTGGCCGTCGTCGGCTGGGTCGACCTGGCAGCACCGGATGTCGGCGAGCGGCTCGACCGGCTGGCGCGCCATGCGGCGTTCCGCGGTGTGCGGGCGACGGCCGAGAACGAGCCGGACCCCGACTGGCTGGTGCGCCCGGAGGTCGTGCGGGGGATCGCGGCGGTAGCCGAGCGGGGATTGACGCTCGACCTGCTGGTGCGGGTCGAGCATCTTCCCCACGTGCCGCGGCTGGCCGAACGGTTCCCTGACCTGACCATGGTCGTCGATCACCTGGCCAAGCCGCCGATCGCGAGCGGCGATCTCGCACGCTGGCGTGAGCGCATGGCCGCGCTGGTTCCGTATCCGAACGTCTGGTGCAAGCTGTCGGGACTCCTCACCGAGGCTGGACCGAATCCGACTGCCGAGTCGCTGCGTCCGGTCGTCGAGTTCGCGCTCGAGCGGTTCGGACCGGCCCGCCTCCTCTGGGGCAGCGACTGGCCGGTCGCGACCCTGGCTGCCGATTACCGGACGACCTTCGGCGTCTACCAGGAGCTGACTGCTGGACTGCGCGAAGCCGAGCGTGCCGCGATCTTCGGCGGGAACGCGGCGCGCGTCTACCGGCTCGCCGGTTGAGGGGTGGTGGCAGCACGCTATCCGGTGCTCCTGGTCGACGGCGCGCAGGCAGCCTGCCGTCGCCCTCCGGTTGCGACCGCTCGGTTCGTGAGCCAGTGAGCCGGGTGTTGCCTGACCCCGGTAGGCTGGAACCTGCAGTGCTGCCGACATGACAGCACGTCACGTGCTGAAGATCAGCGCTCACCCCGGTGCGGTTCCGGTCGGAGCCGCGTGCCGCACCCGGCTATCCGCATCGGGGTGACGCGTGCCTCGCCGGCCCGCGCCGAAAGGCGCGGCATCGCGGTGGTATTGCCGGCCCTTCGGGCCGGCGGGTCAGGCACGCCTGACCCCTACACGCGAACGACGCGTTGCCGCGTGGTGCGGGTTGATGGTCTCCGGTCGCCCATGGCGGCGACGCCGTGCGCCGTTACCCTGCAGGGCGACGCGTCCCTCGCCGGTCCGCGCCGCAATGTGTGGCAACCGTCACGCATCGCCGTGCCCTCGGTGCCGGCACGTCGGCGTGGGAACGGGGTGTACCGGCCCTGCAGGCCGGACGGGTCACGCACGCGTGACCCCTACACGAGGTCGGCCGTAGTCTGCTGGTCGTGGGTGGACGATCGGTAGGCGACCGTGGGCAACCCGTCCCGCCACATCGCTGTAGGGGCGAGGCGTGCCTCGCCCAGCCGCGCCGGAGGCGCGGGGGTGGAACCACCGAGCCATGACACCCAATCGAACACCCCTCACCCCCGCCGCTCCCGCGGCACCCCCTCTCCCGAGCGGTGCGGGAGAGGGGACGGGGGTGAGGGGGGCCATAGCCTGCCGCGTGTGTGGGCATGCGGCGCGGGTCGGTGGCCCTGTTCTCGGCCCGGCGACCCGGACGGCTCACGCACGCGTGAGCCCTACAGGGGGTAACGGCGGGTGTCGAAGGCCGACGGTGGCCTGCGATTCGGCACGGTCGATGCATGTTCCCCGCTCTGTAGGGGCGAGGCGTGCCGCGCCCGTCCGCACCGCCAGGTGCGGCAACGGACATCGGCACACCTGCCTACCGTCCATGCAAGCACAGCGGCCTCCGTCTGAGGGTTTGCCGGCCCTGCGGGCCGGATGGGTCAGGCACGCCTGACCCCTACAGGGGGCAACGGCGGGTACCGAGGGCGACGGTGGCCCATGATCGGTCACGGTCGGTGGCTCGCCCCCCATTCTGTAGGGGCGAGGCGTGCCTCGCCCGTCCGCACCGCCAGGTGCGGCACCGTTTGCCAGCGCTGACGGGCCGGAGGGTCGCGCACTCCTGACCCCTACCGGGTGGATGTCTCCCCTCTCGGGCAAGGCGACCCTTGCGCGATCGCACGTTCTGTCGCATAGTATGGTCGTCGGTTTCGATCGAGATGGGGAGGGAGCGTCATGCAGTTCGATGAGTTCATCGGCAAGGTGCAACATCGGGCACGATTGGCCTCGCGTGGCGAGGCAGAGCGGGTGACGCGCGCAGTGCTGGAGACACTCGCCGAGCGACTGGCGGGTGGAGAAGCGAAAGACCTGGCTGCCCAGCTGCCGATGATCGTCAAGGACTACATCCTCGAGTACCCGCATGCCGGCGAGGGGCGGCACATGTCGCTCAAGCAGTTCTACGAGCGGATCGCTGAGCGGCTGCACGCACCGATGCCGGAGGCAGCCTTCTGGGCCCGAGCCGTGATGAGCGTGGTACAGGAAGCGGTCAGCGCTGGCGAGCTCGATGACGTCAAGCACCAGCTCGGGCCCGACTACGCGCCGCTCTTCGAGTGGGAAGGCCCGCAGTGATTGCCGTGATCGAGTGCCGCGTTGGCGCGTGATCGCTGCGCCGTACGCCGCCCGGTGATATCCCCCGGGCGGCTTTCGTCTGCATAAGGCCCGTTCAGGTCAGCGGACCCATAGACGGTCGGTCGTTGTTCAGGTCCACTTCCGGAGGTCGAGCGACCGGCTGCCGCAGCGGCGCGGTGACCTTGGCTCTTGGCTGGCGAGCGCGGTGTGTCCCGCGCACGTTACCGTGCTGGGTCAGTGAATCATCGTTCGAGAACGCAGCGAGAAGACAACGCCCCTTCAGGTTCTTCGCGCGTTTGCCGATTACAGAACACTGAGCATGTCCTCGCTGGAACAGGGGGACGGGGTGGAACGGCGTGAGGCCAGGGGGGTACGGGGCGATGCTCACCAGTCGGCCCTCGCGGCGGGGCAGAAGGACTGGTCGAGTGAAGCGGAGTCGCCCGGTGATGCTGTGGCCGGGTTCCGTGATGCCGACGAGCCGCAACTCCTCATCGACCTGGAGGACGGTCGGATCGTCGACGCCAACGAGGCAGCAGCGCGCTTCTACGGTTGGCCGCGGGCGACGCTCCGGACCTTCCGGATCGATCGGCTGAACGTCCTGCCGTGGCCGGACATCGTCACCCGCATGCAGGAGGCGCTCCAGCAGCCGGCGACGCGCTTCGTGTTCCTGCACCGTTTCGCTGACCACCAGGTCCGGCTCGTCGAGGTGGTGACCGGTCCGGTCCAGGTCGGGGGGCGTACGTTTCTGCGCTCGACCGTCCGCGACCTCGGTGAGGTGCTGGCGCGTCTTCCCGACTTCGAGGCGGTGGCGCGGCGCTATCGCGCGCTCATCGAACAGCTCCCGGCTGTGGTCTATGCCGAAGAAGTCGCTCCACCGCACCGGAAGATCTACGTGAGCCCGGCGGCCGAACGGTTGCTCGGCTGGCCACCGGAGCGTCTGCAAGTCGACCGGGTCACCTGGTACGAGCAGTACGTCCTACCGGAAGACCGGGTCTGGGCACTCCATCAGGAAGAACAGACCGACCGCTCGGGTGAACCGTTTCGCGTCGAGTACCGCTTCCGAACCGGAGACGGCCGGATCGTCTGGCTGCGTGACGAGGCGATCCTGGTGCCGGACGAACATGGCCGTCCCTGGATCTGGCATGGGCTGTTGACCGATATCACGCAACAGAAGCGCCTCGAAGCCCGCCTCCAGCGCGAGTTGGCCTTCCACAACGTGCTGCTCGGGATCGCGAGCAACCTGGTCGCTGTGACCAGCGAGCGGCTCGAAGCGACGCTGTCCACGATTCTCGCTGACGTGGGGCAGTTTCTCGCCGTCGACGCGCTCGCGCTCTTCTGTTGCCAGAACGAGAGCGTGACGCTGCTCGCTCGCTGGCAGGCCAGTGGTCAGTCGCTTTCTGCACAGTGGCCGGACGACCGGACGGTAGCCGAACTGACCTGGCTGCGCCAGCGACTGGAGCAGCGGCAGCTCGTCCTGCTGACTAGGCTCGAACAACTACCCGAGGAAGCGAAAGCGGAGCGCACCGTCTTGGAACGCCTGGGTGTCCGTTCGCTGGTCGCCGTGCCGCTCTTCGCCTCCGGTCAGCTGCTCGGCTGTCTCGTTGCCGCGCAACAGCGGGAGCAGCGGCTGTGGACCGAGGAGGACATCGATCTCCTGACGTTGGTCGGACAGCTGATCACGGCGGCCGTGCTCCAGCGCCGGGCCGAGCAGGTCGAGGCCCAACACCATGCCTGGTTGCGTGCGACCGTTCTCGCTTCCCCGGATGCACTCTTGGTACTGGATGGCGAGGGAATCGTCCGCTTCGCCTCGCCGGCCAGTGGACGGGTCCTAGGGATCGAAGCGAGTGCAGCCGTGGGACGCCCGCTCACCGAGTTCATCGCTGATGCGGAACGGTTGCAGCGCTGGCTCGCGGAGGAACTCGTGCCCGATCGGGCGACCCGGATCGAGCTTGGGCTCAAGGATAGGCCGTCACGGATCGTCGAGATCTCCGGTGTCGACCTCGTGGACGACCCACATATCGGCGGGATCGTGCTCTCGATCCGGGACGTGACGGAGCGACACCGTGCGCAACAGCTGTTGCGCGAGCGCGCGACGCGGGATGCTCTGACGGGTCTCGTGAACCGTTTCGGCTTCCTGGAGGCGCTCGAGTCGTATCGTCCGGCCGCAGCAGACGAAGCGCTGGGCGTTCTCTGCTGCGACCTGGAACGCTTCTCAGCATTGAACGATGCGATCAGCTGGGAGGCCGGCGATGCTGCGCTCCGATCCGTTGCGGCACGCTTGCGCCACACGCCCGAGGCGCTGCTCGCTGCACGACTGGAGGCGGATCGCTTTGCGGTGCTCTTGCGTGCCGGCGATCGCCAGCGCTTGATCCGGGTGGCGGCTCAGCTTTTGGAAACCCTGAGCGACTGGTACGACGTCGGTGGCGAGGAGGTGTACCTCAGCATGCGGGGTGGCCTGGCGCTCGTCGAGCCGGAGGACAGTCCGGTCGCAGTGCTCCGGCGGGCCGAGATCGCCTTCCAGGCGAGCAAGCAGCGGCAACGCGAGCGCCTGGCTGTCTTCGACCCCGAACTCTACCAGGCGAGCGTCGATCGGCAGGCGCTCGAACGCGACCTCCGCCGAGCGCTCGAGCAAGGAGACCTCCGTCTCCATTACCAGCCCGTCGTGGATCTCGCGAGCGGTCGCATCGTCAGTCTGGAGGCGCTGGTTCGCTGGCAGCATCCGGTGCGCGGAGCGGTGTCGCCTGGCGTGTTCGTCCCGCTCGCCGAAGTGACCGGCCTGATCTCGCAGCTCACGCAGTGGGTGCTCCTGCAAGCCTGTCGGCAACTGCGGGGCTGGCTGCGCCTCGGTCTCGCGTCCGATCTCACGGTCAGTGTGAACTTGAGTCCGACCGACTTTCTCTACATCGATGTCCCGCAACTCGCTGAAGATGTCCTCGAGGTCACCGGGCTCGCCGCCGAGCGGCTGACACTGGAGTTGACCGAATCGGCGATGCTGGATCCTGCAGTCTCGCGCGAGCGGCTCGAACGACTGCGTGCTCTCGGTGTGGCTGTCGTCATCGATGATTTCGGCGCGGGGTACTCCTCGCTCGGCTACCTCAAACGCTTGCCTGTGAACGGCATCAAACTGGATCGCGAGCTCATCGTGGACATCGGCGAGGATGCGGCGAGCGAGGCAGTCGTGCGCTCGGTTCTCGAACTCGCGCGATCGCTGCAGCTTTCGGTTACCGCCGAAGGGATCGAGCACGAGCGCCAGCTCGTGCTCCTCCGAGCGCTCGGGTGCGACTACGGTCAGGGCTTCGCGATCGCCAGGCCGCTCCCACCCGAGGGAATCGTCGAGCTCTTGCGGGGTCAACAGCGCCGCTGAGAACGACGGGCCGCTGCTTCGGTTGCCTGTTCCGCTCGAGGAGACGATACTGCCCATGGATCGGAGGAGGCCCGCATGATCGCCTGGCACCGTTCACTGCCGGATGCCCTCGACCGCGCACAGCGGCAACGCAAGCCTGTTCTGGCGTTCGTCTGGAAAGATGGCTGACGCAACTGTGCGCGGCTGGAAGCCGTGACCTTCCGCGACGAGCGGGTTCGTGCCGCGGTCGAAGAGCGGTTCGTTCCGCTGTCGCTCGACCTCCTCCGTGACCCGCGGGAGTGGCTGCGCCCGCTCGGCGTCATCTGGACGCCGACGATTCTCTTTCTCGATCGGCGCGGAGCAGTGCGCTACCAGAGCCCGGACTTCCTGCCACCGGAGCTGTTCCTGGATCTTTTGGACCTCGGTGACGGGCATGTCGCGCTGCACTGGGCACGGTTCACTGAAGCTGCTCGGCTCTTCGCGCGGGTCGCGACGCGCGAGCCGGTGAGTCCGTGGGCGCCGGAAGCCCATTACTGGTGGGGCGTCGCGGTGTACCTGGCCACGCGCTCGCGGGACGAACTGGAACGAGTCTGGAAAAGCCTGCGCGAACGTTTCCCTCAGTCGATTTGGGCGGCGCGAGCCCGGACCGATTGAGCTCGGCATGGAGCCGGTGTCTGGCACGTGCCGGTGAGCAGGCGGGCACGGTGCGCACAGTTCATTCCGTTGAGTCGGGCGGTCGATTGAGCTGGCTCATGATCTGGGACAGGCGCTGCAGGCTTTCGGTCAGCTCACGGATCCGCTGGCTCAGCCGGTCCACCGACTCGGTCAACCGAGCATCTTCCGTAGAGGAAAAGGCAACCTGCCCGTCAGGGGTGGAGCGTAGTTGGGCTTCGATCTCCTGAACGGATGCACCGGCACGCAACTGTTCGACGATCCAGCGCAACCGCTCGACTGCCTGCAGCGGATAGCGACGGGAACGTCCGGTGCCGACCGACGGCAAGTACGGAGCGAAGCGGTCGCGGTAGTAGCGGACCGTCGTTTCCGGCAAGCCCAGCCGCCGTGCAACCTCGCTCAGCGTGAGGAGCCGGCCCCGTTCGCGTTCCGCCCCGGCATCCGAGTCACTCGCCTCGTCGAGCACCCAGCCGATCGCCTCGGCGAGATCTTCGGGGCGCGCCGCACTGCCGTCAGAACGCTGGAACACCGGTGTCTCGGCGGGCTCGTGAGCGAGCAGCGGCTCGAGCGACCGCCAGATCATGCCCGGGATCACGTATCGCATCGTCCGGTCCCGATCGTCCGAACAGACGGCGATCCCTTCTCCTTCGTGGGAATGCAGATCACCCCAGCGGAGACGTGCGACGACCGGGAGGGGGCAGCCGCATCCGACGAGCCACAGGAGGAGTTGCAGACGCGGGTCAGCGACGCGGAGGGAGGCAGCGAGGAGTCGCCCGCGTTCGGTCGAACGGACGGCCGGCGCTGGGGATTCGACCGACTGCACGGTTGTGGGGACCTCGCGACTGACGTCACGGGAGAGGAGACCACGGCGGTAGAGAAACCGGAGGAACGAGCGCACCGCAGCGAGCTTGCGTCGAACCGTCGCTGGGGCGAGCTGGCGCCGCTCGAACGTGGCCAGCCAGCGTTGCACCGCTGCCTCGTCCAGCCGGGCGAGGTCACCTCCGCATGTGGCCAGGAACTCCTGCACGTCGTGATGGTAAGCACGGCGGGTTGCAGCAGGACGACCGGCGAGCCACTCGTCGATCGTTCTGGTGAGCGAAAACTCTTCCTGCACCGTCTCCCTCGTGTCCCAGTCTAATAGACGGCCGTACTGCCGCGATCCGACTTTTGTACTAGGA
>Ga0207863_100237_pt1 | contig 22388 bp, 25 predicted proteins | sample CeladaPassaD2F12_FD_187497 | JGI IMG/M metagenome (GOLD analysis project Ga0207863, IMG submission 187497) | Cellulose-adapted microbial communities from the Joint BioEnergy Institute, USA - Passage D2F12 (SPAdes) (version 2) | ecosystem: Engineered > Bioreactor > Continuous culture >... | reverse complement strand
CCCGGTGGACAGGGTCCGGTTCTGGGCCTTCGTGCTCGTGGGCGTCGCGGTGGGGATAGCCTCCGTCATCTACATCGGCCGGGCCGGCTCCGTGCAGACCAACACCGGGGCCGGGCTCGAGCTGAGGGTCATCGCCGCCGTGGTCATCGGGGGAACCAGCATCGCCGGCGGGCGCGGCTCGCCCCTCGCGGCCCTCACCGGGGCGGTGCTCATAGGCGTGATCCTCAACGGGCTCGTGCTGCTCGACGTGCCCGGTGTCTGGCAGGACGCCGTCCTCGGCTCCCTCATCCTGCTCGCCGTTGCAACCGACGTCCTGCGCCGCAGGCTGATAGGAGAGAAGACATGAGCGCAACCCAACAGACCCTGCGGGGGAGGCTCTCCGGCCTCGGGTTCTCCAGGGAGCTGGTGCTCCTCGGCGTCCTCCTCGCCGAGCTGGCGGTCATGAGCCAGCTCTCGCCGGTCTTCCTCACCGTGGGGAACCTCCTCAACCTCTCCCGCTTCTTCGTGGAGGTCGGCCTCATCGCGCTGGGGATGACCCTGATCATCATAACCGGCGGCATCGACCTCTCGGTCGGCTCCAACCTGGCGCTGGTCTCGGTGGTGGTGGGCTTCTCCTACGTGTGGGGGCTCCCGCTGGGCGCGGCGATAGTCCTCGGGATGCTGGTGGGGCTGCTCGCCGGGCTCTTCAACGGGCTCTTCTCCACCCTGCTCGGCCTGCACCCGCTGGTGGTCACCCTGGGGACCTTCGCCCTGTTCCGGGGGCTCGCCTACGGGCTCTCCGACGCCGACGCGGTCTCCAGCTTCCCGGCCTGGTTCGCCTACTTCGGGCAGGCCTACCTCGGGCCCGTGCCGGGACAGCTGCTGGTCTTCGTGGCGGCGGTGGCGGTCGTGTGGCTCGTGCTCTCCCGCACCGCCTTCGGCCGCTACGTGTACGCCATCGGGAACAACGAGGAGGCCGCCCGCTTCTCCGGGGTGCCCGTCGAGCGGGTGAAGGTGGCGCTGTACGCCGCGACCGGGCTCCTCGTCGCCCTGGCGGCCGTCATCTACACCTCCCGGGTCTCCACCGCCCGCGGGGACTCCGGGCTCGGGCTGGAGCTGGACGTGATCTCGGCGGTCGTCCTGGGCGGGGCGAGCATCTACGGCGGCACCGGCACCATAGCCGGGACGGTGCTGGGCGTCCTGATCATCGCCACCCTGCGCAACGGGCTGCTCCTGGCCGGCGTGCCGAGCACCTGGCAGCTTTTCCTGCTCGGCGTGCTGCTGCTGGCCGCCGTGTTCGTCAACGAGTTCTTCAGAAAGGAGGAGTCTTGAGCTCGAAGAGGTTGGTGCCGTCGTTCGGGAAGGGAGGCAGCAGGAGATGAGAGAGGGCTTCGGCAAGAGGAGGGTGTTGCGGGCGCTCCTGCCGCTCGCCGCCGCCGCGCTGCTCGCGGCCTGCGGGGTCGGCCAGCAGCCGCAGCAGGGCGGCGAGCAGGGAGGGGGCGAGGGGCCGAACAAGATCTGCATGATGCCCAAGCTCGTCGGCATCCCGTACTTCAACGCCGCCGAGAAGGGGGCGAGGGAGGCCGCCAGGGAGCTCGGCGTGGACCTGGTCTACGACGGTCCCACCGAGGCGCTGGCCGCCGACCAGGTGGAGTTCATCGAGCAGTTCATCCAGCAGCAGTGCGACGCCATCACCGTGGCGGCCAACGACCCCGACGCCCTGGCCCCGGCGATGAAGAAGGCCAGGCAGGCCGGGATAGCCACCGGCGCCTGGGACGCCGACGTGGCAGAGGACGCCCGCGACGTCTTCGTGAACCAGGCCACCTTCCAGGCCATCGGCTACAAGCTGGTGGACGTCATGGCCGAGCAGACCGGCGGGAAGGGCAAGTTCCTGGTCGTCACCGGGTCGCTCACCGCCCCCAACCAGAACGCCTGGCTGAAGGAGATGCGGGAGCGGATGCGGCAGAAGTACCCGCAGATGGAGATCGCCTCCGTCCAGCCGGGCGAGGAGGATTTGCAGAAGGGCATAGACATCACCAAGGACTACCTCCGGGCGAACCCGGACACCGCGGGGGTCTTCGGGATAACCTCCGTCGCCCTGCCGGGCGCCGCCGAGGCGGTGCAGCAGATGGGCCTCAAGGGCGAGGTGGCCGTCACCGGCCTCTCGACCCCCAACGAGATGAAGCCCTACGTGAAGTCCGGCGTGGTGGAGAAGTTCGTCCTCTGGAACCCTGTGGATTTGGGGTACCTGGCGGTCTACGTGGCGAACGCCCAGGTCGAGGGCACCCTGCCCGAGTCCGGCACCTTCAAGGCCGGGCGGCTCGGCGAGGTGAAGATGCTCGCCCCCGACGAGGTGCTCCTGGGGCCGCCGCTGGTCTTCACCAGGGAGAACATCGACGAGTACGACTTCTGAGCGGCGCGGGGGCGCGGCGGGGCTTCTCTGCAGCCCCGCCGCGCCCCCGCCTGCGCGCTAAAAGACGACCGGGAAGGAGCCGGGAGGAAGGCGTCATGGAGGCTACGGTGCGGCAGGCGTACGAGGCGTTCAGGGAGAGGCAGGCGGAGCGCGGGGTGGACCTGGCGGGCGTGGAGGAGCGCCTGCGCGCGCAGCGGGTGGAGACGCCCTCTTGGGGTTACGGGAACTCCGGCACGCGCTTTGCGGTCTTTCCGCAGCCCGGCGTCCCGCGCAACCCCTTCGAGAAGCTCCAGGACGCGGCGCAGGTGCACGCCCACACGGGGATCTGCCCCTCCGTGGCGCTCCACATCCCGTGGGATGCGGTGGAGGACTACCGGGAGCTTGCGGACTACGCCGGCTCGCTGGGGCTGCGCCTGGGGGCGATCAACCCGAACCTCTTCCAGGAGGAGGACTACCGGCTGGGGAGCGTCTGCAACCCCGACCCCGCCGTGCGGCGCAGGGCCACCGACCACCTGCTGGAGTGCGTGGAGATAGCCGGGGAGGTGGGCTCCCGGGTCCTCTCCCTGTGGCTCGCCGACGGTACAAACTACCCCGGACAGGACTCCTTCGTGGAGCGGCGGGGCAGGATGCTGGAGTGCCTCTCGGAGGTCTACGGCCGGATGCCGGAGGACATGCGGCTGCTGCTCGAGTACAAGCTCTTCGAGCCGGCCTTCTACCACACCGACCTCTGCGACTGGGGCTGCGCCCTCACCATGTGCCAGAAGCTTGGCGAGCGGGCGCTGGTGCTGGTGGACCTCGGCCACCACGCCCAGGGGGTGAACGTCGAGCACATCGTCTCGCTGCTGCTGGACGAGGGGCGTCTGGGGGGCTTCCACTTCAACAACCGCAAGTACGCCGACGACGACCTCGTGGTGGGCTCCATAAACCCCTTCGAGCTCTTCCTGATCTACGTGGAGCTCCTGGAGGCCGAGGAGGACCCCGGGGTGCGCATCGAGTACATGATCGACCAGGCGCACAACATCGAGCCTAAGATAGAGGCCATGATCCTCTCGGTGATGAACCTGCAGGAGGCCTACGCGAAGGCGCTCCTGGTGGACCGGGAGGCGCTGCGCGAGGCGCGCCTCTCGGGGGACGTCCTCGGCGCGCACCGGCTGCTGCTGGAGGCCTACGGCGCGGACGTGCGCCCCCTGTGCGCGAAGGTCCGGGAGGATCTGGGGGGGCGGGCCGATCCCGTGGCGGCCTTCCGCAGGAGCGGCTACCTGGAGCGGGTGGCCGAGGAGCGCCGGGAGGGGAGGCCGGCCGGATGGGCGTAGCCAACCCGCTACACGAGGAAGGAGCTCTGTGCCGATGGACCTGAAGCCTTTCGGTGCGACGGACAACCTCTGGGACCCCGCGAGGGCGGAGGGCCTCTCCCCGCTGGAGGAGCTGGCCTACCGCTCCAACCTGCTCGGGAGCGACCGTGCGGTCGCCAACTACGGCGGGGGCAACACCTCGATGAAGCTCCGGCAGGAGGACCACGCCGGCAGGGAGATAGACGTCCTCTGGGTCAAGGGGTCGGGGAGCGACCTCGCCACCATAAGACCCGAGCAGTTCACGGGGCTGAGGCTCGCCGAGATCCTGCCGCTCATGGAGCGCGACTCCATGACCGACGAGGAGATGGTCTCCTACCTCGCCCGCTGCCAGCTCGCCCCCGACATGCCCCGCTCCTCCATCGAGACGCTCCTGCACGCCTTCATCCCCCACCCCCACGTGGACCACACCCACCCGGACGCGGTGAACATGCTCTGCTGCGCCGCGAACGGGGAGGAGCTGGCGCGCGAGTGCTTCGGGGACGAGGCGGTCTGGATCCCCTACCTGCGCCCGGGGTTCGACCTCTCCAAGAAGGTGGCCGCGGCGGTGCGGGGCAACCCGCGGGCCCGCTTCGTCCTGCTGGCGAAGCACGGGCTCGTCACCTGGGGCGGGACCGCGGAGGAGTCCTACGCCCGCACGGTCGAGGCCGTGAACCGTGCCGCGGAGTTCGTCTTTCGGCGGGCCTCGCGGACCGGGCCCTTCGGCGGCCGCAGGCTCGACCCCCCTCCGGAGGAGGAGCGGCGAAGGCTCTTGGCCGCGGTGCTCCCCGCCCTGCGCGGCGAGCTCTCCTCCCGCGGCGGGCCCAAGATCCTGCGGGCGGACACCTCGCCGGACGTCACGGGCTTTGTCTGCGGCAGGGACTCGGGGGAGCTCTCCCAGGTGGGGGCGGCCTGCCCGGACCACCTGGTGCACACCAAGGTCCGGCCCCTCTGGGTGGACTTCGACCCCGCGAGCGAGGGCGTCGACGCGCTGGAGCGCCGCCTGCGCGAGGGGGTCCGGCGCTACCGGGAGCGGTACGAGGAGTACTTCCGGCGCAACCGCGCCCGCGTGGGGCGGGGCGACGAGCAGATGCACGACCCCAACCCGCGGGTCGTGCTGATCTCCGGGGTCGGGCTGGTGGCGGCCGGGAGGGACCTGAAGGCCGCCACCCTCGCCCGCGACCTCTACCACCGGGCGATCTCCGTGATCCGGGGGGCCTCCTCCGTGGACCGGTTCGTCTCCCTGGACGAGGAGGAGAGCTACCGCGTCGAGTACTGGCCGCTCGAGCTCTACAAGCTCACCCTGGCCCCCCCGCCGAAGGAGCTCGCGGGCCGGGTGGCGCTGGTGACCGGCGGCGCAGGCGGCATCGGGAGCGCGGTGGCCGAGAGGCTGCACGAGGCCGGGGCCTGCGTGGTGGTGGCCGACCTGGACGGCGAGGGGGCCTCGGAGGTCGCCTCCCGCCTGGGGCCGGAGGGGCTGGCGGTGCGCGCCGACGTCACCAGCGAGGAGGAGGTGGCGCGGGCCTTCCGCGCCGCGGCGCTCGCCTACGGCGGGGTGGACGTCGTGATCTCCAACGCCGGGCTGGCCTCGAGCGCGCCCCTGGAGGAGACCTCCCTGGACCTCTGGCGGAGAAACCACGCGGTGCTCTCGGAGGGGTACTTCCTGGTCTCGCGGGAGGCCTTCGCCCTCCTGAAGCGGCAGGGCATCGGGGGGAGCATCGTCTTCGTCGGCTCGAAGAACGCCCTGGCCGCGGGAAGAAACGCGGCCGCCTACTCCTCCGCCAAGGCCGCCGAGCTGCACCTGGCCCGCTGCCTGGCGGAGGAGGGCGGGCCCCACGGCATCCGGGTGAACACGGTGAACCCCGACGCCGTGCTGCAGGGCTCGCGCATCTGGGATTCGGCCTGGAGGGAGGAGCGGGCCCGCGCCTACGGCATAGAGCCCGGCGAGCTGGAGGAGTACTACCGGAACAGGACCGCGCTGAAGACTAACGTCTACCCGGAGGACGTGGCCGAGGCGGTGCTGCACTTCGCCTCCGGGCGGCGCTCGGGGAAGAGCACCGGCAACGTGCTGAACGTCGACGGCGGGGTCCGGGAGGCCTACCCGAGGTAGAAGGGAGCGTGTCTTGGGGCTGAGGGAGGAGATCGCCGGCGTCTGCCGCCGGATGAGCGAGTCGGGGCTGGTCGTGGGGACCTCGGGGAACGTGAGCGCCCGCACGGAGGATGGGGTGCTCGTGACCCCGAGCGGCCTGGACTACGCGGTGCTGGAGCCCGAGGACGTGGTGCTGGTCGACCTGGAGGGGCGGGTGCTGGAGGGGGATCTGCTCCCCTCCGTCGAGACCCCGATGCACACCGGGATCTACCGCGCCCGCCCGGACGTCTCGGGCATCGTGCACACCCACTCGCGCTTCGCCACCACGCTGGCCTGCCTGGGGTGGGAGATCCCCCCGGTCCACTACATGCTCGCCGTGCTCTCGGACGAGGGCCGGGTGCCGCTGGCCCGCTACGCCACCTACGGCACGCCGGAGCTCGCGGCGAACGCGGTGGAGGCCCTCGGCGCCTCCCACCGCGCCTGCCTCCTCCGCAACCACGGCACCATCGCCGTCGGCTCCTCCCCGGGCGAGGCCTACTCCCGCACCGAGCTGCTGGAGGAGATGGCGGAGCTCTACTACCGCGCCCGCCTGGCCGGGGAGCCGGTGCTGCTCGATCCCGGGCAGCTCGCGGAGGTCTCGGCCAAGATCCACGACTACGGCCAGTCCAAGCCCTCCCGGTAGGCCCGGTAGGCGTTGAGGCCCGCGTGCACGAACATCCCCAGGCTGGCCAGCGCCATCACGGGGACCAGCAGGAAGCCTGCCAAGACCACCATCAAAAGCCCCGTTGCCGCCCACCCCGCCGCGAGCGCCGCGAGCCACACCGTCTGGTAGGCCGCCGAGCGCAGCGCGTGCGACGCCACGCGCTGCGACCCCCGCCGGTGGGCCAGCCAGATCGCAAGCGCCGCCACCGGCCCGAGAAAGCCCGTGAACAGGTTCAGAAACGCGCTCAGGTGCGCAAGCGCCGACCACGCCCGCTCGTCGGCGCGGCACATGACCCCGCGAGCGCCCGCCCGCGCCCCCGTGACCCTCGCCGGTTCGCGCTGCAGCCCGTAGTTCGCCGAGTCCTGCTCCGCCATGCGCCTCTCCCGCGTTCGTCTACAATACCTCATACGAGGCTAGAGACCCGGGGTTTCGGGAGGTCTTCGCCATGGGCGCGTTTCCGGTAACGGTACGCTGAGCATATATAATGGTGATGCACATATGCCGGAGACTACAGGCGATCTCTGAAAGGGGAGAAAGGTGACACAGGAGCCGCAGGGCAGGTCGGATGGTGCTGCCTCCACCGTTCAGAAGGACGGGAGCCTTTCGGTCACGGACAACCGCACGGGCAGGAGCTACGAGATAGAGATAAAGGACGGCACCGTCCGCTCGATGGACTTCCGGCAGATAAAGGTCGACGAGGACGACTTCGGCCTCATGACCTACGATCCCGGCTACACCAACACGGCGAGCTGCCGGAGCGCCATCACCTACATCGACGGCGAGAGGGGCATTCTGCAGCATCGGGGGATCCCGATCGAGGAGCTCTGCGAGCACTCCACCTACCTCGAGGTGGCCTACCTGCTCATCCACGGCCACCTGCCGACCGAGGAGGAGCTCTCGCAGTGGGTCTATGACATAACCCACCACACCTACGTCCACGAGAACATAAAGAGCTTCATGGACGGCTTCCGGCACGACGCGCACCCCATGGGCATCCTGCTCGCCAGCGTCGGGGCGCTCTCCACCTTCTACCCGGAGGCCAGCGACATAGACGACGAGGAGCAGCGGAACATGGCGGCGATACGCCTGATCGCCAAGATGCCCACCATCGCCGCCTTTGCCTACCGGCACTCCCTCGGGCTGCCCTACGTCTACCCGGACAACGACCTCTCCTACACCGGCAACTTCCTCTCCATGCTCTTCAAGATGGCCGAGCCCAAGTACGAGCCGGACCCGAGGCTCGAGAAGGCGCTCGACGTCCTCTTCATCCTGCACGCCGACCACGAGCAGAACGCCTCCACCTCCGCCGTCAGGACGGTGGGCTCCACCCGGGCCGACCCCTACACCGCCGTCGCCGCCGGGGTGGCCGCCCTCTACGGCCCGCTGCACGGCGGGGCGAACGTCGCGGTGCTCAAGATGCTCCAGCGCATCGGCAGCGTGAAGAACATCCCGGACTTCCTGGAGACCGTCAAGCAGGGCAAGGAGCGCCTCATGGGCTTCGGCCACCGCGTCTACAAGAACTACGACCCGCGCGCCCGGATCATCAAGAGCCACGTGGACGAGGTGCTCGAGGCCACCGGCAAGGAGAGCCCCTGGCTGGACATAGCCGTGGAGCTGGAGAAGCGGGCGCTCGACGACGAGTACTTCACCAGCCGCAAGCTCTACCCCAACGTGGACTTCTACTCCGGCCTCATCTACGAGGCGCTCGGCATCCCCACCGAGGCCTTCACCGTCATGTTCGCCATCCCCAGGACGTCCGGCTGGATCGCCCAGTGGATGGAGATGCTGCGCGACCCGGAGCTCAAGATCGCCCGCCCGCGCCAGATCTACACCGGGCCGCGCGACCAGCACTACGTCCCGATGAGCGAGCGCTAGGGCCCGGGGGGCCCCGGGCGGAGGAGGGGCGGCGGGGTTCTTCCCGCCGCCCCTCCTCTACCGCTAGAGCGGGCGCGCGACGAGGCGCTCGTAGAGCTCTAGCTGGCGCTCCAGGGCCCGCCGGTAGGCCTCGTGTCGGGAGGCGTCGGGCTCGAGGGTCTCCTGGCGCGGGATCTCCGCGTCCTCCACCTCCAGCTCCCCCAGCGCCTCGAGGGCGAGCAGGGCGGCGCCCCGGCTCGAGGCCTCCCGGACCCCCGAGAGGGTGAGCCCGGTGCCCAGCACGTCGGCCGTGATCCCGGCCCACACCCGCGAGCCGAGCAGGCCGCCGCCGGTGGCGATGACCTCCTTCCTCCCCGGGAAGGCCTCCTCCAGCAGGTCCGCGATCGCGGCGAACCGGTAGGCCACGGCCTCCATGGCGGCCCGCAGGATGTCCGCCGGGGTGCTGGACATGGAGAGGCCCGCTATGACGCCGTTGGCCCTGTCCGACCATCCGGGGCCGCGCTCGCCCGCCAGAAGCGGCAGGAAGGTGAGCCCGTGCCCGTCGGGCTCCATCCTCGCGAGCAGGCGCTCGGTCTCCTCCGGACCGGGGAGCCGCAGCGTCCTGCGCAGCCACTCCACCAGGTTGCCCCCGTTGGAGAGCGCGCCGCCCATCACGAAGCGCCGGCCGTCGGCCCGGTAGCACCACAGCCCCGGGGGGATGCCGGCCGAGCCGGCCCGCCAGAGGACGCGCATCGCGCCGCTGGTCCCCACCATGAGCGCCGGGCGCCCGGGGACGGTGGCACCGCAGCCCACGTTGGAGCACGCCCCGTCCCCGGCCGCCGGGAACCAGGGCACCTCCCGCAGCTGAGGCCACCGCCCGGCCCACTCGCCGCGCAGGCCCCGGAAGGGCTCGTCGGAGACCGGCGAGAGCTGGCCCTCCTCCAGGGGGAGCGCCCCGATCAGTTGCCGGTCCCAGGCCTTCTCGTTCTGCAGGAACAGCCCGGTGGCCGAGGCCATGGAGGTGCCGACCCGGAGCTCGCCGAAGAGCCTCAGGTACAGGTACTCCCCCGGCGAGACCCAGCGGCGGCTCCTCCCGAAGTCCTCCGGTCGCTCCTCGCTCAGCCACAGCAGCTTGGCCGGCCAGTAGCTGGAGTGCAGGACGCACCCGGTGCGCCGGTGGACCTCCCGCTCGTCCAGCGCGCCGCGCAGCCGGGCCGCCGCCCCCGCCGCCCGGCGGTCGGCCCAGGTGAGCACCGGGGTGGCGGGCCTCCCGGAGCCGTCGAGCCCCAGCAGCGAGTGCCAGAAGGTGCAGGAGGCGACCGCCCGGACGCGGTACCCCCCCGCGCGGGAGAGGGTGGAGTCTATCGCCCGGGCCGCCAGCTCCGTGAGGGCGTCCGCGTCGGCCGTGGCCCCGCCGTCCGGGGTGTAGCGCAGGTCGTAGTCCAGCCGGGACTCGCTCCCCTCGACCGGCGAGCCGGCGGCGTCGTACAGCCCCGCCCGCACGGAGGAGGAGCCCACGTCCACGGCGAGGACCGCCCACGGGGATGCGTCCCTCTGCGGCATGGGGGCAGTTTAGCAGCAGTTCTCAGGGCGGCCACGCGCCGCCGGGCAGCGGGCGGCCCTCCGGGGGCGGTCCGGGCATCGCGTACGCCCACGCCGGGACCGTCCCCGAGGGGGTGAGGACGGGCACGAGCACGCGGACGTAGAGGCTCTCGCCCCCCGGGCGGAACCCCTCGAAGGCGTCGAGCTCCGGCAGGCGGCGGGCCGGGTCCCCGAAGACGTAGAGCTCGCCCCGCACCAGGGGCTTGCGCGGCTCGGGGAGGGGCCGCCGCCCGGCCCTCTCCTGCAGGGCGGCGTCGGCGAGGGGGTCGGTCGTGCCAGCGGCGAGAACGTCCTCCTCGCGCACCACGAGCGCCGGGTAGCCGGCGGGGAGCGCGAACAGGCGGCCCCTCACGGCCGCCCGCTCGGCGCGCAGGTAGCCCCGGCAGAGGGCCGCGTGGTTCGGCTGCCCGCGCTTGAGGGTCCCGTACACGAACAGGGAGACCTCGGGCACGGCGCCGCTCTCAGGCCGGAAGCTCCCCGGCGAGGCCCGCGAGGTCCGGCACCGTCACGTCCGGCTCGATGCCCCACGGGTCGAAGACGGCCGCCGGGTCGCGCCGGACCCACGCCGCCTTCAGCCCCGCGGCCTTGGCCCCGATCACGTCGAACGGGTTGCCGGAGACCAGCCACACCTCCTCCGGGCGCCGCTCCAGCCTGCGGGCCAGGTACAGGTAGACCTCCGGGGCGGGCTTGAAGGTCCGCAGGTCGTCCACGCTCACCACGCCCTCCAGATGCTCCAGCAGCCCCGCGTTGGCAAGCAGCCCTCGCGCCGCCGACTCCAGCCCGTTGGAGAAGGCCCAGAGGCGGTGGCCGCGCTCCTTGAGCGCCGAGAGCGCCGGGGCGGCGTCCGGGAAGGGGGGCAGCGACCCGTAGGCCTCCAGCAGCCTCCTGCGCTCCGGCTCAGGGAGCTCGACCCCCAGCGCGCGGGTTGCGAACTGGAGGGCCTGCCGGGTGCACACCCCGAAGTCCTCGTAGCGGCGCATGAGCCCGCGCCGGAAGGCGTACTCGAGCTGCTTCTGGCGCCACAGCGCGGCCAGCTCCCCGGCCTTCTCGCCCGCGAGCGGCCCCAGGTGCTCGTCCATCTGCAGCGGGTCCACGAGCGTCCCGTAGACGTCGAGCCCCACGGCTTGCGGCATGCCTCGCTCCCTTCCTCGGGGATACGGGGGTATCCTAGCGCTCGCGGAGCCCCGCGACCAGGTCGGCGTAGTCCACCTTTATGCAGCGGTCCATCACCACCACGAGGCCCTTCGCGGCGGCGAGGCGGGCGGCCTCCTCGTTGACCACCCCGAGCTGCAGCCACAGCGCCCGGGCCCCGGCGGCCACGGCGTCCTCGGCCGCCCCGAGCGCGGCCTCGCTGCGGCGGAACACGTCCACGATGTCCACCGGCTCGGGGATCTCCCGCACGGAGGCGTAGGGCCGCTCCCCGAGCACCGGCGAGGCGAGGTTGGGGTTGACGGGGAAGACCTTGAAGCCGTAGCGCTGCATGGCGCGGGCGACCTGGTGGCTCGGGCGGCCGGGGTCAGCCGAGAGCCCGACCACCGCGATGTTGCGGGCGCTCCGGAGCAGGGCGCGGATCTCCTCCGGCGGCGGGTTTGCGTGCATCTTCCCTCCTTTCCGGGGCTCCTCCTGGAGGCAGCAGCGGCTCGAGCGCAAGCTCCTTGCCCTTGGCCTCCACCATGACGTCGGCCTCTCGCCCGTCGAGGGCCTCGAGTAGCCCGAGCCAGTCCTCGCGGCGGATGAGCCGGGCGTGCGCCCCCGGCTGCTTCTCCGGGTCCTGGCTGGAGAGGTGCACCTTGGGGCGGCGGCCCCTCCAGGTGGGGAGGGTGAGGTCCAGCGCCTCCCGCAGCGCGAGGCCGCCGGGGTTCAGCGCGTGGTGGAGGGTGTCGGCGATGGCCGGCACCCCGAGCTCCCCGGCCACGCGGGCGACCTCCGGCACGCTCCACACCCGCTCGTCGTTCTCCAGCGCCAGGTGGCGCAGCACCCCGCGCTCCTGCGCGAGCGCCCCCACGAAGCGCCGGGCGCTCTTCCGGCGGTCGCCGTGGGCGCCGCCCAGGTGCAGCACGAGCACGGCGTCCTCGCAGCCCAGGAGCCCGAAGAGCCGGGCCACGTAGCGGAGCTCCGCCAGGCTGCGCTCCACAACCTCGGGACGCGGGCTCCCCGGGTTTATGTACTGGCCCGGGTGCATGGAGAGCCTTATGCCCAGCGAGCGGGCGAGGCGACCGGCCTCCCGCAGTTCGGCGGCGTGCTCCTTCTCCCAGTCGTAGGGGAAGTTCGGGTGGGAGGCGAACGGGATGACGCTCTGGCCCAGCCTGAAGATCCCGACGCCGCGCCGCGCGTTCCAGCGCAGGATCCTGCACAGGTCCCGCAGGTTCTGCCGGACCAGGGAGCGCACCCTTGCGGCGTCGGGGAGGTTCCCGAGCCGGAGCGAGCGGTTCGTCGAGGCCCCGAGCGTCAGGTTCTGGGTCGGGTATCCCAGCCGGATCATACGCCCTGTATACCGCGCCGGGGGGGAAGGGGCTGTGTGCGGAAACCCAGGCTCACGGCCAGCTCGCGGACGCCGCGATCAGGGGGATTGCGACGACCGTGGCGCTCACCCGGAAGAGGTGGACGAACGCCACCGCGACGAGGTCCGCCCGGGTCTCCCCGATGATGGAGAGCGTGGTGCCCATCCCGCCCGGCGCCGAGGCGAACGCGGCGGTCGCCGCGTCGAGCCCGAAGGCCCTGACCAGGAGGTAGAAGGCCGCGAGCCAGGCCGCCACCTGCACCGCGTTGATGAGCAGCGCGGCCCCCGCGAGCTGGTGGAGCGTCCGGAAGAACTCCTCGGAGAGCCCGAGCCCCACCACGCCGCCGGCGAGCGCCTGCACCGCGAACTGGAAGCCGCGCTCGGGCACCGCCCCCGGAAGGAGCAGCCGGGCGGCGCCCGCCCCGAGCATGCTTCCCACCACGCCGCCAGCCGGGAGCGGTGTCGCGGCGAGCCCGAGGACGCCCCCGGCGACGCCCGCCGCCGCTATCCCGGCCAGCCGGGCCCGGCTCGCCGGCTCCGGGCTGCCCTCCCGCCCGGCGGGGGCGCGGGGGGCCTTGCGGCGCAGCCTGCCCACGAGCAGGCTCGCCGCGAAGATCACCAGCAGCAGCCGCACCAGGTGCACCGCCGCCACCACGGGGCCGTTGGCCCCCTGCGAGGCCCCGATGGTCGCCATCTCCGTGAGCCCGCCGGTCGCCGCGGCGAAGAGCGCGGTCTTGAGGTGTATGCCGGTGAGGGCGGCTGCGGCGTAGGCGGCGAGCAGCCCGGAGGCGAGGAAGAGCGCGGCCAGGAGGGCCGCCGGGAGCAGCGCCCGCGCCCCCGAGCGCACCGCCTCCCTCTCCATCCTGAGGCCGACCAGGACCCCCACCAGGCACTGCAGCGCCCCGCCCAGCACCGGCGGCGTCCCGAGGTCCGGGAAGCCCATCAGGCCCAGCGCCATCCCGACCCCGGCCATCGCCCCGATAAACCCTCCCGCGGGGAGATGCAGGCCCCTCGCGGCGGCGGCCCCCGCCGCGCCGGCGGCGCACAGAGAGACCGCCGCGAGGGGGCTCACCGCGGGGTCCTCCCCGCACCGAAAACGTCCCCGGCGGTAAGCCGGGGACGCAAGGGGTGCCGCTGGCGCGACCTACTCGCCGTCTTCCAGGACGAAGGTCACCTCCATGTTCACCCGGTAACCGGTTATGTTGCCGTTCTCGATCTCCACGTTGAAGTCCTTCACCCAGGCGCTGGTGACGCCCCGCAGCGTCTTCGTGGCGCGCTGGATGCCGACCTTCACCGCGTCCTCGAAGCTCTCCGGGGAGATCGCGCTGATCTCCGTGACGCGGGCTACCGAAGACATAGCCTCCCTCCTTCCATGCCGGGGCCCTTCCCGAAGGGGATTTACCCGCCGGTGAGGGGGGCGAAACCTGCGCCTACACCTTGGCGGTCATCACGGGGGCGCTGGTCGGCCTCGGGGAGCCCCCCTCGGGCTCGACGGTGATGGCTACGGCCTCGGCCCCCTCGAGGGGGCGCTCTATCACGGCGGCGACGGCCTCCTCGTCCGGCCGCGGCCTGAAGAGGCCGGCTGGCAGGGGCTCGCCGTGCTTTATCACCCAGATCTGCATGGCCTTCCCCTCGGGGGCGGGGGGCATGTTCTCGGCCACGAGGACCGCCTTCTCTCCGCCCACGGAGACCACCTTCGCCTCGACCTGCCGCATCCCGTCCGTCGCGCGGAGCGGGATCTCGCGGGCCGCCTGCTCCCGCAGGGATTGGTTGGCCTGCTGCAGCTTTCCCAGCTCGGCCTGCAGGAACACGTTCCAGGAGAGCAGGCCGGCGAAAAGCAGCGCGGCCGCGGCTACGAGCGGCCCGCGCCCGGCGAAGAGCCCCCGCGCCCGCTCCGCCGGGGAGGGGCGGCGCGCCCTCCGGCCGGGGGCCTCCGCCTCCACCGCCGCCAGCACCCTCCGGCGCAGCTCCTCCGGCGGCTCCTGCTCCTCCGGGGCGAGCGAGAGCAGGGCCGAGATGCTGCGCAGCTCCTCTACCTCCCGCCGCAGCTCGGGATGCCTGGCCAGGTAGGACTCGAACCACCGGCGCTCCTCCTCCGGGAGCGCGTTCAGGGCGTAGGCCTCCTTCAGGTCCTCGAACCTCTGCCGGTCCATCTCGCTCACTTCGGCACCGCCAGATCCCTCGACTCGAAGTACTCCTTTATCTTCTTCAGCCCCAGGCGCATCCTGCCCTTCACCGTGCCGAGCGGCAGCCCCAGCAGCTCGGCTATCTCCGTGTGGGTGTAGCCGGAGAAGTATGCCAGCTCCAGGATCTTGAGCTGCTCGGGCGGCAGGGTGCTCATGGCCTCCCGGACCTGCTCCCGCTGCGAGCTGCGCAGCGTCTCCGAGAAGGCCTCGCTCGGCTGGGTCTTCTCCGAGGAGGCCTCGAGCCGCTCCCGGGTCCGCAGGCGGCTCGCCTGGGCCCGGAGCTGGTCTATGCCCCGGTTGTGCAGGATGGAGAGGATCCAGGTCCTCACGCTCCCCCGCTCGGCGCGGTAGCTGCCGGCGGAGCGCCACACCTTCAGGAACGCGTCCTGCACCAGGTCCTCCGCCGCCTGGCGCTCGCCCATCATCCTGTAGGCGAGGGAGTAGGCGGCCCGGCTGTGCCGGTCGTAGAGCGCCGCGAAGGCGTCCGGGTCCCGCCGCTCCACCAGGGAGAGCAGGTCCTCGTCGGCCAGAAGCAGGTATCTGCGCGCGGACTCGCCCACACCCCGATATTACGCCACCCCGCCTCCCCCGGATCACCCGTCCCCGTGTGATCCACGACGTCCCCTGCTTCGTAGGAGCGGGCAGAGACGGCGCCGTCACGAGCCGGAGAGACGTGGAGCATGGAGACGGGAGGGAAGCGCATGTACGGAAAAGAGACGCCGGGTAGCGGTGCGGTGGCGCTCGAGAGGGGCCTCACGCGCCGCGGCTTCCTCAAGACCGCCGCGTGGGCCGGGGCGGCCCTCTCGGCGGCCGGGATCGGGGGCTTCGGGGTCGCGGTGCGCTACGCGCACGGCCAGGAGCAGCAGGCCTACACGACCTACCAGGACCTCACCGACGCCCAGATCCTGCAGTTCGCCTACCTGCTGGAGCTGCTCGAGGGCACCTTCTACGACCAGGGGGTGCAGTCCGGGCTGTTCTCCGGCAACGAGCTCTCGCAGATAACCGCCATCCGGGACCACGAGATGGCCCACGCGGACGCCATCGCCGGGGTGCTCGGGCAGCTCGGGGCCGAGGTGCCCGCGGCGCCGAACTTCACCTACCCCCAGAACGCCTTCGGCGACCGCAACGCCTTCCTGGAGCTCGCCAACACCTTCGAGCCGGTCGGCATCGGGGCCTACCAGGGCGCCGCGCCCGCGCTCGACAGCAAGGACATCCTGGCCTCGGCGATCTCGATCCACAACTCCGAGTGCCAGCACTGGAACGCCATAAAGATCCTGCGGGGCGTGCAGCCGCCGAACAACGTGGCCTTCGAGGAGGCCCTGCCCCTGCCGCGGGTGCAGGAGGCGGTCAGGCCGTTCGGGATCACCGGTTAGGAGGAGGATGATGAGCCGCACCATAGACGTGCCGGACGTGGAGGGGTTCGCGCGGCCGCGCACCCGGCGGGAGTTCTTCCGGGCCCTGGCGCTCGCGGGCGCGGGCGCGGCGGCCGGGACGGCGGTCTTGGCCGCCCCGGCCTCGGCCCAGAGCGGCGACGTGGACATAGCCAACTTCGCCCTCACGCTGGAGTACCTGGAGGCCGAGTTCTACGCGCGGGCGGTAGACTCCGGGGTCCTCTCCGGGGACGTGGTCGGGATAGTCCAGAACCTCGCCGACCACGAGCAGCAGCACGTGGACGCGATCGTGGGGCTGCTCCAGCAGGCCGGCGCCGAGCCGGTGGAGAAGCCGCAGTTCACCTTCCCCGCCGACGCCTTCTCCAGCCAGGACTCCATCCTGAATTTGGCCAACACCTTCGAGCCGGTCGGCGTCGGGGCCTACCTGGGGGCCGCCCCCCTGATCCAGAGCCCCGACATCCTGGCCGCCGCCGGGAGCATCGCGGGCGTCGAGGGGGAGCACGTGGTGACCATAAGGAACGTGCTCGGGCTCCTGCCCGCGGCGAACGAGGCGTTCCCGCAGGCCCTGAGCCGGGAGGAGGTTCTGGCCGCGGTCGCCCCGTTCCTCGGCATGGGGGCCATGATGGACACCGGCGGCCCCGCGCGGGTGGAAAAGGGCAACTACCGGGCGCTCTGAGGGGCTTGCTCGCGATACGTTCCGCTGCGCGGAGGGGCGGGGCTCTGGCCCTGCTCCTCCTTTTCTGTCTGCTGCTCTGGGGCTGCGGAGGGGCGGCGCGGGGCCCCGGCGGGGGCAACGGCTCCGCCGAGAGTCCCTCTCCAAAGCCGGCGGAGGCCACCGCCGGGGAGGCGGCCCACTCCCCGGGCGGCCGGAGGGTCGAGGCGCTCCTCCCGGAGGAGGTGCTCTCCGAGAAAGAGCTCGAGCGGGAGGCGCCGGGCTACCGGGACTGGTACAGGCCCGCCGGAGAGAAGGTGCGGCCCGTCTCCGGGGCCGGGGGCTCCTCCGCCGGGGCCATACCCGCCGTCAGGCCGTTCAACTTCGGCCGCGACCCCGGAGGGCCAAAGGACAAGACCCTCTACCTCACCGTGCCCAAGATAGGCCTCTCCCGGGTGCCGGTCTACAACTCCACCTCCGAGGAGGATCTCAGGCGCTCCGCCGTGCACGTCCCGGCGACGGGCTTCCCTTGGCAGGAGGGGGCCAACGTCTTCATCGCGGGGCACCGGCTGGGGTACGCCGGGACCGGCTCCCACCTCGTCTTCTACGACCTGCCCAGGCTCGAGCCGGGCGACGAGATCATCCTCGAGGACGCAACCGGCGGGCGCTACGTCTACCGGGTCTTCAGGGAGCTCACCGTCGGCCCGGAGAACGTGGAGGTCATGAACCCCGTGGAGGGGAGGTCCGTCGTCTCCCTGCAGACCTGCACCCTGCCGGACTACTCCGAGAGGATCATCGTGCAGGGCGAGCTGGTGGGCGAGAAGCCCGCCTGAGGCGTGCTAAGATCTCCGCGGGCCGCTTTTCCGGCCCGGAATCGGGCGCGTAGGGCAGAGGAGCGGGGGCAGGCCTTTGCGGCTCAGCGTGCTGTCGAGCGGGAGCTCGGGGAACGCAACATACGTGGAGTGCGGCGGGGAGGGCGTCCTGGTGGACGCGGGGCTCTCGTGCCGCAGGCTCCGGGCCCTCCTCGCCCTCCTCGGGCGCACGATCGACGGGGTGCGGGCCGTCCTGCTCACCCACGGGCACGCGGACCACACCGCCGGGGTGGCCTCGCTGGTGCGCGAGTGCGGCGACGGGCTGCGCATCATCGCCGCCCCCGGGGTCGGGGGCGGGCCGCGCGCCGAGGCGGTTCCCGCGGGCGTCCCCTTCCGGGTCGGGGCCTTCGAGGCCACCTTCTTCTCCGTGCCGCACGACGCCGCCACCTACGGCCTGCGGCTCCGGGCCGGGGGGCTGTGCGCGGCGCTGGCCACGGACCTCGGCGAGGTGGGGGAAGAGACGCTCGGCTGGATGCGCGGCGCCGGGGCGGTCGTGCTGGAGGCCAACCACGACCCCGAGTGGCTCCGGCGCGGGCCCTACCCGGCGCGGCTGAAGCGCAGGATCTCCTCGGCCAGCGGCCACCTCTCCAACGCCCAGGCCGCCGAGGCCGCCCTCGCCCTCGCCCCGTACGGGCTCAGGCACCTCGTGCTCGCCCACCTCTCGGAGACCAACAACTCCCCGGCGCGGGCCTGCGGGACGGTCGGGAGCAGGCTCCGGGCGGCGGGCTACGGCGGCGTGCGGGTGCTCGCTTCGCTCCCCGGCAGGCCCACGCCGTGGGTCGAGGTCGAAGCCCCCGCCGGGGTGTCCTCCTGCGGCTACGAGAGCCGGCCCTGGGCCGGGCGGCTCTTCGGCGTCGAGTGATCCGGCGCGCCACCATAGTCGCGGTGGGGCGGCTGAGGGGCTGGGCCGCGGAGGGGTGCGAGGACTACCTCCGGCGTCTCAGGCGCTACTTCCCGGTGGAGGTGATAGAGGTCGCCGAGGCGGACATGAACCGGCTCGGCCGCGGGGAGGCGCTGCGCGAGGAGGCGGGGCGCTTGCTGCGGCGGCTGCCCGCGGACGCCCACGTGGTGGCGCTCGACCGAAAGACCGGGAGGCGGTACGGCTCCGAGGAGCTGGCCCGGCGCAGGCTCGAGCCGCTCGCCGTCTCCGGCCGCGGCCACGTGGCGTTCGTCATCGGCGGGCCCCTGGGGCTCGCCCCGGAGGTGCTGGAGCGGGCCGACGAGCGCTGGTCCTTCGGCGAGATCACCCTGCCGCACGCCCTCGCGCGGGTGGTGTTGCTGGAGCAGCTCTACCGGGCGGTCAAGATCCTGCGCGGCGAGCGGTATCACTGGTGAGGGATGAGCCGCTCCACGATGATCACGTCCCGCCAGCGCCCGTCGAGCCGGGCGTGCTTCTCGTAGGTGCCCACCTCGCGGAAGCCGGCCGAGCGCAGCAGGGCGCGGCTCGCCGCGTTCTTCGGAAAGACGCGGGAGACGAGCTTCCAGAGGCCCGCGGAGGCGGCGGCCGGGATCAGGGCCTCCATCGCCAGCCGCCCGGCGCCGCGCCCCCGGTGCTCCCGGTCCACGTACACCGAGAACTCGGCCACCCCTCTGTAGCACTCCCTCGGCCGGTACTCGAACGTCGCGGCGAAGGCTATGATCTCTCCGCCCTCCTCGACCACGACGATGGGGTGCGCGCCGTCGTACCAGGCCCTCACCTCCTCGGGCGAGCGCGGGCGGGTCTCGAAGGTGGAGGACCGCTCCTCGATGCCCTGGTTGTAGATCCGGGCTATCCCGGAGGCGTCTTTCGGCGTGGAGGCTCTGGCGCGCACGGCACCGGCAATGTCAGGCCCTCGCAGGGTCGGCGGCAAGCTCCCCGGGCGTGCCCCCGCGCTTGCTAATATATGGCCGTGCGGGTGCAGCTCGACAGGTTCGAGAACGGCGGATGGGCCGTGCTCCTGCTGTACCCGGAGGGCCGGAGGACCTTCGGCGTGCCGCGGGAGCTTCTGCCCGAGGGCTGCGCCCCCGGCCAGGTGTTCGAGGTGCGGTTCGAGCGCGACGACGCGGAGACGGCGCGGTGCGCCGCGCAGAACCGGCGTCTTCTGGAGGACTTGTTGAGGCGGAGCGGCGAAGATGAGCTTTGAAGGCCGGCTGGCGGAGGCGGTGCGCGGGGCCGTGCGGGAGGCCTACGGGCTGGAGCTCGACGGGGTGCACGTCGAGCGGCCCAACGACCCGCGGCACGGGGACTTCGCCACCAACGTGGCCCTCGCCAACGCCCGGACCTTCCGGCGCAACCCGCGGCAGGTCGCCGAGGAGCTGGCCGGAAGGCTGAGGGCGCCCTTTGTGCGCGAGGTAGAGGTGGCGGGGCCGGGGTTCATCAACTTCCGGCTCGCCCCGGAGGCGGTGTGGGAGGAGATAGGGGCCATAGTCCGGGAGGGGACGGGCTACGGGCGGGTCCCGCCCTCCGGGGACCCCATAAACGTCGAGTTCGTGAGCGCCAACCCCACCGGCCCGCTGCACGTGGCCCACGGGCGCCACGCCGCCTACGGCGACGCTCTGGCCCGCATCCTGGAGGCGGCGGGCCGGCGGGTCTCGCGGGAGTACTACTTCAACGACGGGGGAAACCAGATCCGGCTCTTCGGCGAGTCGGTCGCCGACCGCTACGCCCGGCTTTACGGCCGCGCCTGGCCGGTCTCCGACCCGGACGCCCTCTACAAGGGGGACTACACGGAGGAGATCGCCCGGGACCTCTCCGAGGCGCACGGCGCCTCCCTGCTGGAGATGGAGCCTGAGGAGGCGCTGCGGATCATCGGGGACTTCGCCGCCCGCTGGTGCATGGAGGACATAAAGCGGACCCTCGAGAGGGCCCGGGTCGGCTTCGACACCTACTTCAACGAGAAGAGCCTCTACGAGTCCGGGGCGGTCCAGGAGACCATAGAGAGGCTCAGGGAGGCCGGGTGCGCCTACGAGAAGGACGGGGCCCTGTGGCTGGCCTCCTCCCGCTTCGGGGACGACAAGGACCGGGTGCTCGTCAAGAGCGACGGCTCCTACACCTACGTCGCCCCGGACATCGCCTACCACCTGGACAAGTGGTCGCGCGGGTTCAGGCGGGCCATCAACATCCTGGGCGCGGACCACGCCGGCTACGGGACGCGCCTCAGGGCCGGGCTCGTGGCGCTGGGGCTCCCGGAGGACTTTCTGGACGTGGAGCTGGTGCGGCTGGTCAAGCTCCTGCGCGAGGGGCGACAGGTGAAGTTCAGCAAGCGGGCGGGCAACATCGTCACCTTCGACGAGCTGCTCGACGAGGTGGGGGTGGACGTGGCCCGCTACTTCTACGTGCGCTCCTCGCACCGCAACGAGATGAACTTCGACCTGGACCTCGCCATCCGGCAGTCCGAGGAGAACCCCGTCTACTACGTACAGTACGCGCACGCCAGGATCTGCTCCATCTTCCGGCGGGCTGGGGAGGAGGCGGGGGAGGAGGTGCCCCCCGGCGAGCTCGCGCCCGAGGAGCGGCTGCTCGCCCTGGAGCTCATAGACTTCCCGCGGGTGGTGCGGGGGGCGGCCGACCGCCGGGAGGTGCATCCCATCCCGGCGCACCTGGAGACGGTGGCGACCCGCTTCCACCAGTTCTACACCGTCCACCGGGTGCTCGTGGAGGACGGGGAGGTGCGGGCCAGGAGGCTGGCGCTCTGCGCCGCGACCCGCAACATCCTCGCCGCCGGGCTCGGCCTGCTCGGGGTGCGGGCGCCGGAGCGGATGTAGGGAGCCCTCTGCTATACTCAGGGGGCCGCGCCGGAGTCACCTTTTCGGGGAGAAGATGAGCACCCAGGGACGCCTCACCATCTGCCAGATCTCGGACATCCACTGCGGGAGCCCGTACTTCATACCGGACCTGCTGGAGCGCTCCATCCTGGAGATAAACGACCTCGACCCCACGGCGGTCGTGGTCTCCGGGGACCTCACCAACGCCGGCTACCGGCAGGAGTACGAGCAGGCGGCCGAGTACATCCGCCGCTTCCGCTGCGAGCACCTGATGGTGATTCCCGGCAACCACGACTCGCGCAACGTGGGCTACGTGCACTTCGAGCGGCTCTTCGGGGAGCGCTACTCCGTCATAGACTTCGAGGACGCCATCATGGTCGGGGTGGACTCCTCCGAGCCCGACCTCAACGACGGCCGGGTGGGGCGCGAGCACTACGGCTTTATCCACGAGAGCTTCGCCGGGGCGGAGGAGAAGCTCAAGATCTTCGTGGTCCACCACCACCTCATCCCCATCCCCGGCACCGGCCGGGAGCGGAACATCGTCTTCGACGCGGGGGACGTGCTGGAGCTGCTGGCGGACACCGAGGTGGACCTGGTGCTCTCCGGCCACAAGCACGTGCCCTACTCGTGGCGGCTCGAGAACATGTTCATCGTCAACGCCGGGACCGCCTCCACCACCCGCCTGCGGGGCAACACCCGGCCCTGCTACAACATCATCGAGGTCGAGAACGAGCGGGTGAGGGTGTTCCGCAAGTACCCCTTCCGCGAGCGGGAGCTGGTCGTGGACTTCAACGCCGAGACCCACGAGTACTACCACTACGAGGAGATCCAGGGCGACGGCCGCCCCGGCGACCGCCGGCAGCGGCGTCTGATCACCTGACCCCCGCCCTTGCGCACCCTCTTCCTCATAGACGGCGAGCACTACCCCCCCGTGGTGCTGGACGCCATGCGGCGCGTCCGGGAGCAGCTCGGCGCCAAAGGGGTCGCCGCCGCCTTTCTGGGCGGGACGGAGAAGATCGGGGAGGGCGCGGACTACGGTCTGCCGCTCGTGGCGGCGGAGGACCCCGTCTCGGCC